>Ga0007796_10000536_pt1 | contig 12494 bp, 11 predicted proteins | sample CryBogmetaGMA0M_FD_60373 | JGI IMG/M metagenome (GOLD analysis project Ga0007796, IMG submission 60373) | Freshwater microbial communities from Crystal Bog, Wisconsin, USA - MA0M | ecosystem: Environmental > Aquatic > Freshwater > Lake | place: Crystal Bog, Wisconsin, USA | collected 2009-07-06 | reverse complement strand
CCGGTGCTTGCCAGCAGCGCCAGCATCGACTCCAGCTCATCGCGCGTTCCCATGGTCGAGCCGACGACGTTGAGCTGCAGGAAGAACACGCGGTTGAGATCAGCCGGTGGATTCGGGCCACTGGTTGCACCTGACACCACCACAGTTCCGCCAGGACGCAGCGACTTGAGCGAGTGTGACCACGTGGCTTCACCAACTGTTTCAATGACGGCATCAACGCGATCGGGCAGCCGAGCGCCAATCTCGAAGGCTTCATCCGCGCCAAGCTCGAGTGAGCGAGCACGCTTTGCTTCGTCACGGCTGGTGACCCAAACGCGGAACCCCATGGCCTTTGCCAGTTGAGTCGCAGCCGTGGACACTCCTCCACCGGCTCCCTGAATGAGGACTGTTCCGCCTTCTGCCAGGCCAGACTTGGTAGCCAGCATCCGATAGGCCGTCAGCCATGCAGTGGGCAAGCAGGCCGACTGTTCGAAGCTCAGCTCTTGCGGCTTGGCGATCACGTTGCGCGCCGGCACTGCAACGGTTTCGGCGAAGGTCCCTGGGTACAACTCACTCAAGAGTGTGCGCTTGGGATCGAGGGTTTCATCACCGCCCACCGCACTGGGATCTCCCACCACGCCATGCACGACGACCTCAGAACCATCGTCGAGAACTCCTGCGGCATCGCAACCGAGGATCATGGGGAGTCGATCCTCACGAAGTCCCACTCCCTTAAGGCTCCACAGGTCATGGTGATTCAGGCTTGCCGCACGCACGTTAACGCGCACCCAACCGTCGGGCACCTCGGTGTCGGGTTGTTCGCCCAACGTCAGGCCATTGAGTGGATTGTCGGTATCGAAAGATGTCACAGCTGCGGCAAACATGCGGTCAGCCTACCAGCCGCTTCGACGTGCGTCAGCCTCAACCTTCGTTATGCAGGATTGCGAATGACGCCGTCGAGGATTGCAGCTGCAGAAACCGCCGCTGCCACGGTCTGAGCCAACCGAGGATCGAATGGATCTGGAACGATGTAGTCAGGTTCAAGGTAGTCGCCAACCAAGCCCGCAATTGCTTCTGCAGCAGCGAGTTTCATGCCTTCGGTGATTCGGGTGGCGCCCACGTCGAGTGCGCCCCGGAAGATGCCCGGGAATGCCAACACATTGTTGATCTGATTCGGGAAGTCACTTCGACCGGTAGCAACAACGGCGGCGCCGGCTTCGAGTGCCACCTCTGGGTGAACCTCGGGATCCGGATTGGCCAGTGAGAAGACGATCGACTTGCGCGCCATCGTCCGGATTACATCGAAGCCAACCGTGCCGCCCGACACACCTATGAAGACATCCGCGCCCGCGATTGCGTCTTCGAATGAACCGGTAAGGCCGGCCTTGTTGGTCTCCTCTGCGACGCGACGCTTCACATCGGTCAAATCGGTGCGGTCTAGGGAAAGCACACCTTGACGGTCGCAGACAGCAATATCGCCGACGCCCGCTTCCACCAACATCTTCGCGATGGCGACACCAGCCGCGCCGGCACCCAGCATGACAACGCGAAGTTGTGACATCGAACGCTTCGTCACCTTGGCAGCATTTTCTAGCGCCGCGGTAACGACAATCGCGGTGCCGTGCTGATCGTCGTGAAAGACCGGAATGTCGAGACGTTCTTGAAGTCGACGTTCGATTTCAAAGCAGCGGGGTGCACTGATGTCCTCGAGGTTGATACCGCCGTATGCAGGTGCGATTCGAACGACCGTTTCCACGATTTCGTCAACGTCTTGAGTGTCGAGACAAATAGGCACGCAGTTGATCGCACCGAAGTCTTTAAACAGCAGCGACTTGCCTTCCATCACCGGAAGCGCCGCAACTGGCCCAATATCGCCCAGACCAAGAACCGCCGAGCCATCGGTCACGATCAGGATTGCGTTGGATTTCCACGTGTGCGTCCACCCAAGTTCGGGGTGATCGGCAATTGCCTGTGAGACGCGCCCTACCCCTGGGGTATACGCAACGGCGAGGCCTTCATTGTCGAAGACGTCGAGCGTGGGCCTGATCTCAATTTTGCCGCCAAGGTGGGTAATGAAGACCGGATCCTCATCGAAGTTCGTCTCGGAACTCGTGACGTCGTCACTTGCTCCAGTCATGTGCCCATCCTTAGGTTCTTCGAACTCTCAACCTGATGTTATCGGACCCGGACGGGGCCAGTAACGCCACCGGACAACGGCCTGCACCAACTCGTCGGGTACGGCGCCAAACGTCCTGGAATCATCACTGGCCGCGGAGTTGTCTCCTTCGACCCACCACCCGTCCACAGTTCGACGAATCGCACGCTTCACCACGATGAATCCGAGCCGGTTTGGTTGCTCGGCCACGATGATCTGCCCCGGGCGTACGTCCGTCGCCGCGATGGATCGACACAGGAGCCAATCACCGTCTCGCAGGGCGGGGGCCATCGATTCCCCCGCAACAGCAACCCGCGACCAGGTGCTACCACTCGACATGACGTCAAACGCCCTTCTGCTGCATTGCTGGTGCTCCTGCGAACAACATCGAATCTAGCCCTGCGGTGATGCCGATGTGATCGGCCGGGAGTAGTCTCACCTATAACGGACACCCGTTCCACGAGACTCAACCAGATCACACAATTTCGACGAGAGGGAACCACCAATGTTGCGCCGTCTTTTCGCACCAACGACCACCGTCCACGCCCACTGCGACCTGCCCTGTGGCGTTTACGACCCAGCACAGGCACGCATCGAGGCGCAGTCCGTCAAGGCCTGCATCGAGAAGTACCACGCATCAGACGACGATGCCTTCAAGGGCCGCGCGGTTTCGATCAAGGAAGAGCGCTCAGACCTCGTCAAGCACCACCTGTGGGTGCTCTGGACCGACTACTTCAAGGCTCCTCACTTCGAGAAGTACCCGCAGTTGAACGGCCTGTTCAACGAGGCCACCAAGCTCGCCGGTGCCGGTGGCACCAAGGGCTCACTCGACGTCGCAGTTGCCGACAACCTGATCGCCAAGATCGACGAAATCGCCGAGATCTTCTGGGAGACCAAGAAGGCCTGATCTACGTCAACATCGAAAAGACCCCTTGACCCGTAAATGCGAGTCAAGGGGTCTCTTCTTGCCCTGACATTCCGTCTTGGGGGGCCTTGCACCAGATGGGACAGACATCTGTCCAGCGCACGTCGAGAGACAGTCCTACGAAATGCACCCAGGGTCGCAGAAGCCTTGTCGGGCTCAAGTTCCACACTCCGCCCGACGGCGCGTGCTCGCGCGTAGCGTCCGGACACCCGTGGTTGCCAGCACCCAGTGAGTGTCTCGCGCGGGAACGAAGTGCACAGTGCCGCGCATCGGCCACGTGCGAATGGCTTCGCGTTGCTCGAGCGCCGCAACAACATCCGCCGCAGTCGAGCCTGGACGACGCAAACCCAGGTGCCATAGGCCACTGGCGTATTCCTCAGCTACGACACTGTGATCCGCGACAAAACAAAAGATTCACTTTGACATGCATCTGTTAATTTCGACGCTAAGTAATTCCATTCTTACACGCCGTGACACTGATGGCTATTTGCCGGCACATAAAACAATAGCGAATACCCCCATTTTTTCCGATCTACCTCACCTTTCCCTCAATTGAACCTAAATCGCCCATGTCAAACCGACATACGGGATGAAACGACCACCATTTCAGGTCGCGCGATGCCCCGAGCATTGCAAAGATTGTGGTGCGTCACCCATTCGGGTGACTGAGGCATGTAGAGCAATGACGCCATTACTGCCGGTCAATTGACGCATCAAAGATGATTGGAGGATTAACGCAATGCTTGGCCATAATGACCAACAGGAACTCTTAGACGAATCCCCTACCCCACGTTCGGCCGCGAAATTTCGAGGCCGCGGTATAGCAATCGTTTGCACCGTTCTACTCGCACTCGGCTGGTCGATCCTTGGGCCCGGCGGCGCAGGTTCCGAACACAATCATGGCGCAGTCGCTAGTGCCGCCGGGCTATGTGTCGGCGGAGTGAAACCCACTACTCGGACGTATTACATCGCCGCCGACCTCGTGCAGTGGAACTATGCGCCGGACGGCATGAATGTGTCACAGGGCCGTCCGTTTGATGCCAAGGAAAATGTCTATGTCGCGAGCGGCCCCGGTCGCATCGGCAGCACCTACACGAAGGCCCTCTACCGCGAGTACACCGACGGAACCTTCACAACGCTCAAGGCTCGCCCAGCTGCCGACGCATACCTTGGCATCCTCGGACCAGTGATTCGCGCGCAGGTGGGTGACACCATCAAGGTTGTCTTCAAGAACAACTCCTCGTTCCCCGCATCGGTTCACCCACATGACGTTGTGTACACCCACGCCAATGAAGGTGCCCCGTACGAATTCCCCGGTGAAACGGCCGCCGATCGCCTCGACGACGCCGTAGCGCCCGGGACGTCGTACACCTACACCTGGAATGTTGCGGCTCGCAGCGGCCCTGGACCAGGTGATCCGTCGTCCAAGCTTTCGATGTACCACTCACATACCGATGAAATCGGTGACACGTACTCGGGCTTGATCGGCCCAATGATTATCACTCGCGCCGGTTGTGCAGCCGCAGATGGTCATCCACTGGACGTTGATCGGGAGATCATCAACCTCTACCAGGTGTGGAACGAGAACAAGAGTCTCTACCTCGACCAGAACATGGCTGCCATGACGCCGGACGCCACACTAACTAATGACCAGTTGAAGGCAGATCCGGACTTCGAAGAGTCAAATCTGATGCACGCCATCAACGGCTTCGTCTACACGAACGGCCCCAAGCCGGCGATGACGGTCAAGACCAAGGTGCGCTGGTACGTCTTCAGCATGGGGACCGAGGTTGATCTGCATACCCCGCACGTCCACGGGAACGTGTGGACCAACAGCATGGGCATGAACATGGACATGTTTGGCGTCCTCCCCGGGGAAATGCAGACGCTCAACATGGTTCCGGACGCACCCGGCCTGTGGCTGATGCACTGCCATGTAAACGATCACATCGCCGCAGGCATGATCTCGGAATACCAAGTCAACTAGAGCAATCCAATACAGTGCCTGCCGGGGAACTCGCACCGGCAGGCACTGTCTGTTTCGTAGGCTATTTCGTTAGGGCAACAACTCGAAGACTTGGTTATAGGTTCCATCAGAATTTCGCGTCGTGCTCATCTGACCGCGGGTAAGAGAACTTAGCGGGAATCCCTGAATCCTCCGCATTGGAGGACGAGACATGTGTGGCTCGTGCCGCGTCAACCCAGTAGTTGAATCATCGAGCGGATGAAGGCGACCCCGGATACGACGAGGATCATGGCTACCGAGACGCGCATAGCGCCCTTGGCTGGCACTCGATGCCGCATCCAGATTCCGACCGACGCACCGATCGCCACCACGACGACGCCAACCAGAAGTGCCAGTGGCTGAACGTGTCTCACTCCAAGGATTGGGATGCTCACGATGTTGAGCGCGGCAAACACTGTCTGCTGGGTGCGAATGTAACTGCCTGGCTCCCAACCTTGACGTACTAGGAACGCAGCAAGTGGTGGTCCACCAACCCCTGCATAGGTGTTCACGGCCCCACCCCACGTACCAGACAGGGTCGCCGTCGTGTTGGTGGGCCGCGGCCGCCACCAAAGGAGGGCCGCCATCGATAGCAGCGACGACAGTGCCACCACAGCAGGACGCATCCGATCAGGTAGAAAGATCAACCCGGCGACACCGATGCCAAACCCCATGAGAAGTCCGGGGCCCATCCGACGCAGGATGCCCCCATGGATGACACCTTCTTCTCGCCAGATCTGCCATGAGTTCTGTGCTAGAGCCAACAGATTGACGACGCCAATACCCGCAGAGCCAGGAATGATCTGCGTGATCGCTGGTGCTGCGATCAGCGAGAAGCCGAGACCGCTAAAACCCTGCACCCAAGCAGAGAGCAGCACCGCGATTCCGAGAAATACGTACGTCAGCGCGCTTGGGTCTGCCACAACCGATTCCTCAGAGCTTCGTCACCGGCGTGTGCACGTCGGTCCAGTCGCGCATCCAACACTGAGACAGCTTCGTCCTTGCGGCCAGCCGAGATGAGAGCCACGATCGCGGTGTCTTCAATAACCTCGCACTGCACCCGACTTGCACCCGTTGCCTGCGACCGGGCGAAAACGCTGAGCAGTTCGTCTGCAGCGATGTCGTAGTCACCCCGCACATGATGTTGCAATGCCACCGCAAGAGGACCTGCCACATCGGCCATCGCCGGCGCAGACGAAGAATGGCAGCGCGCGGCGAGCCGACCGAGTCCGTCGAGGTCGCCGGCGGCGGCATCAGCGATGGCCGCGTGCATCGCCGAGAAGGCAGTGCTGGGAAGCCCCAACTCACGACCAGCAACAGTCCGCACAGCCTCGATATCGTCCGCGCGGTCGGTTCTGTCCATTAGTTTCAACCGCCACAGCAGCGAGGCACCGTCGACAAGACTGCGAGTACCGGTGAGAACACTCGGAGCGAGGTCCCGGTCGTAGCGGGCCAGTACCGCGTCGATGTCGTCGAGGCCGAGGTCGTGCATCACCACGTGCCACGAAAAGTGCGCACGTCCGATCGCTGAGTGTCCAGCATCCTCAATCCACCCGTCCAGCCAGCGAGCACCCGCTACATGTTCACCCTGCTCGTAGTAGGCATGGGCTCGCGCATGTGCGGCCGTTCCACCCAGAGGCTCCACGGAAAGTGATCGATCGGCAAGTTCCGCCGCACCGTCAAGGTCACCTTGCTCAACTCGAGCAAAGGCGAGCAACGCAGTGAACCACCAATCGTCCCCGTGCCGCGGCGCCATTTCGTCAAGGCGGTGCCACGCTTCGAGAGGGTTGTCGTAGGCACCCGAGAACGCGATCGTGGGCATTGCGAGCGCAAACCCCATTGGGTCACCCGGATACTCCTGGACGTACGAGCCATATGCACCTCGATCACCGTGGATGCGCTCCCCCACTGTGTGCACGAACGCGCGCTCCCGCGCAGTGGCACCTCGTTCAAGCGCTTTCACCGCGGCGTGAAAATGCTCGGCGCTATCGATGAGGTCGCGCTGTTCGAAGTCGAGCGCCGCCTTCGTTGCATGTGCGACGGCGAAGCCCGGCTCCTCGGCGATCACAGCGTCGAGGATCTCAAGGGTGCCGGTCTGCATCAGGAGTATGGCGCGAACGACATCGTCATAGTGAGAAACCGTCGACGGATCAGCAGTCAACTCTTGGCCATACACGTCAAACGCCATGCACGGCAGTCTACGCAAGCAGCTCCACGACGTGGGTGTAGGAGCCATCCGCATTGTGCGTCGTCGTGACCTGACCGCGAGCGCCTATGTAGGCACCTGTGCCACCGGTGATCGCGCGGACCTGCGGCGCACTTGGCGGCATCTCAGACGCGGTGGTCGGATACACAGCCGATCCCGAGAGAGTGATGCAGTCGGTGGCGCCAAAACGAATGACGATCGTCGAAATCCGCGATTCAAAGGACTCCTCGCCAATTCCATCGCCCGGCATGTCCACCGTTACCAAGGTCCCGGAGATGGTGCCATCTGGCTTGCCGTCTCTTGTAACGGGCGCCACGAATGCAAGCAGATCGCCCATTGCGTGACCGGATGGCCCCACCGGAAGCATCTCTAGGTGCGGCTTGGGTTGCTGAAGGGTAAACGTCGTCGTCCCTGACTTACTCGAACAACCGGCAAGGGTGAGGGCCACGATGGCGGCGGCAACGACCAGGTACGGAGCGCGGATTCTCATGCCTCAAACCTATTGGCTCGCGACCATCCCCGCTGATCGGGGAACCCCTAAATCAAACCGCTTCGAACTGGCTTGCCAACGCGTGCAGGAATGCAGTGGTCTCGCCTTCGCGGTTCTCCGGCTCATCCTCTGTCGTGCCATAGGTGTGGTTGGCCGAAAGTTTGACGATCGTGACACCAGCGACGGGATCGACGAAGACGAACTGGTTGTATACGCCAACAGCCTCGAATTCACCGTGCTCGCCCGGTGGCAGCCACCACTGGTAGCCGTAACCCTCCGGTGTGGTGATGCCGCCGACGACGACTTTGCCCGACTGGAGATGCGGCGCCGAGGCGGTTACTGAAGCCTTAACCCACTCGGCGTCGACGACCTGAAGATCGCCCACTCGTCCACCATTGCGGTAGAGCTCGCCAATGCGGGCGTAATCCCGGGCCGTCACAGCCAAACCTCCAAAGCCAAGTTCTACGCCGAGCGGATCGACCAGCCACGCGCTTGGATTCGTAAATCCCAGTGGCTCGACGAGTCGCGAGTGCATGTAGTCGGCGAGGTCCTGCCCGGTGGCGCTGCGCAGCAGTGCGGTGAGGGCTTGGGTGTCAGCCGAGTTGTATCGACATAGGGTGTCTGGCGGAACATCGCGCGACATCGTCGCGATGAAGTTGTCGAGGCCGCCATCCTGTCCGGCACATGCCGCACCGATTCGCGCAACATCGGACGTCGGATCGCTGTAATCCTCGTGCCACCTGGCACCAGAAGACATCTGCAGGACGCTGCGGATCGAAACCCCGTCGTACGCCGAACCGGGCTCGACGCGGATGTAGTTGCTGATCGGATCTTCGATACTCGCGATCAGCCCCTCCTGCACTGCGATGCCGACCAGTGCAGAGGTGAAACTCTTGGCAACCGACATCGAAAGCCAGCGGACGTCGCGACCGCCGGTGAGGTAATACGACTCGTGTCGAACGACGCCGTCCTTGAGGACTAGGACCGCAGCGGTGTCTGTGTCGGCGATGAACTGCGCAGTGTTACTGGACGCCCCATCGAAGTCGAAGCTCTCGACCAGTTCCACCTGATCGCCTTCGTGCCATGGGCGTGGGTTCGACGATGGTGCCATTGCACGGCTGGAGACGAGTTCGTCAATACGACAGAAGTTCTCATGCTGAGGGATGCCCGTGAACAAACCGATTTCGAAGAACTCATGAGTGCCAGGAGTGAAAGTCATGCCGTCAGAGTAGACCTAGGAGCCACTCTTGCCAGACTCGACTACGGCTTTCCAAGAGCCATTTCGTGTGACCGTTTACGCCGTGCGTTTTAGGCCAAACGGGTCGTGGTCGTGGGTTTGCGCTTTTTCCAGCCGCTACCGTTTCTATGTCCCACAGTTCGCCGCCTTTCTGCGCCGCTGCAGTCTTACCCGTCGAAAAGGTCTCACCATGTCCATCCCCCAGGACTCAGCGTCCGCGTCGACACCTTCTACGATCACCCGACGTGTGTTCCTCGGTGCAATCGCAGCCACCGCCGGAAGCGCAGCACTTGCCGCCTGCGGCGCAGGCGGTGCCACTTCGGATGCATCGGTATCCCCCGCCGCCGACGCCAGTGCCACCGCGTCGCAGTCTGCAAGCGCAGCCTCTGATGTCCGCATGATTACCCCGCCGAACCTCGATACGGCACATCTCGGCGAGCACGTGCTCTGCTACCGGCCACTGCGCAAGGGCAAGCCAAACTTGACCGTTGAGACCATGGGCAACACCGTCGTCGCGCATAACTATGGCCATGGCGGAAGTGGCTGGACGCTCGGGCCCGGCTCTGCCAAGTACGTCATCGATCTCGTTGAGGCCTCTCCCGCCGGATCTAAGGTCGCAAAGGACGCCCCCGTCACGATCGTGGGAGCCGGCGTGATTGGCCTGTTCACTGCATACGAACTTGTGCAACGTGGCTACACGAACATCACTGTCAAGGCCACATCATTCAAAGATCTCACCTCGCACAATGCCGGCGGCCTGCTAGCCCCGGTGTCGATGGATAACGATCCCGAGTTCCAAAAGATCGTCGACAAGATCGGCATCGATGCCTACAAGTTCTACGCCGAGATCGCCAACGGAACTCAGCCTGACTTCAAGACCGGCGCCAAGGTGATCCCGGCTTACTTCGAAGATCGTGAGCACTCCGGCCTCGAGCCATACGTCGGCCAGGTAATGCAGCCTGCCAAGGACGTCGTACTGGACTTTGGAAACGGCACCACCCGAGAGATGGTCTCGTACGACGACGGAATTTTTATGGACACTGCCGTCCTCATGAAGTCACTGCACGACTATCTCGAACCGAAGATGCCGTTCATCCAAGAGAAGGTCACAGACCTCACCTCACTCGGCTCCCCACTTGTATTCGATTGCAGCGGGCTTGGCGCTGCCAAGCTCAATGACGATGCCGAGGTCGTATCTGTCCAGGGCCACCTGGTAATGCTTCGTGATCAGACGCCGACCGATTTGCAGCACATGATTTTGGTGTACTTCAAGGAAGGTACGACCGAAGCCGGCCAACACGTGAAGCGATCGTTCTACATGTTCCCGAAGCATCTTCCCGGCACCGGAGTCAACGATGTCGGCGTTGTCGGTGGGACCTTCGTTGAGGGTGGCACGCCAGAAACTCCGAACTACCAGGAGTTCGACACCATGATTACCGCGGCCAAGAAGTTCTACGGGATGTAACGACAGCACCGGAACTATTGACGTATTGTCAAAGTATTGGAACTGTGGCCCCATGACCACCGCCGCCAACGCATCAAAGAAAGAGTTGACGCGAGACTCTCTCCTGATTGCGCTGCAAGAAGTTCTCCTCGACGCTGGACGGGCTGGATTATCCGTACCTCAAATCGTCAGTAGAGCGAAGGTCGCGCAAGGGACGTTCTACAACTACTTCTCCTCCCTGGACGACGCACTAGACGCCGTGGCGGCACTCATGCTTGCCGAGCATGTGCGGGTACTCGATCTGGTGTGTGCCGATGTCGAGGATGTCGCCGATCTATTCACTAGATCAAGTCGTCAGACACTGCACGTGTTCCTGCACAACAGCGAGTACGGTCGCGTCTTCTTCGATAGTGGGTTGCCACCAGACCGCCTTGTCATGGGACAGCGCGAGCACATGGCCCAGGCCGTTCTTTTCGGCTCGCGTACCGGAGTTTTTTCGGTGCGTGATGTGGAAACTGCGACCCGTGTTATTGCTGGCGGAATGTACGGCGCGATGGTTGAGCTTTACCGCGGACGCATGAGCGAGGAATCGATTGGGCCATTCGTCGCCGAACTGCTCGCACTGCTTGGCGTAGATCAGGCCAGGGCTGCCGAGCTATGCCAACGCGAACAACCATACGTCCCAGTTTCCCCGGTACCTCTCTCATCTCGACCGATGCCTTCTCCAGTTGAGCCATCGTGAGCCAGCAGCCGGCCGAGCCTGGTCGCGAGTTGCGCCGCGACGACGAGGGTTATGACACGGCTCGCCGGGCGACGTTGTGGAACCGCAATGTTCCAGCGCGATACCCGGATCTCATCGTGCAAGCCAATTCCGTGGCAGACGTAATCGCTGCGGTACGCATGGCACGAGAGAACGACCAGAAAGTCAGTGTGCGATCAGGCGGGCACAGCTGGTCGGGCAATCATGTCCGCGACGGCGGATTGCTGATCGACCTGTCACGCCTTTGCGCTTTCACCATCAACAAAGCGTCGATGACAGCGATAGTTGAGCCTGGAGTGCGCGGCAGCGATTTGGCTGACGCCCTGATGAAGCAGGGACTGTTCTTTCCTGTCGGCCACTGTAAAGGTGTTGGCCTTGGAGGCTACCTACTCCAAGGCGGATTCGGATTTAACAGTCGAGCCGTCGGACCGGCCTGCGCGAACGTGATTGCGATCGATTACATCGATGCCAACGGTGAACTTCGACATGCGAGTGACGACGAAAACCTTGACATGTTCTGGGCCGCAAGGGGATCTGGCCCCGCATTTTTCGGGGTGGTCGTGCGCTTCTACTTGCGACTACACACCAAGCCGGCGTTCATCGGTAACAGCGCTACGCAGTATTCGATCGAGAAGCTCGACGACTTAGTGCATTGGATGGATCGAATCGGCCCAAGCGTGCCTCCCCAGGTAGAACTCCAATTCGTCATTTCGCGCAACCCATCATTCCCACCTCCGATTCGGCCCTATAAGCCGACATCACCAGTGCGGATTGAGCTCGCGGCCACAGTGATGGCCGACTCACGACGTTCAGCAACAGCGGCCCTGTCATTTCTAGCCAGCCGACCAGAGGGGGCGCGCCGACGCCTGCCTCTTTTGCCGACACCAATGGGTGTGATGCTTTCCGCCGTGATGCAGCACTATCCGGAGGCGAAGTGGGAGACGGACAATCTGTGGACACATGCAAGTGCGGACGAACTCCTCCCACACCTGCATCGCGTGGCAGAGACATTGCCACCGCCACCGGCTCACATGCTGTGGCTGAATTGGGCACCATCGGGTGACCGCGAAGATATGGCGTTCAGTGTCGAAGATCGAACATATCTTTCGTTCTATGGTGGCTGGACGAATGATTCGGACGCCGCGGCAACCACTGCTTGGTCGCGCGGGAATGTTGCTGCGATGCAGTCACTTTCGACTGGCGTGCAATTCGCTGACGATCCCGGCCGCCCATCCCGTGCAATCTCGGAATCGGCTCGTTCTCGCCTCGAAGCATTGCGCGTCGTGCACGATC
>Ga0007796_10000535_pt1 | contig 12494 bp, 12 predicted proteins | sample CryBogmetaGMA0M_FD_60373 | JGI IMG/M metagenome (GOLD analysis project Ga0007796, IMG submission 60373) | Freshwater microbial communities from Crystal Bog, Wisconsin, USA - MA0M | ecosystem: Environmental > Aquatic > Freshwater > Lake | place: Crystal Bog, Wisconsin, USA | collected 2009-07-06 | reverse complement strand
TTTTTCATGGCGGGATGATGATTTGGGGCAAACATAAAGCCAGCGCCAACTGTAGAAATACAGTTGGCAACTTGCTCCGCAGACAATCCTAGGTTTACACCTAAGGCTTCGAGCACGTCAGCACTGCCTGACTTACTACTCACGCTACGATTGCCGTGCTTGGCGATCTTGGCCCCAGCTGCAGCAGCCACAAACATCGCTGCAGTGGAGATATTGAAAGTGTGCGCGCCATCACCACCAGTACCTACAACGTCAACTAAATGAGTGCGGTTATCTACATGAACTGTAGTCGCGAATTCACGCATGACTCTTGCAGCAGCAGCAATTTCTCCAACAGTTTCTTTTTTAGTGCGCAGAGCTACCAATAGTCCTGCAACTAACTCAGGCGACATTTCACCACCCATGATGAGCCGCATCATGGTAGTCATTTCGTCATAAGAAAGTTCACGATGCTCGATGCAACGTTGCAGTGCTTCTTGTGGAGTAATTGGCATAGTGCTATTTACTTATTGAGTAAGAAATTTTTCAGCAGGGCGTGACCATGCTCAGACAGAATAGACTCAGGATGAAATTGCACCCCTTGCACAGCCAGCTTACGATGGCGTACCCCCATGATTTCTCCATCAGAAGATGTCGCTGTAACTTCAAGTACTGCAGGCAGCGAACTCTTTTCAATGGCTAGCGAGTGATAGCGGGTAACTTTAAATGGATCTGGTAAGTTTTTGAATACACCCACACCGGTGTGTTCAATAGAATCGGTTTTGCCATGCATCACCTTCTGAGCTCGAATCACCTTACCACCAAAGGCTTCACCAATGGCTTGATGTCCAAGACATACGCCCAGGATCGGAATCTGGCCAGCATAACGTTTAATAGTCTCTACCGAGATACCGGCTTCTGCTGGGCTGCATGGCCCAGGAGAAATACAAATACGTGCAGGATTCAGTTTTGCAATATCTTCCACCGCAATTTCGTCATTCCGAAATACTTTTACTTCTTCACCCAGCTCTGCAAAATATTGCACGAGGTTATAAGTAAAGGAATCATAGTTATCAATCATGAGGAGCATCGAGTCCTCCTTGCACTAGTTCTGCGGCTGTTAATACTGCACGCGCCTTAGCTTCAGTTTCTTTCAATTCAGCAGTAGGGTCTGAGTCTGCTACTACGCCAGCACCTGCTTGAGAATGCAGCATGCCATCACGAATGACACCAGTACGAATGGCGATAGCGACATCCATGTCACCCGAGAAGGAAAGATATCCTACCGCTCCACCATAAACTCCGCGCTTCACAATTTCCATCTCGTCAATAATTTCCATGGCACGAATTTTAGGTGCACCAGACAACGTACCTGCCGGGAAAGTTGCTCGTAAGACATCCATATTGCTCATATTATCCAGAAGATCACCCTCTACTGAGCTAACAATGTGCTGCACATGAGAATATTTTTCAATTGACATGGAATCCGTGACTTTGACAGACCCTGTTTTCGCGATTCTGCCAACATCATTACGAGCAAGATCAATTAACATGACATGCTCAGCAATTTCTTTAGGGTCTGCAAGCAACTCTTTAGCTAAGCGCTCATCTTCCTCTGGGTTAGCGCCACGGGGTCGGGTTCCAGCAAGGGGGCGAATTGTCACAATTTTTTCTGCTGCACGTTTTTCCTGACGAACCAGAATTTCTGGGGATGAGCCCACAATTTGCATATCGCCAAAGTCATAAAAATACATATACGGCGATGGGTTCAGAGAGCGAAGGGCTCTGTATAGCGCAAGAGGCGAGTCAGTAAATGGCTTGCTAATCCGTTGACCAATCACTACCTGCATACAGTCGCCTGCCAAAATATATTCTTTGGTTTTACGTACTGCATCTTCAAAATCCGCAGCCTTAAATTTACGAATCAACTCAGTTTTCGTACTTGCTAATGACGCAGGTATATTTACCGGCTTACCCAAGCAAGTGAGTAATTCTTTTAGGCGGTCTTGCGCTTTTTCAAATCCATTGTGGATGTCTGGATTTGCATACACAATGAAGTAGATTTTTCCAGCAACGTTATCAATTACTGCTAACTCTTCAGTAAGCATAAGTTGAATATCAGGCACACCGAGTTCATCAGGCAAATGATGTTTGGCTAAGCGCGATTCAATATAGCGAACAGTGTCATAACCAAAGTAGCCAGCAAGACCGCCACAAAAGCGTGGCAAACCTGGTTGAAGTGCAACCTTAAAACGTTTGAAATAAGCGTCTACAAAGTCTAGAGGATTATCGGTATTGCTCTCGACTACTTTTCCATCAGTAAGCACTTCATTTAGCGGCGAGGTTGGAGTGCCAACAGTTCTAACGATAGTTTTTGCAGGTAAGCCAATAAAAGAGAAGCGGCCAAAACGCTCGCCACCTAGAACAGACTCTAGTAGGTAGGTATTTTTCTCACCAAAGGCCTGGCTGAGTTTGACATAGAGCGAAAGCGGAGTTTCAAGATCAGCCAAAACCTCTTTAACAAGAGGAATACGATTGAAACCCTGCTTGGCTAGGGCGTTAAATTCTTCGCGCAGCATTAGGATTTTCCAATCTTTCCTAATTCAGTGCGCATTGCCTCAATTACTTGAGCGTAATTTTCTTTTCCAAAAATAGCTGACCCGGCAACAAACGTATCTGCACCAGCCTGTGCAACCTGCGCAATGTTATCGACTTTGATTCCGCCGTCTACTTCAAGACGAATGCGGCGCCCCGATTGAGCTTCGTAACGATCTAAGCGGGTGCGCACTTGTTCAATTTTCTTGAGAGTACTTGGAATAAAGGATTGACCACCAAAGCCTGGGTTAACTGACATGAGTAGAACCAAGTCGAGTAATTCTAGGGTGTGATCTAAATGATCGAGTGGTGTCGCAGGATTTAATACCAAGCCTGCTTGACAGCCTTGATCACGAATTAGGTTGAGAGTGCGATCTACATGAGGGCTTGCCTCAGGATGAAAGCTAATTAAGTTTGCACCGGCTTTTGCAAAATCGGGCACGATGCGATCTACAGGTTCCACCATGAGGTGAACATCGATCAGTGCAGGTTTGCCATTTTTCATGGCATGTGGACGAATAGCCTCACAAACTAGTGGACCAATTGTGAGGTTGGGAACAAAGTGGTTATCCATCACATCAAAGTGAATCCAATCAGCGCCTGCCACTAGAACATCTTGGACTTCCTTGCCTAGATGGGCAAAGTCAGCCGACAAAATGGAGGGGGCAATGACAAATTGATGGTTTGAAGGTGATTTTTGGCTTTCCATCCCTAGATTCTAGCTTGCAGTTGGCCTTGGGATGGAGCAGAATTCGAGCATGAATCCCCACGAAATTACTATTACAGTCAAAGCCCAGTACCTTCCTGAGCAATCTGACCCCGATAATCGCCAATTTGCCTTTGCTTATACGGTCACCATTCGCAATACTGGCTCGGCAAGCATTCAGCTCATTGCCCGCCATTGGTTTATTACCGATGGAGACAATGATGTCCAGGAAGTGCGTGGTTTGGGGGTAGTTGGTCAACAACCGTTATTGCGTGCCGGAGAGCAGTTTGAGTACACCAGTTGGGCAACTTTACCTACGCCAGCAGGCACTATGAGAGGGGAATACTTCTGCGTTACTGAGGAGGCACAGTTTTTCCAGGCCCCAATTCCTGAATTTGCCCTGGTGATGCCTCGAACCCTGCATTAGGGCAAAGTCTTTGAAACTATTTTTTTCCTTTGCCTGTCCATAGGACAATAAACAGCAGTAGACCCAAGGCGATAGCGCCTTCCATTACAAAGAGCAGCATTGGGTATTCATCGAGTAAATTGGTAATCATGATTTCTAAATTTAAATTATTTCAAGTTGGTGTCTTGGTTATTTTACTGCCCAGCTTCATTATTGGTTGCTCAACTCCCCCGACTCGCGGATCTGGAAATCGTCCCAGCTTTACTTCAAATCTAAGTACCTCACCATACAACTCGCCAATAGCGAATTTTACTGCTGTATCTTGGCAAGCATTACCGGGTTGGGAAGAGGATGATTTAAATCAGGCGTGGTCTGCTTGGCTCAAAAGCTGTGATGCTCTTAGGAAACGCAGTAGTGAAATTAATTGGCGTCCAGTTTGTACTCAGGCAGCAGGCATATCGAGTCGAGATAAGCAGGCAGTACGACGTTATTTCGAAACTAATTTTCAGGCATATGAAATTCGGAATACTTATAACGGAAACGAAACGGGTTTAATAACCGGATACTACGAGCCGGTGATGAATGGATCACTAAATCGTACAAGTACTTATAACGTTGCACTTTATGCTTATCCCAAAGCATGGCGTAGAACAAAGCCCAGTCCTGCTCCTAGCCGTGCAGAATTAATGAGCTCAGGCATGTTACAAGGCTCTGAAATTGCATGGGTGCAAGACCCGGTTGCTGCTGCATTTATGCAAATACAAGGCTCCGGAAAAATTCGCCTAGAAGACGGTCGTATTCTTCGTCTTGGGTTTGCTGGCACCAATGACCAGCCATTCAAATCTTTTGCACAGTGGTTGTTAGATCACAAAGACATCACACGCAGCGAAGCAACCATGCAAGGAATTTCTCAGTGGGCAAAGCGCAATCCAGATCGTGTCAATACCATGCTTAATGCTAATCCGCGGTTTGTATTTTTCAAAGAATTGCCCAGCAATGTTGATGCTGATTTAGGGCCTGATGGTGCTCTAGGCGTTCCACTGACCGCCGAGCGCAGTATTGCGGTTGATTTACAAGCATTACCGTTAGGGGCCCCCGTATTTTTATCTACTACTAGGGCTTTGAGTGGTCAAACAATACAAAAGCTTGTGATGGCACAAGATACTGGGAAAGCGATTGTGGGCGGCGTCAGGGCTGATTATTATTGGGGTTCGGGTGATGCTGCGGGAGAAATTGCAGGGCGGATGAAACAAAATGGCAAGATGTGGCTATTGTTACCACGTTAATTGATGGACATAGAGAGAAAGAAATTGATGAGCTACAAAACAATTTTGACTGAAGTGGATGGCAAAGTTGCCACCATTACCTTAAATCGCCCTGAAGTTCTCAATGCGCTTAATGATCAACTCATGGATGAGTTGGGCGAGGCATTACTAGCATTTGATGCGGATGACAATATTGGTTGCATCATTGTCACAGGGAGCGAGAAGGCATTTGCTGCTGGCGCTGATATTGCATCAATGGCGAAGCGTAATTTGCAAGATGTATATCGCCATAATTTTATTTCTCGCAATTGGGAGCATATGCAAAAAGTTCGCAAGCCTGTGATTGCTGCAGTATCGGGCTATGCACTTGGAGGCGGGTGTGAGCTGGCGATGATGTGTGACACGATCATGGCTGCAGATAATGCCAAGTTTGCGCAACCAGAAATTAAGTTAGGAATCATCCCAGGTGCTGGGGGTACGCAACGTTTGCCACGTGCAGTTTCTAAGGCCAAGGCGATGGATTTAGCTTTAACTGGAAGAATGATGGATGCTGCAGAGGCTGAGCGTTCTGGCTTGGTCTCCCGAGTCTTTCCAAAATCCGATTTATTGAAAGAAGTAAAAGCAATTGCAAAAGAGATTGCAGATATGCCGCTACTAACAGCAATGATGGTTAAAGAAGCGGTTAATTCTGCTTATGAAACTCCGCTCTCACAGGGAATTCATTTTGAACGTCGGTTATTTCACGCTTGCTTTGGCACAAACGATCAAAAAGAAGGCATGGCTGCATTTATGGAAAAACGTCCCGCTAAATTCACAAACTCTTAAAAGATCTGAGTTACCAGAAGATTTAGTTTTTTTCTAGATAGCGTTGGGCAAGCTTTACCCAGTAGCTCACGCCTACTGGAATCAATGCATCATTAAAGTCATAAGAGGGATTATGAAGATGGCATGGACCCATGCCATGACCTACGGAGCGATGATCTCCATCCCCATTACCCAGAAACACATAGCAACCAGGTTTTTCTAGCAACATAAAGGCAAAATCTTCCGCACCCATTGTGGGGTCGATATTAGTATCTACGTTTTGTTTGCCTACTAATTCGCTCATTACCTCGCTGGCAAAGTGAACTTGCGCATCATGATTAATAAGTGGCGGATATTTTCTGGAGAACGTAACTTCTGCTTTGCAATCAAATGCGCTTGCCACACTATGCGAAATTTCACGAAGTCGTCGCTCCATTAAATCTAACACCTCTAAGGTAAATGTTCTGACGGTGCCACCGATAAAGGCGCTATCAGGAATTACATTACTTGTTTCCCCTGCGTGAAACTGTGTGACTGAGAGAACGGCTGCATCAACTGGACGCTTATTGCGAGTGATGATGCTCTGCAGTGCTAATACTACTTGCGCTCCAGTGAGAACTGGATCTGCGCCGTTATGAGGAAGAGCAGCATGAGCACCTTTACCAGTGATGGTAATCTCAAAAGCATTGCTAGATGCCATCATTGGGCCAGAAGTAACGCCGAAATGACCTTCTTCTAAGCCTGGCCAGTTATGTAATCCAAAAACAGCATCACAAGGAAATTCTTTGAAGAGACCATCTTTAATCATTTCATATGCGCCAGCACCGCCTTCTTCAGCAGGTTGGAAAATAAATATCACAGTGCCTTTGAACTCACGATGGTTTGCTAAATATTGTGCGGCACCTAACAGCATTGCAGTATGACCATCGTGACCGCAGGCATGCATCTTTCCAGGATTGCGGGAAGTATGCTCAAAATTATTATGTTCTTGCAATGGGAGTGCATCCATATCAGCCCGCAAGCCAATCATTTTTCCGGGACCCAAGTCGCCGTCTAGACGACCAACTACACCTGTTTTACCCATACCTCTGTAAACCGTAATGCCCCAACTGGAGAGAGCTTCTGCAACTAAGTCAGATGTGCGTTTTTCTTCGAAGCGCAATTCAGGGTGAGCATGAATATTGCGACGAATATCTTGAATGGCTTTTGCAGAATCAAGGATTTCAGGGAGTAAATGCATGCCTTCATCTTATCTGAAAGTCCCACCAGTTGCATCCTAGGGCATGTTCTAGGGGCTTTAGTTGATTGCTATTTGAATGTGCTGCGCAGCAAAACTGAGCGCTTCAATTGAATAGGGGCTGTTATGAGATTTCTGAAGCGTTTTAGAGAGGGAGGGAATGAGTCCCAAAAAGGGCGCATCGATTTTGGCCTGCAAGGTAGCAACATTTTCTTCCAATAGAGGCATTTCATTCGCTAGGGAGTTTGCAACCCAACCCGCCATTTTTAATCCACGCGCTTTGATTGCCTCTTGGGTAAGTAGCGCATGATTAATACAACCTAACTTCATACCCACCACCAAAATGATTGGCAAATTGATTTGCTGCGCAAGAGTGCCAAGGTCTTCGTCATCATTTAAGGGAACCAAAAATCCGCCAGCCCCCTCGATGACAAGGCAATTGCTATGTTTTTGAAGCTCTTTTAGTGCTTGCATGATGACATCGATGTCAATAGTAATACCTTTATTTGCCGCGGCTAAATGCGGCGCCACCGGCATATCTAAAACATAAGGAGATAAATTAAATTGCCCCGGTGCTAGCCCAGAAGCAATGCGTAAAGTTTCGACATCTTCATTCAGAATATTGCCACTAGTATTTTGATGTGTACCAGCAACTACGGGTTTAAAGCCAATTACTTGCTTTCCTTGATCACGTAACTTTAGGATCAGGGCGCCGCTCACTAAAGTTTTGCCAACCTCAGTATCCGTTCCGGTTATTAAAAAGCCAGGCATCTTACTCATGCGTTACCTTTTGATGAACTTCCTGTTCGATTCTATTTAAGGTGGTGATGAGTTTTCGTAAATCATCAGCATTATGATTAGCAGAAAAAGTAATTCTTAAGCGTGCGCTATCAGGCGGTACTGTTGGTGGGCGAATTGCCGGAATCCAGTAACCCGCTTGATCTAATAGCTTTGCTACCATGAGCGCATTGGCATTGCTGCCTAAGATAACTGGTTGAATGGGCGTACAAGAAGAAACCCTTTTCCACTCTGAAAATATCATTTCATCCTGCCAAATCTTGATCAGCCCATTGAGTTGGCTGCGACGCCTCATGCCCTCATCACTTTCAATGATCTCAAGGCTTTTAAGCAAGGTGTGTGCGATAGCAGGTGGGGTTGCGGTGCTATAAATATAAGGGCGGCCCTTTTGAATCAGCCATTCAATAAAAGCATCTTGTGCACAAATAAAAGCACCACTAACACCTGCAGCTTTTCCTAAGGTACCGATATAAATGATACGGTCAGACTGAATATTTTCTTGCTCTAAGATCCCATGACCTTGCTTGCCTAGAACTCCAAATCCATGGGCATCATCAACTATCAAGAGAGCATCATGTTGCTCTGCTATTTGTATTAATGCTGCAACAGGCGCTAGATCGCCATCCATGCTAAAAACACCATCAATCACAATGAGCTTAAGGGATTTTGTATCTTTTTCGAGTATCTCGGTTAACGAAGTAAGCTGAGTGTGATCGAATAGGTTCACTGTGGCATTCATCTGTGCAGCTGCCAATCGAACTCCATCAATCAGTGAAGCATGATTAAGTTTGGCTGAGTAAACACTCAGATCCCCAGGCTGAGTAAGTCTAGCTAAACCCGTGATGGCCGCTAGATTAGCCAGGTAACCAGTACTGAAAAATAAGGTACGTACTTTGGGAATATGCTTTTCTTGAAAAGACGCTAATTTCTTCTCGAGCAATTCATGTGCTGCGCTATGACCGCTAATTAAATGTGAAGCACCACTACCAACACCATATTTTTGGCCGCCTCGCGCTAAAGCGTCAACTAAGTCTGGATGATTGGCAAGGCCAAGATAATCATTGCTGCAAAAAGCCTTGAGCTGCCTGCCATCTATTGTTACCAGGGTATCGCAAGGTGATTGAGTAACGCGTAATTTTCGTTTGAGCAGTTGCGTATCTAAGTTTGCAATTTGGTCTTGTGCAAGACTTAGGGCGTTAAATAAGCTAGTCATGCCAAAACTTTCTCTAAGGCGCGTTGAATCGCCTCGCCCATTTGAGTTGCTTCTTCAGTCGACAGAATGTATGGAGGCATGACATATATCGTATTGCTAATTGGCCTAATGAGAGCTCCCTCTTCTAATCCTTTGGCAAACATTTCACGTGGAAAGCTGTTCGGATTTTTAAGATGCTGACTCTTGAGGTCAAAAGCCAGAATCATTCCTTGTTGGCGCCAGTGCTCTATGCGAGGATCTGCTTTTGCCCATGCAAATGCATGCGCTAAATCTTGCGAGCGCGTAATATTTTTTTCTAAAACTTTTTCAGTTTCAAAAATCTCTAAGCAGGCCAGTGCTGCTGAGCAAGCGAGCGGATTGCCGGTATATGAGTGAGAATGTAAAAAGCCTTGTTGCGTTTGATCGCTATAAAAAGCACGATAAATCGTATTGCTTGTCATGCAAAGTGAGAGAGGAAGATAGCCTCCGCTAATACCTTTGGATAAGGTTAAGAAATCAGGCCAGATCCCCGCATGCTCGCAGGCAAAAAACTTACCACTACGACCACAGCCTACAGCAATCTCGTCCGCTATCAGGTGTATCTCATAGCGATTACATAAGTCCCTGAGGAGTCGGAGATATTCCGGGGAATGCATTGCCATTTGCCCTGCGCATTGCACTAGCGGTTCGATGATGATGGCAGCAATATGTTGATGCTCTTTTTCGAATAATTTTTCAAGTATGTCTGCTGCATTTTTTGCAACATCCTTTGCACTCTCACCAACTTTTGCCTTGCGTGCATCAGGTGATACGACTGTATATACATCTTGCAGGAGTGAGCCATAGGCCTCTCGAAAAATAGCAACATCGGTTACCGCTAAGGCACCTAGAGTTTCTCCGTGATAACCATTCTCTAGGCAGACAAATTTTTTCTTTTGAGGCCTACCATCGAGTTGCCAAAAATGGTGACTCATTTTCAAGGCAATTTCTACCGCAGACGCACCGTCTGATGCGTAAGAGACATGGCCTAAAATTCCGTTTGTCAGTGCAGCAAGTTTTTCAGAGAGCTCAACTACCGGTGGGTGGGTAAAGCCAGCGAGCATGACATGCTCAATCTTTTCTAGTTGATGAATAATGGCTTGATTAATTCTTGGATTAGAGTGACCAAATAAATTAGTCCACCAGGAGCTGATACAGTCGAGCAGGGCATTCCCATTTTCGTCATAGAGCCATGCCCCCCTCCCTTTTTTGATGCCAATCAAGGGAAAAGTCTCATGATGTTTCATCTGAGTGCAGGGGTGCCAAACGGCAGCTAGGCTGCGATCAACAAGAGTGGGTTGATTTAAATCAGAAATAACCTTCATGTTTGATATTTGACCACTAGTTTTTCCAATTTCTAGCTTGTTTCTGTTATGTTTATGCCTTGAATCGATCTATTGCTTGGAATTTACCCATGTTGGACGCCCAAACCGCTGAAAAACCTCTTACCTTAGTCAAATCTAAGGCTAATTTACGCAAAGAGTTAGATGCCTCTGGCCAGTGGACGGTGGCTCAAATTGAAGCATTATTTGCCCTGCCTTTTGATCAATTGATGTTAAAGGCTCAAGAGACTCATAAAACTTATTTCCCTGAAGGCGATGTAGAACTTGCCACCCTGTTATCCATCAAGACTGGTGGCTGCCCCGAGGATTGTGGCTATTGCCCGCAGGCTGCACGCTACGATACCGACGTGAAGGCTGAGAAGTTGATGGGCCTAGAGGAGGTTTTAGAGGCTGCTAAAGCTGCTAAGGCGGCAGGGTCAAACCGCTTTTGTATGGGTGCAGCTTGGCGCGAGCCTAAAGATCGTGATATTGAAAAAGTAGCCGAAATGATAAAGGGCGTTAAAGCCTTAGGCTTAGAGACCTGCGCTACCTTGGGTATGTTAGAGGCTGACCAAGCACTAGCGCTACAAGAAGCTGGTCTAGATTTTTATAACCATAACCTCGATACCAGCGAAGATTTTTACCGTTCAGTGATTTCTACCCGAGGCTATCAGGACCGCTTAGATACGATCTCCAACGTTCGTGCAGCCGGTATGTCTGTTTGCTGTGGCGGCATTGTAGGGATGGGTGAGTCTCGCGAACAGCGAGCTGCTTTCTTGGCGCGTTTAGCAAATTTAAGTCCTTATCCTGAGTCTGTTCCCATCAACCACTTGGTGCCTGTTGCTGGAACACCCTTGGCCGATCAAAAGCCTTTAGATTCGCTAGAATTTGTTAGAACCATTGCAGTTGCGCGCATCACTATGCCCAAGGCCCGCGTGCGTTTATCTGCTGGCCGCCAACAATTAGGAAGGGCTGTGCAGGCGATGTGTTTCCTGGCAGGTGCCAATTCAATCTTCTATGGTGAGCAATTACTCACTACTGGCAATCCAGAGGCGGAAGAAGACCTTGCCCTCTTGGCGGAATTGGGATTAAAGACCAAGCAAAGCTGCAAAGCTGAAGTTTTGGTTTGATTTTCTGTATATGACACTAATTGATCGCTTCATTGTTGAGTTTGATACCGCACTTCGTTCCGTAGTTGGTGGAGCGAACGCTCAAAGACCTACTCCTGGCTCTGAATCTGGGGCAAATGCCGCATTAGATTCTGCGCAACGCAAACATGCAGCAGGATTAATGCGAATTAATCATGTGGGCGAAGTTTGCGCGCAAGCTTTATATCAATCACAAAAATTGGTTGCTAGAAATACAGACATTAAAGCGATGCTAAATCACTCAGGTCAAGAAGAAATGGATCACTTAGCCTGGTGTGAAACCCGCCTTAAAGAGCTTGGTTCGCACACTAGTTATCTCAATCCATTTTGGTATGCAGGATCCTTCGCAATCGGCTTGGCAGCAGGCTTAGCGGGCGATAAGTGGAGTTTAGGTTTTGTTGCCGAAACTGAAAAACAAGTTGAGAATCACCTTGAGGGTCATCTCAAAAACTTACCTGAAGAAGATCATCGTTCGCGCGCCATTGTTGATCAAATGCGGATGGATGAAATTGAGCATGGAAAAGAAGCTACGCATGCAGGCGGCGCAATCTTGCCTGAGCCAATTCAAAAAATAATGCAAGCAATGTCCAAAGTGATGACGACAACCGCTTACAAAATTTGAAATTATTATTTATGGTTTAGCCTGAGTTAATCTGGGAATTGAATTCCAGATTAATTTTGATATATTTTCTTAAGTACTACTGTTCATAAATACAGTATATTTAAGCATTATCTAGTCATATAGCTAAGACCTATTCTTAAGTATATTTTCCAAGCCATTGTTTCAAGTAGCTATTTTATTATCACCATTTTCTCAAGACATGACGCTAAGTGTTTGTAAACACTAGAGAATTTCCCAAAAAAATACCCAAAAACACTTGACCCTCTTATTGCGATCCTCTAAAGTGGGAGGAAGTGTGAAAAAGTGGGGTAAATGGTGTTTCAAGGCGCGTCAGCTCTCAATTTGGATGCAAAAGGTCGAATGTCGGTTCCGGCCAAGCAT
>Ga0007796_10000533_pt1 | contig 12520 bp, 12 predicted proteins | sample CryBogmetaGMA0M_FD_60373 | JGI IMG/M metagenome (GOLD analysis project Ga0007796, IMG submission 60373) | Freshwater microbial communities from Crystal Bog, Wisconsin, USA - MA0M | ecosystem: Environmental > Aquatic > Freshwater > Lake | place: Crystal Bog, Wisconsin, USA | collected 2009-07-06 | reverse complement strand
TGCCGGATGGGTATGGCAACATCGAGCATGCGTAATATTTTGGTTTTGGTTTGCCGGTAACATCCACGGCATTTTCAGCTACTTGATAGACTTGCGCACTTTCCCAATCAGCTTGTGCTGCCGCTTCAATAGTGCGGTAGTCGTAATCCTTACTCATTTAAGACAACTCTTTTCTTTTATTTTTATTGATTGGAAGATTGGCGTATTACTGCTTATTTGCGCAAACCCAAAACATCTTGCATGTCATATAAACCAGAATTTTGGCTTTGTAAAAAACGTGCAGCGCGCAATGCGCCTTGCGCATAAGACTGTCGGCTAGAGGATTTGTGGCTAATTTCAATTCGCTCACCATCACCGGCAAACAAAACAGTGTGATCGCCAACGATGTCGCCCCCTCGAACCGTTGCAAAACCAATAGACCCCTCTTTGCGCTCGCCGGTATAACCTTCACGTGTATATACCGCAAGATCATCTAACTTTTCACCTAATGCATCAGCAATGACTTCACCCATCTTCAGGGCGGTACCTGAAGGTGCATCCACTTTGTGACGATGATGTGCTTCAATAATTTCAATGTCGTAACCTTGATTAAGCATCTTGGCAGCGATCTCCAGTAACTTCAATGTGGCATTCACGCCCACACTCATATTAGGAGCAAAAACAATTGCCAATTTTTTTGATGCCGTCTTCAGGCTAACCATTTGCTCGGCACTTAAACCAGTTGTACCAATAATCATTTTGGTAGCAGTTTTCTCAGCAACAGCCAAATGTGCCAGCGTGCCTTCGGGTCTAGTGAAATCAATCAAGAACTCTGCATTTGCGAGCACTTGAGCAACATCGGCAGAAATTAATACCCCTGTTTTTTTGCCCAAAAACGCACCAGCATCTTCACCAAGCTGCGGGCAGGAAGCATGTTCGAGCGCACCAACCAATTGGGCATCCGCGGTATTGAGTACAGTCTCAATCAGCATCTTACCCATCCGACCCGTTGCTCCAGCAATTGCAATCTTCATCATTTGTTCGTCACTTTTTATCAAAGGTATCTAAAGTCATTCACTTTAGGATCAATACAAAATAGTTTTACTGTTTCGTTTCTGTAGCTGCAGGAATATTCATAGCACCAGGACCCAAGGTCTCAGGCTGCGCAGCAGGATCTTTTTTCGAAACGCTAAAAAAGTCCCAGAATGAACTGCTCGTTGAAGCGGGAACAGCGGGCACAGTTGCACCGGCAGGCAAATTATCCGTGCGACTTGGAATCAACACTTCTGGCTGCTGTAATGGTGGTGTTACAGGTGGCTTATTTGAACCAGTGATCACATCCCAAAATGAGCGCTTAGTTTTGGCATAGTTATCGATCTCAGCCACCAATTCAATTTCAGTTGGCAATGCATCGCCCTCAAACTTAATCACTTTATCGCCATTAAAAAATACTGTGACATGACGCTCTTTGCCAATAGTTTGTCCAGCGCGCTTAAATTCAAAAACATAATCCCAGCGATTGGCGTGGAAATAACTGGCTAATAAAGGAGTACCTAAAATTTGACGTACCTGTTCACGAGTCTGCCCTACTTGTAATTTGGCATATTGCTCGCTTGAAATGAAGTTTCCTTGAACAGTATCAGGAACATAGGGCCTAAAAATTTTATTCATCCAAGCACGCTGGGTTTCGTCTACTGCAGAAGTGCATCCGCCTAAGCCGAGCAAACCAAGCAAGATGACCACCAAAAACCCGACACGAGCTGTGGAACCCCCCCCAGAAACAGGGTTCAAAAAACGACTAAAAAGTTCAAGGCAATTTTGCATGGCTGGCCGTATCATTAAGACATTGATTTTAGCTCCCAAAGCCATGAATACGACCCAAAACCCTACTCCTGCAGATTTACGTGATATCGGCCTAAAAGCTACTGGCCCGCGTATGAAAATTCTGGATTTTTTTCATCAAAATGGGGGAACCCACTTTAGCGCCGAAGATGTCTTTATGGCCCTAGCCAAAGATGATCAGGAAATTGGACTGGCTACGGTTTACCGTGTTCTCACCCAGTTTGAGCAAGCTGGGCTCCTATTGAGAAGTCACTTTGAATCGAGCAAAGGGGACAGCAGGGCAATCTATGAGTTAAACGAGGGTCAGCACCATGACCACCTAGTTTGCCTAGATTGCGGGCATGTGGAGGAGTTTGTAGACGAGGCTATTGAAAAAAGGCAGCGAGATATTGCTAAAAACCTGGGATTCAAGCTTCAAGAGCATTCTTTAGCGATGTACGGCCACTGCCAGAAGAAAAACTGCCGAAATAAACAAAAATAGGTATTTTTGGGTGTTTTGGCCAATTATCAGCACTCAGAATATGAAAAAGACCTCAATTTGAGGTCTTTTTCTTTTTTTAATGGCTTTTGACTACTTTACAGCCATCAATGCTTCGGCTGCATTCAGCATTTGCACTGAGTAACCCCACTCATTGTCATACCAAGCTAATACCTTTACCAACTTACCGTCAGCAGAAACGCGGGTTTGAGAGGCATCATAAATACTTGGGCGAGGATCATGGTTAAAGTCGATCGATACGAGTGGCAAGGTATTGAAGCCCAAGATACCTTTGAGCTCACCTTCACTAGCCGTCTTCAGAATTGAATTCACTTCATCGACACTGGTGGCACGACTAGCTGCAAAAGTTAAATCCACTACAGATACGTTAATTACCGGCACCCGCATTGCGAAACCATCAAAACGTCCTGCCAAAGCTGGTAACACTAAACCCACCGCTTTTGCAGCGCCTGTCTTCGTTGGAATCATGCTGGTAACAGCTGAACGCGCGCGACGCATATCCTTGTGATACACATCCGTTAAAACTTGGTCGTTGGTAAAAGCATGAATGGTTGTCATCAAGCCCGACTCAATGCCAATTTTTTCCAACAATGGCTTCACTAAGGGTGCCAAGCAGTTCGTTGTGCAGCTAGCGTTAGAAACAACTACATCGCTAGCCTTTAATACATTTTGGTTAACGCCGTACACGATCGTAGCGTCAACATCTTTTTCGCCAGGAGCTGAAATTAATACCTTCTTAGCGCCCTGCTGAATATGTACCATGGCTTTTTCTTTGGAGGTAAATTTACCCGAGCACTCCAATACTAAATCTACTCCCAACTCGCCCCATGGAGTCTCCAGTGGATTGCGTGTAGAGAACATCTTGATGCGATCGCCATTGACCACCATGCAATCGCCATCAACCTTGACCTCTGCAGGAAAACGGCCATGAGCAGAATCATATTGAGTGAGATGGGCATTGATATCGATATCTCCCATGGCATTAATCGCCACAATTTTGATATCCCGTCTCGGTTTGCCATTCAACTGATCCTCATATAAGGCGCGCAATACCATGCGACCGATACGTCCATAACCATTAATTGCGACACGAATTGTCATGTATTTCCCCTTGCTAATATTGAATTTATTTCTTGGCGATACATTGCTTTACCGTTTTTGCAATTTGTTCAGCCGTTAAACCAAAGTATTCGTATAGTTGTGGTGCAGGCGCTGACTCACCAAAGGTATCAACACCATGAACCGCTGCACAACCGTACTTCCACCAAAAATCACTCACGCCTGCTTCAACAGCAATGCGGGGAATATTAGCTGGCAATACTTTTGCTTTATAAGCAGAATCTTGTTGATCAAAAACAGTGGTCGATGGCATCGAAACCACCCGAATACCCAAGCCGTCTTTTTCTAGTTGTTGTGCTGTTTGCAATGCAAGTGCAATTTCAGAGCCGGTCGCAATAATGACTGCATCCATCTTTCCAGATTGTGCGTCACGCAATACGTAGCCACCACGAGCAATATCTTTAATTTGTTGGTTATTGCGTGCAACAAATGGGCAATTCTGACGACTAAAGATGAGAGCGCTTGGGCCGTTCTTACGCTCAATAGCAGCCCCCCAGGCAACAGCGCTCTCAGTAGTGTCGCAAGGACGCCAAACCATCAAATTCGGAATTAGACGCAAGCTAGCAACTTGTTCAACTGATTGGTGAGTTGGACCATCTTCACCAAGACCAATAGAGTCATGGGTAAAAACAAAGATGCTACGCAACTTCATCAAGGCTGCCATTCGTATAGCATTGCGGCTGTAGTCTGAGAAGGTTAAGAAGGTGCCACCAAATGGAATATAGCCACCATGCAGCGCAATGCCATTCATGATGGCGCTCATACCAAACTCACGTACACCGTAATTAATATGGTTACCCCATTGGTCACCACGAACGGGTTTGCAACTTGACCAATTGGTTAAGTTAGATCCCGTTAAGTCAGCAGAGCCACCCATAAATTCTGGCAAAGCAGGTGCCAATGCTTCAATCGCATTTTGACTGGCCTTACGCGTAGCAACTGTCTCCGCCTTGGTTTGACAGGTTTTTAAATATGCGTTTAGGGTAGTTGAAAAATATTTTGATAAATCCCCTTGCATACGACGTTGCAATTCTGATGCAAGTTCAGGATATTTATTTTTATATTTCTGAAATTCTTTATTCCATTCATGCTCAGCGGCTTGACCCCGTTTTTTAAAATCCCAGGCAGCATAAATATCTTTCGGAATTTCAAAAGGCGCATAAGGCCAATTCAAAGCAACACGGGTTTCTGCAATTTCAGTAGCCCCGAGCGGTGAACCATGCACTTTATCGCTACCTGCCATATTGGGAGAGCCTTTGCCAATGGCTGTCTTGCAGCAAATCAGTGTTGGTTTATCACTCTTTTTAGCCTTAACGATGGCAGCTGATACAGCCTCAGCATCGTGACCATCAACCTCACGAATCACATTCCAGTTGTAAGCCTCAAAACGCTTTGCAGTATCTTCATTAAACCAAGAAACCACCTTGCCATCAATTGAGATGCCATTGTCATCCCACAGCGCAATCAATTTATTTAGTTTTAAAGTACCCGCCAAGGAACAAACTTCATGGCTAATACCCTCCATCAAACAGCCATCGCCTAAAAAAGCATAGGTGTAGTGATCAACAATGTGATGCCCAGGACGATTAAATTCTTCTGCGAGCAATTTCTCGGCAAGAGCCATTCCTACCGCATTGGAAATTCCTTGACCTAATGGGCCAGTGGTTGTTTCAACACCAGGTGTCATTCCATATTCAGGATGGCCAGGCGTTTTGCTATGCAATTGACGAAAGTTTTTTAGTTCCTCAATTGGCAAATCGTAACCAGAAAGATGTAAGAGTGAATACAGCAACATCGAGCCATGACCATTCGATAAAACAAAACGATCACGATTCATCCAATGGGGATCCGTGGGATTATGTTTTAAATGTTCATTCCAAAGGCCAACTGCAATATCCGCCATACCCATCGGCATACCAGGGTGACCTGAATTTGCCTGTTGGACAGCATCCATGGATAAAGCACGAATGGCATTGGCCATGCGAATGTGAAGATTTGACATCGTAAATTTGGTCTCAAGAAAAAATAAATCGGCTACATTTCAGTAATGCCTCAATTTTATCTTCCTAGCCCATGGGAATCCCAAAAGCCAACTACGCTCACCCCTGAGGCGGCCCATCACCTGCGCGTGCGACGCATCCAGGTCGGGGAATCCTTTCCTGTATTTGATGGAAAAGGTCAGGTGGCTGAGGCCAAGCTCCTCTCTTTGAGCGGGAAAGCAGGTCAGGTCCAATTAAACGATATCCGCACTGATAAACACCGCGAAACCTCATATGCCATTACTTTGGCCCAAGGCTTGGCTGGTGGCGACAAAATGGATTGGATTGTTGAGAAAGCGGTTGAAACCGGCGCCCAGATCATTGCCCCCATGCAATGTGAACGCTCAATCTTGAAACTCACGCGCTCAAGCGATCAAGACCGGGCTCAAAAGAGGCTAGCCCATTGGGAGGGAATCATCCAAGCGGCTTGTGAACAATGTGATCGAACCGTATTTGCTACTCTTGAACCCATTCAGACTTTTGAGTCTTACCTTAAGACCAATGCTAAGCCTTTCTTAAGACTCCTCCTCAGTCCAGATGCCTCAAAAACGATGCATTCTGTTTTAGTAGCGAATGGTCCTCAAGATATTGTTTTGATGATTGGTCCTGAGGGTGGCCATTCTCCAGAAGAAGAGGCCTTAGCGGAAGCGGCTGGCTATCAAATAGTTTCCCTAGGTGAAAGAGTACTCAGAACAGAAACGGCCGGCATCGTCGCTATTACGACCGTACATAGTATCTGGAACTCTGAAATGCAAAATCGCCTCAAGTAGAGGCGATTTCAGGGGCTTCAGGCTTTAACGATTAAGCAAAAGAGTAGAAGACACGATAAGGAGTGCGGCGCTCAGCCCAAAAATCGACTGCGTCACGGAAAACATCTAACAATGTTTCGCGCGCTTCTTTGTCAAACTTCTGAGTACAAGGCAAGCCCTCAAGCACTACAACAAATCCAGGTTGCGGACCAGTCTTGTCGATGGTCGTCGTCAAAGCATCTAACAAAGGATCAAAATTCTTTGCTTGTTGCTTTGTGAAGGAGTAGGCAATCGCAATACACTCCAGAACTTCACCTTTGGTCATCGCATTTGCGCAGTTTGCATAAATAAAATGTTGACCCAGCTCAGTAGCCGCTTCCTGTAAATCCGGAGTACGGAAAGCGCGAATGGATTGCACGATGTTAGTGCGCACACTGCGCAACATTGCCGGCGGTCCGGCATCACGAACGGCCAAAGCAGCACGCCAAGAAGCTGTCACTTTTTTCCCCGAAACTTGATTTGCTGCATAGGTTTGTAAACGAGATAAACCGCCCTGAGCATAAATATTGGCAGCAGATGATTCGGTTTCTAGTCGGTCATTGCTATCCCAACTTTCAGCACGGCTATGTTCTTCGAAGCTTGCTGTACTGTTGTTTTCAGAGCGATTATTCATGATGGGTGCTAGGTTACCCTTAACACGCCATCAAATCAAGCCCAAATACAGTGCATTTTATATAAACCATTGATTTATATAGGAATAATAAATGTAAGCTATCACTAACTTACATTGATTAAAAGGGTCTAAGAGATGCCCCTCGCATCGCTAGCGGCCTCAACCACCGCCAAAGTAGTCACATTCACGATCCGGCGAACAGTAGCTGCTGGAGTGAGAATATGAATTGGCTTGGCCACGCCTAACAATAGCGGTCCGATGGCAATACCATTACCTGCGGCAGTTTTTAGTAAGTTATAAGAAATGTTGGCTGCATCAATATTAGGCAATACCAACAAGTTTGCATCACCCTTTAATGGGGATGAAGTAACCGCACCGGCACGAATGCTTCCATCCAAAGCGCTATCCCCATGCATTTCACCATCAACCTCTAAGGTGGGATCAGCTTTTTGAATTAATGCCAACACTTCGCGCATTTTAATCGCGGAAGGAGCATTGCTTGAACCAAAATTAGAGTGTGAGAGGAGGGCTACTTTTGGCACCAATCCCAATTTACGCATTTCTTTAGCGGCCATCAAAGTCAATTCGGCTAACTCGCAGGCGCTTGGCTCAATATTGATATGCGTATCCACCAAAAATACTTGGCGACCTGGAAGAATGAGTCCTGACATCGCACCATATACATTGGCGCCAGGCTCATGACCAACAACTTCATCAACGTACTTCAAATGCGTTGCTGAATTACCAATAGTTCCACAAATCATGCCATCAGCCATGCCTTTGATAATCATGATTGAACCAATCAAGCTGTTGCGACGGCGCATTTCCAATTTAGCAAAAGATTCTGTAACGCCCTTACGCTCAGTCAGGCCTAAATAGGTTTGCCAAAAATCACGGAAGCGTGTGTCATTCTCTGGATTAACGATCTCAAAATCGTCTCCCACCTTCATGCGCAAGCCAAACTTGTCAATCCGATGCTCAATCACAGCCGGACGACCGATTAGGATTGGAGTAGCGAGGTGCTCATCAATAATAATTTGTACGGCACGCAATACGCGCTCATCTTCACCTTCTGCAAACACAATACGCTTTTGATTTGCTGGTACACGCTTAGCAATACTAAACAGCGGCTTCATCAAAGTACCAGAGTGGTACACAAATTGCTGTAACTGATTACGATAAGCTTCGAAATCTTTAATGGGACGTGTAGCAACGCCATCATCCATTGCCGCTTTAGCAACTGCAGGGGCAATGACTGTAATTAGACGCGGATCAAATGGTTTCGGAATTAAATACTCTGGGCCAAATGATAAATTCTCGATACCATAAACCGAAGTCACCACTTCGCTTTGCTCAGCTTGCGCTAATTCCGCTACAGCCTTTACTGCTGCCACTTCCATGCCACGAGTAATCGTTGTAGCACCCACATCCAAAGCACCACGGAAAATAAAGGGGAAGCACAATACGTTGTTTACTTGATTAGGGTAATCAGTACGGCCAGTTGCCATTACCGCATCTGGACGAACTGCTTTTACTTCTTCAGGAAGAATCTCTGGGGTTGGATTTGCTAATGCGTAGACCAATGGCTTAGGAGCCATTTTCTTGACCATGTCCTGCTTCAGAACACCACCCGCAGATAGACCTAAGAAAATATCAGCACCTTCAATCGCTTGATCTAAAGTGCGCAGTTCGGTTTCTTGGCAAAATGGCTCCTTCTCGGGATCCATCAACTCTTTACGACCTTTATAAGCGACACCCGCTAAATCTGTTACCCAAATATTTTTACGTTGGATACCAAGCTCAACCAGCAAATCCAAGCATGCTAAAGCCGCAGCACCTGCACCAGAGGTCACCAACTTCACATTCCCCACATCTTTACCAACTACCTTCAGACCATTCAGAATCGCTGCTGCAACCACAATGGCTGTGCCGTGTTGGTCATCATGGAAAACTGGAATCTTCATGCGAGCCTGTAACTTACGCTCAACTACAAAGCAGTCTGGCGCCTTGATGTCTTCCAAATTAATACCGCCAAAAGTGGGTTCAAGTGCTGCAATAATTTCGACCAACTTGTCAGGATCGTTTTCGTTTATTTCGATATCGAACACATCAATACCGGCGAATTTTTTAAAGAGAACAGCCTTCCCTTCCATCACAGGCTTACTAGCTAATGGCCCAATATTTCCCAAACCTAAAACGGCTGTGCCGTTAGTAATCACACCAACCAAATTGCCACGTGCCGTGTACTTGAATGCATTAGCCGGATCTTTAACAATCTCTTCGCAGGGTGCTGCAACACCAGGGGTGTATGCCAGGGCTAAATCGCGTTGATTCGTTAGTTGTTTGGTGGGGGCAATCTCAATCTTGCCTGGAGTTGGGAACTCGTGGTACTGGAGTGCGGCCTCTCTTAGGGCTGCAATTTGTTGCTCTTTATTATTTTCTTTGCTCATCAGCGAACTCTTTGGTAAGGCCTATTGAAGACTCTAATTCTATTCCTCTCGAGCACTGGCTTCCTAAGAGCCATAAAATGGAGCATGCATTCAGAATCCAGCCCCCTCGGTGAATTTGATTTAATTCAACGTTTTTTTAAAACGGGTGCTAAGGCTATGCGCTCAGATGACGATCAGACCATCGTTTTAGGTATTGGCGATGATTGCGCCATCCTCAAGCCAGTTGTAGGGGAAGAAATTGCCATTACTAGCGATATGCTAGTTGAGGGTAAGCACTTTTTCTCTAATGCCAATCCAGCTCTCTTGGGCCGCAAAGCCCTAGCAGTCAACCTCTCAGACCTAGCGGCAATGGGAGCAAAGCCATTGGGATTCACCCTGGCTATTGCTCTACCGCGACCCGATCCGATTTGGCTTGAAGCCTTTTCGAAAGGTCTTTTTGCTATCGCAAATGAATTTTCATGCCCATTGATTGGGGGTGATACGACCGCTGGACCGCTCACCATTTCCATCACTGCATTTGGAAGCATCCCAACTGGAAAAGCCATTCGTAGATCAGGGGCAAAACCCGGGGACGATATTTGGGTATCCGGAACAACTGGTGATGCGAGACTTACTCTTGCTGCACTGCGTCATGAAATTGCTATTTCTGAAGATGCACTAAATCTTATTGAACATCGGATGCACGACCCAATGCCAAGGGTGGAATTGGGATTAAGGCTGAGAGAGATCGCGAGTGCTGCGTTAGATGTATCGGATGGTCTATTGGGGGATCTTCAACATATCTTAAATGAATCTCAAGTAAACGCAGAAATCTTTATAGAGCGCATTCCAAAATCTTCCATCCTCCAAAAACAAACTGAGAATATTCAAAATCAATTTGCGGCTTGCGGTGGTGATGATTATGAAATTTGTTTTACAGCTCCAGCCGCACAACAACATGCCATCGAAGCCATTAGCAGGGACTTAAATTTACCAATTACCCGTATTGGTCAAATTACGGAAATGAATAATTCCCAAGCAAGAGCTCGCCTACTTAAAGCAAATGGTAGTCTCATTGGCGATACTGAAGCTGCAGCACTTCTCAAATCTTTTGACCACTTTGCCTCATGAGTCACCTCGAACAATCAGCGCAAGCAAAACCCACTTTTAAGTGGGTTAGACAAACTGCTAGTCGCACCATCGCCTTTGGGTTTGGCAGCGGTCTAAGCCCCGTGGCGCCAGGGACTGTTGGCACCCTATGGGCTTGGGCAACCTTTTTGATAGGCGAGTATTTTTTAAGTACCGAAGACTTTGTATGGATCATCGGTGGCGGCATCGTATTGGGATGCTGGATCTGCGGCCACGTGAGTGAAGAGTTGGGCAAGAAAGATTTTGGCGGCATCGTATGGGATGAAATCATTGCCTTTTGGCTAATACTCCTTTTAATCATGCCCGCCAATATTTGGATGCAAGCCATTGCTTTTGGCCTCTTTCGCTTTTTTGATGCTGTTAAGCCAGGCCCAATTGGCTTGATTGATCACCACTTTAAAAATCTGGAAGAAGATAATCAAGCATCCTCAAGCATATTTCAAATTATTTGGCGTGGCTTCGGCATTATGGTTGATGACCTTGCGGCAGCATTCTTCACATTGTTAGTAATGGCTTTAATACGAATATTTATTCCATCATGAATTTAGCTGATCAAACTCAGGCCATTGCCAAACTCCTCATCTCTCGAGGCTGGAAAATTGCCCTTGCCGAATCTTGTACGGGGGGACTGGTTTGTGCTGCCTTAACTGAATTGCCGGGTTCGAGCGACTGGTTCGAGCGGGGCTATATCACCTATAGCAATCAAGCTAAATCAGAGTGTTTAGGGGTGCCAGTAGAACTGATTGAGTCCTTTGGGGCAGTGAGCGAGCCAGTGGCAAAAGCAATGGCCCAAGGTGCACTGCGCAATGCAGGCGCAAATGTAGGGGCTTCCATTACCGGCATTGCCGGGCCAACTGGGGGATCGCCGGATAAACCCGTTGGTACCGTTTGTTTTGGCTGGACGATACCCTCTGATGCAGGTCAATTTGTTACTCACACCCAAACCAAACTATTTGGCGGCGATAGGCAAGCAGTGCGCCAACAAGCAACTAAATATGTCTTAGCCGAGTTGCTTGCGTTACTGGGCACGCACTAGCACTCAGTTTTGAACTTACTTCATCCAGCCTTTGTGATAGAAGTAAAACAAAGGAATAATGGCTGAAACAATCATTACACCAATTGCCATTGGATAACCCCAAGAGAGATCCAATTCAGGCATGTATTTATAGTTCATACCCCAAATACTCGCCAACAAGGTAGGCGGCATTAAGGCAACTGATACCACCGAGAAGATCTTGATAATCTTAGATTGGTTCAAGTTAATGAAACCGACTGTCGCATCCATTAAGAAGTTGATCTTATCGAACAAGAACGCTGTGTGGTTTTCTAAAGAATCGATATCGCGCAAAATTTGGCGTGCCTCTTCCTGTTGCTCATCAGATAACAATTTGCTACGCATCAAGAAAGATAAGGCTCTGCGGGTATCCATCACATTTCGACGTATACGCCCGTTGGTATCTTCTTCTTTTGCAATTGTCTCGAGAACTTGCTCTGCATCAGCGTCGTTAATGTCATCCTGGAGCACCCGTTTTCCGGCTAGCTCAAGATTTTCATAAACCTCTTCCAATGCATCAGCAGAGTACTCGGCATCAGTAGAATACAAATCAAGCAACACATCTTTTGCATTACTTACTGAACCCGGACGTAAACGTGCACGCAAGCGAACCAAACGGAATACTGGCAAATCTTCATCATGAATCGAAAATAGCACTTGCTTGGTGAGAACAAACGCGACTCGCACGTTACGAGAAGTTTCTTCTTCATCCAATAAGAAATCGGTCCGAATATGGAGATGGCCATCATCCGCCTCAAAATAACGCGCAGAAGCCTCTAAGTCACCCAAGTCATCCAACTCAGGCAAAAGTACGCCAAATGCCTCTTTAATCCAAATGAGCTCTTCTTCTTCTGGATCAACGACGTCAATCCAGATAGGATTAGCGTATTGCAACAATTCATTGCGATCTTCGACTTGCTCTTGAGAGAGGCGGCCATTTTGCAGGACGAACAAGTTGATCATGGTGAACTCCTAAGGAATGTGCGCT
>Ga0007796_10000532_pt1 | contig 12523 bp, 12 predicted proteins | sample CryBogmetaGMA0M_FD_60373 | JGI IMG/M metagenome (GOLD analysis project Ga0007796, IMG submission 60373) | Freshwater microbial communities from Crystal Bog, Wisconsin, USA - MA0M | ecosystem: Environmental > Aquatic > Freshwater > Lake | place: Crystal Bog, Wisconsin, USA | collected 2009-07-06 | reverse complement strand
ATTTCAGCCTCGTACTGCTCCGGATCGAGCGCTCCCCGCATCAGCTGGAAGCGACACCAGAGCAACCAGGTGTTGGCCACATCGGTTTCGCAGTAGTCGCGAATTTCGCCCAGGCGACCCTCGCGCCACGCCGGCCAGACCTGTGCGCCATCCATGCCAAGCTTGCCGGGAAACCCGCACAGCCGGGCCAACTGGTCGAGCGGCGCATTGGCTCGACCGTTATAGAGAGCCATCAGATCCATCAGGTCGGTGTGCCGGGAGTGATAGCGGCTGATGTAGTTGTTGTAGCGAAAATCGCGGTTGTCATCGCCCTGATCCCAATAGCGGGGTGCCTGAACCTTGTGGATCAGGCCGCGGTAATGGAGCACCTGCAGATCGAATCCGCTGCCGTTCCAGGAGACCAGATTGGGCGAGTACTTTTCGATCGTCTTGAAAAACGCCTGGATCAGCCGACCTTCTTCGCCCGGTCCGCCCTGGAGCGACTTGACCCGCAGGCCATCGGCATCGCGCATCAGCATCGAGATGACGATGATCTGATGCAGGTGAAGCGGCAGGAAATCGCTGCCGTTGGTCTGCTCGCGCCGGCGCTCGAAGGCGGCCTGGGCGACCGCATCGTCGTCGCCCTCCAGGCCCCATGCCACTCTCAACCCGGCCACATCGGGAATCGTCTCGATATCGAAGACCAGGGTCGCGGTCATCCCGAAACCCGCTCAGCGCTTGGGCAGGAATTTGGCCGGATCGACCGGCTTGCCCTGCTGACGGATTTCGAAATGCAGGCGCTGGGTACCACCGGATGAGTCACCGGCCTCGGCAATTTTCTGACCGCGCTTGACCGTCACGCCTTCCTTGACCAGCAGCGAGCGATTGTGGGCGTAGACCGACAGCAGATCGTTCGAGTGTTTGACGATCACCAGATTGCCGTAACCACGAGGGCCGACGCCACTGAAGATCACCCGTCCGTCTGCAGCAGCCATGACCGACTCACCGGTGGTGGTGGCAAACGACATGCCTTTGCTGTTCGAATCGTCGAAGGTTTGAACGACCCGTCCGGCCGACGGCCAGCCCCATTCGAGCTCGGTCCTTGTCGCCTCAAGTGGCGGCGTCGGCTTGACTGGCGCAGGCGCAGCAGTCGAGGCGCCGGGCGTTGCCGCGCCTGAGGCGGTTGCACCGCTCGCCGGTGATGCAGGAGCAGCCGGCGTCGCGCCGAGGGGACGCGACTCGATCGCCTTTGAATCGATCGACCCGCTGCGAACCGGTGCCGACTGAGCGCCTGCGACATCCGTCGCCGGGCGCGGCGCGGACGCATTGGGCGCAGCCTGCGCAGCAGGACGGGCCGGGGCGGTCCCCGCGGCGGCCGGCGCTGTGGCGCTTGGGGAGCCGGGCGACGTACGCGAGACGATCGGTGCCGGCGGCCCGCTCGCACAAGCGGCCAGAAGGCTGACCATCACGGCGACCAGTGCGCCGCGCAGACGATGACGATCCTGCAATCCGTGGCGTGACAAAAGCAGCATGGAGTCTTTGCGCAAGAGGCTTGAGAGATATCAGGGTTATCGGGTCGGTGAGGCGGTTGGCGCGACCGAGGCTGTCAGTGAGTTCCGCGTCGCAGCGGCACGAATCGTACCGCGTCGAGCACCGTCAGAGCCCAGTCATCGCGACCTGTGCGATCGACCTGATGCAGCGCCTGAGTTCCGGACGCACCCGTCTGCACCGGCGCAACCAACCTGCCGCCGACGGCCATTTGCAGCAGCAGCGGCTCCGGAATGGCGTCCCCGGCTGCCGCCAGGATGATCGAATCGTAGGGTGCAGCCGCCTCGACGCCCTGCCAGCCGTCGCCAAAAACCAGACGCAGATTGGGCAAACGCAATGGCCGGATGTGGGTCCGCGCCGCCTCATGCAGCCATCGAAGGCGTTCGATCGAAACCACTTCGCCAAAAACATGGGCGAGAACCGCCGCCTGATAACCGCATCCTGTGCCAACCTCCAGCACCTTTGCGGTTCGCAGTTCAAGCACCGACCGATCGCGGACGAGCAGTTCGATCATCCGTGCCACGGTGCTTGGCTTCGAGATGGTCTGGCCCTGCCCGATCGGCAGAGCCATATCTTCATAAGCCCGACTGGCCAACCCTGATTCGATAAAGGCATGCCGCGGAACTTTGGCCATCGCGGCCAGCACCAGATCGCTTCGCACACCCTGCGCCCGCAGGGCTTCTACCATCCGGGCTCGCGCCCGGTCGGAAGTCAGACCGCCACCCGGGGGGCTACCTAGGACGCCAGCCAATTGCGGGTCGCGTCGGCGAGCGATGTGGCGGTCAGATCGATATGCAGCGGCGTAACAGACACCTGACCAGCCGCGACCGCATGGAAATCAGTTCCGGGGCCAGCATCCTTGGCGCTGCCCGCCGGTCCGATCCAGTAAATCAGGTCACCGCGGGGATTGCGCGCCTTGATGACTTCTTCGGCGTGGTGACGCTTGCCAAGCCGGGTCGCGACCCGCGGTCCGATCTGATCATAGGGTCGGTTGGGAATGTTGACGTTGAGCAGGACAGGCCCCGGGGCCGGATAGGGATTGTCGATGAAGCGCCGGACGACCTCGCCGGCCACTCTTGCAGCGCTGTCGAGGTGTTCATGGCCCCGCTGGCTCAGCGAAAAGGCGATTGCCGGCACGCCGAGCAGAAAGCCTTCCATGGCGGCGGCGACGGTGCCGGAGTAGATGGTGTCGTCACCCATGTTGGCACCGTCGTTGATACCCGACACGACCAGGTCCGGGCGATGATCAAGCATGCCGGTAATGGCGATGTGCACGCAGTCGGTTGGGGTGCCATTGACATAGTGAAAACCACTGGCCGCGGTGCGAACCGACAGCGGTCGATCGAGGGTCAGCGAGTTGGAGGCACCGGAGCGATCACGCTCAGGCGCCACCACCGTGACCTGGGCAAATGCCTGCAGTTCGCGCGCAAGCGCCGCCAGCCCGGGGGCGAAATAACCGTCGTCGTTGCTGATCAGGATACGCATGAATGTTGGCGAGTCGGGCCGAGGTGAAAGGTTGCGTCGAGCGACAGCATCGACAGGCGCTTCGTCGAGCGTCGCCTTCGACGAGCGTCGCATTTGCGTGCTGGCCTCGGATGTTAGCCCGAAACGCGAGGACACCGTTGCGCGATCCCGGATGCAAGCCAACACGCTCAGATCGGGACCCCGCACTGATCGGCGGCCTGACAGCGGCCCGCATCCACCGCATCCGGCTGAGTTTGACGGGCGAGCAGCGATTGCATCGCTCGAACTCAACCCGGTGTGCTGCTGTGCTTTGCCCTGCCCCGCACAGACCGAAGCAATCGGGAAAGATGCATTGGGGAACGATGCATTGCTGACCCGTCGCGGAAACGACGCGCCCGGCGAAAATCAGGCGTCGGTCGGCCAGTCGCGGATGTAGGCCTTGAGCATCCGGTTCTCGAAACCCTGCTCTTCGAGTACCGCCTTGGCGACATCGTGAAAGGAGACCACTCCCATCAGCAGGCCGCCATCCATCACCGGCAGATAACGCTGATGATGCTCGAGCATCAGCCAGCGCAACTCGTTGACCTCCATTTCGGGCGAGGCAACCGCCGGGGAGGGATTCATGACCTCGCGCACGATGATCTCGGCCACCGGCGGCGTGGGTCCGTGGCGATGTTCCTGCTGCCGGCGCGCCAGCACGCGGATGACTTCGCGAAAGGTGAGCATCCCGGCCAGGCGGCCCCGCTCCATCACGACCAGAGATCCGATGTCCTGCTCGGACATCGCGATGACCGCGTCGGACAGCATCTCGTCAGGCGTGACGGTAAAGAGCGTCTTACCTTTGATTTTCAGAATTTCACTGACCTGCATCGCAGTCTCCTCGCACGACGGTCCAACCGATGCTATCGAGTCACCTGCATGCTGGCAAGCCGCGAACCAGCCGTCAGTGCGTCTGAATCGTGCGCAATTGGGGCGGCAATGACCCGCGCGGCATGGTCCGCTCAAGCTCGCGGGCGACCGCTGTGCGCAATGCGCGGGGCTCGAGCGGCTTGGCCAGATAGGCGCTGCAACCGGCAACCGCGCCGCGGATCACCTCAAACGTCGACAACCGGTCAGTCAGCGCCAGGATCGGCAAGCCCCGCCACTGCGGCTGATTGCGGATCTGCTTGGCGAGCGTCAGGCCATCGGTGTCGGGCAGCCCGATATCGATCGTGGCAAGGTCGACCCGACCGCAGACCAGCCGCTCAAGCGCCTGCGCGCCACTCGAAACCGCCTCGACCTGCACGCCCATCGATTCAAAGTGGCCCGAGAGTTCATGGCGAAAACTGGCGTTGGGATCGATCACCAGTACGCGCGGACACTGTGACGCGGGCTCGCAGCCCGCCTTGGTCTCGACAGGCACCGGGGCAGTCGGCGCGCAGGAACGGGGGTTCTGTCGGGCATTCAGACCCTCGTTGTCGACGACATCGTTGAGCGTTCGCACGAGATCCCGGGCAAGAAAGCCCAGATCGATCCGGTATCGGCTTGTGCCGGTCTGATCGGCATCGAGCGCCGAAATGACCGGGAGGCCTTTTCGCAACGCAATCAGCCAGGCGGACAGATCGTCTTCGGCGTGCTGGCAGCGCCCGGCAAGCAGGATGTCTGCGGCGTCGATGCCGCGCGAATCGATCGCAGCGTCGGTCATCGCCACCTGGGGCACGGCGAAATTGGCGCTGCGCTCAGGCATCGCCAGTCGGTAGATATAGCGGTTGTGCAGGCTGTGACGAAACACAATCTCGATCATCCGAAGCCGAGTCGGATCGAAGCCGGTGACGGCCAGCGTGAATCGAGGCTTAGGAGTCATGGTTGCCGTCCGAGGTATGCCTGTCTGTCATAAGCCGGTGGCTCATAAGCCTGCCTAAAGCTCGATTCTGACCTGACATTGCGCGCTCCGATAGTCGTATGTCGGTCTGCCGCGACGCTGGCCGCCTGCGTTCGGACCAATGGCCGGCACACCCTCATCGGCGGCAAGCCCTGAAAACGCCGGCGCGCCAGCCGATTGCCTCAGACTTTCAGGGGCAGCCGCGCCGGGGCTGCATGCTAGGATCGATCGGACCTGGCGGGGCATCCGCACCCGGCCGCTCTCACGCCCATTCTCATGACCCGACGCGATCCCCAAGGCATGGCCACTGCGGCCATTCATGCCGGTGCCGTCCCCGATCCGACCACCGGAGCGCGGGCCACACCGATCCATCTGAGCGCCGCCTTCGTCTTTCCCGACTCCGACCATGCCGCAGCACTCTTCAACATGGAGCGATCGGGTCATGTCTATTCGCGCATCAGCAATCCGACCGTGGCGGTGCTCGAGGAGCGGATGGCCTCGCTCGAACAGGGGGTGGGGGCGATCGCCACCGCCAGCGGCCAGGCTGCACTGCATCTGGCGGTGGCGACCCTGGCCGGGGCCGGCTCGCATATCGTCGCCTCAAGCGCCCTCTATGGCGGCTCGCACAATCTGCTGCATTACACGATGGCGAGATTTGGCATCGAGACTACCTTCGTCGAACCGCGCAACATCGATGCCTGGCGCGCGGCGCTGCGCCCCAATACCCGACTGCTCTTCGGTGAAACCCTCGGCAATCCGGGGCTGGATGTGCTCGACATTCCGCGCGTGTCTGAGATTGCCCACAGTCATCGGGTGCCGCTGCTGGTCGATTCGACCTTCACCACGCCTTGGCTGATGCGACCGTTCGAGCATGGCGCCGATCTGGTCTATCACTCGGCGACCAAGTTTTTGTGCGGGCATGGCACGGTGATTGGCGGTGTGCTGGTCGATTCGGGACAATTCGACTGGGTCGCCTCCAATCGCTTTCCTGAACTGACCGAGCCTTATGCCGGCTTTCACGGCATGGTGTTCGCAGAGGAATCGACGGTCGCCCCCTTTTTGCTGCGGGCGCGCCGCGAGGGCCTGCGTGATTTCGGCGCGAGCCTGTCGCCGATGAATGCCTTTCAGATTCTGCAGGGTATCGAGACCCTGCCGCTGCGCATGGCCCGGCATGTCGACAACGCCCGCAAGGTCGTCGAATTCCTGAATGCGCATCCGATGGTGGCGCATATCGGCTGGCCCGAACTCGACTCGCACCCCGACCAGGCGCTGGCGCGACAGCTTCTGCCGCGCGGCTGCGGCGCGGTCTTCAGCTTCGACCTGAAGGGCGATCGCGCCGCTGGCCGGCGCTTTGTCGAGAGCCTCGAACTGTTCTCGCATCTGGCCAATGTCGGCGACGCCAGATCGCTGGTGATCCATCCGGCCTCGACCACGCATTTCCGGATGGATGCCGCGGCACTCGCATCGGCCGGCATCGGCGAGGCGACGCTGCGCCTGTCGATCGGACTCGAAGATGTCGATGATCTGATCGACGACCTCAAGCGCGGGCTTCGCGCTGCACAGAAAGGCGCCTGAACGGCGACCGGGGACAGGCACGCACCATGAACTTCGAACTCGACGGCCGATTCGGCTATGCCTATACCGGCGGACATGCCTTCGATGCATCGCGCCCGGTCATCGCCTTTGTTCACGGCGCGCAGCACGACCACAGCGTCTGGATCCTGCAGAGCCGGTGGCTGGCGCATCACGGCTGGTCGGTGCTGGCCTTCGATCTGCCCGGACACGGCCGCAGCCTTGGTGCGCCGCTGGCCGACATCGAGTCGATGGCGCACTGGGTGCTGCGGGCGCTCGATGCCTGCGGCGTGACAAAAGCGGTGATCGCCGGCCACAGCATGGGTTCGCTGATTGCGTTGGAGGCCGCCGGCCAGCAGCCGCAGACGGTGAGCGGCATTGCGCTGATCGGCACTGCTTTTCCGATGCAGGTCTCGGAGACCTTGCTGCAGGCTGCAGACCAGAACGAGCAAAGCGCCTTTGACTTGATCAATCGCTGGTCGCATGCCCGCCTGAACCATCAGCCCGGCACGCCCGGCCCGGGTTTTTCGGTCTACAACCAGAATCTGCGACTGATGCAGCGCCAGGCACCCGGTGTACTGCTCAACGACTTCAGCGCCTGCAATGCCTACGGGCGCGGGCTCGATCGCGCAAGCCGGCTGCACTGCCCGGCGCTCTTTGTGCTGGGCGAACGCGATGTCATGACCCCGCCCAAAGCGGCCAAGGCCCTGATCGATGCCGTGCCGGCATCGAGTGTTGTGCGCATTGCCGGTTGCGGACACGCGATCATGGCCGAAGCACCGGACGAGACCCGCGATGCGCTGGCCGCCTGGATGAAGCGCCTGCCGGCCGATCAATCGGCAACATCCGCCTGATCCGCAGAAATCGTCGGCGTAGATCGGGGTCGACCCGGGATCGACCCGGGATCGATCAGATCGAGCGATCGCCGCGCGCCGGCAGGGCCAGCACCTCGGACAAGGGCCGCTCAAGCAGCGGGCTGCCGGGGTCAATCGTCGAGGCCAGCGGCTGACGGTCAGCGCTGGTGGCGCGCCCCGGCTGCAGTGACCAGACCCGATCGAAGAGCGGGCGCAGGGTCTTGTGGGGCAACTCAGCGGTGGGCAGCCAGTATTCGTCCCAGACGCTGACCGATCCGCCATCGGCCCGCACCGGCCAGACCCGCATCAGGTAGGACTGCGAGGCCAGCAGGGCGCCAAGCTGATCAGCCGCCTTCGCATCACCATCGAACTCGGCTCGAAAACGCTCGCTTGGCACCGGCCTGGGCGACTCCCGCACCAGTACGGCCAGGATTCTCACCATTCGTTCGAATTCAGCCGACGGGGTCGCGACATGCGGATCACCCAGCGGCGCGCCCCAGAAGCGCAGATTGGCGGCCACCAGTGCGCCGATCAGCACGCTCATCCAGGCGGCAAAGAGCCACAGCAGAAACAGCGGCAAGGCCGCAAACGCGCCATACACGATGGTATAGCTCGGAAAGCGCGTGACATAGAGCCCCAGCAGCAGATTGAGCAGCTCGAGCAGACCGACCGCCACCAGCGCACCGAGCAGGGCATGACGCCAGCGAACGCGGTCGTTGGGCGCGAGCCAGTAAAGCATCGAGAGTGCACCGATTCCCAGCACCGCAGGCAGCCAACCGCCCATCACGTCGGTGATACCGGTGGCCGCCCTCATCCGTGCGGACAGTTGCGTCTGGATCGCCAGCGCGCCGCCGAGCAGCACCGGGCCGATTGTCAGCAGTGTCCAGTAAAGCATCATGCGTTGCGCGAGCGGGCGTGGACGCGGGGTTCGCCAGATCTGGTTGAGGGTCCTGTCGATGGTCAGCATCGAGGTGATCGCGGTCGCGCAAAACGCCACCGTGCCGATGGCCGACAGCTTGCCGGCGGCCGCCAGAAACTGGTTCAGGTAGCGAATGATGGTCGCGCTGAACGAGGGCAAAAAGAGGTTGGTTGCCAGAAAGCGCTCAATGTCGAGTCGCATCGACTCGAAGGCCGGCAAGGCGGTGATCAGCATCAGACCGACCGCGGCCATCGGCACGATCGCGCCCAGCGTGAGCAGGGTCAGGCTGCTGGCCGTCTGCTGCAGTTTGAGGTCTGCCGCCTGACGCCGCATCGCCCTGAGCAGCATCCGCAGATTGGCGGCAAATTCATGCATCCGGGCATGATACCTTCGGCCGATGACCCGACCCGATCGACTCAGAAACCTGGCACTCGTCTGCGCAGGCGCAATGGTGGCGCTCATGCTGGCCTGGGAGCTCTGGCTCTCGCCGGCTCGCGACGGCGGCTCGATGCTCGCGCTCAAGGCACTGCCCCTCGCCATCGCCCTGCCCGCTTTCGCGCGCGGCAATGTGCGGGCGTATCAGTGGTGGTCGATGCTGATCCTGGTCTATCTGTGCGAAGGCGTCGTGCGAGGCATGACCGATGTCTCGCCGGTCGGTCGCGCACTGGGCTGGGCCGAAGTTGCACTCTCGACCCTGACCTGGGGCGCGATCATCGCCTATGTCATGGCCGCGAGAGCGGCCGATACGCCATGACCGCGCTGGTCAATGCGTTTTTGCTGAACCGGCAGCGTCAGCCCGGCGCCGCAAGCGCCGGCGGCTGATCGGCTGCACGAGCACCGGCTTTTTCGACCTCATGCAGGGCCGACATCAGCAGGCGGGTATCCGCCCCGGCAAGCAAGGTCGAGTCGCTCAGCGTCCGCCGCCAGGCGCGAGCCCCCGGGCGTCCGTGATACAGGCCCAGCATATGCCGCACGATCGATCTCAGCGCAAGGCCCTCAGCGATACAGCGCTGCGCATAGGCGGCCATGGCCTCGACCACCCCGGCACGATCAAGCGTCCGGGTGTCGTCGCCATAAAATCGGCGATCGACCTCGGCGAGTATCCAGGGATCGTGATAGGCCGAACGGCCCAGCATCACGCCATCCAGACCGGCACTGTGCTCCAGGGCGCTGTCGATTGAATCAAGCCCGCCATTCAGAAAAAATCGGGCATCAGGAAAATCGGCCTTGAGTTGATGGACCACCGCATAGCGCAGCGGTGGCACCTCGCGATTGTCCTTGGGGCTGAGCCCCTCGAGCCAGGCATTGCGGGCATGCACGATGAACAGCCGGATGCCGACCGAATAGAGGGCACCGACGAAGTCGCGCACAAAGGCATAAGGCTCCTCGCGCCCCAGTCCGATGCGATGCTTGACCGTCACCGGCACCGACACCGCGTCCTGCATCGCCTTCACGCAATCGGCCACAAGCAGCGGCTCACGCATCAGGCAGGCGCCGAACGCGCCGCGCTGCACCCGCTCGCTCGGGCAGCCGCAGTTGAGGTTGATCTCGTCGTAGCCGAACTGCTCGCCGATTCGCGCGCTGCGCGCCAGATCGTCGGGCTCGCTGCCGCCAAGCTGCAGGGCCACCGGCTGCTCGCTCGGATCGAATCCGAGCAGGCGCATGCGATCACCGTGGAGCACCGCGCCGGTCGTCACCATCTCGGTGTAAAGACGGGCGTGGCGCGACAATTGCCGATGGAAGACGCGGCAATGCCTGTCGGTCCAGTCCATCATCGGCGCGACGCTGAAGACCTGGGGCGGGCGCGAAACAGAAACCGCAGTCGATGAGCTCATGCCCTTCAAATCAGCCCCGAAACAATATTGATGGTGAGCGCCAGCAGGGTGGCATTGAAAAAGAACGCCAGCACGCAATGCACCAGCCCCACCCGGCGCATCGTGCGACTGCTCAGGCCGATATCGGCGGTCTGGGCCGAGGTCCCGATGATCGCCGCAAAATAGAGGAAGTCGGCATAGTCGGGGCGCGTTTCGCCGGGAAAATCGAGCCCACCCGGAGACCCGGCGGCTTCGGCGGCGTAAAAGACGTGAGCGTAATGCATCGCAAACATCACCTGCGTAAACGCCCAGGACGACACGACGGTGAGCACCGACAGGGCGATGTGCGCATTGCGCGCCGGCTCGGGCAGAGACTTGGCCACCGCGAGCTGCGCGAAGATCGTTCCAAGGCAGACGATGGCGGCAAGCACCACCAGGGTCAGCACCAGCGTGCGGCCATCATCCTCGGCTATCGCGCGTGAGCGCATCGACGCGTGAGACGATCGAAACATCAGGTGCAGCGCCAGAATCAGATAGACCCAGGCACCGGCATTCCAGCCGATGATGAACCGGGTGACCGCGTGCAGACCCAGGCTGTCAGGCAACGCAAGCGCCACCAACGCACCGAAGACCGCACTGAAGACGAGCCGCGGACGCGCCAGCAGCCCCCTGACCCAAGGAATCGCTGCCACACCGCGCTCAGACTTTCGCATCGGCCTGTTCGCTCCCGGCAGCGGGGCGCGGCGGGGTCGGCGCCTGGGCACGATGAACAATGGTTCTGGGTGAGGCAAACCAGACGATCACGATCAGCGACACATACAGAATGGACGAGAGATAGAACAGGTCATCGGCCGCCAGAGTGTAGGCCTGAGTATCGATCATCCGGTTGATGATGGCATTGATCTGATCACTGCTGAGGCCCTGAGCAGTGAGATCAACCCGGGACTGTTCAAACGCAGTGTTGCCGCGATTGATCGACTCGGCCAGATTGGCATGGTGCATGTTCGCCCGGTCTTCCCAGACGGTACCGAAGATCGATGTCACGAAGGCGCCCGAACTGATGCGGGCGAAATTGCTGAGGCCGGCCGCGGCCGGCATCTCGTGCGGCAGCAGACCGTTATAGATGATCGCCTGCAGCGGCACGAAAAAGAAGGCGACCGCGATGCCCTGCACGAGCGTCGGCAGCAGGATGACCTCGAAGGGGGTCTGGGTTGTGAAGTCCGAGCGCATCCAGCAGACAATGCCGTAGAGCAGGAAGGCGATGCTCGCCAGCAACCGCGAGTCGATGAGCCCGATCTTGCGGCCAACCAGCGGCGAGAGCGTGAGCGCAAAGACGCCGACCGGAGCGAGCGCAAGACCGGCCCAGGTCGCGGTATAGCCCATCCATTGCTGCAACCACAGCGGCAGCAGGACGAGATTGCCGAAGAACAGCCCATAGGAGAGCGACAGCGCAACCGTGCCAGTGAGGAAATTGCGTCGCCCGAAGAGTTTCAGGTTGACGATCGGGGCAGGGTCGGTGAGCTCCCAGGCCAGAAACAGCACGAAGCCAACCGCCGAGATGGTTGCCAGAACGATGATGATCGTCGAGCCAAACCAGTCGAGCTCCTTGCCGAGATCGATGGTCATCTGGAAGGCACCGACCCAGATGATGACCAGCGCCAGTCCGACGACGTCCAGCCGCACGCGACGCGGACCGACGTCGCGCTTGCGATAGACCGACCAGGTCATCATGGCCGCCAGCAGCCCCACCGGCACATTGATATAGAAGATCCAGGGCCAGCTGAGGTTGTCGGTAATCCAGCCGCCCAGCAATGGCCCGATCACCGGCGCGACCATGGTTGTCATCGACCACAGCGACAAGGCGACACCGGCCAGCTCGGTCGGATAACTGGCCAGCAGCAAGGTCTGTGACAGCGGAATCATCGGCCCGGCGACCAGTCCCTGGATCACCCGAAAGACAATCAGCGTCTCGAGGTTCGGCGCAAAACCGCACAACCACGAGGTCAGGACAAACAGCAGGACACTGGCCACGAAGAGACGCACCTGGCCGAATCGCTGCGTCAGCCAACCGGTCAGCGGCACCGAGATCGCATTGGCCACGGTAAACGAGGTGATGACCCAGGTGCCCTGCGAGGGGCTCACGCCGAGGTCACCTGCGATCGCCGGAATCGAGACGTTGGCAATCGAGGAGTCGAGCACATTCATGAAGGTGGCCGAGGCCAGTGCGATCGTGCCGATCACACGCTCGCTGCCCTTGAGCGGTGCGAAGGCGGCAGGCGGCCTCATGAGCCGCGTCGGCCCGAGCGCGAGGCCTCGGAATGCCTGACCGCCTGCACGCTCGCTCCGGCACCCGGAAGGGCCAGATTGCTGGCAATGATCTGCCGGATGCGCTCGTCGGCCTTTGCGCCGGAGATCACGAACACGCCGGTCGAGTTGCTGCGCTCTGGCACGACCACCATTGCAAGCGGCGTACCGTCTGACTTCGACACATCGACTTCGACCTGCATCGACA
>Ga0007796_10000531_pt1 | contig 12524 bp, 8 predicted proteins | sample CryBogmetaGMA0M_FD_60373 | JGI IMG/M metagenome (GOLD analysis project Ga0007796, IMG submission 60373) | Freshwater microbial communities from Crystal Bog, Wisconsin, USA - MA0M | ecosystem: Environmental > Aquatic > Freshwater > Lake | place: Crystal Bog, Wisconsin, USA | collected 2009-07-06 | reverse complement strand
TTCGCAACGATCTCCTCGGGACGGTGCTTCTTCCGTCGTCTCGTCGTCATCGAAAGTCTCCTTGCCCGTTGGGCAGTAGACCTTCATATCCGCTGGATCAGGTTTTCCAAGGCAGGCCAGGTGGCCTTGGGCCGGAAAAACTGGATGTTCATCGGCAGCGTCGCAGCGGGTTACCGCGCCGCGGATCTCATGTCACTCGTGAGCAGTGCCTCGCGGAACGACCTCGATGTCTTCCTGTACGTGAAGGACGTGCTCGACCGGCTGCTGGCGGGAGAGACAGACTACGCCGCGCTGCGTCCCGACGTCTGGAAGCAGTCGCACCCCGAGGCGACCCGCATCTATCGCCAGGAGGAGCGACGCTCACGGGCCGATGCCAAGGCGATCAAGCGAGCCCGGAGGCGCATCGCCCGCAGCGGCTGACCAGCCCCCTGGTCGCGACTACCCACTCCGCGTAGTCCATGGCCGTGGTGTGCGCTCACTCTTCGAGGGCGTCCGTGATGCCCGGTCGCTCACGGCCTCGTGGAGAGATGAATACAACACCCAGCGGCCTCACAGCTCGTTGGGTTATCGGACCCCGGCCGGGTTCGCCGCCGCATGTGCGGCTTCCGCCTCGGCCAAGGCCTCGGCTCCAGCCGCACACGCTGGTTGCCTGGGTAAACCCTGTTCCTGAACTCTCATATCGCCTGGTACAGCAAATCCAAGCCGGTCAGCTCTACATCGAGCCCGGTTCGCCTTGGGAGAATGGGTACGTGGAGAGCTTCAACGGCAAGCTGCAGGATGAGCTCTTGGCCAGGGGGGTGTTCGACACGCTGCTGGAAGCCAAGGTGCTCATCGAGCGATGGCGGAAGGCATACAACACGGTCCGCGCCCACAGCTCTCTGCGGTACCGGCCCCCGGCTCCGGAGTCGCATCGCCCCTGTCCGCTCGCTTCGGCTACGCCTCAACAAGCGGACAGGGGCGATCCCTTGGCAGGGCTACCCTGGTGATAGAGACTGGTTCCATTCATGGGGGCAGGTCACGCCCCAGACACTCTTCGTATCCCCGGCCATCGCCCTGCTCCTGATAGGGCGCCTCCCACCCACGGAGTTCCGCCTTATTACGGCGCCCGGAAACCGAGGCCCACCTCATACTTCAGGCCCTCGGCGATGCTATCAGCCAAGTCATGCGACAGGGCCGTCCCTCACCGTATATATACGCTCGCACCTCGCGGCACTCTCGGTCGACCACAGGCAGTGACTTAAAGTGCTCCGCTTTCTCATCATCACCTAAGCTGTTGATTAGTCGGCACACATGAGTCAACTCGAACATGGCAGCAAGTCGCTCGCTAATGCCTGGATATACGAAGTCGTGGCACTCGACTATAAACCATGAGTTAGCGTGGTGCGCGATAACTTCAGCAGTCAACAGGTCTCTCTCCGCACCCTCGCAGTCGGATACTACCAGACACCGCGTGCGAGGGGGTGGCGAGAGAAGGGTTTGCTCACTACAGGCATCATACACGAACACCCTGTCGCTTACACCATTCGCTACGGCTGATCTTTTACAAAGAGCACGCTCGCTCTCAACGATGTCATAAGCATCGACTCGAGCATTCGGCATTCGCGACGCAAGGCCGACAGCGTAGTAGCCCTCTGCGCATCCAATATCAATAACATGAGTGGGCGATGCCTTAATCGCCTCCTCCACCGCCGTGATCAACTCGCTCTCGTATGTACCTAACACCCTCGCCATCCAGCCACCCCCGCGGTCCTCGGTATCCGGAACTACAAGGCCCTCGAAGGGACCCGATGGCACCCGGCACGGATGGCCCAAAGACGCAATCACCCTTTTACGTACCACCATCGCCCTTGCGAACGCTAATCTGCGGATGCGTGACAGCCCAGTAGCGCGCACAAAACTCCAAGCCGCCTCGCTATTAGCTATCCCTCTAACAGCATTGCGCGCAAGCGTCTTCAACCCGTTACTCATGATTATTTCTCGCTCCTCAGGTCGACTAATAACATCGAGTCGCTCTCCATCGGCCCCTCAAAAAACTTATTTGCTATCACGGTTAACCATGTTCGTCTGGAAACGGGAAAGCAGCATGTACGTAATTCCTATTCCCGGCAGCAACTCGACTACCAGAAAACACAGCGCGTTAGCTATCAAGTACTGGTCTACCGTTCCATGTGTACTTAGCCACAGTTTGAGTGGGAGCGCCGTAAAAGCATAGGCTGCGCCGAGGATACATTGCAGTCTTAACCAATGCATGCCATTCCAAAACATCGCTATGGCAGAACCAATCAGCGAAATAAGTGTCCAGCCGGCCATCGAACACATCAGTTTAGCGTCAAGGTGAAGGCTGTCCCCGAGCCACAGGGGAACAAGCCACCCCTTGGCAACAAAAAGAAATCCAACTATGGCGCCACCACACACAAGCGTTGCCAATAATGACACCCCAAGCGCTCGTTTTACCCAGTAGATCTCACCTCGCGACATAGCATCAGCATAAGCGGGCCAAAGTGGCGGAAGAAGAATGTTTCCGACGACAGTCGCCACCGAGAAATACCGGCTTGCGACAGCGAAGTCTGCTGCCCCGTCAACCCCGGCACCTCTCGCTATGAGCAGCGTGTCGATATTAAACCCAACGGCACTGACGAGCTGTATGATACAGAAGCCTGCACCCGTACGCATTAGGATTCCGGACTGCTCAGAGCTAAAGGTGCTGAGCTTGGGCAAAAGCCAAGGGCGACGTCGCGCAACCAGAGTCCACGTCAAGAAACTGCCCAGTAAACTAGGAAGCACCGTGGCTCCGCAGAGCGCAACAAAACCCGCACCCGTTCGAGACATCACCAGCACGATAATCGCGCTGAGAGCCAAGACCACTGCACGAATAAGGTGAGGAATAAAACCTTCCTGCAGAGCCGTGGCAATCCTATCCCCGGTTGACAAGGGCATGGACACGATCGCGTAGACGCCAAATATCGCGACGCCGCCGAGCGCCGGTCCTAAGGAGGCCTCAGATAGCCCGGACGCCGTGATGATTCCGCCGAACGCATGAAAAAACGTGAATAACGCAACCGCAAGGATTGCTGCAATACAAGTCAGGACCATTAGGCCGCTTGTGATCGTTGCTTGAACGCCATTAAGGTCGTTTTTCGCATTGGATCTGGTGATCGCATTTAGCATACCATTGCCAATGCCGAAATCAGCGAATGCCGACATCGCCAATAACGAATGTAATGTACTCCAAAGACCGAATAACTCCGTGCCCATTGAATGGAGAAGCAACGGGACCATTGCGAAGGTTGCACAAGCGGCAATACCCTTCCCAATGAAACCGCTAATGGCGGTGGCGCCTAATCGCTGCAGCCGATCACCCGACGCAGTAGCCACTACAATCGCCCTTGCCAGCACTTCGACATGTCGTCCGAGATGAGATAATAGGCCGCCCGGAGATCTGGAATCATGCAGGCGTCTGCCATTGACAGCGATTGAGAATGACTCGGACACAGCCCACGCGAACGGGCAGAGACAAAACCCTGGTGTAAAATACGCATTCCGTGAAGTCCCATACCGTCTGCCTGTACAAAACTCACAAGTCGCCTAAATCGCGATTCAGGGAACTGCGATTCTGGAACGGACGCGAACGTACTACCACTTCGCTTCTCGCCATGCCTCGACGGAAACGGCCTGGTGTCGAAGCCCGCGGGCCACACTTATTGTTTTATGTCGCGTTTCACTGCCGAGAAACCCACGGTAGTGTACGACAAACGTGAGCCGATGCCATCCCCGCGGTTGAGAAATTCCCGGAGCCCCATAATGTTGGTGGTCCAGTTGTAGTACGGAAAAGGCCAGCGGGTGGTCAGTGCACTGGACTGCGACCATGCTCGCTCTCGAGCGTGTCGGGCGTAGGGCGAGCAGGCCGTAGCCGAAGTGGCCTTCATATGCGGTGGGGGTGCGATAAACGCGAACAGTGAGACTTGGCCCGTTGAGGTGCAGCGTAGGAGGGGAGATGGTACGAGAAAGTTTACGCCGGGATCCGAGGCCGCCGGTGGCTGGGGTATTACGACTAGGGGATCGCGACGGGCTAGGGCGTTGGCATCAAAACGCGAGGTTGTGCAAGGCCGCGGCATGCGGCAGAGTTTCGCCGGGCTCGAAGGAACCACACCTCAGCGGTGTCGATGCAGTCATTCGCGTCATCGATAGGGATCGGGCAGGATGCCAGGTGGAGGTACGCTTGGCCGAGTGACGTGGCTAGTCGGGCATCGAGCGGATCCCATTGAGCGATTTTTTTACCAGCTGAGATCGCTTTGAGTAACTCTTCCTTGGGCAGAGGCCTGGAGGGGTCGGAGTCGTGCAGTCTGGCTGCGACGATCGCTTGACGGAGACGCCGCTGCGCGAACTCGGACACCGCATCACGAACTAAATAACCTGCGGCCGTAAGGACGAGTAAGAGGAGAGAGGCCACTAGCAGCCGCGTTGCGGCTCTCTTAGCGTCTCCCTCCGGAGTGATAGCAGTAGCCGGAGGGCCGCTGGCGATCGCCAGACCGGCCACAACGCACGTGAGCATCACATTTGCAGGCACGCGGAGGTTCCAGTCGAAACAGGAGTGCGTTGCCATGCCTGCCACCGCGGACCAGGCCGCCGCGCCGACAAGGCGGTCCTCTCCGTCGGCCTGTCGCCAAAACCGCGAGGCGGCCTGCACAACCAGCACGAGCGCGACCCCGAGAAGAACCAACCCCACGAGGCCTGCTTCCGCGAGCAGCTGGGCATACTCATTGTGGGCGAAATACAAGGCGCTTCCGTCGCGGACCATCGACGGATACAGGATGCCGTAAGTTCCGAGTCCGGTGCCGAGCACGGGCGAGGCGAGAAACATCCGCCAGGCGACGTGAGTGTATAGCACTCGATCATCATTCAGAATCGCGACTAGCGGCGCTCGCACGGCAGGCGGACAGTAGTTCTCGACACCGTGAAAGGGCCCGAACAACGTCACGAGCAAGCAGGCGATGAGCACGCCGTACGTCAAGGTGACAGCGATTGATGCGCGGCGCCACACGCCGGGAGGTGCCATCATGCATTGAAACACGAGGGCCGCCATCACGAATGACGCGGTACCTGCACGAGACTGCACGCTTCCGCCGAGTGTCGCTATAACGCCTGCGAAGAGTCCGAACACTCCGAGGTATCCGAGCCACCATGGCACCCGCTGGCGGCCGACGACGAGCCAGGCGGCCGCGATGAATGGCACGGTGAGGGTGATCGCCCCGGCAAAATGATTCGAGATCAGATACGGCCCGAAGCAGTCGCCGACCGCCCATGAGTCAGCCGCATACTCCTGCCCCACCACGGTGACAATCTCGGGGAATCCGAACGAGGCGGTGGCCACGGGACTTTCCAGTGGCGTGCGCCCGTCCATCAATGGCCCGCGAATGTCGATCCAGCCGAGCAGGCGATATGAGTTATCCTTCGCGGGGAATAACAACCCAAGCACCCAGATGATCAATCCCGACGACGCCAGCGATGCGACGAGACTTCGGCGCCAGTGTGGCCGAGCGGCGAGGACATCCACGACCGCGACTGTGCCGATCGCAAGCAGGAGTCGCCGGGCGGATGCCGCGGTTTCCGCCGGCGCAATCGAAATGCATGCCGATGCTCCATGGAGACCCGTATTGGCGACCCTCCAGAGGCCTGTCGACACGGGGGCGATGAATAGCAGCAGAGATTCGGGAAGCGGCATCAGCTGGGCTGCCGCCGCACCGAGGCAGACGATAGGAAACAGGAGCAAGGAGATGCGTGGCCGCTGAAAGGATATGACGAGGCAGATTGCGATCGCCATCACGACATCGAGTGTCACAATGGCTTGCGGAGTGGTACCGCCAATCGCGACGGGTGCAAGGACCACTGAAAGGCACAGGAGCGCACAGGCAAAACTTCCGGCAGCGAGTCGAAGCAGTCGAGGCTTAGCTTGGCCTTTGAGGCGATTCAAGGGTAGTTCGACTTGGGCAAAGTCACGTGACATGTGGCGGGTAACGTAATGCCGAGCTCACTCGTCTTGCGGTTTTCCGATCGCGTAATACTTGAAGCCGATCTGCTCGAGCCCCCTGCGGTCCAGGATATTGCGGCCGTCGAACACGCAGGCTGGCTTGTGCATGCGCGAGTAGATCGCGGCGTAGTCGAGCGTTCGGAACTCATCCCATTCCGTCAGCACGGCCAAGCCGTGCGATCCATCCGTCGCCTCTTCGGCGGATCGGGCCACCAGCAAGCGCGGGTCGCTGCGGCCCGCCCCGAGAACATCCCGCTGGATTTGGTCGGCGGAGACCCGCGGATCATAGACCACGACCGTCGCGTTTTCTTCGAGCAGCCCGCGAGCGATGTCGATCGCGGCGGACTCCCGCGTGTCGTTGGTGTCTTTCTTGAAGGCGAAGCCGAGGATGGCGACTCGCTTGCCCGACACGGTATTGAACAGCGTCTGGACGATCGACTGCGTGAAGCGGCTCTTCTGCCAGTTGTTCATGCTGACCACCCGCTCCCAGTAGGCAGCCACCTCTGGAAGCCCAAAGTGCTCGCACAAATAGACGAGATTGAGGATGTCCTTTTGGAAGCAAGAACCGCCGAATCCGACCGATGCCTTGAGAAACTTCGGACCGATACGGGAGTCTTTGCCGATTGCGTTGGCGACTTCGTCGACGTCGGCCCCGGTCGCCTCACACAAGGCAGAGATCGAGTTGATCGACGAGATTCGCTGCGCGAGGAATGCGTTGGCGACGAGTTTCGACAGTTCCGACGACCACAGGTTGGTGGTGATGATTCTGTCTCGGGGCACCCAGCGGGCATAGATGTCGACGAGCGTGGCCATGGCGTTTTCACCGGACGGCGTCCGCTCGCCTCCGACCAGGATTCGATCGGGATTCTCCAGGTCGGCGACAGCCGTGCCTTCGGCGAGAAACTCGGGGTTCGAAAGCACTTCAAAAGTGCCGCGCCTCGAGTTGCTGCGCAGGATTTCCAGCAGTGTGGCGGCCGTGCGGACGGGAATCGTGCTCTTCTCGACGATGATCTTCGGTCCGTCGGACAACTCGGCGATCATCCTCGCGGCACTCTCGATGTAGCGCAGGTCAGCGGCTCGTCCCGCCCCGACGCCATAGGTCTTGGTCGGCGTGCCCACGCAGACGAAGACGATGTCACCGGCCCGCACGGCGGACTCGACGTCGGTGTGAAAGTGGAGATTGCGGCCGCGGGCGGCGCGAACGACTTCGTCCAGCCCCGGCTCGTAGACCGGGAGGCTATCCGAGTTCCACGCGGCGATGCGGGCTGCGTTGGGATCGACGACGGTGACGTCGATGTCTGGGCATTTGGCGGCGATCATGGCCATGGTCGGGCCTCCAACGTAGCCGGCGCCGAGGCAAGTGATTTTCATAAGAAAGTCGATGGTTCAGGGTATGGACTGAAGAAAAGGTAAGCGGCTCTCGCGAGCTCGTCGATCAAGATCCCCCATCGTCGCATGCGAGTCGAGGGGTTGAGATTTTCAGTTACGATACAGGACGGCCGAAATAATTGCCCAGAACCACGAGAGACAGCGGCTTCGACCAATGAAAGGCGTTCCGCTCGGTGACGTAACGGCGCCACTGGCGTTGGACGGCATCACCGTCGAAAATGGGGCAGTTCGCGAGACTCGCGACGGATGTCTCGCACTGTTCCCGGAGTGGCCCAAAGAGCCAGTTGGCGAACGGCAGGCTGAATCCGGATTTCGGCCGGCTGAACACCGAGGCGGGAAGCTCGTCGGACATTGCCGCCCGCAGCAAATGCTTGGGGGAAGATCCAGGAGGAGCACGCAAGCTGCCCGGCAGGCCACAGACGTAGTTCACGATCTCCTGCCCGAGAAATGGCACGCGCAGTTCGAGGGAGTGCGCCATGCTGTTGACGTCGGAATCACGCAGCAGCATGTTTCCCATGTAGAGGGAGGCTTCGACCTCGGAGACCGCCCGGAAGGAGTCGCGACAGGAGGTGTCGAGAGGCCCATACGCCTCCGGCGGAAGATACTCGGGTGAAAGTCCAAGCTTTCGGGCATCGAAGCCCAGGCTGCGAATAGTCGATTCGTCGTGAAGGCGGCGTCCGAGGGCCGCGAGCTCCACCGCGGATGTGCCCCGCGACACCAGGTCAATCGCCTTCGCCCGCTGCCTCGCCGGCAGTGGAGAGAAGAGCACCTTGGCCGCGGCACGGCGCAGCGGGGCCGGGATCCAGGCCACGGTGCGGAGAAGCCGCTGAAGCTTCGGGATTCGTCGGAAGCTGGAGTAGCCTCCGAACAACTCGTCGGCACCGAGGCCCGACAGCGCCACCGTCACCGCGCGATCCTTGACGGCACCGCTGACGATGTAGGTGTTCAGGCCGTCGATGCTGGGGCGATCGGACGCCCGCAGCCACTCGTGCAATTGCAGTATCACCCAGTCGTCGTCGACGATGGTCTGGAAGTGTCGGGTGCCGAGGTAGGCGGCCGTTTCGGCTGCGGCTGCCGTCTCGTCGGCAGCCCCAGGAACCTCGTAGCCCACGGCGAACGTGATCGGCGTTTCGCCCCTGGCCCGAGCCAGCGCGGCCATGGTGGCGCTGTCGATTCCGCCCGACAGGAACACGCCCAGCGGAACGTCCGAAACGCACTGGAGCCGGACCGACTCGTGGAGTTCGTGGCGGATGCGATCCACGGCCCCCGCTTCGGTGGCCCCGTGATCGGGCACGGGAAACCGCCAATAACGTCGTTCCTGGGGAGGCCGCGTGAGCGAGTGCGCGTCGATCCATTCGCACGTGGCGGACGGCATGGAGCGGACGTGTCGATGGACCGTAAGGGGGTCCTGCGGGGCGCCGTAGGCGAGGTAGCTCGCCACGCCGGCGGGATCGAGGTCGTGGGGAACGAGACCCGTGGCCAGCAGGGACCGCACCTCGCTCGCGAACACGAAGGCCCCGGCGACGCGGGCGGTGTACAGTGGCTTGATGCCCAGCGGGTCGCGAGCCAGGAGCACGCGGCGTGTCGCGGCATGAAAGAACGCGATGGCGAACATCCCGTCGAGCTTGCCGAGCGCATCCTCGCCCCACTCGGACAGGGCCCGCAGCAAGACCTCCGTGTCGCCGGTGGATCGAAAACGGCAGCCGAGCGACTGGAGCTGCTCACGGATCTCCACGAAGTTGTAGATCTCGCCGTTGAAGGCGATCGCGTCGCCCGTGTCGGCGTTGATCATCGGCTGGTGGCCGAGGGGCGACAGGTCCATGATCGCCAGCCGCCGAAACCCGAATCCGCACACGGGACCACCGGCGTCGGGCGACAGGGGGAACTTCTCGTAACCCTCGTCGTCCGGGCCGCGATGAATCATCGCCCTCATGGCGCGGCGAACAGCTGTCTCGACAGGCCGGGGGTCGATGCTGATAACGCCGGCTATACCGCACATGGAGACGGAGGATCCTCGGGAGTTCTGTCGAGACTACCGGATGGCAGCCCCGAGCACCACGAGCGCGAGCGGCCGTGACCAATGCATGGTCCGCTCGTTGGCCTGGAAGGCGTTCCAGATCCGCCGAATCTCGGTGGCCTCGAGGAAGGGCAGCGATTCAACGCGTGTGATCGCCTCCTCGCACGATTCTCGCATCTCGTGCCGCATCCAGGCGCCGATGGGCAGCGTGAAGCCGGTCTTCGGTCTCCGGGCGATGTCGTCACGGATCACCCGCTGGCAGGCCAGCCGCAGGAGCGGTTTGTTCGTCGACCCATGGCCGCTCTTGATATGGCCAGGCAGGGCGGAGACGTAGTCCACGAGCGGCAAGTCGAGGAACGGCACCCGAACCTCGAGCGACTGCTTCATGCTGTTGGAGTCGGTGTCGCGGAGCAGGGTGTCGCCCATGTAGTGGGTCGCCTCGGCCTGGGCGACGATGTTGAAGTCATCGCGGGTGCGCGGAGCCTCGGTGTCGGCGTCGCGATCGAGATAATCGGGGGCGAGTGCCGTGCGGCTCGCCGGAAGTCCGAGAGCGGCGAGCCTCTCGTTCGACAGCGACCGACGCAGCGCCAGGGCGACGGACCGCACGGACGGCTGGCCCGAAAGCAGGTCGGCCAGCTTTTCGGATACGGCGACCCGGCCATTCACCAGACCGAGGCCCGATGCCAGTGCTCCCCGCACGCTCGCGGGAAAAAACCGCAGGATCTCCAAAAGTCGGGCCAGACGAGGGGCTCGCGAGAAGTTGGCATAGCCGCCGAAAAGCTCGTCGGCGCCGAGGCCTGACAGCCCCACGACCACGTTTTCCTGGGCTAGGCGCCGACTGACGACGTAGGTGTTGAAGCCATCGATGCTCGGAGAGTCCATCTGCTCAATCCAGTCGTGCCACTGCTCGGGCATGTTGTTCATGTCGAGCGGAACTGACACGTGCTTGATGCCGAGCATCTTGGCCGTCTCGGAGGCCAGCATGATTTCGTCCTGGCCGTGAATCGCGCCGAAGCCCACCGTGAAAGCCGTCACGCTCGGCGTGTATTCCCGCGCGAATGACGCGATAATGGTGCTGTCGATGCCCGCCGAGAGAAACACGCCGACCGGCACGTCCGCGACGAGGTGCCGCAGGACGGCGTCATGCAACAGCAGCCGCACGTTGGCGGCCGCTGTCGGCACGTCGACGGAGTGCGTATTCGTCGACGGGAACTGCCAGAACCGCACCGCAGGCGAGGCCTTGATGCTCGCGTCGCCTTGGGACTCGAGCCACTGGTAGTGGCCGGCGGGGAAGGATCGTATCGCCTTGTAGATAGTGCGTGGGGCCTGGACGGCACCGTAAGCGAGCATGCCGGCGACGCCGCTGACGTCGAGTTCTTGGTCCACGAGACCGGAGTTGCGAACTGCCCGGATTTCACTGGCGAAGACCAGCCGCTTGGGAGTCGAGGCGACGTAGAGGGGCTTGATGCCGAGCGGATCACGGGCCAGCAGGATGCGATGGGTCTTCGCCTCGTAGAAGGCGAACGCATACATCCCCTGGATTTTCTGGAGGGCGGACTCGCCCCACCGCGACAGAGCATGGAGCAGAACTTCAGTGTCGCTCTGGCCGTGAAACAGCACGCCTTCGCACTGCAGTTCCGCGCGGAGACGACGGAAGTTGTAGATCTCGCCGTTGAACACGATGCAATCACCGGTTGCCGGATTGAACATCGGCTGATGACCGGCGCGTGTGAGGTCGAGAATCGCCAGCCTTCGGAACCCGAGCCCGGCATACGGACCGAACTCGTAGCCGCTCATGCTCAGCTGCTCGTAGCCGGAGTCGTTGGGCCCGCGATGGATCATGGCATCCATCATGCGGCGAACAGCCGGCTCTATTTCAGCCGGGTCGTTGCCCAGAACACCGCAGATACCGCACATTCAGTTAGCCCAGGACCATTCCAAAAACCCCATTACGAAGGGGTCAACCCCAATATGATAGTGGTTTGAGGACGGCACGTTCGGAAGATGGAAAATACCCGCGTGAGAGGCCTCCGAGCCCTCCCCCCAGACAGTACACCAGCCGGCCTTCACCCGCCATCGGCCGTGAGGCGGCTTGCGTGGTTGCAAGAATTGCGGTGCATGCGGGCCAAGCCTTGCGTTTTCGGCAGTCTGGGCCAAGATTCCCGGACCTAACGCGTCGGGTTTGAGGGGTTCATGAAACTTCGCCGTGCCGTGATCACCGCCGCCGGACGCGACGACCAGCAGCTGCCCCTGCAGCGGCTGATCGACCGCGATGGACGCCCCAAAACCGCCCTCCAGATCGTTGTCGAGGAGGCTGCCGCGGCCGGGGCCGACGAGGTCGCCATCGTCGTCCGGCCGGGGTTCGAAGAGGCCTTTCGTGGAGCCGCCGGGGCGGCGGCCGCCCGACTGGAGTTGATTCCGCAACAGGAACCCCGAGGTTACGGAAACGCTCTCCAGGCTGCCCGCGCGTTTGTCGGTGACGAACCGTTTCTGCACTTCGTCGGTGACCATCTCTATGTGAGCGATGCGCCGCGCCGCTGCGCCCAGCAGCTCGTGGCGATCGCGGAGGCGGAGGGCTGTGCGGTGTCGGCCGTGCAGGCCACTCGGGAAAGCATGCTGCCGTTCTACGGAACCGTTGGCGGACGCCGGGTGCCCGAGACGCGTGGCCTTTACGAAGTCGAAACGGTCGTGGAGAAGCCGACGCCGACTCGGGCGGAGCAAGACTTGATCGTGCCGGGCCTTCGCGCGGGACACTATCTCTGCTTCTTCGGAATGCACGTGCTCACGCCGGCCGTGTTCGATCTCCTGGAGCGCCTCGGCGACGCGGGGCAGCGGCAGCTCACGCCTGCTTTGGCTCAGCTCGCGGCCCGCGAACGCTATCTCGCCCACGAGGTGCATGGCCGACGCTTCAACCTCGGCGAGACCTACGGGCTCTTGGTTGCCCAACTCGCCCTCGGCCTCGCAGGAGACGATCGGGCGGAGGTGCTCGCGCAGATCGTCGAACTGTTGGCCCGACAGCCGCGCGGGGGCTGACCATGCCGGCGACCGCTGTGTCGAGCCTCGTGGGCATCATCACCGCGTCCGACCCCG
>Ga0007796_10000528_pt1 | contig 12529 bp, 8 predicted proteins | sample CryBogmetaGMA0M_FD_60373 | JGI IMG/M metagenome (GOLD analysis project Ga0007796, IMG submission 60373) | Freshwater microbial communities from Crystal Bog, Wisconsin, USA - MA0M | ecosystem: Environmental > Aquatic > Freshwater > Lake | place: Crystal Bog, Wisconsin, USA | collected 2009-07-06 | reverse complement strand
CTTGCTCAAGACGCTCGAGGAGCCACCGGGGCATGTGAAGTTCGTCCTTTGCACCACGGAGCCCGAAAAGCTCCCGATCACGATCCTCTCCCGCTGCCAGCGGTTCGACTTCGTCACCGTCGACGCTCCGGCGATCGCCCGCCGCCTCGGCCAGATCGTCACCGCCGAGGGGGCGACGGTCACCGACGATGCCCTCGCCCTCATCGCTCGCCGCGCCGCTGGCAGCATGCGCGACAGCCAATCGCTCCTCGAGCAACTCCTCGGCTCGAGCGCCGGCGCCATCGGCGTCGATGATGTCCATGCCGTCATCGGCACCGGCCGCGAGGAGCGGATCGGCGCCCTGCTGGGGGCGATCGCCAACCGCGATCCCGCCGCAGCCCTTAGAGCTCTCGACGAGAGCCTCGCTGGCGGCGCTGATCCCGGCGGCGTCCTCGAGCAGCTCCTCGCGGCCCTCCGTGACTGCCTCGTGGCGAGCGTCGGCTGTGGCCCGGCGCTGCTCCTCCAGGGGGACGGCCTCGGCATCGACCTCGCTGCTACCGGGCGGCTGCTCGGCACGGAGACGGTCCTCGCCATGCTTCAGATTCTCGATCAGTCGCTGTCGCGGATGCGGACGAGCGGCCATGCCCCGGTTCTTGCCGAGATGGCGATCGTGCGTCTGGCGCGGCTCGATGATCTCGACCAACTCGCCTCCGCCGTCGAACGGATCGCCCTGCAGGCCGCCGCAGCGCCACTGCCCGTGGCGGCGCGGACTCCCGCGCCACCGAGCACCCGGCCCGCGCTGCCGAGCGCAGCGCCGCCACCGGCGTTGCCGGTGACGCGCGAAAAAAAAACGACCGACCTGACGGTCGAGGCTGAGACTCGAGCCGCCTCGGCCGAGCCGGCGACGCCTCCGCCCCCTGTCGAGGAGCCGCCTCCGTCCGTGCCCGCGGAAGCACCGACGGCCACGACGTCATCGCTTCCGGCCGCGCCAGCGCCGCTGTCCGCGCTCCCGAGCGATCCGCTGGCGGCCTGGGAGGCGTGCGGCGAAGCGGTCGGTGGATTGGCGACCGATTTCGTTGCCATGGCCGGCCGGGTGGCGTGGGTCGACGACGTCCTCGAAGCCAGTTTCCCGGCCGAGGCGACCACTGCCGTCGCCTTCCTCTCCCGACCGGAGATGGTTGCAGCGCTCAACCGGGCTCTTTCGGATGCAGCCGGCCGACCGCTGCGTCATCGGATCAAGCAGGAGCCGAAGACGGCCGTGAAGCCGCAGGCCCCAAGAGCATCTGGCGCAAGAGCATCGGGCGCCGGCGTGGCGACTGGCGCCGGGGGCGTGGAGCGCGCGGGGAGCGAGGCTGCCCAGCCGGCTCCGGCTCCGGGGCGATCGCAGGCGGCGCTCCTCCGCGAGACCCTCGAGCATCCCCTCGTGATTCAGGCCATGAGCTTGTTCGACGCGGCGATCCGCAAAGTGGAGCAGGGGCGTGCTCGGGCTCAAGCGGTGGAGCCGACGCAGGTGGCAGCGGCGGTTGTCGCCGGTGACGGGGCAGCGCTTCCGGATGATGACGAGACCAGCGACCACGCCGCGGGCGGCGAAGTGGACTGATTGAGACAGGCTTCACGGAGGAACATCATGCCCGAGGAAAGCGGCGTCATCGCGACGCTCATTGATTGCTTCGCCGAACTTCCCGGTATTGGCCGGAAGTCGGCGGAGCGACTTGCCTACCACGTTCTCCGCATGCCGCGCGAGGAGGCTCTGGCGTTCTCCGACGCCCTCCGCGCCGTGAAGGAGAACCTCCGCCCCTGTCGCATCTGCTTCAATCTCGCCGAGGGGGATGAGTGTGGCATCTGCCGCGATGCCCGCCGCGACCGATCGACGCTGTGCGTCGTCGAGCAGGTTCGCGATCTCCTCGCCCTCGAGCAGACCGGTTCCTACCGGGGGCTCTACCACGTCCTCCAGGGGAGGGTGGCGCCGTTGGAGGGCTCGGGTCCGGAGACCCTCACGATCGATCCCCTCGTCGCCCGCATTCGGCAGGGCGGGGTGCGGGAGGTGATCATGGCGACCACCCCGAATGTCGAGGGGGACGCAACGGCGTTGTTCGTCGTCCAGCGACTCGACGGTCTCCCGGTCGAGATCACCCGCTTGGCCCGCGGTCTGACAGTCGGTGCGGCGCTCGAGCAGGCCAACCGCGACATGCTCACCGACGCGCTTGCCGGTCGCCGGAAAATGTGAATTGCTTGGAGGGTACGGCGAAAGCGCCGGTTCTGGACCGCGGCCCCACCTTACGGAAACAATTCCCCCGGAACCGGGTATCCTGAAGTGGTGGACTGCTTGAGCGTGAGTCGAAGGGTGATGCCATGCGGATGTCGTTCGGCCAGGAAATGCGGTTGGCGCAGAAGCAGGTGCTCGCGCCGCGCATGATCCAGTCGATGGAGATCCTGCAACTGCCGATGATGGCGCTCGAGGAGCGGATCGAGCAGGAGATCCAAAACAACGAGACCCTTGAAGTCGACGACTCGAGTGGCGATGGGGCCACCGCCGATGGCCAGGACGCCGAGATCCGCGCGGTGGCCTCCACGACCGATGCCGCCGACCCGGCTCCGGAACGGACCGTCGATGAACGGCCGCTCGTCGTCGATCAAGACCATGCCAATCAGGCCGACTTCGAACGCTCCTACGACTGGTCGAGCGAATACCCCGAGTCGGACGACGATCGCAGCCGCCCTTCGGCCTCCCGGATCGACGAGGCCTCCGACCGCTACCTCGACGCCATGGCAAACATGGAGGAGCGTCCCGAGACGCTCTTCCACCACCTCCACGAGCAACTCTCGAACGACGAAATCGGCCCCGAGGTGCGGCAGGCGGCGGAGAAGGTGATCTACAACCTCGATCCCAACGGCTATCTCCCGATGCCGCTGGAGGATCTCGTCGATGTCGAGGCCCCGCGCGATTCGGTCCCCTGGCAGGCTCAGCTCAGCCAACTCGAGGAGGCGCTGTCGGTGGTGCAGGGGATGGAGCCGGCGGGCGTCGGTGCCCGCGACCTGCGGGAATGCCTCCTTCTCCAGATCCGTCCCGAGATGCCCCACGCCCGGCAGCTCCGCCGGCTCGTGTCGGAGCATCTCGAGGATCTCGCTGCCAATCGGATGCCGCTGATCTCGAAAAAGACCGGCTTCACGATCGAGGAGATCGAGGGGCTGCGGCACGATCTCCATTCGCTCCAGCCGAAGCCAGGGGCCCGTTTCACGGTTCCCTACGTGCCGGTGGTGAAGCCCGACGTCCATGTCGAACTGCAGCAGGATGGCACTTGGAAGGTGCGTCTCGAGGAAGTCGATCTACCGAACCTGCGGATCAGCCCGCTCTACCGTGAGATGCTGTCCGACCCGGCCACACCGCCAGAAACGCGCGAGTACATCAAGCGAAAGATCAATTCCGCCCAGTGGCTGATCGAGGCGATCGAGCAACGCCGCAGCACGCTCCTGCGGACCTCGCAGGCGATCGTCGACCATCAGACGCGTTTCCTCAGCGACGGGCCCGAGGCGATCGAGCCGCTGAAGATGCAGCAGATCGCCGACCGGATCGGGATGCACGTCACGACCGTCAGCCGCGCCGTTGACGACAAATGGCTGCAGACGCCGCGCGGCCTGTGGGCGCTGCGGCGCTTCTTCGTCGGCGGCACCATGAGCGCCGATGGCGAGGAGGTGGCCTGGGACGCGGTGCGGATGAAGCTCCAAGAGATCATCCAGGCCGAGCCGAAAGATGCCCCCCACAGTGACGATGACCTCGTTGACGAGTTGGCGAAGCAGGGGATCACGGTTGCCCGCCGCACCGTGACGAAGTACCGCAAAGCGATGGACATCCCCAGCTCGCGACAGCGTCGTGACTGGAAGATCGCCGGACCTGCCAGGGAGCCGGCGGGTGCCGGCCCGGCACCGCGCACGGGGGTGGCGACGGACCGCGATCCCGACGGCAGTCCGACGCAGCCTTCCTGACCGTCACGGAGGATTCCGCCAATGCGCTGTCCATTTTGCCGGGTCGACAACGACCGCGTCATCGACTCCCGTTCGATCGACGACGGGGCAAACATCCGTCGTCGCCGCGAGTGCGTCTCCTGCCGGCGGCGGTTCACGACCTACGAACGGGTCGAGCGGCAGGCCCTCTCCGTCGTCAAAAAGGGGGGCATCCGCGAGCCGTTCGACCGCGACAAGATCCGCTCCGGCTTGGCGATCGCGTGTGGCAAACGGCCGATTACCGAGCAGGACATCGAGGCGCTCGTGTCGGCGATCGAGTCGGAGTGCTACGACAATTACGAGAGCGAGGTCCCGAGCCGGGCGATCGGGGAGCGGGTGATGGAACTCCTCCGCGGCGTCGATCAGGTTGCCTACGTGCGCTTCGCGAGCGTCTATCGGGAGTTCAAGGATGCCCGTGACTTCGTCGACGAACTCGAGCCGATCCTCGCCAGCGACCGGGCGGCGGCACGAATGATGGTCGGCGGTCAGGCGATGGGCCCTGGCGGCGCCGGAGTGGCCGAGCGCGCAGCCGAGGCGGCCGTGGAACCGCACGGCCGCTGAGAAATGGATGATGTGCGGCGGCCGTCGCCAGTTCGAGCGGCCTTCGCCGGGCCAATCAGACCTGCGGCGCGATCCGCCCCTCGCCCCGCCGCCAATCGCCGCGAGTCCCGCCGGTCTTCTCCTCGAGGCGGATCCGGTCGATCGTCATCCCCGGATCGATCGACTTCGTCATGTCATAGAGGGTGAGCGCTGCGGCACTTACGGCCACGAGGGCCTCCATCTCCACTCCGGTCCGTCCCACGGAGCCGACGGTGGCCGTGATCGTCACCCCCCCCGGTTCGTCGAAGTCGATCGAGACGGCGACGGAGTCGAGCGGGAGCGGATGGCACAGCGGCACGATCTCGGCGGTCTTCTTCGCGGCCATGATCCCCGCCAAGCGCGCGGCGGCGATGGCATCCCCCTTGTCGAGAGTCCCCTCCCGAATTCGCCGGACCGTGTCGGCATGGGCGAGGAGCCGGCCCGAGGCGCGGGCCACGCGGGGAGAGATCGGCTTGCCGCCGACGTCGATCATGCGGAGCGGTTGGATTTCCATGCCGCGAGAATACCAGGAAAAAATTCGTGGATGAGCACCGAAAACGACCGCAGGCCGGAGTGCCCCCCTTGGCACACCGGCCTGCGGTGATGGAGTTCGGACGCGAGCGGGATGTCAGACGAGTTCCTTGCGGGCACCGATCAGCGTCCGGAGGCGTTCGGCAAGCAGCGCCACGTCGAAGGGCTTCTTGAAGCTCTCGTTGACATGGGCCCGGTCGACCGTAATCTGCGACCCGTCGTCAGGAAGCAGAGCGATGACGATCGTCTCGGCATACTCGGAATTGCGGCGGAGATTCTGGCAAATCTGCTGGGCATCGATCCGGCCGATCGAGTAATCGACCACGATGCAGTCGGGATGGAAACTCTCCGCCTGGATGCCGGCCTCGAAGCCGCTGGCTGCAACCTGGATCTTGAACGACCGCTCGAGCGGCAGATGCTTCTTGAGGTTCTCGATGATCACCTGATCCTGCCCGACGAGGAGGACCTTCGCCATCGCTTCGTCTTCGAGATCGCCCAGCGGCATGCCGTGCTCTTTGAGGAACTTGATCAGATATTCGCGGGGAATGCGGCGATCCTGACTCCCCGGGATGCGGTAGCCCTTGAGGCGACCGGAATCGAACCACTTACTCACAGTCCGCGGCGCTACCTTGCAGATTTTGGCGACCTGGCCTGTCGTGAAAACCTTCATCACGTGAACTCCATGTGCACTTTTTTTGTGTCCGGAACGTCTCTGGCCAGCCCGCTCCCAAAGAGCGCGGGACACAGCCCCCCCGACGCGGAACCATCACCGTGGGGACGACCGCGTCGTCGAGCCCCTCGTTGGCCGGCCATGAAAGCGCGGGGGGGCTGAAAGAGCGCGTTCCTCTTTTCGGCGCACCTTTGACGGGTGAACCATGAGGAAGCAACGACTCGCAGGTATCCCCCCCTGCACCAATCCCGCGCTTCGCGTTCCGGACGAACCGGTTTCGCGGTCGCGGCATGACCGTCCTAAGGAAAGATCGAATGGACACGTGGTGCGACTTGAGCCGTTCTTCGCGACGGCAGCGGTGGCAGCGGGTGGTCCGACTGCACCGGCCCCGTCCGAATGCCTGAAAACAGGCGATTCAACCCGGGGCTTCAACCCGGGGCTTCAGCCCGGAGAAGGGCCCGTCAGGCCGCGGCCCTGGTTAGGACGGAAGCCGTGGTTGGGACGGAAGCCGTGGTTGGGACGGGGGCCGTGGTTGGGACGGGGGCCGTCGCCGCCGTCGATTCGAAGCGGACCGACACCCGCTTCGATACCCCTGACTCCTCCATCGTGACGCCGTAGAGCGTGTTAGCGGCGGCCATCGTCGCCTTGCGATGGGTGACGACGATGATCTGGGTGTTCTTGAACTCCCGCAGCACGCCGACAAACCGGTCGACATTGGCGTCGTCGAGGGCGGCGTCAACTTCGTCGAGCACGCAGAAGGGGCTGGGGCGGGAACGGAAGATCGCCAGCAGGAGGGCGACGCACGTCATCGTCTTCTCGCCGCCGGAGAGCAGGGAGATGCTCCGCGGTTCCTTGCCGGGGGGGCGGGCGACGATCTCAACGGACGTTTCGAGGACGTCGACGCCGGGCTCGAGAATGATGTCGGCCTGTCCGCCGCCGAAAACCCTTTCGAAGAGGGTGCGGAAATGACCGCGGACCGTCTCGATCGTCTCGGCAAGGAGGCGGCGGCTGTCCTCGTCGATCCGGGAGATCAGCTGCTCGATCGACAGTTTGGCGTTCGTGACGTCGGCGAGCTGGGCTTCGAGCCCCGCCAGCCGCTCGGCCAGTTGCTCCGACTCCGCAAGCGCTTCGAGGTTGACCGTCGTCATCGAGGCGAGCTTCCGCTTCAGTTCATCGATGCCCGCATCGAGCGTGGGACGATCGGAGGGGATCTCCTCCCCGGCCGCCGCCCCTTCCTCGGCTCGTGTCAGCTCCGTCGGCTCCGCGGCGGCATCCGCTGCCTCGATGTCGATGTCGTACTCATCGCGGATCCGCTCCACGATCCGCACGCGCCGGTGCCTCGCCTCGCCGGCCTCGAGCTCACGGGCGTGGATCTGGTCGCCGAGGCGGCCGGCGGCAGCGCGGGCACTGGTCGCGGTGTCGGTGGCGGCCGCCGCGGCGGCCCGGATCGTTTCCTGGCTCGAGACGAGAAGGGCAAGCGCGGTCTCCGCATGCTCGGCGGCCCATGTCGCCTCAGCCAGCAGGCCCCCGGCCCGGAGGACGTCGAGCTCGGTGGCACGGAGCCGGTCGCGGATACTGTCGTAGCGGGCGAGGATCGAGAGTCGCGAGGCTCGTCGCTCCTCGACCTGTGCGGCACGCGCCGACGCCTCGTGCTCGGCTCGCACCAGCCGTTCCCGGCCCGTTGCGAGCTCGACGCGGAGACGATGGATTTCCTCGGTGAGCGAGCCCCGGGAGCGATCGATGTCGAGGATCGATTGCTCCATTTTCGTTCGCTCGCGGCGGAGGTCGGCCAATTCCGATTCCGTGACTCCCAGACGGGTGGTGATTTCGTCGCGAAGTCGCTCCGCCTCACCGGCCCGATGCTCGATCACGGCATCGGCAGCTTCTGCGGCGGTGAGGGCCTCTCGGGCCGACTCCTGCTCTCGCGTCAGGCGCGCGGCGTCGGCCTTTGCGGCGGCCACGCTCTCGGCGTCGTGTTGACGGCGTGCTTGCAATTGGCGGACGGCTGTTCCGGCCGCTGCGAGCTCGGCCTGGAGAGTGCCAACCATCGCGGCGTGGTCGTCGCTGCGCCGCACGAGCTCGTCATGGCGCTCGATGAGGGCTTTCAACTCGGCCCGGCGGGCCACGAGCCCCATGGCCCCCGCGGTGCTCCCCAGCTCATACCGGCCGCCGCGGCAGCTCTGGCCGTCGCGGGCGACGAACAGGAGCGTGGGATGGACGGCGGCCAGGCGGCGGGCATCGTCGAACGTGGCCACGACCCAGGTCTGCGCGAGGAGCCACGCGGCGGGTGTCTCAGTGGGGGGGGCGTCGGCGGTGGCGATCAGCCGGTCGAGCCGTCCCACGACGCTCTCGTCGGCAGCAAGATCGGGCTCGGGGGGGGCAGGAATCTCACCCGTAGCGACGATGCCGATCCGCCCGCCGGTGGCGAGCGCTCCCCTGCCGGCATCCGTGGCGGCCCATGGCTTGAGCCAGTCGGCGAAGCGGTCGAGCGAAGTCACGGCGATGTCCTGTGCCGTGACTCCCAGCGCCACGTCGACAAGCGTCGCCCATTCCATCGGCGCGTCGATCATCTCACCGATGATCCCACGCACCGCGCTCCCCTCCGCGTCGTCGGCAGCGGCGGTGAGGAGGCGCCGGGCCGCCTCGGCCACCCCTTCGTGCCTGCCTGCGAACTCTTCGAGAAGCCCGCGGCGCTCCCGGCAGGCCTCGAGCTTCGCCTGCCAGCCGGCGAGCTCGCGCCAGCCGGACTCGAGCGCCCCGGTGGAAGCGCGGACGGCCTCCTCGGCAGTGCCGATCTCGCGGCCCGTGGCCTCGAGCCTCTGCACGAGAGCTTCGAGGTTCCCCTGCCGTGCCGCCAGGGCCTCGGCGGCCGCGTCCATCCGCCGCCGGGCGGTGTCGATGCGGAGGCGGTGGTCGGCCGCAAGGCGGCGGGCCTCTTCCTGCCTGCTATCGGCGCGATCAGCCTCGAGGAGAAGCTGCTGACGCTTGGCGGCAAGGTCGTCGAGCCGGGTGGCGAGGTGCTCGAGGCGGCTGCGGGCCTGCTCCACGTCGGAGTGCGATCCGGCGGCGGCCTGCTGGCATTCGCTGAGCCGTTCTTCGAGGGCCCCACGCTCGGCGGAGAGCCCAGAGGCACTCGCCATCGCGGCGGCTGCGGCCTCGAGGGCGGTGCGGAGGGCCGCGGCACTCGTGCACCCTTCCTGTTCGATCCGCGCCAGCTCCCCTTCCCACTCCCCCATCCGTTCGAGAAGTGGTTGGCGGCGGGCTTCCGCGGCGGCCGCCCGCTCCCGCTCGGCGTTGACCACGCTGCGGAGTTGCGTCACCTGTGGCGTCAGTTCCTGATCCTCGGCGCTGCGGGCCGCAGCCATCGCCGCAGCCTCCGTCGCGGCGGCCTCGGTGGCCGCGAGGTCGGCGCGGAGCCGGGCCAGCGTCGACTCCACAGCGGCGACCGCGCCATCGACCTCGGCGAGATCCTGGCGGGCCGCGACGAGCCGGAGCCGACGGAGACGGTCGGTCATCTGTCGCCAGCGGCGCGCCCGTGCGGCTTGGTGGCGGACCGTCTCGAGACGGGCGGCGACTTCACCGACGATGTCAGCCAGACGCTGCCGGTTCTGCTCGGCGCGCTCCAGACGCCGGAGTGACTCGGTGCGACGGGCACGGAACTTCGTGATCCCGGCCGCCTCCTCGAAGACGGCGCGGCGATCCTTGCCGGAGGCCATGAGGAGCGCATCGACGCGCCCCTGCTCGATGACGCTGTAGGCCTCCGTGGCGGCGCCGGTGCCGCTGAACAGGTCGCGAATATCGCGCAGCCGGCAGACCTCGCCGTTGATGAGATACTCGCTCTCGCCGCTGCGATAGACGCGGCGGCCAATCTGCACCTCGTCGGCCTCAACGGGCAGCAGTCGGGCGCTGTTGTCGAAGACGAGGGAGGTTTCGGCGCTGTTGAGCGGCTTGCGGGAGACGGAGCCGGCGAAGATCACGTCGGTCATCTCGCGGCCGCGGAGGCTGCGCACCGACTGCTCGCCGAGGACCCACTTGATCGCGTCGACGACGTTCGACTTGCCCGAACCGTTCGGTCCGACGACGACGGTGATGCCGTCGGGGAACTCGAAACGCGTCCGGTCGGCGAAGCTCTTGAAGCCGAACAGTTCAAGTGCCTTGAGCCGTGTCATGACGAGGTGCCGATGCGGCCCTCCCCGGCGGCCACGTCCGACCCGCGCCCCGAGCCGCTGCGGGCCGCCGTGTCACCTTCCCCGTCGGCTTGTTCGTCGGCCGCCGCGTCGCCCACCTCTTCGTCATCCTCCCGCTCGCGTGACCTCGCTTCGTCATGGATCGAGGTGCGGCCGTCGAACTCGTTCGGGACTGCATCGAAGGCGAGCCGGCTCGAAAGGCACCGGGCAGCGCTGGCTTGCTGGAGGAATTGGACGACGTCGGGATAGGTGCCGCCAACCTGGACGATGCCCCTGGCCACAGGATCGACGCGGGCATCGACCTCGATGATCTGGTCCGGCTCACCCGCCACGAAGCGGTTGATGGTTGCCTTGCCCCCTTCGACGACGACGACGATCGAACTCCCCGCCTCGGCGCGGAGCCCGGAGTCGATCGCGTGCTCTGTTCCGAAGAGGACGATCTCCGGCCGCGTGCTCCGCGTGCAGTGGACCAGCGGCGGGCCGGCGACGTCGAGACAATGGATCGAGAAAGCATCGCCGAGGCGGTCGCCGCGGATCAGCGGAGCGGTGGGATCGATCTTCCAAAGGGCGCGGAACGCCCCGTAGCGGGTCTCAGCGCTTTGGCTCGTGAGGAGCGACTGGAGGGCATCGATCCCGTTGGCATCGTCGAGGACCTGGAGCGCGGCGAGGGCCGCGGGGCGGGCGCTGCGGAGATGGAGGGCCGCTTCGGCCAGATGGGTCGCTGCGGTCGACTCACCCAGATAGGCCAACGCCTCAGCGGCGGCGAAGCGGACCTCGGCGTCGGACGATTCGAGCCCCTGCTTGAGGACCGGCAGGGCATCGCGGCCGATCGCCTCGAGCTTGAGCGCGGCGGAAGGGGCCGTGACGGGATCGGCGAGTTGCCGGGAGAGGAGTTCCATCCGTGCGTGCCGGCCCGCCGGCGGTTCCACGACCGCGATCGCCCGGATAACGCGGATGTAGCGGGGGAGATTGTGCTCGTAGGCCGGCGCGATCTCGAGGTCGAGAAAGCGTTCCGTCTTCGGGGTTGCCACACCGCGCTTGGTGCCCTTGATGACCGCGTGAAAGCGGCGGTTGATCGTGTCACCGACGCGCTTCGAAAGGGCGATCGAGCGGTGTTCCGGGGCGATGATCAGCCCGATCTGGCGCGTTGTCCGGGAGACGCCGCCGCCGGGAACGCGGGCGCGGACCTTCGACTTCGAGTCGAGGGTGCCCCCGGAGACCGGATCGACCAGCAGCGGCCCCTCGGCGTCACCGAGGACATGGCCGTCACGGACCCGCTGGCCGAGGATCGCCATCTCCGCCAGACGGGTCGGCATCAGCCAGCCGCCGCCGAGGCTCGTCGTGTCGTTGTCGGCAGGGACCTCGACCATGACGTCGAACCGATCCCCTTTGCGGATGCCAGGAGGAAGGTAGCCATGAACCCACACCAGCGCCGTCGTGGGGGAGGCGAGGAGCTTGTTCGGTTCGGCCACTCCGCGGGCCTGCATGTCGGCCATGAGGAGAGCCCGCTGGGTGCCCGGCGGCGGATCGCTCCCCGTGCCCGGAAGGCCGGTGACGAGTGCGGCCCGTTCGATGCGCAGCGGATGGGTGCCCCAGGGCGCCGCATAGTCGCCGACGAGTCGAATGTCGGATTCCATCCCGATCAGGGCCGCCACCTCAGGGCTCTGGCTGCGGATCGCGGGTCCGGCGCAGCCGATGAGGGCGATCAGCACCGTGGCAGTAGGAAGCAGCCCGCCCCGTCGACGCGTTCCCGCGGCAGCCGCGGGAACTGGGAGGAAAGAGGTGGGCGAGGAGTGTCGAGTGGTCTGCATGGCACACCGTCATCCCCGGGGTCTTGTCGTACGTGGGCGCCGTGGGCGCCGCCTCCATCCGCACCGGCTGCTCGAGTCAGAGCGGAAGGGTGGGGAGGGTAGGAGGATCGCCGGAGGAGGGTCAAGACGGTTTCGCCAACAGGGCTCCAATCGGGGGCTTCAATCGGGGGCTTCAATCGGGATGGAGTTCTCTTGGCCCGCCCGGCGGCAGCTGCTACGGTTCGCCCCCACCTTGACCCCCGACTCGATGGAGTGACGACACGTGGCGACCACGGAAGCGGACCGACTCCGGATTCAACTGCGCTGGATGATCCGGCGAGACATGCCGGAAGTTTTGGCGATCGAGCAGGAGGCTTTCGAGTTTCCCTGGTCGGATGAGGACTTCACTCGTTGTCTCCGGCAGCGGAACTGTATCGGGATGGTCGCCGAGGTGGGCGACTCCGTCGTCGCGTTCATGATCTACGAGCTCCATCGGACGCGCCTCCACGTCCTCAATTTCGCGGTTCGCCGGTCGCACCGCCGGTTGGGGATCGGGAAGCAGATGATGGGGAAGCTGTTCGCCAAATTGAGCGTCGAACGTCGCGACCGGATCCTGCTCGAGGTCCGGGAACGCAATCTCCCGGCGCAGGTGTTCTTCCGCTCGCTCGGTTACCGGGCGATCTCCGTCCTCAAGGATTTCTACGAGGACTCGACCGAGGACGCCTACCTCATGCAATTCCTCTCCGCCGAAGCTGCCTCCGTCGCGCTGCCACGGCGGATGGCCGGCTGAG
>Ga0007796_10000527_pt1 | contig 12534 bp, 8 predicted proteins | sample CryBogmetaGMA0M_FD_60373 | JGI IMG/M metagenome (GOLD analysis project Ga0007796, IMG submission 60373) | Freshwater microbial communities from Crystal Bog, Wisconsin, USA - MA0M | ecosystem: Environmental > Aquatic > Freshwater > Lake | place: Crystal Bog, Wisconsin, USA | collected 2009-07-06 | reverse complement strand
CCATTGCCGCCGGCAACGGCCGGCGATACGGCTCCTTCGTCTCACGCAAAAAACTGGCTACCCTGGGGGCGTAGTTCTGTTGGCCTTTGGGTCGAAGATGAGCTTGCCGGCAGCCTCTCGCCGGGCCAATCTTTGTGGTCGCTTGGCATTCGATCCGATCTGAGAGGGCGTTTGTGGTGGGCCGACCCGAGAACGGACGGTGTGTTGCTGCTGGCTGCGGCCGGCCACCTGACGCGGCGAGGAACTGATGGTTATGCAGACATCGTGCGCTGGGTGGCGTGTTCCCGGCCGGTCTTTCGAGCGACTGCAAAAGAGCACCATCGCCCGTTTGCGGTCTGGGGAGACGCGGATTCGGTGGACCTGGGAGCCGGACGGAAGTTCATCGCCGATCCAGAGATTCCTCCCTTCATTCAGGGTTTTGCGGTTGTGGCCCAATCGGATCGAGCGGCTGGTTTTCGAGAGCTATTCGCAAGTTTCGACCCCTGGTCCGAGCCAGATGCACCCCAATTGGCCGCGGCGGGAGCGCCGGCCCAGCTCCAAGACAACCCCTTCGGCCTCTCGTTACTTGGCGATCTTTTGTACGCGACTCTGATTGAGAACCTGCCTGAGTTTCAGCAAACCTGGGCCGCGATCTGGCGCGATTCGGGTCCCTCGGTGGAGGGGCGGAAACTTGCCGAACACTGGGTCGTGCAGCCACCGCCTTGGCCCCCCGCATCCGTCGAACAATTGCGAACCCGCCCCAGGTTTCGAGAGCTTCTCACACGACTGGTGTCGCAGCTCAGCTTGAACCAGACAGGTCGTGAGTGGTTGATTGCCCAGTTTGAGGGCGGTCCTCGGCCAGTCGATGCGGGCCTGCTTGCCGAGATTGGGTCGGTCGCGAGCGGGATGCTTGCCTCCGAGCCATGCTTCCGCAATTGGTTACTGGCGGAGTGGAGCGCCTGGGCTGGTCAGCGTTATCGCAGGGCCGCCCGGCTGGCCGAGGGGAAGGGGGGAACAGGCGCATGAACCGGTTGACGCTTTTCAATGTTTCCCGACGGTCAGGCACTCAACAGTGGATTGATCTTGGGCCCTTGGTCGAGGTCGAGTCGGGTGAGTTGGTTGTGCTGGTTGGCAAACATGGCGCGGGCAAGACATTGCTTTCTCGGGTGATCTGTGGGCTTGAGCCGTGCGACGGTGGTCGCATCGAACTTGGGGGGCGGTCACTGGCTGGGGTGCCGCCCCATCGCCGACGAGTCGGGCTTGTGATGCAGAATGATGCCCTTTGGCCGCACTGGTCGTTACGCCAAAATATCGCATTTCCGCTCCGATGCAGCGGACAGAGGCGCAAGGCGCGAAACCGTCGGCTGGACGAACTGCTGGCGGATGCCGGGCTTGAAGACCTGGCCGACCTGAAGCCGGCGAAGGTCAGTCGGGAAGCGTGCGGTCTTGCGTTGCTGGCGCGCGCTGTGGCTCTTGAGCCTGATTTGCTGGTGATCGATGAGCCATTCGAGGCCGGGGGGATCCTGGCCGACTTTAGCTGGCAAATCCAGCGACTGCGAGAGCGTGAGAAACTCACCACCCTGATCCTGACCCGTTCCGCCTCGCACGCGCTCGCCCTTGCCGACCGCGTTGGATGGCTAAGTTCTGGGCGATTGCTGCAGATTGGAACACCGCACGAGATCTATTCACGACCCGTCAGCGAGGAAGTTGCCCGGGCTTTTGGGCCCCTCAATCGACTCGAAGGTGAAATTGAGTCGCTGGATGCCCGACGGGTCGCCGTGGTTCAAACCGCGTTGGGACGCATCACGGGTCGACTCCTGGGATCAGGAACCCCTTCACAGGGCGAGCCGGTTCGCCTCCTCTTTCGTCCCGAATCACTTGTGCATGGCGCGGCCGGGTTCGGTTCGAATCGGCTGAGCGCCGCCGCGGCCGGGCGAGTTCTGGACGGACCGCTCTGTCATATCAGGCTTGTTGGGCATGATGGCTGGGAAGGGACCGCGATCGTACTGGCCGGTCAGGCGGCCAGTATCAAGGAAGGCCTTACCCTTTCTTTCTCCCTCTCGGCCGATTCGGTGTCGGTCCTGCCTGCCAACCTGGGTCAATCGCGATGATCTGGGTCTTTCGATGTTTGGCCTGGCTGATCATCTGGGGTGTGCGTCTCACGCTCTGGGGGGCGATGCTGGGCCTCATTGCCTCGACGATTCTCGTCTTTTCTCCCGAGTCGAGTGGACCGCAATGCACCTGGTTCTTCTGGGCCCTTGGGCTCTTTCAGCCCCAGTTCCGGGTTGCCCTTACACAAAGTCTGGTCCTGGCCGCCGCCGTCGCGCTTTGCGCTTCGGTGCTTGGTGAAACGGTTGCATTGGCCGCCGTGCATTCCCGATTGATTCGTGGCTGCGCTCGCCAAGCGTGGTCGCTCGGGCTGGTGACAACCCCATCGGTCGCGGCCCTGGGATTGAGGAATCTCTTGGGGGAATTGAGCTTGGAGGGCCGTTTCGCTGAAGCTCAACTCTCTCTTCTGGAGTTGATTTTGAGCCAACTTCCCTGGTCCGTGGCGCTGGTTGGCATCCTCGTTTCTCGTCGTGTGCGGCGCATTGACTTGCGTTGGACCGATTCCGCGTTGCTGGCCGGCGGCCGCCTGGGAATCGCCCGCGCCAGCCGACTGCTAATTCGCCCGATCGTCCGCGCGGAAGCCGCGCGTGCCTGTTCACTGGTCTTCCTGGTGACCATCACAGAGCCAACCGCCGCGCTCGTGCTGGGTGTTCCCTCGAACCTCGCGGCACAGACGGTGCGTCTTGTGACCGAGGGAGGAAGTGCCCCTCTGGTGGCCGTGCTAAGCCTGGCTGCGCTCGGGATCGGCCTTCTGGGGTTCGCCCTGATTCGAGTGGTTGGAGGCGTGAGAGCCGATCACCGACCGCCGGCCTCGGCAGTGGTGAACGCCTACAATTGCACGGTAATGGCACGCCCCAGACGCCCACTGGCGATCGCGCTCGGCTGCCTTGCCCTCTGCCTGACGTTGGTCATTGTGCTGGCTCCTCTGGCCGGTCTGCTTGCGATTCTTCTCAGATCGTATCCCCAGTTCCATGCCGAATCTGATGCCTGGCGAGCGCTCATTCCCTGGCTCCGTCATGGACTGACTCAGGGAGCGGCCGCCGGTAGTCTGGCGATGGTGCTTGCCCTGGCCTGGTCTCTTGGATCGAGACGAGAGGTGGGGCTCTGGTCCAGCCGAGGCGTGCCGATCGTCCCCGCGGGAATGCTGGCGGCGGCCGTGGTGGTATCGCTTTCCAATCTTGCGAAATTCACGCGGTTCCCCCCGATGCTCGGCCTGGATCGCGATCTGATCCTGGTTCTCGTGCTTGCTCTTTGCTCTTTCCCACTGGCCGTGCCCTTGATTCGTCGTGGACTTCCACGCAACCGATCGACGCTTCATGATGTCGCCAGGATGGCCGGTGTGAAGGGTCTGAGGCGAATCTGGTTGGTCGAAGGTCGAACCTTGGTCCCAAGAATCCTCGGAGGGTTGCTGGGCCTGATCTGGATGACCGGCCTGGACGCTCATGCCTCGTTGATCCTGACGAGCAGTTCCGACTTCCTCGCGCCTGGTCCCGGGTTGATTTTCACGGCCTCCTCGTCTTCCGGACCAGTGCTCGGGGCCGTGTTGGGGGCGGGGATTGTCTTATCCGGTATGGTCTTGCGCTGGATGTGTGTACCAGCCGGATGGCCTGGGATCCTTGACGGTTTGGAGGCCGGTCCTGACGCCTCGCGTGCCAGCTTATCTGAGTTCTGACCGAATTCGCGCAGATTTCTGGCTCAGATGCCGGGATAATGTTTTTCCTTTCCTTGGATCGAAGTTGACGTGGCCTTTTTCAGCAGGCAGGGGATTCCTGGCCCAATGAGCATCGCCAAGCTGGCACTGGAAGACGGAACCGTATTCACGGGGCGTGCGTTTGGCGCCCGGTGCATGATGGATGGTGAAGTCGTGTTTAACACAAGCATGACTGGCTATCAGGAAATTTTGACCGATCCCTCGTACAACGGTCAGATTGTGGCGATGACTTACCCACAGATTGGCAACTACGGGATCAACTCTCAAGATTTCGAGAGCAAGCGGCCGTGGGTCCGCGGCTTCATCGTGCGGGAATTGAGCCCCTGTGTCAGTAATTATCGGGCCGATCGTTCACTCCATGAGTTCCTTGAGGCGAACAACATCCCTGGAATTGAGGGGATTGACACCCGGGCTCTGGTTCGGATCACCCGAATCCAGGGAGCTCTGCGAGGTGTTTTGTCCAGTACCGAACTGGATGACGAAGTTCTGGTTGCGCGGGCACGCGGTTGTCCCGGGCTGGTCGGGCGAGATCTGGCCTCGGAAGTTATGCCGAGCGCGGCATACGTCTGGGAGCCAGGCTTTGAGTCTGACCTCCAGCGCGGTTCGGGAATCGCTTCGCGACAGGCTTTCGAACGGCCCCACGTGGTTGCGCTCGATTTTGGAATGAAGTGGAACATCCCTCGATATCTGGTGGAGACGGGTTGCCGCGTCACCGTGTTGCCGGGTTCGGCATCTTCGGCCGAGGTTCGTGGCCACCAGCCGGACGGAGTATTTATCTCAAACGGGCCGGGCGACCCGGCCGCTCTCGGCGGTGCGGTCGCCATGCTGAGAGAGCTGATTCACGGTTTGACAGAACCGAATGGGACGCCGATCTTCGGCATCTGTCTGGGGCACCAGCTTCTGAGTCTGGCGTTGGGGGCAACGACCTACAAACTCAAATTCGGGCACCGGGGCGCAAATCATCCGGTGCGCAATCAGAAGACCGGTCGAGTCGAAATCACGACCCAGAATCATGGTTTCGCGGTCGACCCCGAATCGTTCTCGAACGACCTCGAAGTGACCCACATCAATCTGAATGATGGTACACTGGAAGGTTTCCATCACCGGCGATTGCCGGTGTTCGCCGTGCAGTACCACCCCGAAGCCTCGGCTGGGCCTCACGATAGCCAGTACCTTTTCGATGAGTTTCGCTCACTTCTTCCCTGAGCGAGCAGGAACGAGCCGAGTCGTTCACCAAAAATCCTTGACTTTGGGCCAATACGTGGCGGCTCAAGGTTTTCCACTGATTTGATTTCATGTGCAATGGATAGTGACTCGAATCCGGGTCGGGAGCTTGGCGTGGCTTCGACGTGTGTGGTGGGCTTGCAGTGGGGCGATGAAGCCAAGGGCAAGATCGTTGATCTTCTTTGTGACCAGCATGACGTGGTGGTTCGGTACCAGGGTGGGGCGAATGCCGGCCATACCGTGGTCGCGAATGGGGTCACCTACAAGCTGTCGCTGGTTCCGACTGGAATTCTCAGGTCACACGTTCACTGTCTGATTGGCAACGGCGTGGTGATTCACCCGCCCGCCTTGTTGAAAGAGGTTCAGACGCTTGCTTCTCAGGGTGTGAGCCTGGCGGGTCGGCTTCACATCAGCGACCGGGCGCATGTGATCTTGCCTTACCACCTGGAAGAGGAACGGTTGACCGAAGAATCGTCTTCGGCCGCCGATCATATTGGTACAACGCGCCGGGGGATTGGACCCTGCTATCGCGACAAAGTCGGCCGCGTGCATGGGATTCGGGTGGGCGACCTGTACCACCCCGAGTTTTTCCGGGAACGGTTGGGCCGCGCCGTGGCCTACAAGAATCGACTTCTCTCGGCCATGCTCGAAAGCTACACGCCGATCGAGGCGTCGGACGTGGCGAAGGAATACCTTGATTACGCGGAACAACTGAGGCCGTTCGTTTGTGATACGACGAGCTGGATTCATGAGGCACGGCTCGGCGGCAAGCGGTTGCTGTTTGAAGGGGCCCAGGGTTCGCTGCTCGATGTTGATCATGGGTCGTACCCGTATGTCACCAGTTCAAATTCCAGTTCGGCTGGGATCACGCCTGGTACCGGGGTGCCCACGCGGCATATTGATCGCTGGATTGGCGTGGTGAAGGCTTATACGACCCGGGTGGGTGGCGGTCCGTTTCCCACGGAACTGGATAACGAGATTGGAGAGCGGATTCGTCGGATTGGCCGTGAATATGGGACGGTGACTGGCCGCCCCAGGCGCTGCGGCTGGTTTGATGCGGTGGCGGCTCGTTACTCATCCCGTATCTCGGGATCGACAGAGATCTCGCTCATGCTCCTCGATGTTTTGAGTGGCCTGCCGGAGATCAAGGTCGCGGTCGCCTATGAGGACTCACGTGGCAATCGCGTGGATTCGATGCCGGGTCACCTGGCCGACCTCGAACTCTGTACACCGATCTTCGAGACGTTACCGGGCTGGACCGAAGATATCACGACCTGCCGAACCTGGTCGAGTTTGCCCGAAAACGCCAGGCAATATGTCCGGTTTGTGTCGGATCAGATGCGGATCCCTGTTTCCATCGTCTCGGTTGGGCCCGACCGCGAAGCCACGCTGTTTGTTGAGTGAGCCATCAAGTCAACTGCGACGAACAGGAGGAGTGGAGAGTGGCGCAACGAGTTCCGCGGACGGCAGAAGCCTCTCGATCGCTGGCTGCGCTTGGGCTGAAGCCCGAACAATTGCCAGGGCACATTGCCATTATCATGGATGGTAACGGGCGTTGGGCCCAGCGTCGTGGCCGGCCTCGGATGCTTGGGCATCGCGCGGGGCTAGATACTGTTCGTGCGGTGGTGGAAGAGGCCTGTGAGCTTGGAATTGGCCAGCTTACGCTCTATTGCCTGTCGATCGAAAACTGGAAACGACCGACCTTCGAACTTGAATTCCTGATGCGGCTGTTGAAGCACTATATCCGCGGCGAGCTGCCACGGATGCAAAAACAGAACATCCGTTTGATGATGATCGGGCGTCGCGAAGGTTTGCCGGAGTCTGTGCTCAGGTCGCTCGACGCCGCGATCGAGGCAACCCAGCATAATACCGGCCTCGTTCTTTGTCTGGCAATCAATTACGGTGGCCGAACCGAGCTGGCGGACGCTGCGCAGCGGATGGCGATGGACGTTCAGGCCGGTAAGCTCGATCCTGCTGATATCAACGAGGACCGGGTGTCACGCTACCTGCAAACCACGGGCATGCCAGACCCCGACCTGCTGGTTCGAACGGCGGGCGAGCTTCGAGTCAGCAATTTTCTTCTCTGGCAAATCTCGTACGCCGAGATCTGGGTTACCGATGTGCTCTGGCCAGACTTTCGCGCACGGGAACTGCATCAGGCTATCCTTGCCTACTCGCGGCGGCAGAGGAAATTTGGTGCCCTTCCCGACGTGGGGCAAAGTACGGTGGGTGCCGCCGGCGCAACAAGCTGGTAACTTCCTGGGCGGTGGTCTCTCTACTTTCGGACGCGATCCGATTACATTCGCTGGTCATCAGCAAGAACACTCTTCGGCAACTTGTCTTTCATCGTGGGAATGTGTTTGATCCATGCTTGTCCATCGATTGGCTACCGGATTGACACTGATCTGCGGAGCACTTGCTCTGCTGCTCATCGATGAGATCTGGCTGGCCCCCTGGTACCCGCTCTGGTTGCTGGCTTGCCTGTCCTTCGCTGGTCTGGCCGCCAATGAAATGATCGGCCTGCTCGCCGCCACATCGGCCAAGCCATCGGCCATTGCTGTCCACGGCGGTACCCTGGCCATCATCGTTGCCAACTGGGTTCCCCACCTGGAATATGCGCTCAGGGCCGAGAGCCCTGCCTCCATCACGCATCTCGTCCGTACCAGTGGGCCGGTTGAATCACTCGGATGGCCGTTCCTGGTCTATATTGGCGTAGTGATGGTTGCGTTCGTCCTTCAGGCCGTCCAGTATGAGCGGCCGGGGCAGGTCGTGTCCATTCTTGCCGGTACCTGCCTGGTCCTGACCTATGTGGGACTGCTGGCAAGCTTCATGATTCAGCTTCGCTGGGTCGATGGTCGGTTTCACGGCCTCTTCGCCCTTCTCAGCTTCATCTCCTGCGCCAAGGGGGCGGATACAGGCGCATACACGGTGGGCCGAATTGCAGGCCGGCACAAACTGTGGCCTCGTCTGAGCCCGAAAAAGACCGTCGAAGGGGCGATTGGCGGTCTGGTTTTTTCAATCGGCTTCGCAATCCTGGTCAAGTGTATCGCCCTGTATTTCGACGAAGTGACGCTGGGTTGGGCGGGAACCGTGGTTTTTGGCCTGGTGATTGGTGTGATTGCCCAGCTTGGTGATCTGATGGAGTCAATGATCAAGCGCGATTGTGAACGCAAGGACGCATCTCAGGCGTTGCCTGGTTTTGGCGGCATTCTTGATGTTCTCGACTCGCTCCTGTTCGCCGCGCCGGTGGCTCTTGGTTTTTGGTTGCTCTTGAGCCCTTGACCATTGGGAAAAACTGGCAGTGCGGGTGGTCTTTGCCGGCTGGCTGATCGGGCGGTTGAAAACCTTGGGCTACAGGTGATCGACCCTTGTTCTGGTCCCGCTTGGTCCTAGAATATTCAACATCGGTTGCCATGAAGAGTGTTCAAGGTGGCCGTTGCGTTTTCGCTGGGAATTGTCACATAATTTATTTCTGGGATCACCTGATCGGTTTCAGGCGGTCCGCCTCTGTTGGCTGGCCTGTACCACAGGTTTCAGCCGGCTGGCCAAGGGCACTCGATGCCGGAACTGACGATAAGTCTCGATGGGCCGGAGGAAGAACTGGCGATACTGGGCAGCCGTGACCAGTTACTTCGCCAGGTTCGTGATAGCCTTCGTGTCAAAGTACTCGCCCGCCGCGGAGAGATTCGCGTTGAAGGTGAACCGGACGTACTTGAAAAGACCAGGCTCGTCTTTGAAGAGATGCGCCGACTGTATCGCAAACAAAAAGCCCTTTCACCGGGCGATGTCGCCGAGGTGATAGAGAATATTGTTGGGGATGGCACGGACGAGGCAGGGGGGCGCGTCGAAATTCGGGAAGGGGGCCGGTCGGTTCGTGCCCGCACCGATGGCCAGGCCCGTTACCTGAGTGCCCTGCGCGACCATGAACTGGTGTTCGCCATCGGACCCGCGGGGACCGGTAAAACGTATCTGGCGGTGGCGCATGCAGTTTCGTTGTTACGACGGGGGCAAATCAAGAAGATTGTCCTGGTTCGGCCCGCGGTTGAGGCGGGAGAGCGGTTGGGTTTCTTGCCGGGTGATCTGGAAGCCAAGATCAATCCGTATCTTCGGCCGCTCTTCGATGCGCTTCATGACCTGATGGAGTTCGGCCAGCTTCGCCGGTACGTCGACAATGACCTGGTGGAAATCGCACCGCTGGCCTACATGCGCGGCCGTACCCTGAACGATGCCGTGATTATCCTGGACGAAGCGCAAAATGCCACGATCCCGCAGATGAAGATGTTCTTGACTCGCATGGGTCAGAATGCCCGGATCGTGGTGACAGGCGATACCACGCAGGTTGACCTTCCTCCGGGAACGGCCAGTGGGCTGGCGGACGCCGTGGACCGCTTACGAAACGTGCCTGGCATCGCCACAATCGCTCTGGGTAAGGCTGACATCATCCGGCACCCCTTGGTCCAGGCGATCGTGAATGCCTATGAGCAATCGGATCAGCCACAAACTCCATTGCCTCCAGAGCCGTCGCAGGCGACAGGAACAGGGAGAGAGGGCCATGCCCCGTCCTGAGCTTGTAGAAAAACACCGCTATCCGTCTGGCGGATCGCTGAACCATAAACAAACCGTGGTTCCGTGGGGTCGTCTCGCGCAAGCTGGGCTCTGCTGGATTGTCGAGATCAGACGGCGTCCAAGATCCCTTTCATGAGTGTTATTCATCGCCGATTCAAATATGGCCGTGGCTATTTTCGCCAGGCGGGGCCTCTGGAAGTGGGGGAAGCGCGTAAGGAGCGAATCCGTTCCCGCTTTCTCAAGGCTACGATCTTGGCTCTCGCGGTGATCACTTGCACCCTGATTGTTTACGGATTTGGCCCCCCATTCACGTTTCGCGTGGGCCAGACTCCAGACCGCGCGCTCTTGACGAATGTCGAGCGTTTCCAAAGGAGGGATCCGCAAAAGACCAATGCGCGGCGGAGGGCGGCCGCCGAGTCTGTCGCCCCGTTGTTGACCAACAATCCCTCGCCCCTGCGTGAAATCCAGGAACAACTCGAAGACATGGTGGATGCTGTCGCACGGGTGGAACGGCTCGAAGATCTACCGCCGCGTTTCGTACGTGAGTGGAACCTCGATGAGCCCATCTTCCAAGAGTTGCGAAAGGTCCTGGATAGCCAGGTGGCTCTTGCCTCGTTCCACGAGCAGATTCGCCACGCATTTGAACCGATCTTGCGCGATGGCGTGCTGGGGCCAGACGCTCTTCCAATTGATGAGCAGCTTTACGCACGACCGCGCATCGTTCGACACGGAGAGACATCTTCCTCCGCGGAATTCGTTGATCGAGATCGGATCGTGCCCGAACGACTGTTAAAGCCTGACGGGCTTGTGGCGCATGACTTTGTTCAGGCGTTCAGGTATCCCCGGCTTGGTCAGCAACTTTTCGTGAAGGTGGCGGAAAAGGTTGCCGCCACGCCAACGCTCAGGTACGAGGATACGATCACGAAGCAGGATCGGGACCGGGCGAGCGCCCAGGTACTCGATGCGTTTGCCGAGTACCGCAAGGGAGATTTGCTCGTCGATCAGAACGAAGTGATCACAGAGGATCACCTCTCCGTTCTTCGGCTTGAGCACCAGACCCGTGTCTCGAAGCTTCGTTTCCATGATCATTTTCTTGGTGGTGTGGCAGTACTGGGCGTGGTGGCCGGCCTGTTCGCCCTGGTGGGGTACGCACTGGTTCGAAGGGACGCTCGAATCCGTGCTTCATACAAGCGGCTGGCGGTACTCTGCGGATTTTTTGCGCTGAGTTTGGGTCTTGCCCGGCTCGTGGCCCCGCATGTCACCAACGCCGAGATTATTCCGGTGGCCCTTGCGGGGATGATCTTGGCCGTGGCCTATACTCCTGAAATAGCCCTGCAGGTGACGTTCGGCCTGGCGCTTCTCACAAGCTTGGCGCTGGGCGCCGGTCTGGGGCACTTCATCATTCTGATGGGTGGAACGGCGGCCGCGATCCTTCCTCTACGCGAGGTGCGAGCGCGCACCAAGCCGATCCAGGTTGGGCTTTACGCCGCGCTTGGATACTTCATCCTGACCTGGACGGTGGGGATGTATCAGAACCAGTCGATCGGCCTGGTGGCCACCGATGCCTTCTGGCGAGCCGGCTGGGGACTGATGGCAGGCTTCTTCCTGGGCGGGCTTTTGCCGTTTGTCGAGAAAGGATTCGGTATTATCACGGGTATCAGCTTGCTGGAACTTGGCGACGTGAATCATCCTTTACTTCAAGAACTTGTTCAGCGGGCGCCCGGCACCTACAACCATTCGGTGACTGTGGGCACCATTGCCGAGGCCGCCGCCGAACGGATTGGCGCGAACGGGTTACTGGTTCGTATCGGCGCCTACTTTCACGATGTCGGGAAGATGCTCAAACCGCACTATTTTATCGAGAATCAGGTGGGTGGGGTGAACAGGCACAACACTCTTAACCCCGCAATGAGCACGCTCATCATCATTGGGCACGTGAAGGATGGTTTTGAACTTGGCAGCCAGCATCATCTTCCACAACCGATTCTCGATCTGATCACTCAGCATCATGGCACCACGCTTGTCGAGTACTTTTACAGAGAAGCAGCACGTCGCAGCGACACAGACCCAGACCAACGGGTGTCGAGGAGTCGGCATTCCGTTACCCTGGCCCTCGCCCACAAACCAAGGAAGCTGCTATCCTGATGATTTCCGACGCGGTCGAAAGTGCCAGCCGCACACTCTCAGAGCCAACTCCGGCGCGCTTGGAAGGGTTGGTCTCCGACCTCACCCGCAAGCGACTGGAAGACGGTCAGTTTAACGAATGCAGTCTGACGCTCGAGGAGATCGCCGAGATTCAAGTGAGCCTTGTCAAATCGTTGATCGGCATCTACCACGGCCGCGTCAAGTACCCAGAACAACGCACTGCCTGACTTTCTCATGCTTGATGCAAGTTTCCCTTGGGTGTGAGCTGCGGTTCAAAGTCTTATCCATGGACCGATTCCTAGAACTTCGAGCCGAGATGGATATCCAGATCAGCGACCTCCAGTCTTGTTTATGCGTAGATCACGATCGCTTGCGTGGGTGGGTGAAAACCGCCTTGCGAGACCGGGGTGTATTGCGGGCCACGCTCTCGATCGTGCTGGTGGACGACCCGGCGATCCGATTGATCAACGCGCGGCATCTTGGCCATGATTATGCGACCGATGTGATCACATTTCCGCTGTCCGAACCCGATGATCCGGAGCTGGCCGGTGAAATTGTGATCTCCACGCAGACCGCCACGACGATGGCGGAATCTCTGGCGGTCTCTCCACAGCACGAACTGGCTCTTTATGCCGTGCATGGTGTTCTGCACCTGTGTGGATTTGATGATCAGGACGTGGACTCGCGCCAGGAGATGGAAACACAACAAACAAGGATCATGGCCATGCTGGAAGCCGACCCCGGGACAGGCGACTTATCGGCGGCTTTGTTCCAGTGGAATGCCGGAGGTTCAAAATGCC
>Ga0007796_10000523_pt1 | contig 12556 bp, 11 predicted proteins | sample CryBogmetaGMA0M_FD_60373 | JGI IMG/M metagenome (GOLD analysis project Ga0007796, IMG submission 60373) | Freshwater microbial communities from Crystal Bog, Wisconsin, USA - MA0M | ecosystem: Environmental > Aquatic > Freshwater > Lake | place: Crystal Bog, Wisconsin, USA | collected 2009-07-06 | reverse complement strand
GGAGTCGTCAGACCCAAAAGCAACGGCCCCATACCCCGCGAACACGAGGTATGCGGCCGTTGAGATACCCCCACGGGGAGTCGAAAGAAAGCAGAAAGCGTCGAGAAAATCGCTACCTACGATCGCGGGTGACGCATTTTCCGACGCAGTCGCTGCCGCGGGCGACTCGGACCTTGAGGAATTGGCCAGGACCTGGCCCCTGCTGCCCCCGGCGATCCGGGCGGCCATGGTGGCGATTATGCGGGCAGCGGCGCCGTAGGTGGTCGCTGTCTACGTCAACACCGTCTACGCCGTCTACGGCCCGCCCAGGCCGTCCGCACCCGGGCCACGACGGAGCGGCCGGTTGTCGAGTTGACCGCGTAGACGTAGACAGCGGTCGTGGGCCTCCGGAGCAAGGGCAGTAGCCAAAAACCCGGGGCCCCGCGAGCGCGTCTAGGGCATACGGTTTATCGCAGCCTCAGCCCTAGAGATTGACCCCGGGGGGGCGGCACGAACCCCCTTTCCGCTAGGGATCGCGCCAGCATGGCGGCCTGAAGTGGAGTACCCCGGCGGAATTCGTGGCGGGTCTGAAGGACTTGCCTCTGGGTTGGTCCCGACGGTGCCGCGTGGTGTGTCTGCGGTCGGGGCTACGCCCCCACACTCCGACGCGCCAGTACTCGCGCGACGCGACGCTCGAGGACGCGTAGCACGAGGCCAAAGGGTCAGGGAGGGCTGGGGGCTGACCACCAGTCGGTGCCGCCGTGGGACTGGACTGGGGGGCACAGGAATCAGCGGCTAATCGCCGATGAAGATCGCTCTGCCTTGGCCATGTGCGCTGTCACAAACTGCGATCGATACGGTTCGCGTGCACCAAGATGTCACGAAGCGTAGCAGTGGGGATGCAGCCGCCATATTTTCTAATTTCCGACTTCCAAAGGTAGTCGTACCAGAAACAGAGCGCAAGCGTGGGCTTCTCAAGCTTTGTGTGGCACATGCCATCCGGGTTGAACGGCAGGACAACATGAGGTGTTGGTCTAGGGTTCTGAAGGGCCGCCGTGTGAGAGCAGATTACGCCCCACACCCTATCCGCATCCGAGGCGAGGATAACCATCGGACGATCCTTCCCGGTCGTCCCGTCCTTGCCGACCGTGCCTCTAAAGTGCCTGATGAAACCCCAGACGATTCGGCCGTTCTCGTACACGACTGGCGTCCATTTACCAATCGGCGTCGACAGAGAATCCTTCGGGCGGACGGCTATTCGCCGCAAGCCTTTTCAGTTGCTCGACGGACAGCGTGAGCCGTCGCACTTCGAGCGCTGCTTGAAGTTCCTCAGCGGATTGCTCCTTCGACATAGGCCTAGTGTGCACCACAAACACAGACCTGCAGTTGGCTACTGCCTCTTTCCACTCACGCACTTGCAGATCGCTCATCTTTCCCTCCATCAACTTCGAGCGTAACGCGACGCTGAGCAAGTATCGAACCGTTGTAAAGCAGATCCAAGGAGTACGCGCCGGCAGGGCCCTGAAGCCTCGGCAAATCAGCGGCGACCTCAACTAGCGACAACGGATCCTCGCTGTCCACATCAAAGGCGCCTTCAAAAGTCACCAGGTCCTGCGAGAGGCTCGCAAATCGAAGTCGGAATGAAGTTCGGCCACGAATATTTGTGAAGGCCATGTACAAGCTTGGCGTACCAGAGTCGGCCACGTCGTCGCTCGAAACGACTATCGATGGCCCTTCCAGCTCCGATTCTGGGCCACGAGAGGCGGCATCGTTTATTTGCGCCTTGACGACGCGCGTTTTGAGCTTGTTGAAGGTCCCGATAATCAGGTATTTGCCAGTCGCCGCGTCACGATAAACACGATCTGCGAGAACCATTGCTAGCACGTTTGGCTGACTCATAACCTTCAGGAATGCTAGTTCAGGGGTTCGCCGGAAGGGCCGGTTTCGAGATTAGGTCTCTCGCGAAAAACGCGACCTTAAAGCCTAGGCTGCGCTCTTCAACCGCGACTGCAGGCCGCGAAATGGCCTACAGCCCTTCTTGGCATCGGCGGCGACCGCCGCCCACTAAAGCCTACTTCCGCTTTGGGACGATCGCTACGAAGCTGCTCATCCAAGCCGCGGTCGGATCGTACCCAACGGGTCAACCCCTGCCAATAGGGCCGATTCTCGGACTAATACGCTGAATCAAGGCTCTCAGGCCCGGTTCGCCCCACCGATATTGGCGATCGCCGTGGGCTCCGGGTTCAATCGATGGCAGTTCACTGAGGCCAACGAGAGCACGACGAGGTGATCGACTTTTATGTCCGTGATCGCCAACGCCGCCCTTCCTGGGATGAGCAGAGCGGCAGACGTGATGTTGGAGAGATTTATGATTTCGCTTCGCCCGAACGTGGCCGCTAACCAAGACCGGCGACAGCAAGCATTTGTTGCCGTGAGTCGCGCGGTTCTCCAGAAAGAGGCAGGGACATAGGGACGGCCCAAGATGTGGAGGCTGGGTCTCGCTGCGACTGACGAGCGTCATCGCACGTCGAGTCGCCTTATGGTTCTGCAGCGTAGTCGACTTCGCGAACGGATTTACGCATGCGAAGATCCTCGACCCGAGCACGGATCGCCTCGCGGATCCACCTGGCGTTCTTCGCGGGCACGCTCTCGATCGCCGTGAGCGGAGTCGAGTGGTCTGAGGATGCGATCCGCACCGCAGCCAGACCGAAGAGCCACTCGAACGCGGTCTGGCTAAAACTTGTGTCCTTCACGCGGTAGAGCTCAAGCTCCTGAACGTCGGTCGTGAAGACGCCGCGTGTCACTCGGAACCGCTGGGTCGTCAGCGTGTACCGCGTGCTATGCGTCACTAGCCACTTCCAGATCGCTCGGACAACCGGATAGATCAGCCAGCAGAACAGGCCGCACAGGATGAAGGTACGCAGGTTCGTGAGCTGCGAAGGGCGACCGCTCCAAAGGTCGCGCTCTCGGCCGGAGTCGCCGTAGGACGTGTCGACGAGCGGCATGCGATGGGCCCGTGCGAGCTCCGATTCCGCAGCCCCGGCGAACCCATGTGGTGTGACGGTCGCCGTGGGCGGCTGTGGCGTTACGCCCGCCGATGATGCCAGCGGTGGATCACCTGGGAACGCCAGACCGCGAACGCGTAGGGCGAGGTGCCAAGGCCCAGTCGGAGAGTAGGCAACCTCTGTATCTGGCGCGATCCTGCCCTCGCGGGCGAGGTGCCGCACCTTGTCGGACGAGTACGGGCCGTACACCACGCCGCCCTGCCTCACGTACCAGTCTCGGGCCATCGTGTGCTTCCTGCGACTTGCGGGGTCACTGAGGCTGGCGGCCGATCCTCGTGCGGACCGCGCAAAGCCGACGGAAGATGTGTTCCAAACTACCCCGGGGAGGTTCGCGCCTGGTTGTGCGGGCATTCCGCCTGCAGGTCGCTACGCAGTCGTCATCGGCAACTCAGCGACGAACAGTGACCGTCTCAGGTTCCGGCGGCGTCACGTCGCGGCCGTTGACGTGAATGTACCGCGTGATGGATACCTTGGCCTGTCCTGCTGTGTTGTGCCACGGGGCCGCAGCAGTGACGACGACCGACCGACGACCTCCGATGACCTCCTGATACAGGTAGGTCTTCTCGTGAGAAGCCCCGAATATCCCGGGGACCGGGCGGCCAAACTTGTCGAAGATCGCCACGCGGACCTCCACTGCATCGATCGGCTCTTCGGAGCGATTGTCGATGCGGATGTTTACCTGGGGCTGCCCTAGCACGTCGGTCGTGATTTCGCCGGCGACCACTCGGGCGGCGCCATGCCGGCGGAGGTCCTCTGCCTGCCTGGCATCGCGGTCAGCCTCCATTTTCGCGACCCTCGCCGCACGCTCGTTGTCGCGCTCGACCTCTGCCTTGATCTCCCGCTCATCTGCGAGCCGCACCACGATCGTTTCTGATCCCTTGGGTTTGCGGAGGACTCTGACTCGCACCGGGTCTCCCGGCTTTCGGTCGGCCATCTGAGCGATCACTTCTTGCGCGTTACGGGTGGCCTTTCCACCGACGCTGACGACCACGTCTCCGGTTCTGATTCTTTCCCACGACGCAGATGTCGTCGCGTGAACCTTCGTGACCGTCGGACGCCCATCCTCATCGGCGACGTCAAATCCCAAGTGGGCATGGCCGCCCTCAGCGGCAGCCATCAGCAGTGCACATGCCAAGGTGACGAGCACTTCCATGCGAGACTCCTTGTTGGTAGCGGCGGATTATCGTACCCCGACAAAGGGGGATCCTGAAAGGCCTTGACTGCGACCGCGCTGCGCCATCGACCGTCGATTCAATCCCCGGAGATCCGCCCGTGGACTTGCGTCGGCATTCGCTAAGCGGCGAACGTTGCTGGCACACGGTCGGGCGGCGCGAGGGCCCGGCTCTCGAGGGCGTTTTGCCAACGGCGACCCCAGCGCGAGCGGCCGGCTTCTCACGCGACTCGCCCGCCAGTCTCTGGCCGACTCTTGGCGGAGTCACCGGGGAACCGGGGCATTCGGACGAGGTGCCTCTAGGGCCTACGGTCTAGCGTGGGCCCGGCTCTAGAGATTGCCCCCGGGAAGAGTCAGGGGCTCTAGCGACTGCGAAACAACCGGGTGTGTGAATCGCTCGACCAGCTCAGGGAACGCGCGACTCGCCGGAAGCAGCCGTTGCGCTCCTCGCCTAGAGGGACTCGAGGTACTCCGCCTGCTTCTTGAGCCAGCCGAGTTGCGAGTGAACCTTGTCCACGCCCTCGTCCTCGATCATGCGATCGAGTTCCTTCTGTAGTTCCGGTGACAGGGTCCGCCGAAAGTCTTGCAGTTCGCTTTGCTTCGTCGAAGTCGACGGCTGGAGGCCCTCCGTCGCTGGGTTTGCCGGGACGTCGTGGCTCGCCGCTCTCCCCGCCTCAGTGCCCCCAATGGGGGCAATCTGTGGTCGGTCGGCATTCGCACCATCCTGCCTACTCGCCATGCGCACACCTCCATGAGAGCCGTTGGGTACCGCTCAACTCAGGGCTACCGTTGCAGCTTGTGCATCACACTCCACACGCGGTGCAACGAATGCTCGTAAGCGGCTCCAGCGGCTCCGAGGTTACGGGCCACCTCCGATTTGAAATTATCGTAGTCGATCCCGTCACCCAGCCGCGCAAGCACCTCGAGCCACACCGACTTTGGCGCAAACAGCCGAAAGGCGTAGTCGGCGTGCGGTGAGTCGTGAATCTCGCTTTCTCCGAGCAGGTCGTCGAACTCCTCCTGCAACTTCTCGAGGTGCTGCCGGACTCGGGCTCGCACCATGACCCGGTCGAGATCTACGGGCTGGCCGTACTCGCCGTCACCCTGCCTCGCGCACACGACGCTAAAGAATCCGTATTTGGTGAATATCCACATCGGTCGGTTTCCCTCTCGTTTCGCCGTGCTTGCCGATAGGTCAGCTCTCATCGAACGCAACCACGATCAGCCACTCAGACGGGGCGCATCGGGCGATCGAGGCGTCGTCTACAACACTTCGCCCTATCCATTTGTCGGAGACGATGTCTTCCGGGCCGCGCCCCCACGTCGCGTGGGCACCGGGCAGGCCATTCGCTATGGCATCTGCGAATCGCTCGACCGGCAACGTGTAGCGGCTTGGATACCCGCCGCCCTCGATCTCAATCGCCTCGCCCGTCTTGACCAGCGCGTCAATCCAGCGGAGTCCCTCCCAGCCTGACTGCCATGCTGCAAGCTTCTCTCCTTCGGGCGAGTCAGCGGTCGCTGGCCCAGCCCCACCATCGCGCTGCCGGTAGACGCTCACCTGCCACCCGAGCATTCGACTTCTCCTTCGTTACGACCTTCGGCGCGCGGCAATCACAATGCGTCGCAACTCTTCGACGCCCGGTGGCTTCTCGCCGTAGTGCAGCATGGCGTGACAGTTTGGACAGACCGGAATCAAGTCTTTGACCGGATCCACCCGGTACCGCTTCCCTCTTTCGGACTGAGGCACACGGTGATGAACGTGGACGAAGCCACTGCCCAGTCCGCCGTATACCTCGCCGAAATCAAACCCACACACCAAGCACACTGCGCCATGGTGCGCGATGCAGTCCGTGCGGGCCTGACGGTCGCGCTCGTACCGATTGACGAGGACGCGGACGGCAGATCCCTCGAGGTACGACCGGTTGGGCACGTGCTCTTCACCGTCAACTCCGGAACGACGCAAGTCCCGGCCCGAGCCTTCGCGCCAGAGGCCCTCGAACAGGTCGATCGTCTCGGGCGTCAGCTCCCGCAACGCACGGACCTGCTGCGCGTCGACCTGGCCATCCTCGATCGTCAGCCGGTCCCGCGGTGAAGGACTGACGAACCGTAACCGGCGCGCGACGGGGTCGAGCGGGATCTCCCGTGCGGGCTCTTCGGACGCCTCGATGGCGAGTAGGTGGTGTGACGCCCGGTACACGTCGTAGTCCGCGCCGTATCGTGTGTGGAGAAAGCGATTCGCCTCTCTCTGACCGACGACGGCTCCCACCTCGAGACGCCCCACGAGCAGGAATCGGTGCGTGACCTTCTCGATGCTGACGATCCAGACCGTATCGCCGGGACGAACCTTGCCGAACTGCTCGCTGGCCGCATGGTCGATCGGTTGCCCTCGCGCTGCCTCGTCGAGCGCCATGCGCACCTGAATGGTCTTCCAGTAGGCCATGTAGTCGGCCATCGGCTACGCCTCGCGATTAGTAGTACTGCTTGATGTACCCGTAGGCCCGGTCGAAGAGCTCCTGGTCGGTGTGGAGCTTGTACTGCAGGAGGGCCTTCCGGAGGGCCTGTTTCACGTCCCGCTCGCCGGCCGTGGACCGCTGCCAGCCGTCGAACCGGACCGGCTTCACGATCGCGTCGATGTCGGCCACCACCCGGGCGACGATGATCGGCGTTTTGTTCGTCCGGACCTCCTCGAAGAGCGCCGTCAGGGCCGCCTTCCCCCGGTCGGCATCCTCCGGAACCGGGGCCTTCTCGTCGGCCTCCTTCTCGGCCGCGACCGTGTCCTTGGCGAGCGTCAGCAGCGCCTTCAGGAAATCCACGCTCGCGAGCAGACCCTTTTCATGCTTCTCCTTCAGGGCTTCGAGTCGTTCGGCCAGGGCTTTGAACTTGGGATCGCCCGACCGCTTCCGGAGCCGGTCGGCCAACTTGATCTCGATCTCCTTGGCCTTCTTCCGGGGGTCGCCCTTGCCCAGCATCTCCTCGAGCAGGGCGCTATCCACCACGATCATGTCGAGGTCGTCCCGGATCGCCTGCACGTGGACGTTTCGGTGGATGAGCTCGATCGTCTTGGCCCCGAGGGCGTGCCAGTAGAGCTTGCCGGTGCCCGTGGAGGGCTGGACCGACTCGTAGACACTCGTGAGCCAGCGGTAGTCGGTCTCGTGCTGGTCGAGGATGGGATCGGGCGAGAGCGCTTCCCAGACCTTCATCAGGTTCGAGAAGTCGAGGGCGAACGCGTCCCGGGCCTCGTTGTTCGGCAGACATTCCTGCGCCGCCATCAGGCCCTCAAACCCAGTGAGCGTCCGATCCACCCCCGGGAAATGACCGAGGCACTTCTGGACGAGCCCCGGCAGCTTCCGCTTCAGTTCCTCGAAGTTCTTCACCGCCTGCCGCACGGAAAGGTCGTCGAACTGCAAAGCCTGGGCGACGTCATCGAACACCCCGAGGTAGTCGACGATCAGCCCGTGGGTCTTCGAGTCGGCGTACGTCCGGTTGGTGCGGCAGATGGCTTGCAGGAGGGTGTGGTCCCGGAGCGGCTTGTCGAGGTACATGGCCTGCAGGATCGGCGCGTCGAACCCCGTGAGGAGTTTCGCTGTGACGATCAGCACCTTCAGCGGGTCGGTTGGATCGCGATACCGTTCGAGCAGTTTCTCCTCCTGCTCCCGGTCGCGGTCGTACTTCCGGTACTCCTCGTATTCGGCCCCCTTCTTGCCCGTCACTGAGATCACGACGTCCGAGGCCTCCGGCGGCAGCACCTTGTCGAGCTCGGCCTTGTAGAGCAGGCAGGCCTGTTGGTCGAACGTGACCACCATCGCCTTGTGACCGCTCGGCTCCACCTTCTCGCGGAAGTGGTGAACGATGTCGGAGCAAATCTTCTGGACGCGCTCGGGGGCCTTCACGAGCACGGCCATCCGCGAGACCTGCTTCGACAATGAATCCCGCTCGAGGTCGGACAGTTCGCCGGTCAGCCTCGCGAACTCCTCCTCGATCGTGGCCGTGTCGATGTGGAGGTCGATCAGCCGCGGCTCGAAGTGCAGCGGCAGCGTGGCACCGTCGCGGATTGAGTCCTCGAAGCCGTAGCGGGAGAGATATCCGTGCTGGTCCTCCTCCGATCCAAACGCGGTGAAGGTGTTGCGGGCGGTCTTGTTGATGGGCGTGCCGGTGAGGCCGAACAGGAAGGCGTTCGGCAGCGCGGCCCTCATCTTCCGGCCGAGGTCACCTTCCTGCGTGCGGTGGGCCTCGTCGACCATGGCGATGATGTTGGCCCGGTCGTTGAGCACCCCCTCCGCCTCACCGAACTTGAAGATCGTCGTGATGATGATCTTCCGGGTGTCCTGCTTGAGGAGCCGTGCCAGTTCTTCCCGTGTGTCGGCCTTCACGAGGTTGGGAATGTCGCTCGCGTGGAACGTCCCGGAAATCTGCGTATCGAGGTCGATGCGGTCCACGATCACGAGCACGGTCGGATTCTTCAGCTGCGGCATGCTCCGGAGCTTCTGAGCCGCAAAGACCATGAGCAGCGACTTGCCCGATCCCTGGAAGTGCCAGATGAGACCCTTCTTGGGGCTGCCGGCGACAACTCGGTTCACGATCAGGTTCGTGGCCTCGAACTGCTGGTAGCGGCAGATGCGCTTGATCCGCCGCTTCTTGGAGTCGGTGGCGAAGAGCGTGAAGTTGGCGAGGATGTCGAGCACCACCGCCGGCTTCACCAGGCTCTTGGCGGCTGCCTCGACGCTCGCGAGCTGCCCGGCAACAGGAAGAGCCTCGTCGAGCCGCCACGGGCCCCAGTCCTTGAGCGGCAGGCGGAGCGAGCCGTACCGCAGGTCCTTCCCCTCGGTGGCCACGCTGAAGACGTTCGAGACGAAGAGCTCCGGGGCGTCGGCCTCGTACCGCTGCACCTGTACCGCGCCGTCCACCCAGCTGACGCTCGAGCGGACGGGCGTCTTCGCCTCGATCACGACGAGCGGGAACCCGTTGACGAGAAGGACCAAGTCGCACCGCTGCGTGGTGGCACCCGACCGGAACGTGTACTGCGTCGTGAGGACGTACTGGTTGTTTTCGAGGTTGTCGAAGTCGATGAGCCGGACGGTGACGTGCTCGTGGTTCTTCCCGAACGGCATCGACCGCTCGCCGCGGAGCCAACCCGAAAACTCCTCGTTGCTCTTGATGGGGCCATCGGCGCGGACGGACTGCTGGATCGCCCGGAGCTTGTAGAGCACCTCGTCGGCGAGGTCAGGGTTGGCGGCGATCTCGGGGTTGAGCCGGCAGAGGGCATCGACGACTTGCTGCTCGACCCACGGCTCGTGGTGTTGCCGGGGTAGGTCGACCGTGGCGACGTGATGCCAGCCCAAGCCCGCGATGGCGCCGCCCTTCCGGGCGAGGCCAGGGCCGCAGGCCGTCACCGTGTCCGGACCAGCGAGGGCGCGGGCGACGAGGGCTTCGACGGCGTTGGCTTCGTTGAAGGTCATGAGAAACAGGATGCACTCACGTGTTGAAGCATGCCCACTGCGTTTCGCAGGCGTTGTGTCAGATTCGCGGTTATGTCATCGAAGCGACGGATACGCCCAGAGATGGCGTGCTGCTCGACAGCTGGTGGAAACGGGAAGAGCATCGGGCGAAACCTGTCCAGAGTAAGGTGCGGTATCGTCGAGGCTGCAGTGTCAACAACAAACCGCCCGGTGATATGGAAGTATCGCAGGCAATGCAGCATGTATTCAGACGAGTCTTCTTCAGTGCGCGCTCTCAGGCGATGAAGCGTGTTTTGGCAGCACATGCCCGGTACTTCGCCCCGCCAGATTGCCGATTTGCCGACGTGGCGACCCTCACACGCCACGATATCCCCCGGGCGGAGTTCAACTTTCGATCGTTCATCGGCCGTAAAACCCATCTCTTTGATGTCCGACAGATCAAGCGTGTTCCAGTCGATGTTTTCATTTCTCAAATACGGCCGACGATCGCCTTTGGCCGCCGCAGCAGGTGACAGCTTCTTGCCTAGTTGAACGTCGTAGCGCGAATCTAGGGGCTCGACAGTCCATGACTTTGGCAGCACACCAAGTGGAGTAACGACACGTTCTTCGGAGCCTGTTCCGAATTGATACAAATGCATGATCAGGGAGTCACGTGTCTGCATGGCGCGATGAGTGGCGCAGCGATACGCTTCGATCACAGCATGCAGAGCACTCAAGCCCTCGACGATGCTGAGTTGGTCGCGAATGGAAGGCAGGTCAAATTCGAACCGCTCGAGCGGGGTCCAGTTCAAGAACTTATTTACTGACCCGGACCAAGATGCCTGCACACAGGCAGTGAAGCCGGGCGAGAGCAACAAGAACGGTATGAACTCCTGTAGTAGTGACGGCGAGTGAGAGCGCAGGACGAATAGCTTTTCGCCGGTGATACCGCCGAACTCAGGAACAGCGATTTTCCTAAGATTGCGCGAGTGGAAAAGAACGTCGCCGGACTGAAATCGTCGCCTGAACGTAGGCGGAACCAAGTCGTCGCCAAGAGTTCCCCAACGGGCGATCGTTAGCCGATCCTCATCGACGTGCTCCCCCGCGATGTACCGCGTCTCTGATGGCAGCGTCGAACGCTGCGGTTGGTCGTTAATATTTTCGACGACATCGCCGAAGCGCACGCGTGCACACTCGTCCCTTGATCTAGTCACGGCTGGCCTCCGCATTCGCTGACAGCTGGTCGAGCATTGAGGTCGCGTCTTCCATTTGCCGCCACAATGCCTCGCCGTCACGCTTCCACTGTGACCACTCGTCAGCGAGCGACTCGCGCTTGTCACCGCTGCCCGCAGCAGCGCCGCCGTTCGGCAGCCGGGCAACGTACAATGGGATAGAAAGGTTCCAGTTCTGCTTCTCGATCGCGGCTGTGTCGATAACGGCCGTGTAGCCGGGTTTGTCAGTGAAGGCCTTGTAGGCAGCCAGAATCCGCGACTGGTTGTCGGGCTTCAGGAAGCTCTGGGCCCGGTCCCGGACGATCTCGTTCACTGCGTCAATGAGCAGCACCTTGCCCTTGCGGGCCTTGGGCTTCTGCGTCCGACAGATGACGACGCAGGCCTCCATCGGCGAGTTGTAGAAGAGTCCCGGCCCCAATCCGAGGACGCACTCCACAAGATCCCGGCGCACGAGGTTCTCCCGCATCTCGGCCTCCTCCTTGCGGAAGAGCACGCCATGGGGGAAGAGGATCGCGCATCGGCCGGTCTTCGGGTCGAGGCTCGCGAGGATGTGCTGGAAGAAGGCATAGTCGGCGCGGCCCTGCGGGGGCGTGCCGAGCGTGTTGCGGCCGAACGGATCGGACGCCCAGAGGTCGCGGTTCCACTGCTTGATCGAGTAGGGCGGATTGGCGAGGACCGCGTCGAACGTCCGTAGCCGGTCGCCCTTGAGGAACTTTGGGTCCGCCAGCGTGTCGCCTCGAAGGACCTCGAAGTCCTCTACACCGTGCAGAAGCAGGTTCATCCGGGCGATGGCGGAGGTCGTAAGGTTGATCTCCTGGCCGTAGAGTCCGAGCGTCCGCCACTCGCCCTTCTGCCGCTTCACCTCTGCTAGGGCCGAGATCAGCATCCCGCCGGTACCGCAGGTCGGGTCGTAGATCGTCTCGCCGGCCTTGGGGGCGAGCATCTGGACCATCAGGTGGACGAGCGTGCGGTTGGTGTAGAACTCCTGCGCTGTGTGGCCGGAGTCGTCGGCGAACTTCTTGATGAGGAACTCGTAGGCGTTGCCCAGCTCGTCCTCGGGCACGGCTTTCCGGTCGAGCACCCGGGTCGAGAAATGCTCGATCAGGTTCTTGAGCATCTCGTCTGGGAGCCGGTCTCGGTTAGTCCAGGGGGCGTCGCCGAAGATGCCTTCGAGCTTCCCGGGGTTGGCGACCTCGATGGCGTGCATTTCGTCGCGGATCGCCTTGCCGACGTTCTTGGTCACGGCCCGCACGTCCCGCCAGTGGGCACCGTCGGGGATCACGAACCGGTGTTGCTCGGGGAAGGCGGCGTACGCTTCGTCCCCGTCCGACTCGACGAGCGCGGCTGAAAACTCTTCGTCGTAGACGTCGGAAAGCCGCTTGAAGAACAGCAGCGGGAAGACGAACTGCTTGTAGTCACCGGCGGAGACGTGCCCCCGGAGGTAGGTGGCCGCACCCCAGAGGTAGCTCTCCAGTTCCTGCTGCGAGATCGGGGTGGTCATTCGAGCCAGCCTCCTTCCACCATCGCCTTCTCGAGCGCAGCGTCTGTGTCGCGGCAGCGAGCGAGCGCGGCCTTGAACGCGGCGGCGGCGGCGGGAAGCGGCGGGATCTCGTCGGTGGATTTGGGCGTGACGTAGCGTGAGATGTTGAGCGTCCAATCCGCCTTGGCGATCTC
>Ga0007796_10000520_pt1 | contig 12566 bp, 9 predicted proteins | sample CryBogmetaGMA0M_FD_60373 | JGI IMG/M metagenome (GOLD analysis project Ga0007796, IMG submission 60373) | Freshwater microbial communities from Crystal Bog, Wisconsin, USA - MA0M | ecosystem: Environmental > Aquatic > Freshwater > Lake | place: Crystal Bog, Wisconsin, USA | collected 2009-07-06 | reverse complement strand
CCGTCGGCAACCGCTGGGTTACTTCTCGGCTTGGCTGTTGCCATTTCCCTTGGATATTTGATCTATCGCAGTTCCATCAAAATTAATCTTGGTAAGTTTTTCACATACACAGGCACCGCTTTGATCGTGGTAGCCGCCGGTGTATTGAGTTATGGAATTCATGAGTACCAAGAACTCGGTTGGTTGCCCGGCCCAGACTTCTTTATTTGGGATGTAACTTCAGTTATTCCGAAGGATTCTCTACTTGGCAGCATTCTCGGTGGAACCATCGGTTTCGATACGACAACTTCTTGGCTTCAGTTCTTAGTTTGGGCCGCGTACTTGGGAACGGTACTTTCGCTGTACCTAAAGCGTTCCACTCCTAAGCCTGTACCTGCCGCTGTCGCTTAATCAAGTCGCCTAAATAACTTGCGGCATAGTTGCTGCTTATCCTTACCGACCAGTAACCTTTGGTAACACTTACCGAAGGGCTCCCGCAATGTCGCGCTCAGTTGTCATAGTTGATGCAGTTCGCACTCCATTTGGAAAAGCTGGCAGTTTGTATGCCGGCACTCGCGCCGATGACTTGATTGTTCGTGCAATCCGCGGTCTCCTTGAACGTAATCCGAAACTTGATCCTAAAACCATCGATGACGTTGCAATTGCTGCGGCCACACAAAGTGGTGACCAAGGAATGAACATTGGTCGCAGCGCATCATTACTGGCCGGCTTGCCAAATAGCGTTCCTGGCTATTCAATCGATCGCTGGTGCGCAGGTGCACTCACTGCAGTTACAACAGTTGCCGGATCCATCGCGATGGGCGCCTATGACGCAGCTATTGCGGGCGGCGTCGAACATATGGGAAATCACCCAATGGGCGAGGGTGTTGATCCAAACCCTCGTTATTTAGCTGAAAAAATTGTTTCAACAGATGCTTTAAATATGGGAAACACTGCTGAGAATTTGCATGACCGCTTCCCCACAATCACCAAAGAACGCGCAGATCGATACGCATTAAATTCTCAATTAAAAACTGCAGCCGCTTACGAAGCGGGCATTATTCAAAAAGATTTAATTCCAACCGCAACTCGTAACGCTGAATTGGGCTGGACAGTTGCAACTGTTGACGAACCACCACGTCCAGGAACCACTATGGAAGCACTCGCTGGATTAAAAACTCCATTCCGTCCTGGTGGTCGAGTAACACCTGGAAATGCGGCTGGATTAAATGATGGTGCAACTGCAGCACTAGTTATGGCCGAAGACAAAGCAATTGAACTTGGTTTAACTATCAAAGCCCGAATGGTCACTTTTGCGTTCGCTGGCGTAGAACCAGAGATCATGGGATACGGTCCAGTACCTTCCACAATTAAAGCTTTAGCAAAAGCTGGTTTGAAAATTGAAGACATCGGACTTTTCGAAGTTAATGAAGCATTCGCGGTTCAAGTGTTAAGTTTCCTCGAATACTTTGGCATTGCCGATGATGACCCTCGTGTAAATCCAGTTGGCGGTGCAATTGCTGTTGGCCATCCGTTGGCATCATCTGGCGTTCGCTTAATTCTTAACTTAGCGCGCGGATTTGAAACTCATCCAGAAGTTCGTTACGGCATTACCACAATGTGTATCGGCTTAGGTATGGGCGGCACCATTATCTGGGAGAACCCACACTTCAACGGAGGCAAATAAAAATGGCAACTGAAATCATCATGCCTGAGGGCGCTCCAGAAGAAGTTATTACAAACGCTCTAGTTCGCGAAATAGATCTCGCGCCATTTGGCTCAACTGGCAAGTTAGCGCTTATAACTTTAGATAACGGCCAAGACCATAACCGACCAAATACTTTTGGACCAAAATCTCTCTTAGCTTTGGATGCCGCAATTTCTGATGCAGCCGGGCGCGATGTCGTTGCCGTTGCTATTACAGGCAAGCCATTTATTTTCGCAGCCGGTGCCGACCTATCAGCGTTGTCATTTCTGACTGAACGTGATCAATCGGTTGCAATCGGAAAATTGGGTCACGATGTTTTCCGTCGACTTGGTTCACTTGGAAAACCAACTTTCGCTTTTATTAATGGCTTAGCTTTAGGTGGCGGTTTAGAAGTTGGTTTGCATTGCAATTACCGCACGCTAGCTTCAACTGCGCTGACAGGATTGCCCGAAGTATTTCTTGGATTAGTTCCCGGCTGGGGTGGTGCAACGATTCTGCCTAAGTTAATTGGGCCAGAACGCTCAGTGCAAATAATCATGCTAAATGCATTAGCAAATAACACGATGATGAAAGCAAAAGATGCGCTGAAGCTCGGAGTAGTTGATGCAGTCTACGAACCTGCTGACTTCCTCGAGAAATCAGTTTCGTTCGCCGCTAGCGTTCTTAATGGATCAGCCAAAATTGAACGCGCCGACTACAGCAACGATCCTGCATGGGAAAGCGCGCTAGCTACCGGAAAAGCGGCTGCGCTCAAAAAATATGGTGGAGCTGAAATCGATGCGCCTAACGCAGCACTTAAATTGATTGCTGCTGCCAAGAGCAATTCCTTGGGCGAAGGTTTCGATGCCGAAGATCAGGCACTTGCTGACTTAACTATGAGTGATCCACTTCGAGCATCGTTATATGCGTTTAACTTAATTCAGAAGAAACGCAAAAAAGTGGAAGGCGCCCCTAAGCCAGCCCTTAGTCGCAAAGTCGCGCGAGTTGGCGTGGTTGGCGCGGGCTTAATGGCTTCGCAGCTTGCTCTTTTATTGCTGCGCAATTTGAAGACACCAATTGTGATGACCGATATTGATCAAGAGCGCGCTGACAAAGGTGTGGCGTGGGTTCGAAACGAACTTGCAAAACTTGTTGAGAAGAAGCGTATGAGCGAAGAAGCAGCTCGACGTTTAAGCCTGCTCATTAGCGGCTCAGCAGATCAGAACGTTTTTGCTGGTTGTGATTTTGTAATTGAGGCTATTTTCGAAGAGCTTGCGTTAAAGCAAGATCTATTTAAGAAACTTGAAAATATCGTCTCACCTGAATGCGTAATTGCAACCAACACCTCTTCGCTTTCCGTTGAAGCAATGTCTGAGGGCATGAAAAACCCAGAGCGAGTGATTGGTTTCCACTTCTTTAACCCGGTCGCGATCATGCCGCTACTAGAAGTTGCTCGTACATCTAAAACTGATGATGTAACAACTGCAACTGCCGTAAACATCGGAAAAGAACTTAAGAAAACTATGGTGATCACAAAGGATGCGCCAGGTTTTGTAGTTAACCGATTACTAACCCGATTTATGGGAGAAATTACTGATGCAATGGACGAAGGAACTCCTGCCGATGTCGCCGATAACGCGCTTCGCAGTGTTGGTTTCCCAATGTCGCCTTTTGAGTTAGTCGGTCTCGTAGGCCCTGGCGTCGCTCTTCATGTCGCTGAGACTTTAAATAAGAATCTTGGTCCTCGTTATCGCATCTCCCCTACTATGCAACGTTTAGTTAAAGAAGGCGTTCGCACTATTTACATCAAAGATGAAAACGGAAAATTAGTTCCAAATCCAGCTGCTGTTGCTTTGATGGAAAAAGGTGACAAGCCTTCGACCGGCGAGGAAGTTCGTTTACGAGCACTTAAGGCTCTAGCTGAAGAAGCGCGCATGATGCTCGATGAAGGCGTAGTTAGCACTGCCGCCGAAATTGATATCTGTATGTTGCTCGGTGCTGGTTGGCCAATGTTGCTTGGCGGAATCTTGCCTTACTTAGATCGTGAAGGTATTAGCGAAGCCGTCTCGGGTCAACGTTTTCATCCAAAGGGCGTTGCATCTCTAGCTTAGAAAAACTTTCATTAGTATTTGAAAGGTAGCCATCTTTAAGCGATGAGCTCCATTCAACAATGCTTAATGAAATTTGTTGCGCTGTAATTCCAAGTTCGCTCAGGATCTGTCCGCGTTTGGCATGCTCTAAGAAAGTTAGTGGAATTCCGATTGAATGAAGCGGGACTTGTAGCCCGGCATCGCGGAACAGTTCACTAATTGTGCTTGCAATACCGCCATGTCGAATTCCATCCTCGAGAACAACGACACTCTTATAACGAGTTGCCATAGTTACTAAAGATTGAGGTAACGGTTTTACCCAACGAGGATCAATAACAGTTACACCGACACCTTCGCGATAAGCCTGCGAAGCTGCCTCGACTGCCATTGCCGCCATCGCGCCAACGCTTACGAGTAAGACATCGGCACTTTCGCCGCGATATAAAACATCAATTCCGTCTCGTCGTTCGAAAGCTGGAATGTCAGCGATTACTTCGCCTTTGGGGTAACGCAACATAGATGGCGCGTCGGTAATTTTGATTGATTCGGCAAGAACCTCGCGCAGTCTGGCGCCATCTCGCGGTGCAGCTACATGCATAGTTGGAATAATTCCAGTTACTGCTAAATCCCAAATTCCGTTGTGAGAAGCGCCGTCATCGCCAGTAATGCCTGCGCGATCTAGAACAAATGTGACACCCGCTTTATGCAACGCCACATCTAATAAGACCTGATCGAAAGCGCGATTTAGGAAAGTCGCGTAAACCGCAACGACTGGGTGCATTCCGGCAAACGCTAAGCCAGCCGCGCTAGTGACTGCATGTTGCTCGGCAATTCCAACATCGACTGTGCGCTCTGGAAATTTCTCGGCAAACTTATCCAAGCCGGTAGGACCTAACATGGCTGCAGTTATCGCAATTAAGTTCGGGTGAGCATCGCCTTGCTTAACTAATTCATCTGCAAAAATGTTTGTCCAAGTAGTAACACCTTTGGCCAATGGCAGACCAGTTTCGGCGTCAACAATTCCGACAGCATGGAATTTCTCGGCTTCGTCCTCTAGCGCTGGAGCATAACCGCGACCCTTTTCGGTGATTGCGTGAAGAATTACGGGAGCTCCATAAGACTTAGCTTTTAGAAGCGCACGTTCCATTGCCTCGATATCGTGTCCATCAATTGGGCCAATATATTTCAAACCTAAATCTTCGAACATTCCCTGTGGCGCGATGATGTCTTTGATGCCCTTTTTCATTCCATGGAGAGTGTCATAAATAGGAACGCCAACCACTGGAGTCCGATGTAAAACATCTTTGCCCCAGTCAAGGAATTTCTCATACCCACGCGTTACTCGTAAAGTTGATAAATATGTCGCCATTCCTCCGATAGTCGGTGAATAGCTTCGCTCATTGTCATTAACGACAATTACTAAGTTGCGAGATTCGGCAGTTGCAATGTTATTTAAAGCCTCCCAAGACATGCCGCCAGTTAGGGCGCCATCGCCTACAACAACTACAACATGGCGGTCGTTCTGGCCAGTTAATGAGAAACCGCGCGAGATGCCATCACCCCAGGAAAGTGCAGTTGAAGCATGAGAGTTTTCGATGACATCGTGCTCACTTTCGGCACGGCTTGGGTAACCAGAGAGGCCACCTTTTTGACGAAGCAAATCGAAACCTTCGCTGCGCCCAGTAAGAATTTTATGAACATAGCTTTGGTGGCCAGTATCAAAGAGCACCACATCTTTTGGCGATTCAAAGGTGCGATGAATCGCAAGGGTTAGTTCGACGACACCCAAATTTGGGCCTAAGTGTCCACCTGTCTTCGTGACCTTATCGATCAGGAACGTACGGATCTCGGCAGCTAACTCGGTTAATTCGACAGCCGAAAGAGCAGCTAAATCTTTAGGAGATTTAATCTGCTCAATCATGGGTACAGTCTAAGGTTTAACGGACGATATGTCCTGCTACCCAGACTCCCGCTTAAATTAGCTGGCTAATAGCGAACGAAGTACGTATTGCATGATGCCACCGTGGCGGTAGTAATCAGCTTCACCTGGCGTATCGATACGTAACTTAGCCTGGAAAGTTTTATCGCCAGCTTTAACAGTGAGTTCCTTTGGTGATGCCCCGGTGTTCAGTGCTTCGATACCAGTGATCTCAAAAGTTTCTTCACCAGTTAATCCAAGTGATGCAGCAGTGTCGCCCGCTAAGAATTGCAGTGGCAGCACGCCCATACCAATTAAGTTGGAACGATGAATTCGTTCAAATGATTCGGCGATTACTGCACGAACGCCAAGCAGCGCCGTACCTTTAGCGGCCCAGTCACGCGATGACCCAGAGCCATATTCTTTACCGGCCAGAATCACTAATGGAATTCCGGCGGCTTGATATGCCATTGAAGCATCGTAAATTGTTGACTGTTTTCCACCATCTAGGAAGTTGCGAGTAAAGCCACCTTCGACGCCATCAAGCAACATGTTCTTCAAGCGAATATTTGCGAAAGTTCCGCGAATCATTACTTCATGATTACCGCGGCGCGAACCATAAGAATTGAAATCTGCTCGCTCAATTCCATGTTCAGCTAAATATTTTCCGGCCGGTGAATCTGCTTTGATATTTCCAGCAGGTGAAATGTGATCAGTTGTTACCGAATCTCCCAAAATTGCCATGACTCGTGCGCCGGCAATATTAGTAACTGGCTTTGGCTGTGCTGGCATACCTTCGAAGTAAGGCGCTTTGCGCACATAAGTTGAATTAATATCCCATTCGAAAGTATTTCCAGTTGGTGTTGCTAACGACTTCCAACGATGATCGCCTTCGAAAACACTTGCGTAATCTTTCTTGAACATCTCAGATGAAATCGAGGCTTCAATGACAGATGCAACTTCGGCCTCTGATGGCCAAATATCGCGGAGGAAAACATCATTTCCGGCTTGATCTTTTCCAAGCGCATCATTTTCAAAATCATGATTCATAGTTCCGGCAATTGCATACGCGACTACCAACGGAGGCGAAGCTAAATAGTTCATCTTCACATCTGGACTAATGCGGCCCTCAAAGTTGCGATTACCTGATAAAACTGCAGTAACCGCTAAATCATGTTCGTTTACTGCTTTGCTAACTTCAATTGGAAGTGGGCCTGAGTTACCAATACAAGTCACGCAGCCGTACCCAACTAAGTTGAAGCCGAGGTCTTCCATGTATTTAGTTAATCCAGCTTTGTCATAATAATCAGTAACCACTTTTGAACCGGGTGCCAAAGTGGTTTTAACCCATGGCTTTGATTTCAATCCCTTTTCAACTGCTTTCTTAGCCAGAAGCGCTGCACCGATCATGACCGATGGATTTGAAGTGTTAGTACATGAGGTGATTGAAGCAATCACGACATCACCATTTTTAATTGTGGTGTCAGTTGCTCCAACTTTGATGTCAATTGGATTCGCACTCGACTTATCGCTTAAATAGCCAGGAAGTGATTTCGCAAGCGCGGCTTTTGAATCACTTAGCGCAATGCGATCTTGCGGACGCTTTGGTCCCGCAATTGAAGGCACGATCGTTGATAAATCCAATTCGAGATGTTCGGAGAATCTAGGTGCAGCGGCTGGGTCATGCCACAAGCCTTGCTTCTTGGCATAACTTTCAACGAGTGCAATCTGATCATCGCTGCGACCAGTAAGTCGCAAATATTTTAGAGTCTCGTCATCAATTGGGAAGATCGCAACAGTTGAACCATATTCTGGGCTCATGTTTCCGATTGTTGCGCGGTTTGCCATTGGTACCGAAACCACACCTGGACCGTAGAACTCAACAAATTTGCCTACTACCCCATGCTTACGCAACATTTCAGTAATTGTTAAGGCTAAATCGGTCGCAGTTGTACCAACTGGGAGCGAACCATTTAATTTGAAACCGACAACTCGTGGGATCAGCATTGAAACTGGTTGACCAAGCAATGCTGCTTCGGCTTCAATTCCGCCAACGCCCCAACCAAGTACGCCAAGACCATTAACCATGGTCGTGTGTGAATCAGTTCCGACCACGGTGTCTGGATAAGCTCTTAATTCGCCATCGACTTTGCGCGTCATAACTACGCGCGCCAAATATTCAATATTTACTTGGTGAACAATTCCGGTTCCTGGTGGCACAACTTTAAATTCATCGAAGGCGCCTTGACCCCAACGCAAGAAGCGGTAACGCTCTTGGTTACGTTGATATTCAATATCCGTATTTTGTTCGAAGGAATCTTTAGTTCCGAAAAGATCAGCAATCACTGAGTGGTCGATTACCAACTCAGCTGGGGCAAGCGGATTAACTTTTGCTGGATCTCCGCCAAGTTCGACAATCGCTTCACGCATAGTGGCTAAATCAACAATGCAGGGAACGCCGGTGAAATCCTGCATTACAACACGGGCTGGCGTAAATTGAATTTCCGTATCTGGATCAACAGACGGATCCCAATTAGCCAATGACTTGATCTGCTCCGCCGTGATGTTCGCGCCGTCTTCAGTGCGCAATAAGTTCTCAAGTAATACCTTCAAGCTAAAAGGCAATGATGCCGCCTCAGGTAGCTTCGTAATATCGAAGATCTGATAGCTCTGACCAGAAACCTCGAGTGAAGTTTGGGCCTGGAAGGAATTCTTGCTCACGTGCGCCTCCTAAGAAGTATCTTGATGTCGAGATACTTTCCTAATCTATCGCAGAGCGGGTAAACAGCGCAACCATTTCAATGTGGTGAGTCATTGGAAATAAATCAAAGGCGCGCACCTGCGCTAACTGCCAACCAAGTTTGTCGGCAAAAGCACAATCTCTTGCGAGTGCTGCTGGGTCGCATGCGACATAAATAAATCGCCTTGGATTTAATGCATTTATTTGCTCGATGACTAATTGACCAGCGCCGTCACGAGGCGGATCTAAAATCACCACGTCAGCCGAACCTATTCGGGGCATGATTTTTGCAACATCCCCCAAATAGATGTTTACGTTTGCTTGATTAGAAAAATTTTTCTTAGCATCACTAATCGCACTAGAACTCGCTTCGACCAGATCTACTCGACCTGTCGTGCCAACTATTTCGAGGGCAGCTGCGGTGAATAGTCCTACTCCCCCATACAAATCTAGAACTTGATCACCACTTTGCAAATCGGCATAAGCCATTACAGCTTCCGTCAAAACCGTGGGCGCTGATTTATGACTTTGCCAGAACGAAGAATGACTAACCTTAAAATTATTATTCGCAACAATTTCGATAAGCGAGTCGGGTCCTTCGATCACTTCTTGGCTTGCAATAATTCGCTCACCTGCTTGGTTTGAACTCACTTCAAGTTTCGAGTTTGGTTGCCAACTCTGGGAAACAATTTGAGCAATCTTTAGTTCAGGTACGCATGTCAGGCAATCTGAAATTTGAATTGAGTTATGGCTGCGTGCTCCAAAAAATCCGGCGTTTCCGGCTGCATCTACATTTAATATAGCCCGAGTACGCCAATGCAAGGCTTCGCCAACCTCTTCAACTTTCACTTCAAGTTCGCGTTTTGCAATGCGCGCAAATTGTTCGGCAATTACTTGACTCTTTAACTCGCGCTGTCTGGTAGCTGAAATATGTTGGAAGTCGCAACCACCACAGCCCAATCGGTGAGCGTATTTACATGGCGCTTCTACCCGATCCGAAGAGGGCTTTACGACTTCCAAAACATCACCACGGTTAAATGACTTGCCGGTACTAGTTATCTCGACAATAACTTCTTCGCCTGGAATTGCATGGCGAATGAAGAAAACTGCCCCTTCGTGGCGCGCAATAAAGTGGCCACCGTGGGCGACTTTTTCTATCGTAGTTGTGAACTTTTCACCCACCTTGAACGCTCTCTTTTTTGATTCACTGCGCTCAGTTTCCATAATTGCTAAGCCTAAGGGTGATAGGTTGTTCCTTGTGCATGTAGTAATCATGGGTTGCGGTCGAGTCGGATCTTCTTTGGCAGCCGAACTGGAAGCGGCTGGTCATTCAGTAGCCGTAATTGACCAGTCCCGCGAAGCTTTCCGTCGACTAGGTCCAGATTTCAAGGGACGCACAGTTACCGGCGTTGGCTTTGATCGCGACACTTTAGTTGAAGCAGGGATTGAAACTGCTTCGGCGTTCGCTGCCGTAAGCAATGGTGATAATTCAAATATTATTGCGGCCCGCGTTGCTCGTGAAGTCTTCGGAGTATCAAATGTTGTTGCCCGAATATACGATTCTGGCCGAGCCGAAATTTATCAACGCCTCGGAATTCCGACTGTTGCCACTGTCGTTTGGGCAACTGATCAAATTTCTCGTCGCCTAGTTCCTGAAGGAACTCGATCAGAATGGCGTGACGCAACTGGCACCATTAGCTTGAGCGAAGTTCATCCTTCGGCTGATTGGTATGGCTCTCCTGTTCTGCGAATCGAAAATGTGACCTCAGCTCGCGTTGCATTTGTAACTCGCTTAGGCGAGGGTTTAATTCCAGATGAGCACACAGTTTTGCAAGAAGGCGACTTAGTTCATGTAATTATCGAAGAAGGCAAAATCGCAGAAGTCGAAGCGGCCCTGGCAAAATCCCCCGAGGAGTCATAACGTGAGAATCGCTATTGCCGGAGCCGGCAATGTAGGCCGCGCAATTGCGCGCGAACTACTTGATAACGGCCATCAAGTACTTTTAATTGACCGAGATCCAAAATCGCTAAAGATGGATAGCGTCCCAGATGCTGAATGGTTGCTAGCTGATGCTTGCGAAATTACCTCCCTTGATAAAGCAAAATTAGATTCCTGCCAAGTTTTAGTAGCTGCAACTGGCGATGACAAAGTGAACTTAGTTGCCTCACTCTTAGGAAAGACCGAATATGGCGTACCTCGCGTAGTTGCCCGTATTAATCATCCTAAAAATGAGTGGATGTTCGATTCTTCATGGGGTGTAGACGTAGCGGTTTCAACTCCTCGAATTATTTCAGCCCTCGTAGAAGAAGCGGTAAGCGTTGGCGATGTAGTTCGCTTGTTCTCTTTCCGTAAAGGTCAAGCAAACTTAGTTGAACTAACGCTGCCCGATAACTCCTCTTGCTTGGGCCGTACCGTAGAAGAGATTTCATTACCGGAGAATTCCGCCCTTGCCGCAATTGTTCGCGATGGCCGCGTAGTAACACCAAAACCTCATGAGGTATTTACGGCAGGCGACGAACTTCTTTTTGTAGCTACAGCTGAAGCAGAAGATCTGCTTAAGCAATGTTTTATTGCTAACTAAAGCTAATTAATCAGCGATTTTTTCAGGCGCGATTGCGGCTGGCACTTTCTTGATGATTAACCAAGAGCCCCACGCAACCGCTGCAAACAATGGGTAACCCATAGCAAGTCGAGCCGTACCTAATGCAGTCAAATTTCCACTCTTATAAAGTGGATATTGCACGATTAAACGCGAAGCAAAAAGCCCTACCCAAAGCCAACTCGCTTTGATGTAAGCACTTTTACGTTCGGCAACTTTACGCCAGTGTAAATTCTCGCCCAGAATTGGACCTAGTACTAAGCCAATAACTGGAAGTCCAGCTAGGTTTGCAATTAAATAAACTGAACCGTAAACAACGTTGATGATCAAACCCGGCAAGTAATAATCAACTGCAGAGCCCGTCTTGCGAGCCAAAAAGGCACAGAACACCACGCCGATTAGTCCCGAGATAACATGCTGCAAAGTATCTTTTTTAACTAAACGCAAAATTGCTAGAACTAAAGCAATGATGATGGCCGCAGTGGTTGCGGTTTGAAGTTCATGTTTAATATTAAATGCAACAAGAAATACCAATGCGGGTAAACCAGAATCCAAGAGCCCTTTTTTACCACCCAATGCGTCGATAACCTTCTTTTGATCAGTCATTTACGCGATCCCCGTCGAACCGAAACCACCATCAGAGCGACCTGACCCAGGTAGCTCTTGTACTTCGACAAAGTCTGCGTGTTCAACTTTCTGAAAAACCAATTGGGCGATCCGGTCACCGCGCTTAAACGAAATGCTCTGGCGAGGATCGAGATTAATCAGAATTACTTGAAGCTCTCCGCGAAATCCGGCATCAATGGTTCCTGGAGTATTTACCATCGAAACTCCGTGCTTGATCGCTAAGCCAGAACGTGGATGCGCGAATGCGGCATAACCGTTTGGCAAGGCAATCGCGATTCCGGTTGGCGCAAGAGCACGCTCCCCCGGATTAAGCGTTAAATCAATTCGCGTAACAATGTCCGCGCCAGCATCGCCACCCTTTGAATACTTAGGTAACGGAACACCGGGATCAAGGCGCTTGATCAGTACTTGTAAATCGTTCATGGATTAATTTCAAACTCGGGATCTACAAAAGCTAAAAGTTCTGGATTTTTCGCCACTTCTTTTAAGAAGCCTTCGGGTGCTTTGGTTAAAAAATGTGACATCGGAACAATTACGAAAAGTGCTGCAGCACGAACTGCGATCTCGCCATCCGGAGAGCCAAGTCGACCTACTGCCGCCGAATAAACTTTTCGGTTGACTTGGCCGGTAATTTCAGCCGAAATATAAAGCGTGGTGCCGAGCGGAACCGGTCTGATGAAGTCAGTTTCCAATCGCGCCGTAACTGCCGGAGATCTAAGTAGCCACATTAACTTTCCGAGCGCTTCATCAAAGGCAAGCGAAAGTAGTCCGCCGTGTGCAAGGCCAGGAGCGCCTTGATGATTTTCGGTTACCGTGAATTCTGCAGTAATTGTCGCGCCTTCACCGACATGAGCCACCAGATGTAACCCAGTTGGATGTAGTTCACCGCAACCAAAACAGTGACCGTAATGCGAAGGAATTTTCG
>Ga0007796_10000518_pt1 | contig 12568 bp, 10 predicted proteins | sample CryBogmetaGMA0M_FD_60373 | JGI IMG/M metagenome (GOLD analysis project Ga0007796, IMG submission 60373) | Freshwater microbial communities from Crystal Bog, Wisconsin, USA - MA0M | ecosystem: Environmental > Aquatic > Freshwater > Lake | place: Crystal Bog, Wisconsin, USA | collected 2009-07-06 | reverse complement strand
CGCTCGCCTTGATCCTGTTTGGAATAAAGCTCTTCGTCATCGGCGCGTACGGCAACGCGACGCCGTACTGGGACCAGTGGTCGGGCGAGGCGGTCAAGCTTTACACGCCGTTTCTCGCAGACAGTCTGGGTTGGGCGCAGCTGTTGGCTCCGCACTGCGAGCACCGAATTCTCGCTCCGCGTTTATTAGCAATTGGCCTCTTGTCCGCCAATGGCGTGTGGAATCCGCTGTTGCAGATGGTGGTCAATGCCGCACTCCACGTGAGCCTTATCTGTCTTCTCGCCGTGATGCTCACACAGGTCGTCGGCCGCCGCTTCCTGCCGGCCATCCTGGCCTTCTGCCTCATGCTCTTTAGTTGGCCCTATGGATGGGAAAACACGCTTACTGGCTTTCAGTCGTGTTTTTATTTTGTCCTGCTGTTCAGTATCGGATCGATCTGGATGGTCATTGATTCCGCACCTTTTACACCACGGTGGTGGGCGGGAACGGGCCTCGCCGTTGGCGGATTTTTTTCCCTCGCGTCGGGCGTCTTTGCACCGGCGGCTCTGGCGGCGGTTGGTGCGATTCAATACCTGTTGGGTACGCGCACGAGCAGGCTCCACTTGGCGGCTGTGTTGGTGCTCGGCGGCCTATTCATTCTCGGCCTCGCACTGACGCCAACGGTCGCAATACACGCGCCGCTAAAGGCCTCCACGTTGGCCGAGTTATTTCGGTCGTGGAACGGCGTTATGGGGTGGCCGATCAAAGCCACGATTCTTGGGCCGGTGTTCCGAAACGCTCCTGCCGTGTTGTTCGCAGCCACGATGCTGCGTACGCGACCGCCAGCAGACGACCGCCGATGGTTTCTCCTGACGCTCGTCTTATGGATGTTCGGTCAAGGCTCAGTCATCGCCTACGGCAGGGCTGACGGCCCCGTGAGCAGTCGCTACATGGACCTCTTCGCGATCGACGTGCTCACGAACTTCTCATGCCTGCTGCTCATAGCGAACGAGCGTGCCGACACGCGACGCTGGGCGGTGCCCGCAGCAGCTGTGTGGACCGCGGTCGTGTTAGGGTATCTTGGCGCCGATGTGCACAAGCACTGTGGCCGAAGCCTACAGCAACGGCTCGAAACGGCGCGGTTCCAAGAGTCCAATACCAGGAACTACGTCTGCACGGGTGATATCCGGCATCTGAACGACAAGCCGTATCTGCACATTCCCTATCCCAAACCGGATCACTTGGCCGTCGTCCTTGATAACCCGGCGGTGCGCACCATCCTGCCGAAGAACATCGGTGCTCCCATGCAGGGATCGATCATCGAGAGCGGGCAAGATGATGTCGGCATCGTCGATGGTTACGGCCCGGAGGTCCCTATCCCCCTTGCGCGGGCATGGGGCACGCACGGCACCGAAGGACTGGCGACCATTGGGACGGCCTCGATCGTGTTTCCTGCAGCACATCGGGGACATCGCGTCGTTATTCCGGTGGCGGGTCACCCGCGGGCTGAGGGAATGTCGCTCGAGTTGGAGCAGGATGGCAAGCGATGGCCGCTCCTCGTTGTTGGCGACGGCAGTGAGACATGGGGCGTGGCAACCGCGAAGGTTCGTGGACGACCGTTTACGCTTCACATCACCGACGCGAGCCCGGATGCATGGCTCGCGGTGGGAAGCCCAGTCGCTGTTGGAAGGTTGGATGATCGGGTCGAACGCCTACTATCGCGATGGGACGTGTTCGTGATCACGGGTTCGGTCATGGCAGTGGCCCTGGTAACCCTCGTTCGTCTTGAACCGGTCGAGCCCGTACTGTAACCCCCCCGTCTTCCTACGGTGGCATCCCGTCATCTAGAGGCACGTTCCTCTCGCAAGGTAGAGCCGAGCGTACTGGCCGGAACGACCGCGATGGCTGGTCAGGGCGCGGGATCGCGGCAACTGCTCGAGCACAATCTGCTGGGGACCGTGAATCTGCTGGAAGCGGCGGCCCGTCGCCGTGCGGGTATCGTGATCCTGAGCACGAGTCGCGTGTACTCGATCCAGGCCCTAGCGTCCCTGCCGCTCCGTGAGCGCGGCATCGCCTATGAGATCGATACGGCTGCGGACCTGCCGCAGGGCGTCGACAAGCGGGGCATTCGCGAAGACTTTTCCACGGCAGCGCCTGTGTCGCTGTATGGTGCGACGAAACTCGCATCCGAGGCGCTGGCGTTTGAGTATGCTGATCTGGCGGGTGTGCCCGTGGTTGTGAATCGTTGCGGCGTTTTGGCAGGTGCTGGGCAGTTCGGCCGGGCGGACCAAGGGATTTTTTCCTGGTGGATCCACTCTTGGGCCCGTCGCAGGCCGCTGAGATACATCGGCTTCGGTGGCCGGGGACTGCAGGTGCGCGATTGCCTCCATCCGGCCGATCTTGCGCGGCTGGTGATCCTGCAGATGCAATCCTCCACCGGACCCTGCCGTTCATTGCTCAATGTGTCGGGGGGCGCCGCGTCGGCGACGTCTCTCGCAGAATTGTCTGCGTGGTGCTCAAGTCGATTGGGAAGCCACGACGTCGCCGGCACCTCGGAGGAGCGGCCGTACGACGTTCCGTGGGTCGTGCTGGATCATGCGCGGGCGACATCGCTCCACGGGTGGACCCCGGAGCATCATGCCCATGCGATTTTTGAGGAGCTTGCCTGTCATGCCGAACGACATCCAGACTGGCTCGACATTACGGGCGGCTGATCCCGCCGCCGTAGCAGTCGGAGAAGTCAACCAGATAATCCCGCTCACCCAGCCAGCCGATAGGCCGCTGAGGACGTTGTCGGTGGTGATTCCCGCCCGCGACGAAGCGGGCTGCATCGCCTCGACCGTGGAGCATCTGCATCTCGAACTCAAACTGAACGGCATTTCCCACGAGATCGTCGTCGTCGACGATGGCAGTCGCGACGAGACATACGCGATTCTCCAGTCCGCCGTCGCGAGGATTCCAAACCTGGTGGCGGTTCGTAGCCCGGGCCCGCACGGTTTCGGCCGTGCGATCCAGCGGGGACTCGACACCTACAGCGGCGATGCTGTTGTCATCATGATGGCTGACGAGAGTGACGACTGTCGCGACGTGGTCCGCTACTGGAAGATCCTGCAGGAAGGAAACGATTGTGTGTTTGGCAGTCGTTTCATGAAGGGAGGCGGTGTGATCGACTACCCCCGCGTGAAATATCTGGTGAATCGGATGGCCAACTGGTTCGTCCGCACGCTCTTCGGTATCAGGCTCAACGACACGACGAACGCCTTCAAGGCCTACCGTAGGGAAGTCATTGACGGGTGCCGTCCCTTCCTCTCGCCACATTTCAACATCACCGTAGAACTCCCTCTCAAGGCGATTGTACGAGGCTATTCTTGGACGGTGATCCCTATCACCTGGCGAAACCGCCGAACGGGCGTGGCGAAACTCAAGATTCGGGAGATGGGCAGTCGCTACTTCTTCATCGTCGCGTATGTCTGGCTGGAGAAGTATTTTAGCCGAGGCGACTATCGCAAGTCGGCGACTTTAGCGTCGCATGCGCGGGAAGCTTCGAGTGTCGCCGCCTGATGCTCAAGACGCCGCGGTTTAGGGCCTGCGGGCCACGACAAAAAACTGCTTGCCAAACCAGCGCCACAGCACTGGGAACCTGAGATAAAGTCGAAGACATGCGATCGGCGGCGTCCAACCCTGCGACATCGAGTAGGGCAGAAACCTTGGATCGACACGTTCGATCGCAAATCCGCAGAGCCGCAGGCCCTCAGCGAGCGAGCGGTCGGTGAGCGGCAGGAAGTGGTCCCAGAAATCCCAGTATGTGCCAGGAAGAAAGCGGATGTTGGGCCCGAGGCAGATGATGCGGCCACCGGGCTTTAGGCAACGGTGTGCCTCTTGGAGTGTCCGGCGGAGGGAATCCTTGTCGGGCAAATGCTCAAAGAAGTTGCTCGTGAACACGACATCGAGTTCGCCATCTTCAAGCGGCCAGCGCTGCGAGCAATCCTGCTGAAGGATCTCCACACCGAGGCCGACGTGTGCCGGCATGTCCGGATTCAAATCCATCGCGAGCTTCCGCTTGGCGCTGATATTCCGGATGAATTCGCCCCAGCCGGCGCCCAGATCGAGGATCGCGGCATTCGGCGTGATGTAGCGCTGGAAACAGTCGGCCACGAGCACCTTCCAGACAGCCTCCCGATAGGGTTCAAGGGCTGCGAACCGTTGCTCGTATTCCCGCCCGAGGTCGCGTAATGTTTCCATGCGCGAGAGCGTACACGACGGTTTTCAAACGCATCAAGTAGGAGAGGGTGAGGTCTTTTTGTGCTGGGGTCGCGATAGTCATTGACGCTGTCTCGTCTGCACGTGTCTTTCAGCGAACGATCTTGCCGAGAATCCGCGCTCGCGTTGCGCTATGCATCTGACAATGGTTCACGAGGGTACTAGCGTGTCCCATGGAACACACCCGCTCGGGAGTGACGGGGCGAGGCCGGTCTGAATCAGGCGGCGGAATTCGCCGCCGCGTAGACGCAAAACGCAGGACCGTTGGGATGGTCGGGCGTTTCGAATGACACCTCAATGGTCTGGTAGCCGAGATGCCCGAGCAGCCCGAGGATTGAGTCGCGTGTGAGCCACAGGCTCGTTTCGGCCGAGCCGCCGCAGAAGCCACTCCAACCAAGCGACTCCTTGTAGGACTGCTCGACAAACTGATAGCGAAAGCCGCCGATCGTGGCCTCTTCGACCTTACCGAACTTGTGCTCGAGCGCAGGCGTGCCCCGGATGATTGGCTCGTCGAAGTAGTGTGTCCACAGAAAGAGCCTGGGCGCCATCCGCGGCAAGAGCGACAGGAAGCGTGCTGGTTCTTTCATGTGATAAAGAATGCCGCTGGCGAACACCATGTCCCAGCCACCGGCATCCTGATCCATGAATGCCACGCAGTCGCCAAGCAGAAAATGCACCTTTGAAAGGCCGAAAATCTCTTTGACACACAGGCACTTGAGAAAGGATCTCACATTGGCTTCGATGGCGAGCACCTCGGCTGCTCCTGCTCTTTCAAGCATATGAGAGTGCCCGCCTTCGAGCGGTCCGAGTTCGAGAATGCGTCGGCCGCTCACCCCACCGCATTGTGAGACCGCCCACGTCACGCGAGGATCTTCAAAGAGTCCAGCGGGCCCTGGCGTTGTCTCAAGACCGCTCGCGGAAGGCATCGCTGATGACCATTCTCCGCGGAAGATGTCGAGCACCTGTTGTGGTCCCGGCTTCTTCATGCAGTAGGCGTCGAGAATGCCTGCGCCGGTGGCGACAGCAGGAGCGGGAGCGGTGGGGGGGACAGTGGCTTTTCGTTTGCCGAATCCGAACATCTCTCCGCCTCACGGTAAAGGGTGCTAAGCCGCCGCTCGTCCGTGGGACGACGCCTTGGAGAGCGTCACGAAGAATTCACAGCCGCGGGTCGGGTGGTAGTGCTGCTCTTGGAAGCCGATGAGCCGTAGTTCGTGCAGATCGCGGATGATCTGGCGAAATGAATCGGGCGTGAACACCCAGGCGTGCAGATCGAAATAATGTCCCTCCCGGACCTTTGCCATCGCGTGGAGGGCGTCCTGCAGGCCATGCACCGGCTCCAACTTTCCCTGATGCCGCTCGTCCCAGGCGATCTGGCCGCCCTTACGCCGCACCTTCAGAAAATACTCGGCCGCAGTGCCCGGGGAATGATTGGTCGATTGTGCATGGGCCACGTCGATGACACGGCCGAGGGAACTGTTCTCACGTTCACAGTCGAAGCAGTAGCGCTTGTCGGGCACGGCCAGCGAGAGAACGCCGCCCGGAGCGAGTATTCGCTCACACGCGTTGAGAAATCCCACCAGATCGGGAACGTGCTCAATGACGTGGCTGGCTATGATCCAGGCGAACCGCTCGCCAGCGACCAGTTCGTCGAGCGGCTGACCGGTCCAGACATAGTCAACCTCTTCGATGGCATCAGTATCAACGCCGTGCGTCGCATATTTCTCACGGAGGGAGGCTGCATCAAGGTGATCGAGAATACGGACGTTGAAACCGTCGCGCTTCGCCGCGATGGGCCGGTGACTGGGGCCGATCTCGAGTCCAGGAGTTGCCTTGTCGACCCCGCGAAGGATGATTTGTTCGCGTGGTTCCGGTCCCTTCGTGACGATGATCTTACGGAACAGGCTCATGCGGCCCTCCAGGCTGGGAGTCGGTGAGAGCAGTCAAGCGAATAATCGCCCGCCTGCATCGAAAGATTTGGACTGTAATGGGGATCGCACGCGAGCGTGTCGCCCCAGCGGGCTTCCATGAAACGAACCTCTCGCTGGAATCTCGCGATCTTTTCCGGATTATCCTCAAGGCCGCGTGATGCCGATTCATGGTGGATCAGTTCGGCGAACGGCGTCCAGATATTGCGATACCCAGCCGCTCGCAACCGTAGGCAGAAGTCGATGTCGTTGAAGGCCACGGCGATCTGCTCATCGAGACCGCCCACTTCTTGGAACACCGCGCGTCGGACCATCAGGCAGGCGCCCGTCACCGCGGAAAGTTCCTGCTGGAGCACTGCGCGGGAGAAATATCCAGGGCACCCTTTCGGCAGTCGGGGGTGGGCGTGGCCGGCGACGCCGCCGATCCCGATGATCACACCGCCGTGCTGAAGTGTGCCGTCTGGATACCAGAGCCTCGCACCGACGGCGCCAACGTCCGGCTTGATGGCAAAGGAGACCATTTCCTCTAGCCAATCGGGAGTGACCACCTCGATGTCGTCGTTGAGCAGGCAGACCATGTCACCGCGGCAATGGGCCACCGCGCCGTTGTTCAGGCGGGAGTAGTTGAACGCAGAGTCATCACGGATCACCTGGATTCCGGGCTGAGTCGCCAGCGAAGCCAGATAGGCCACGGCCTGCGGTTCCCTGCTGCCGTTGTCGACAATCACGAGTTCATAGTTTGGGTAGGTGGAAACCAAGCGGATCGATTCCACGGCCGTGCGCAACAACGACTCGTGATCTCGGGTGCAGATGACGATCGACACCAGCGGTGGTTTCGCGGGTCGCTGATACTTGATGCGTTGATATGCCGGCGATTCGGGAGCCATGTCGACGGTGCCGCCGCCGGCTGATTGCAGGTGCTCTGCGACCGCTCGCCGCGCTGTCGGCTCACAGAAATGCTTCTCAGTTCTGGAGAGAGCAACGCTCCCGGCAATGCTGCGCCAGTGATAGAGAATGCGCGGGATGTGCACGATCTGATTGCGCGGAATCGCAGCGACGACCCGCAGCGAGAGATCGTAGTCCTGTGAGCCGTCGAAACCGCTACGAAAGCCGCCCAAGGAGCAAATCAGTTCTCGGCGATAGACGCCAAGGTGGCAGATCATGTTTTGGGCGAGGAACAGTTCGTAGTTGAAATCTGGTTTGAAGTAGGGATCAAATCGTCTTCCGTGGGCGTCAATCTTGTCTTCATCGGAGTAGAGCAGCCGCGCATCGGGATGCCGGTTGATTGCTTCCGCGACCCAATAGAGGGCATGTGCCGGCAGCACGTCGTCATGATCGAGGAGGGCGACAAACTCCCCTGTGGCCATCTCTAATGCCGTGTTCGAAGCGGCAGCGATATTTCCACGAGAGTCGCGAAATCGGACTTTGATGCGTGTGTCTTTGGCTGCGTAATGCTCGAGCAACTCGCGGATTCCAGAAGCGGACGAGGCGTCGTCGGCAATGCATAACTCCCAATTGGCGTAGGCCTGATTCAGCACTGAGCGGATAGCTTTTTCGAGAATCACGAGCGGGGTGTTGCAAACAGGCATCACAACCGAGATGGTTGGCCGTTGGGGAAGCAGTTCAGCCATGCACCGCAGCAGTGCGACATCCTTACGAGTCAGCGTGTCGTGTTTATGTACCCAGGCACTGTAGTGCTCCTGAGCGTCTGCAGGCGACAGCCGCTTTACTCCCCGCAGACGGCGACAGATTCTTCGTACGCGATCCACGGTACCGGTCGCGAGAGGGAGACAAGCGACCGTATCACCGATTATTCTTCCAATTTTCATCCGGCTGAGTTCCTCATCGACGGCGGGTCGGCCAGCTTTCGCGCGAAGCAATGACTCAACCTGCCAGCCCGCGTTGGGGTTCCTGCTAACTGCCGTTCACCGGTCCAACGTCTCTATCCGGAGACACTAGGCGACCTGGGCGGGGTCAGCCAGCCCAGTTGTGCCCGGAGATATTGGCCATTGGGACGGCTACGAAACCCTCGTTTATCAAGGCAGTCCGGACCCCGGCCGTGTCATTTGAGGCACTTTGGCCATCGTCGCGATGGGCTGAAGGAAACCCCGATCAGCGACGTAGGAACGACAGGCACTGTTTCAGTGAAAACCTGCGATGCTCGGCGGGGGTACTTACGGACGAGCGACTCGCTGTCGACGCCCCTTGTTCGGCGGCTGCAACTCCGAGCGGATCTGCGATTGAGGTGATTGCGACGAATTTCTTACAGGCCTGCCAGTCGGTCGTGCCTTGCATGGCCTCATAGAGCCAGAGCACTTCGGCAACACGAAAACCACTCGGCAGTGGTTGAGTATGCGGGGCGGCCAGGAGGCCTCGCACGATCTCGTCTCGGCTGGCAGCATGCACACCAAGGACGGCAGCCATTTCTGCCGGATCCGCTTGAAACGCTTTCCAGAGTAAAAACATGTTTTCCGTGGCACAGCGCATTCGCACATCGAGCCGATTCCCGCTGGCATTGCGTTCCCGGTCGAGGACCCGGAAAAGTGTCAGTGGCTCCTGCACCGTCCAAATGTCGTGGGCGAGGAGGATTCGCACCCACATATCAAGGTCGGGTAATTGGGCCATTCGTTCGTCATAGAAACCGAGTGATGCGTAGATCTCAGCACGAACCAGCACGCTGGGATGGCAGAGACAATTTCCCACGACGAGCAACCGCTTCAGCCACTCGCGGCGGGGGCGGTTGGGCTGTTCGAACACCGCCTTGTGGGGGTGACCGCTACCAAGGGGATGACCGCGTTCGTCGATGATATCGGCATGGGTAAAGATCGCTGCCGCGTCAGGCTTTTGCGAAGCGACTTCCAATTGACAGGCGAGCTTTTCGGGGAGCCACGCATCGTCGGAATTGAGGACGGCTATGTACTGGCCCTGAGCCCGCCGAATGCAGTGGTTGAGCGCTACGCAGGCCGACCTGTTCTCTGGAAACCGCTCGATTCGAATCCGCTCGTCACGGATGCCGTCGAGGGCGTCGATCGTGCCGTCACTCGAGCCGTCGTCGGTGATCACGAGTTCCCAGTCGCTGAACGTCTGATTGAGGACGCTTTCCACCGCCACCCGGATGAAAGGGGCATGGTTGTAGGATGCCATGCAGACGGAGACCTTCGGTGCCATCATCAGCCGCCTTTCAAGGGAGCATAAAAGGCGGCCTGATGCCGGGCCTCCAGCGCGAGCAGGTCGCGAGAGCGTTCGCCGAGGCGGTGAGCCGGCACGCCGCCATAGACGGCGAAGCCCTCGCAGTCTCGCTTGACAAGCGACAGCGCACCGATTGCCGCACCATCCATGATGGTGACCCCCGGGAGAATGATCGCGCCAGATCCGATGATGACATGCTTTCCGATCGAGACCGCCGCGCTTGTCACGCCGGTCAGTTCCGCCGGGACCATCGGGTTGGTGAGGTGGCTACCGCTGTAGTCGTCGTTGCTTGAGTAGACCGAGACCCGGGAGGAGAGGTTCGCGTAGTCACCGACGGTGATCCGGCCCGCGCCAATCAGGCAGGAATAGACCGCGACATGGATGAAGCTCCCGAGCTCAAATCCTCCCCCACCCGCCGAGAGGACACAGAAATCGTCGATCCGTACGTGGCTGCCGATTGAGATTCGCGCGGCGTTGTAGATCGAGGCTTTTCGGGAGATCAATACGTCGTCGCCAAACGACGCGAGCCCGATGGTCGCCAGTTCAGACCTCGAATAAAAGCTCATATCGCAGCACTTTGTGGTGTAAAAGCACCCGACAGTCGGTGCCGGTCAGGCCAGCGCTTCGAGGACAAGGTCCCCGTGATCGGGACGGGTTTCGAGGCGGCGGAGCGGTGCGTGGGCCGACTCGCCCCAGCGGCAGCGGTGCACGGTTGCGAAGCCAGCGGCCTTCAGTTCCGCAGAGAGTTTTGCCTCGTCATAGACGTAGAGATGGCCCCAGTTTCGCATCCCCTCGTTGAGGAGGTCACAGGGCGTTGTCGGTGACCAGCCCATGTCGTCCCATTCGTGGACATCGCCCTCGAGGTACTTCCGAGCGAGCGCTACGAGGTCGGGCGTGCTCACCCGCATCACGCCGTCTGGAGCAAGCACTCGGCGGCAATCGGCCAGGAGTCGCCGACCGGCTTCCAACGAGAGGTGTTCGATAAAGTGTTCGGAGTAAACACAATCGACGCTCGCGTTCGGCAGGGGGAGCGGCACGGTCAGATCCCAGGCAAACGTGGTCGTCCCATCTCCCTCAATGTCGATGTTTGTCCAGCCGGGCAGAATCTTCGCTCCGTGGCCAAGCCCGACGATACCGCACGCCAGATGGAGTCGGCGGGTTCGCAGGCCGCTGGCCCGCAGCGGCTGTTCGCGGTGACCGGAGCCGTTGCTGCCGAAGAGGCGGCCCAATGAACGGCGGAACGTGGTGGTTTGGATAGGCATGATCATGAGTGTCGTATCTCCGGAACTAGGCGGCGGCCGACGGAGTTCGCCGGGCTGAAAGGAACGCCCGCGTGAGATCCGCGGACTCAATCGCCGTGCGGATGATCCCACCGATGGCTGCAATCTCGTCGGTGGTCACGCCGGCTCCGGTGGGGAGTGCGAGCAGCGTGTCGCAGAGTTGCTCGGTGACAGGGAGCTGATCGTGCCTGTGCCTCGGCATGTCGCGGTATGGCCCGCTGCGATGGCAGCCGGGCGTGAAGTAGCGGCGGGCGATGACATTTTCTGCATGAAGCACCTGTACGAGTTCGTCCCGAGAGAGCGGACAGACCTGCGGATCGACCTCGATGATCAAATACTGGAAGTTGTTCCGTTCACCTTCGTCGAATTCGTAGAGCCGAAGACCGGGCAGGCCTCGCAGGGCACACCTGCAGGCAACCCTATTGGCGGTGTTGGTCGCGATAAGGGCGTCGAGACCATCAAGGCTGCCAAGCCCCATGACCGCGCAGAATTCGTTCATCTTGGCGTTGGTGCCGAGAGTGACGACGTTGTCGTAGCCTTGGAAGCCGAAGTTCCGCAGCAGCCTGAGCCGGTCGGCGAGGCTGCGGTCGGAGGTGAGGATCGCCCCGCCTTCAAGGCTCTGGACAAACTTCGTCGCGTGAAAACTGACGACTGACGCGGTACCGTGGCGGCCCATCGGCACGCCCTTGTAGGTGCAGCCAACGGCGTGGGCGGCGTCGAAGATCAGGGGAATGCCACGATCGCGGGCGATGGCGTCAAGCTCGCGGACCGCGCACATCCGGCCCCAGAGGTGTACGCCAACGATGGCCGCCGTGCGGTCGCTGAGGCCCGCCTCAACGGCCACGGGATCGAGGGTGTGGGTCTTCCGGTCGACATCGACAAACACTGGCTCAAGCCCTTCCCAGAGGCAGGCGTGGGCCGTGGCAATGAACGTGAATGACGGCAGCAGGACCTCGCCCGCGACGTCAAGAGCCTTGAGCAGCAGTTGCATCCCGACCGTGGCGTTGCAGACCGAGACCACCTCGACGCCGTCGTTGAGCCGGCGGAGGCGATCCTCGAATTCCTGAACGAAAGGCCCGTCATTCGACAGGCGTCTGGCGTCGAGCATCCGATCGAGACGGGCGTGGAGCACCGTGCGGTCGGGAATGGTGGGGGTCCCCACATACTTGGGATCGGCGAATTGCGGCTGGCCGCCGCACACGGCCAGCCGTCGCTGCGACGACGCGGAGTTGAGGTTCGTCATTCGGTCTTTCGTGAATGTTTCAGGCGGCGGGCTGTTCGAGTCCGAGTCGGCTGCGGCGATACCCGCCGCTCGTGATGTTGGCCACCCAGGCCGGGTTATCGAGATACCAGGCGACCGTGCGAGTGATCGCCTCGTCGAACGAAAGGCTGGGTCGCCAGCCGAGTTCTCCCTCGATCTTGCTGAAGTCGATGGCGTAGCGGCGGTCGTGGCCTGGTCGGTCCTTCACGTAGCTGATCAGCGACGTGCAGGGAGCGTGGGGTAATCCCGGCCGCAGCGTGTCGACGGCCCTGCAGATGGTCTGCACCACCTCGAGATTACGCTTCTCGCTATCGCCGCCGATGTTGTAGACCTCGCCGAGACGTCCTCGGGCCAGCACCGCACGGATCGCACGGCAGTGATCACCGACATAGAGCCAGTCGCGGACCTGCGCTCCATCGCCATAGACGGGCAGCGGCTTGCCCTCCAGGCAGTTGAGGATCATCACAGGGATGAGCTTCTCGGGAAACTGGTAGGGCCCGTAGTTGTTCGAGCAGTTGGTGGTCAGCGTCGGCAGGCCGTAGGTGTGATGGTAGGCGCGGACGAAATGGTCGCTCGAGGCCTTCGAGGCCGAGTATGGCGAGTTGGGAGCATACGGAGTGGTCTCGGTGAACTTGCCAGTGGGACCGAGCGAGCCGTAGACCTCGTCTGTGGAG
>Ga0007796_10000516_pt1 | contig 12573 bp, 9 predicted proteins | sample CryBogmetaGMA0M_FD_60373 | JGI IMG/M metagenome (GOLD analysis project Ga0007796, IMG submission 60373) | Freshwater microbial communities from Crystal Bog, Wisconsin, USA - MA0M | ecosystem: Environmental > Aquatic > Freshwater > Lake | place: Crystal Bog, Wisconsin, USA | collected 2009-07-06 | reverse complement strand
GTGATAAAACACTGCTTTTTTTACAAAATATTAGAGATGAAGCTCATAGATTTGCAGTGACATCACATAGAAATTTAATGAGGAAAAGTAGTAAGAAATCGGAATTAGATTCGATTAAAGGCATTGGTGAAAAAAGAAAAAGGAGCTTGCTTTTGTATTTTGATTCGCTAAATAATTTAAAATTAGCAAGTGAGGAAGACATTGCTAAAATAGAAGGTATAAACAAGAAATTGGCAAAAAATATTTTTCAGTATATACATAAGTCTAACGACAAAGTGTAAGCACAATATTATGCAAAAAAATATACCAAATATTTTAACTTCACTTAGAATAATTTTAATACCCATTTTGGTGTCAGCATTTTACATTGATTCTAAAATTGCACATTATACCGCAGTTACAATCTTTATATTTGCGAGTATTACTGATTATTTTGATGGGTTTTTAGCTAGAACCTGGAGAGTTCAATCAAATTTTGGAAAAGTTTTAGATCCAATTGCCGATAAATTGCTTGTTGCAGCAACTCTTATGATGATGGTAGATAGAAGCATTGCACCAGTGCTCCCTGCTTTAGTTATTTTGTGTAGAGAGATATTAGTTTCTGGAATGCGCGAATATTTAGCAGAACTAAAAGTAAAAGTAAGCGTGCCAGTAAGTCATTTAGCCAAAATTAAAACAGCTGCTCAGATGATTGCTATCATTATATTACTTTTAGGAGAAGAGACTACAGGGATACCTCATACTAACTTAATTGGAAAGATATCTATTTGGATTGCAGCTTTACTAACCGTTGTAACAGGTTACGGATACCTGCGACAGTGTATTAGAAATTTCAATTAAAATACCATAGAAAAAACACACTTACATAGGACATTGCTTTAGCTAGCTAGACATTACAAGCAGAAAGTTATTTATATTAGGGAGGTCATCGTCAGTTGACGTTCTTCTAATTATAAAATACAATCCACGCATTATAGTTTAGATTTGTAAAAATGATAATTAACATAATTATCGATGAAATTTAATAACTCCAAATGATTTTGTTAGATATATAAACTAATCTCTACTCTATAGATTCTGTATTTAACTCCATATCAACCATCAATTCATCACCAAAATAAATTGTCTTGATACTCACAGTTTTACATAGTACAATCCAAGTTGTGTTGTGTGTAGTTGTTACTGATGTCTACTTCAAAAAAAAATAAAAACAATATTGATGCTGTTACAGATTTTAAGAAATTAGCGGCAAAAAGTAATTTATTATTTGTTGATAAAACATCTTTTATACAACAAGTTATCGATAACAGCCAAAAATCAATATTAATTACATATCCTAGAGGATGGGGTAAAACTCTAAATCTCAATATGCTAAAAGTTTTTTTTGAGCTGGAAAATGCAGATTGCAGGCGAGAAAAATCTGTTACTATGGACAATAGCTGGTTTAGTAATTTTTTTTGGTTTTGGAAAAAAAGTGATCTCGAGATAATTGATAAAAATATTACTTGTAATAAGGACATATTTGAACCTCTTTTTATTAATAGTGTTAATTCTGGTCATTATATGAAATACCAAGGTTCATATCCAGTGATCTATATTAGTTTAAAAGATGTTATTGGAAATTCTTTTGTTAATGTAGAAAAAAGATTAAAATACTTGATAAAATCCTTATATAAGGAGCATTCATATTTAGCTGATAGCGATAAGCTTTGTTATGAGCAAAAATTAGATTTTAAAAAATATATCTATAAAGATCATTCGGATAACTTTCATTTATTTGCTTTAAAAGAAAGCCTAACATTCCTTAGTGAATTATTATTCAAACATCACGGAAAAAAGGTATATGTGTTGGTAGATGATTACGATGCACCAGTAAAATTTTTATTTCTATATAACCTAGCAGGTAATAGGTTATACAAGGACGATTCCATGATTAGTAAGGTTGCCTCCTTAATATCTAGTACTGTGTGTGCAACTGTGCGAAATAATGAATATACAGAAAAAGTTATTTTAACAGGAACATTTGATCCTACAGTAATAGAATATGAAATGGGCTGTACTAGCATAATGACATACAGCATTAGTGATAAATATTTTAGCAAAAGTTTTGGGTTTTCTGATGAAGAAATTAATAAATTAGTTGCACAACTTTCCTCTATTAACAGCGAAAAAACTGTAAATTTTATAAAAGATTTCTATGGCGGATATATTGTACCTGCTGATTCGCAAGTGCACAAAAGCATTCCGTCAGCAACCATTAAGCATCTCAAGTATACACGAGAAAATAAAGGATATTTTGAATTTGGTGACGAAACTATTTTGCGAGCACTATTAGCTCAAGAAGCAAATAAAAATAATAATTTTAGTGAAAAACTTGATGGAATTGCACAACATGGTTCAGTTCAAATGGATTTTAAAAATTACGTTTCGCTATTTGATTATGATTGGTTGGACGAATTAGATAATGAACTCTTTTTTTCATATTTACTACTAAATACTGGCCTTCTTACTGCACAAATCATTAATTCTCAATATAAATTCAGTATTCCCAATAAATCATCATTGCAAGAATTTTTATTAGCTTTAAAGGGAAGTAAGTATGAAAAAATAGCTTATAAATTACAGACGTTTTATCAGCTAGAAATATTCAAGCTGATTGAAAAAAAAGATGAAGAAGGTGCTATAGAAAAATTACAAGAAGAAAAGATTGTATGTGAAGAAAATGCTATGAATTTTAATTTTTTTCATTTAGTGGTAGTTTTCGGTCTTAAAAACGTATTTATGGAATTATTAGGAGCTGAATGTGCAGGAAATTTATATTTTGCTAACGATAAAATAGAGCACCTAAAGCCAGTGGATTACGCTTTTCTATTTAAGAACAGTAATATTCTTCATGAAATGAAAAAGTACCATCAAAATAATAACCAGGAGTCAATTAATATCTCAGAATTGAAAGACACAATCTTTTGTTATATATTTGCTAAAAATCTAACTACTACCTCAGTAACATATGGGGTTGCAAATAATGACAATACTGAAAAAAACTATCATATAAAACTCATAGTTGATATATTTAAGCAAATGACAGAGTTGTATGATGAAAGCGCGGTTAAAAATCAGTGCACTCAACATAGTGATTATGAAAAAATTAATATTTCTAATCCGAGTACATTTAGTTCTTTAAAACAATTTGAAAAATATCTTTTGCATAATGAAAATGCCCAAGTAGTAATGAATAAAGATTGCAGTGATAAGCAAACAAAATTATCAGAATTAACTTATCCAATATTTAACAATTCTCTTCATAGTGATACGGAGCTAAAATTTACTTTATGTAATGACCCCATAAAAGATGAGTTATAATTTAAAAGCCGAAATTGCTACTATATATCAGAAAAATTAATGCCTGTATTTGTTTCACCTATTTTAATTATTTTATCACTATTTGCATTTTATTTTACTTTATTAAGTGTTGAATAATTGACATTCGCTCAATTAATTACTAGTCTAGCGTTCACTAATTAGTATAAATTTTACCATATGTTATACAAAAATTTGAGTTTTATCATTGTTTTAGCTATAACGACCTCACTGTCAGCATGCTCAAAAATTGAGATAAAAAAGGATTACCCAAAAACACGCCAACAAAAAGAAGAAGATAGAATTGGCAAATTAACTGGCGATGGTCTCACTTTTGGTAAATCTACCTCAGGCTCTTCTTCAAGCACAAGCCAAATGAACATCAATAATTACCTGTGGAGAGCATCTATTGATCATGTAAATTTTATGCCACTTAATTCAACCGACTCTCTGAGTGGAACAATTATTACTGATTGGTACAGCATAAATAACAATTCCAAAGAAAGATATAAGGTTAATATCTATATATTTGGAAAAGAATTAGCATCAAGCTCTTTAAAGGTAACTGTGTATAAACGAGTTATAGATAACAATGGAAATTGGAATAATCAGTATTATGACCCCAAGTTAGCTGAAAAAATAAAAATAAAAATTATTGAAAGGGCAAGGGAGTTGAAAGTATTAGAGGGTGATAATCAATAACAATATTATTTGACGGGCAATAAAGTAAGTACCTAAATAAATAAATTTGCTATTAAATAAACTACATAAATAGATATTGATGCAAATATAGCTGCTAGTATGTCATCAAATATTACTCCAAATGCTCCTTTATATTTTCTATTAACGTAGTCAATAATCAAAGGTTTTTTAATATCAAAGTATCTGAAGGTTACTAAAGCTATTAGAAATGATAGGTTTTTACTTGATATGTTGGCAGGAATAAGACTAGAAAGATGAAATAGCCAATCTAAAGAAATACATAACGTCAATAACTGACCAATGACTTCATCAATAACAATATAGCTGTGATCATAGGTATTGGTGGCCTTTTGGAATTTTTTTACTGCAATTAGCCCAACAACCAACAGTACTAATGCAGTCAGCAATAATTGAGATTTAGCATTAGCAAATGAATATGAATGGATCAATATATAGTAAAAAATAGGATACGTAGCAATAGATCCAAATGTTCCTGATGCAGGCAATTTACCTATGTAAAACCAGGTCGATATAATAGAATACCAAGAAAATGGAACTTTTATTCTTATTTTTCTTGCGTTTATAATGCCATCTAGACTAAATCTTCTCTTCATAATTTCATTTAAATATAACTTATATTATTCGTCATTAAGTTTATTGCAAACAACACTACATACTGCTTGAGCCGCAATCCCCTCTTGAGCTCCTAAAAATCCCATTTTTTCAGTAGTAGTAGCCTTAACACTTACCATATTAGCATGTATTTCTAAAATTTTAGCTATATTGTCACGCATAACTTTGCTATGTGGCATAATTTTAGGTTTCTCACATATTATTGTTAGGTCTATATTGATTATTTCGGCTCCTGCCTTTCTTAATAAATTCTTAGCGCATTCCAAAAAATAAGTTGAATCCATATTTTTATATTTTTCATCATTTGGAGGGAATAATTGACCAATATTTCCTAATGCCATAGAACCAAGAAGCGCTTCTGTAATAGAATGAAATCCAACATCGCCATCAGAATGAGCTATGATAGATTGATTATGCTCAACTCCAATCCCACAAATTTTTATTTCAATATTTTTATCAAATGGCTGGGAAAATCTATGAACATCTATACCTATCCCTGTGCGATAAATTTTTTCATCTCCTATAACGTTTCCCATAATATGTTTGCAAAATTCAATATCAGAAGTATTAGTGATTTTTACATTATTCCTATCTCCCTCAATTTTGCAAACATTAATGTCATTCTTGATGCATAAACTTATATCATCAGTATGATCAATGTTATTTTGTTTATGTAAATCTAAAATTGTTTTATACTTAAATCCTTGCGGTGTTTGCGTGGCATATAGTTTCTCTCTATCGAGTATCGTAATATTACCGTTTTCATCATTATGTTTAATTGTATCATTTAAGCTGATTCCTACGTCCACAACAGAGTGATTTTTAAGTTGTAACACAACTTTATCTATCAATTTTGTTGAAATCAATGGTCTTGCTGCATCATGAATTAACACATTTTCGGGATAAAATTCTTCGAGAGCTTTTAACCCTAAAAATACAGACTCATTCCTTGTTTTACCACCTATAATAGGATTCAATATATTAAGCTCCTCAATCGATTGATAGTACAAATCCCTGTGCTCATTGTTAATTACAACAAGTACGTTATCTATAAAATCACTTGCTAAAAAAGCTTTGATTGTCCAGTTTAAAACAGTTTTACCGTTTATTACAAAATATTGTTTTGGAATCTCATAATTAAATCTTGTTGAGTTGCCTGCAGCAACTATTATTGCTATATTTTTCACTTAGTTCTCTGATAGCCTTTTGTTATACCAATATAAAAGATAAATACAAAAAAGAGAAGGAATAGAAAGCAAAGATGATACAACAAAGAAATTATACCATCCATAAGTTTCTACAACAAAACCTGATGTTGGTGATAAAAATAACCTAACTAATCCAGAAAAAGAGATTAATATTGCGTAGTGAGTTGCAATGTATTTTTTATTACACAATGAACTCATATACGTGATTAATATTATGTTACTCATTCCGTAACTAATACTTTCAATTAAATTTATTATCCCTAATACAACTATATTATTTTTTATGGTTAAAAAAATTAAAAATTGTAAATTCGTAATCGAAGCTAAAATTTCGGCAAAAATTAAATTAAATTTAAACTGTGTTTTCGTTATTAAAATTCCTCCAATAAAAGTTCCAATTATAACCCCTATAATACCGCAAATTTTTGCCACACCTGCAATATCATTTTTGGAAAATCCAATATCCATTAAAAACGGTATAGCCATCGTATCTAAATACGCATCGCTTGCTTTATAAAAAGCCACAGTTGTTAACACCAAAGCAAATTTAGGTATGGTAATTAATATTTTTATTGGCTCTATAAATTTATTAGCAAACCAAATTTTATAATTTAATTTTTTCTTTTTCTCGTTATAACGAATTTTATCGTCAGAAAAACAAACCACTACAATACAAGGTAAAATAAATAAGGATAAAATAACAAACACATATTTCCACTCCACTATGGTAGATAAAAATAAACCGAATATTCCTGATATTATAAACCCAATTCTAAATCCATATACTACAAAAGCATTGCCAATTCCTGAAGTGCTTTTTGAAAAAAGCTCAATTCTATAGGCTTCCATAGCAATATCATAAGTTGCTCCAATTAATCCAATAAAAATGAGAATAATTAATAGTAGATAAATATTATTCTCTGCGTTCATATAACCAAAACTTCCTATTGAGATAAATAGAATAAATTGCATAGATATTATCCAGCTTTTTCTTAAACCAAAATTTTTTGGAAATATCTTTAAGCTATAACTATCAATAAATGGTGAACATAAATATTTAAATGAATACGGCATCGTCTTTATTGATAATAAACCTATCATTACTAAAGAAAATCCAATATCCTTAAAGTATACTGTAGTTGTAGTTACAAGAAAAGCATATATTAATCCACTGTTAACACCTATGGTTAATGCTGTTGCTAATGATTTTAAAAACCTTAAGTGAAAGACTTTGTTGGTGGTAATATCTCGAGACACCATACTATATATAAAATTTCAAATTGTAGCTCTATAAGTATTAACATTAAGCTTTATCATGGTAACAACAAGGCTTTTTAATTTTATTTGCTCGGTTATTGATTTGCATCGATTAATTATTATAAAAATCACAAATATCATTAACTTAGAGTAATTTCAACGAGTATAGTGAAAGATAAAAATTTTGTTTGTGCGTTCATTTCATCTCACTAAAATATTACCTTCAATCAACTCAAATGCATTTGTCGAGGCACATAAAAAATTTAAATATGGATGCTTTTTCCAAAAGCATTTAACACTGATTCATGTATTGCCTCTGATATCGTAGGGTGTGGGAATATAGTGTTCATTAAATCTAACTCAGTTCCTTCAAGTTGTTTGGTTAGAACAAGACCATATATCATTTCCGTAACCTCTGCTCCGATCATATGCGCACCTAATAATTCCCCTGTTTTTTTGTGAAATATAGTTTTAATGAACCCATTGTAATCGCCTAATGCTAAGGCTTTGCCGTTTGCACTTAATGGAAAATTTCCAATATTAATATTATCTTTACCAAATTCACTTTCTGCCTTTGCCTGGGTTAATCCAACACTTGCAATTTGGGGGTGGCAATAAGTACATCCCGGAATGTTTAAAGGGTTAATTGGCTTGGGTTTTTTACCTGCAATAACCTCAGCACTTATAACACCCTCATGACTTGCTTTATGTGCAAGCCATGGAGGAGAAACAACATCTCCTATAGCATAAATATTTTTTTCATTAGTTTGTAAATATTCATTCGTAACTATATATTTTTTATCAGAAATACTTACATCGATTTTCTCCAAACCAATATCTTCAATATTTGCGCTAACTCCTACTGCAGAAATCACTGCATCATATGAAGCATTGCTGTCTTTTGATTTGCTTTTAATTTCAAAATTAATATCACTTTTGTTTATGGTGAATTTTTTAATTTCAGCTGATGTCAAAATTTTAATTCCCTGATTTTCAAATGCTTTTTTAGCAAATTCAGAAATTTCCTTATCTTCATTAATTAAAATTCTGTCTGAAACCTCAAGAATTGTAACATCTACTCCCAAGGCGTTGTAAAAACTTGCAAATTCAACTCCTATAGCACCACTACCAATTACCAAAAGCTTTTTAGGCAATTTATTAGGCATTAACGCTTGCCTATATCCCATAATCATCTCGCTCTCTTTAGGCGACAGCCCTTTTAAAAATTTTGCCTTTGCCCCTGTTGCAATAATAATATTCTTCCCAGTTACCTTGAAAGATTTATTATCCTTTGATATTTCAATACAGTTTTTGTCTAAAAATCTCCCATACCCTTCAATTATTGAAATTTTATTTTTATTAAGCAAATGTTTAATTCCGCCTGAAAGCTTATTTGATATTTCCCTTGATCTTGCAATGACTTTTGTAAAATCAACTTTATACCCTTCACATTTAATCCCAAACTCTTCTGAATTTTTTATATAGTGTAATATTTCTGCCGTACGAAGCAACGCTTTTGTTGGTATACACCCCCAATTAAGACAAATCCCACCCAGGCTTTCTTTTTCAATAATAGCGGTCTTTAAGCCTAATTGAGATGCTCTTATTGCTGCTACATAACCTCCGGGACCTGATCCAAGAACTAAAACATCATATTCAAAGTTGTTTTGCATATAGTTTTCCTAAAAGTTAATAACAAATCATTAATGATGGGTTTTCAACAAACCGTTTAAATGTACTTAAGAAAATTGCAGCAGTTGCACCATCAACAACTCTATGATCACAGGATAATGAAATATTCATAACTTGTTTTTTCTCCAAATTACCACTTTTACCATATGCTGGTATTTCTCTGGTGCCTCCTATTGATAAAATACACGACTGCGGAGGATTAATTATGGCATAGAAGGACTTGATTGAATACATTCCAAGATTTGATATGGTAAAACCTCCACCCTGGTATTCTTCAGGCTTCAATTTCTGGGATTTCGCTTTTTTTGCAAGTTCTTTTACTTCGTTCGATATTTGAATCAAACTTTTTTGATTGGCATTTCTCACTATAGGAGTCATCAAACCATCGTCAATGGCTACTGCAACAGAAATATCCACATTGCCAAATTGGATTATTTTATCTCCATACCAGGCAGAGTTAACTTTGGGATTTTTAAATAGCGCTAATGCACATACTTTGATCAATATATCATTAATAGAAATTTTAAACTCAGGTTTATCACTTTCATCTAATTTAGCAGAAGAGTTAATATCTGACCTAAAATCCAAAATCTTATCAACAAAACACTCTATATCTAAGTAAAAATGAGGCACTTGCTGTTTTGATTCAACTAATCTTTCAGCTATAATTTTCCTCATATTAGTCACAGGTATTTCTAGATCACGATTTGGTATAATATTAGTCTCAAAATTTTGACTAGAACTATGCATAATAGCATTTTCAACATCTGATTTAACTATCCTTCCTCTTGGTCCGGAACCTTGTATACTGCTTATATTTATATTTTCTTGTTCGGCAATCCTTTTTGCTAAAGGAGATGCAAAAACCCTATTTGGCTTATCTTCTACCTTATTTTTTACTTTATTATAATTAAGTGTTTCATCTGCTTTTTTAGCGTCAATATCCACAGATATTTCTGTTTTATTATTTTGAATGGCATGCTCCTCTTTAATAGAAGAATTTTGAATTTTGCCTATAGCATCTTTTATCTCCTCTCCCTCTTCTGCAATAATTGCAATTAAATCATTAACTTTGACATTTTTTGTTCCTGCTTCTACTAATATTTTCGCTAAAATTCCTTCATCTACTGCTTCAACTTCCATTATAGCCTTATCTGTTTCTATTTCAGCTATAACATCACCTGCTTCAACTGTATCACCCTCATTTTTAAGCCACTTAGCTAAATTTCCCTCTTTCATTGTAGGGGACAGTGCAGGCATTAAAACTTCTATCACCATAAACGTACTAAAAATGTATTTAATTAAGCTACATTATCATATTATAATGCAGTTCTCCAATTAAATAATGAATTTACAGATTTTCTGCTCGCCCCTTATACCCCTTAGCGCTATTTGTTTTAGCTCAAAATAAATAATACGAATTCCCTAAAATAACTTGATAGATAAATTAGTATTTTTGAGAGGTTTTTTTATAGCATTTGAGCCTAATTTATCTCGATACATGGTGAAGATGATGTGAAAAAATCACCAAAAGACTCAATTTAAATGTTAAATTATTTTATGCGCTTAGTATAAGTTCAACAACTACATTCCAAATGTAAAACTTATACAACCAAATATTCTTAACAATAATGCTTAAAAGCTATGGTCAAAAATTTTAGGATTCACAACAACATTAAATTTGTCCTTTAATTTCTTCATGATATCCATTAAAATTATTTCTTGTTCAATGTGATTAACTTGCGAATCGTATAATAACCTATGTTTTTCAATCTCATCTTTAGATGGTAAATCAACCTTAGTGGGTTTAGCCAATAGCACTTCTTCATGAGCATGGTCAATAAAGGGTTTTGTATAATAGTTAATTTTTGATTCAAAAATCACTTTATAAAAATCTAATGGTATTTCATTATTAAATTTACTACTTGACAGTCTAATTTTAGATAACTGAATGTTCGAAAAATCAAAAAGCTTTGTATTAGCTTCTGAATTTAACTTCTCTCCTTCAGAAATTTTAATTTGATTTATAAATGAGCTTAATTCCTTGCTATACCAAATTTGTTTTAATTGGTATTTTAATTCATCAAACTCTTGATCTTTTTCTGGAGTTATTTCAATTACTCTAAGGATACAGAACTTATCTGAATCAATTGGAAATATTTCACTTTGCTGATTTAATTTAGTATTAAAAGAATTTTCTACAAATGACTTAGTATTAGTGATATCACCGTTTTCATCAACAGAATTGATAATCTCTACCAAATTCAATTTTTGATTATAATCCTTAGCGATTACTTCTAATGTTTTTCCTTGTTTTAGTTCAGTTTGAATCTTTTTTATGCTATCCAAAACATTATTAAACTTAACATCTTTTAAATATTCTTTTTTTAGTAAATCCTTAACTTCATCAAAGCTCTTCTTTTTTTCTAGAATTATTTTTTCTATTTTAAAAATATATAATCCTAAGGGTGTTTCAATTATTTCACTAATATCACCTACTTTAAGGTTAAAAAGTTTTCCTGATATGTCACCATCAAAGTCTTTTGCTGTGATAATTCCTAAATTATAGCTATTAAAATTTGGAGCATATTTTTTTGCAACTTTCTCAAAATCTACACCTTTAATAATCTCTTCTCGTGCTTTATTAGCGCTATTTAAAGAGCTAAATTGAATTTGTTTAACATCTCGTTTTTCTGGCTCAACAAATAAAAAGCTCTTTTCTTCATAAATTTTTCTTAATTTCTCCTCAGTTACCTCACTAGATTGATCTTCAAATAGTTCTGAAGAAATTGTCATATACTCTACTTTGCGTTTTTCTGGAATCTGAAATTTTGATTTATTTTCTTCATAAATATGTTTTAGCCCCGAATCTTCAGGTCTATTAGGTATTTTAAAAGCAGAAAACGGGATTTTTACTAATTCCAACTCTCTAGTTTGCAACACATCTTCCAATATAATTTCTGTTAAACCTGGAATAACTGATTTATTCGCAGATATCGAATCGACAAACGTAGCCCTGACTACATCCTCCTTTAATTTGTCGATAAATCCCTGTTCAGATACCCCATATTGCTTAACCACCTGCTCAAATATATTTTTGTCAAATTTACCATTTTTAAAAAATATGGGTATTTTTAAAATCTCTTTTTTAACCATATTATCATTAGCAATTATGCCTAATCTCCTCGCTTCTAGTAAAATCAGAGTGCTGTCAACAATATTCCCTAATATCTCGCTCTTCAATTTACTTGTGTCATTTTGCGATAAGTCCCTTCCATATTTTATTCTAGACTCCTTAATGGCTTCTTGAAATATTTTATTAACATAGGCAAAAGAATATTCAACATCTGCAATTTTCAATGCATATGTTAATTCTTTTTTGACAAAAACATCCCTTAATCCACCAAAAGTAAATGCTAATATTAATACTAAGAGTAAAAATTTTACAAGATTTCTAAGTAACTTATTTTGAATCACTGTCTTTGCTTTGAGGTAAATTTACGTCAATTGATTTTAGTCTTTTATTTACTTCGGATATCACCTCATCTGTAATTTCCGTAGAATCATCGCTATAAAATACCATTCCCTTATCTATGGTAACCGTTATATGGTTTTTCTCTGATAAATTTTTAACAATGTCTATTAAGCTATCATTAAGAGTTTTATTAATATTATTGAATTCCTTGTCGAGATTGATCCTTTTGTCATAAAACTTTTTTTG
>Ga0007796_10000513_pt1 | contig 12587 bp, 12 predicted proteins | sample CryBogmetaGMA0M_FD_60373 | JGI IMG/M metagenome (GOLD analysis project Ga0007796, IMG submission 60373) | Freshwater microbial communities from Crystal Bog, Wisconsin, USA - MA0M | ecosystem: Environmental > Aquatic > Freshwater > Lake | place: Crystal Bog, Wisconsin, USA | collected 2009-07-06 | reverse complement strand
TGATACGCCAGAGTCGATTCTCGTCTCGATCGCAGTGCCCGAGAGCTACTTCCAGGCGGCGTGTCGGGCTGCGGCGGAGCGGGCGGGCCAGCCGGTGCTGCAGCCGGTCGCCGTGGAGGCCCAGGAGACGGAACGCATCCGTCGTCATGTGCAAAGCCTGCTGCCGGCAACCAACAATCCGGCCCTGCGGCGAGTTGTCGTCACCACGTTTCCTGCATACTCACCGTCGCAGGCCCGTCGCGAACAGGCCGTTCGCGGCACGGTCGTGAAGCAGACCTCCTCCGCTTCCACGGCTCCGTCGGCAGTCGGTCAGCCGGCAGAGCAGGCGTCTGGAAATGAAAGCCTCACCACCCTTGTCACCCTGATTTCTGCCGGACGCTTCAGCGAGGTGCCGCAGCAGGTCTGGCTGGCAGCGACGAGCATCTGTGTCGGACTGCTCGCCGGATTTCTCTGGTGGGCAGGGAGCCGCCGCGATCCTTACCCCGCTGGCCGGCGGGCTGCAGCCGGCAGGCACCAGCCTAGGATTGACTGGGCTGGCGGCGGCGACGAGCACGACACCGAACAGACACAGGCTCCCGGCGGCTCCAGGCAGTCCGGCAGTGGCCTCGGGCTCGGCCGAGCTGCGGCGGTGCTCTTTGCTCTCTGCGCCTGCGCGGTCCCGGTCGGGGCTGCCGAACCTGAGTCGACGGCCGCCATGGCTCCGCTTCCAGACACGCTCCTGTCCACTGTGCCGCCTGCCGCGGCACCCGCTCAGTCAGCCTCTCTGGAGACCGCTTCGTCGCCACTGGCAGAACGCGCTGTGCGGGCTGCGGGGGGAAGTGTTCCGCAGGTTCTGCCCGCTCTGCCACTGACAGCCCGCGGTTCCTCCACGCCGATCGATCTGTCGACCGATCCAAGCGTGGCTGCTGGCAGACCAGGCCAGCTCACCGACTGGAAGCTACTGGCTGCGATCGCTGCCACTCTCGCGGTGGCTGCGCTGGCGACGACATACACGAAGCGGCGGTCGACGCTTTTGCCCCCCGATGTGTTCGAAGTGCTGGGTGAAGGTTCGCTGGGCGGACAACATGCCGTGCGGATCGTGCGATTCGGCCCCAAAACGTTGCTTGTCGGCGTGTCGGCGGCGGGCTGCCAGACGCTCGCCGAACTCTCCGATCCGCAGGCCACCGCCTGCATTGCCGCCGCCTGCCGTGGCGTGCATCCGCCGCTGCGTCCGCCGCTGCCCACGCGAAGCCTTGCGCCGCCGAATCGGCCATCGGCTCCGGCACACGTGGAGAGGGAGGCGGCATGATCGTCTGCATGCCTGTCGGAAGGCTGGCGTGTCTTCGTCGCCTGCTGGTCCTCACGGGAACGGTGTTGGCCACGCTTGCAGGCCAGGCGAACGCTGGAGAAGAGCCGGCCCAGCGGGTGCAGCCAGCGAGCGTCGCCTTCGAACCAGCCACCCTCCCGCCTGCCGCAGCGACTCCGCCAGCGTCCGCTGAACCGTCCCTTCTGCCCTCGGTCCCACAATCCCCCGTGACTGACCCATCGCCGGTCTCGGTGCAGCAACGCGGCTCCCGAGCCGAGAATGGAGAGGTCTCGGCAGTCTCCGGCCTGCTCTCCAGGTTCGTTGGCGGCCGTTCGCTCGATGCCACGCTCTCCGCCGCGATCATGTTTGGCATTGCCAGCCTCGCTCCGGCGGTGCTCCTGATGACCACGTGTTTTGTGCGAATGTCGATCGTGCTGACCCTCGTGCGTCAGGGACTTGGCACGCCGCAACTTCCCTCCAATCAGATCCTCACATCGCTCGCCCTTTTTCTGTCGGCGCTCGTGATGTGGCCGGTCTGGACCGCCGCCTACCGCGATGGAGTCGAGCCTTACCAGCAGGGACGGATCGAACTGGCCACCGCCTATGAACAAGGCACGCTGCCGGTCCGCCGGTGGATGGCCACGCAGATCGAGCAGTCGGGCAACCGTGACACGATGCTCTACTTTCTCTCACGGCATCCGTCCGCACCCAAACGAGTGGCCACGTACGACGACGTGCCGGTGGAGACGCTGCTGCCGGCATTCCTCGTCAGCGAACTGAAGACGGCCTTCGCGATCGGTTTCCGCCTGCTGCTGCCCTTTCTCGTGCTCGACGTCCTCGTGGCGACGCTGGTGGTCTCGACGGGCCTCGTGATGTTGCCGCCCACGCTCGTGTCTTTGCCGCTCAAGCTGATGGTGTTCGTGGCCGCCGACGGCTGGTCGCTGGTCGTCAGGTCGTTGCTCGATGGCGTTCGACAGACAGCTTCTTAGGAGGCGGCAGGATGACCGACGGCGACCTCGTGGAGTTGGTGCGACAGGCGATCCTCTCTGGATTGCTCGTCATCGCGCCGGTGCTGCTCGCCGGTTTCGTGGTGGCACTTCTCACGGGCCTCGTGCAGGCGGCCACCGGCATCCACGAACCCCTTGTGGGCCTTGCCCCGCGACTCGTGGCGATGGCGGCGATGCTGGTTCTCGTGATGCCGTGGATGGTCGAGCAATTCGTCGAGATGTTTCGGAACGCTGCGTCGCCGTAGGAAGAGGCTTGTCGTGGAGGCTTTCCTGATCACGGGAGCACTGTCACCGGAGGCCGTCGTCGCGGCGGGGGTCTGCGGCCGCATCGCAGCGGCCGTGGCCACCGGTACGCTTCCGATCTTGCCCGGCGGTTCATTTCGGATCCGGTTGACGCTGGCCTTCGCGCTGGCGGTCGTGGCGGTGCCAATGGCCTTGGCTGTGCAGAACACCCCGACAGCGAGGCCGATTGGACCTCTGCTCCCCGTATTGGCGGGTGAACTGCTCGTCGGCCTGCTGATGGGGACGGCGGCGGCGGCGGTGCTGGCGGCGACGGCGTGGGCCGGCGGCATCCTCGGCAGCGTATCGGGTCTCTCGTGGTCTGATGACTTCGATCCAGCCGCCGCTGGCGAGTCGGCGGGGATCGCACGGCTGGCCTGGTGGGTGGGACTCGCCGCCTTTTTCACCGCGGGCGGTCAGTTGGCCGTGGTGGGTGGGCTGATCGACAGCGTGCGGCACATTCCGGTGGGCACTGCATTTGGGGCATCCCCACAAGAGTGGCTGGTGACGCTTGCCGTCACCACACCCGGGGTGGCGATCTCGCTGGCCGCCATGCTCGCCATGCCGGCGCTCGTGGCGGTCTTGGCGTTTCACCTTGCCAGTGCCATCTGCCTGCGATCGATTCCCTTTTCGCCGGGCCACGGCCTCCTGCAGGGGCTCGGCTCGCTCGTGCTTCTCACCAGCCTCTGGCTGGGGGCCGAGGCCTGGGCCGGCGGCAGTGCCATCATGATGATGCGTTCGATCGACGCCTGCTTTGGCGGGAGATGAATCGATGAGCGACACTGCCGATCGCACCATCCCCGCCACACCTCGACGCCGTGAATTGGCGCGTCGGCAGGGCTTCATGCCGTTGGCCAGCATGCCGGCGTGGGTTGCCACCGTGGCGACCACGCTCCTGCTCCTGCCGGCATGGGCGGATGCCACCTTCGCGGCCGCCACGACGATGATGGAGCAGGCACTCTCTTCGGCCGGGAACCACACCGACATGCGTGGCGCCGTGGCATCTCCCCGGCTCGATATCCTGCTCCCGGCACAACTCGTGCTGCCGACACTGGCGGTGGTGGGTGCCGCGGCCGTCGTTGGCGTGATGGTGAGAATGCTGCTCGATGGGCCCACCTGGCAGCCGGGACGGGTTGCCCCCGCGCTTGGCCGCATCAGCCTGATGGCGGGACTGGCCCGCATCTGTTCGTTGTCGACGCTCACATCGATCGTGGGCCATGCGTGCGGACTGGCCTTGCTCGTGACGGTCGCCGGTCTCTCGGCACGACCACTGGTCATGCTCCTCGGCTCGGGCGAGGTGGCGCACGATCCGGTGAGAATGTTCTTCGCCGCGCAGAGGGCAATCCTGCCCCTCGTGGCCGCCGCCGCTGTCGTGGCGGCCTGTTCGTGGGTGGTCGCGCGGCTGCGGTTTGAGCGGCGAATCCGCATGACCCCACAGGAATATGCCGACGAGGCCCGCAGCATGCAGGCCAACCCGCAGGTCCGGTTGATGCGGCAGCACGGCGGGGCGTCATCCCGCTAGCACGCCTGTTCGAGCGGCCCTTGCAGCCTTAACGCGTGGTCGCTGCGTCGTCTTCGACAGCTGCGGCCACGCGTGCTGTCGGCAGCGTTTCGGTCATGGCCGAAACGAGTTCATCGGCGGATGGGCAGCCTGTCCAGCGACGGCATTCCTCCCCTTCAGTCGTGAGCATGATGACCGTCGGAAATTCCTTCACGCCAAATCTGCGGCAGTCGGTAGCGTGCCGATCGGCATCGACCATGACGCAGATAAACTCCCTGGAGAGCCCGACGAGCCGGCGGTCGACGAGCGGGCCGTGCGCAAACTCCGCGCACCAGTGGCACCACGCGGCGCGGAAGATGACGAGGATCGGCCGGTTCTCTACGGCTGCCCGCCGGAGCCCGGCCTCGTAGCCCTCGACGTATTCAATCCCGTTGCCCTGTTCCTGTGTCGTAGCGGAGAGCCGCACCGGTCGTGGCGGGGGCGATTCGACCGCCTCGTCGCGGATTTCGAAGCCGGCCCAGACGACCAGCACGATCAGCAGCCCCGCCGTACCCGCCACCCAGCGGCTGATCAGGTTGAAGAGAGTGGGATCTGACATCGTATGAGCATTGCGTGGCAGCGTGCAGGTGCGGCGGCCAGGTTTGGGAACGTTTCTCAGGCAGCACTAGTAGGGCGGCTGGTGTGGGGACGGCAAGGCCGGTCAGCTCTGTCCACGCCACGGGGAACGCGGGGGGCGGGGTAATTCACGAGAGCCGGGCATGCGTGGCAGGGCAGGTCAGCCATGCTCCGGTCGAGAACCGTTGTGTCTGCGGGATGAAAACCATACTGTCCCGACTCCATTTCTGTCGCATCCCCCAATGCATCCACGGGCAGCCAACGACGCCAGTTCCATGGTCAGAGTCGCTCCCAACGCCACGTGTGGCATCGCCGTCGCCCTCCTGATACTGGTGGCCGGCTCAGGCTGCCGACTGATTCCCCGATCGGGGCCCGTGCCCCAGGAGGTCGCTGACGCCCGCCGGCTCTGCAACGAGGGGCTGTCTGCGGCAGATCGCAAGGATTTGATGCGGGCCGAGGGACTCCTCGAACAGGCCGTGAAAAACTGTCCCACCGATGTCGATGCGCGACGCCACTATGCCGACGTGTTGTGGCAACGAGGCGAACGAATGGCGGCAGTGACTCAGATCGCCGAGGCGTTGCGGCTCTCGCCCGGCGACACGTCCCTCTGCATCGACGGCGGTCGGATGTACATGGAGCTTGGCCTGCTTGACGACGCCGACCGGTTGGCCCGTGAGGCGGTGCGTGTGGCTCCCCGTTCGGACAAGTCCTGGCGTCTCCACGGCCAGGTCGCGCTGGCCCGGGGCAAGCCCGAGGAGGCACTGGCCGATTTTCATCGGGCCCTGGCGATCGCGCCGGACGACCGTGACCTCATTCTCGACACGGCAGAGATCTACCGGCGTTTGGGCCGTCCGAAACGGGCTCTGGCCACTCTTGCCATCCTGGGCGAAAGCTACTCGCCGAACCAGACGCCGCCGCAGGTGTTGGCGCTTGAAGGCATGGCACAAGAGGCTCTCGATCGTCCGGACGACGCGATCGAGAGCTACCGCCAGGCGGTAGCCCGGGGATTGCAGTCGCCGGATATCACGACCCGTCTGGCCGAGCTGGAGCAGGCGGCGGCAGCCGGTCGGACACCACAAGCCATCGCCAACACACCCGCGGACATCAGCAGGCAGTAGCTGACCGCGATCCTATTCGCCGGTGGTGGTCCGTCCGGTGAGGAGATCAAAGGCGCCGATCGCCGGCACGAGCATTGCCAGCGTGGCAAAGCCATAGGCTGCTGCGGCAACCAGAAATACCTGCAACGCGTTGCCCTGCAGGAAGGCAGTGATGGCCACGAACGTCAGGGCCGGCAGGAGCGCCGAGGCCCAGCCGATCGCCGGTGACGGATTGCGGGCCGACAGGGCGGCGTAGAGACCGATGGCACCGCCGACGATCACGGCCAAAAACGGTGCAAGCTGCAGTTCGAAGCTGGAGCCGAAGGCGACCATGATTCGCATGGCCGTGGCCACGCCTACGAACAGGAATGCCACGGTGCCGAGGGCGACCGCAATCGCCCGCCGTGAGGCAGGATGTGAAAGGCCTGCGTACAGGCCGAGCACCGCCGCAAAGCAGATCAGCGTGGCAAGACCCAGCGACATGTAGATCGCGTTCTCGATGGTCGTAATCCGCGCCGCTGCCAGTGCTCCGCAGAGCACAAGTGGGAGGAGCACGATCTCGCGGGCTGCCGTCAACACTCCCAGCAATTTGCCCCAGACGAATTCGGAAGGCTCCAGGTCGGTGACGAGGAGGACGTCCAGTGCTCCCCGATCGCGTTCGGTGGTGATGCTCGTGACGGCCATCGCCGCCACTGCCAGCAGGCTTGCGAGGGCCATCGGCACCACGGCGATTGCGACCGTGAGGCCGTCAGGCCGGGCCTGACGGGCCTCCGCCACGATTCCCGCCACTGCCGCGGCAAAGAGCACGAGCCAGGCGAGACGCACGAGCAGCATCGCCTTGCCGTGGGCCCGGGTGCAGATCTCCCGCCAGAGCACGGGGTTGTTCCAGACGACCCGCGAGGGCCGCACGGACACCGTTCGGGCGGCATCTGTCGTCTCCGGCCGCCGGCGTGTCTCCTGCACGGTGTTCCAGGCCCGCACACGGCAGACTGCGAGAATGTTCGTCAGCACGATCAAGCCCGTCGAGACGGCGAGAAATGGCAGGAGCATGGTGCCGCCCGCTGGCTCGATCGCCGCGAACACCGCCCGTGCCGGCGACACCTGCGCGCCGGCCACCGGTCCGAACCGCCCAGCCACGACCTCACCGGCCGCCACCCACGCCACGAGCACGAAGGTGGTAATGGCCAACGCCTGAAACGTGGTGTCTTTCCAGAAGGCAACACATGTGGCCACGCTCGCCGCTGCGAGCGCTGCCGCGGCGGTCACCGCGAAGAGGCGGGCCAGCTGTGGCATGGTGACGCCGCCGAACAGCGAAGCGATCACAAACACGGGCACCGCCGCGATGAGGAGCAAGAGAACGCGGAGCAGGCTGCCGGCCAGTTTGCCCAGAACGAGTTGGCCATCGGTGAGTCGGCTGATGAGCAGGAGTTCGAGCGTGCGACGATCCTTCTCGGAGCTGACGGCCACGGTACTGGTCATGGCGGCGGCGAGCATTGCCAGCGAGAGTTGCAGCGGCGCCAGGATCCGCAGCAGCGTCGCACCGAACCGAGCCGTGTCGCCGGCCGTAGTAACTGCCTGGGTGCCGGTGACCACCAGCCAACAGGTGGCAACGATGCCCAGCAGGGCGCCGCAATAGACGGCCCGGGCGACAAACAGTCCGCGGGCTCGCGGCACCGCTTGCAACTCGCGTTCGAAGACAGCGCCCAGCATCTGTTCCCTCCGGTCCCCGGCCGAGTGGCCGCTTGGAAAAATTCGGTAATCCCCGTTACGATAACAGACGCGATCCCAATCCCGCACGGACGCGATGGATCGTGCTGGTGCCCCCCCACTGGAGATTGATTGTCATGATCAGCCGACCCGTCCTCTCTTCCCGTTCCCGGCCCTCGATCGCAGGTCTTCTCGCCCTGGCTGTCGTCCTGCCCGGCTTGGCCGCTGGAACCGTTGCCCATGGGCAGATGACTGCCCAGGCACTTGTGGGGAAGGCCGTCTCGGATGACGCCCAGTATGGCGACATCAACAATGCCATCGCCCGCTTTCGCGATCGTGATATCGACGGTTGCCGGGCGTTGATGGAGCGGGCACGGTCGAACAATCCGAAGCTGCCCCCGCCTGGCATGATGATGGCGGTGCTCTGGCTGGGCGTGAATCAGTTGGGGCCGGCGCGGGCGGAGCTTGAGGACACGGCGATCAAATTTCCTGGCGACCCTGAGCCCTATCTCATGCTGGGCGATCTGGCATTTCAGGACCGCCGCATCACCGACGCCGACGTGCTCTTTTCCAAGGCGACGGAACTCACCACCGCCTACACCGAGAACCCGAAGCGGAAGCGGGACTTCGAGATCCGCTGCCACGCCGGCAGCGGCGCCGTGGCGGAGGCGAGAAAGCAATGGGACAAGGCGCAGCAGCACCTCACGGGCTGGCTTGAACTCGATCCGGACAATGCCAGTGCCCACCAGCGACTGGGGATCGTGCTGTTTCAGCTCGACAAGCCGAAGGAGGCCCTCGAGCAGTTTCGCGAGGCAAAGAAACTCGACGACAAGGCTGTGCAGCCGGAGTTGGCCATGGCTCGGCTCTATGACGATGCGAAGCAACGCGACAAGGCCAAGAACCTGATCGAGCAGGCGGTCAAATTATCACCGCAAGATCCGGCCGTATTGCTCGCCTCGGCGCAGTGGTACGTGGGGCAAAACGATCTCCCGGCGGCGACGATCAATGCCGACAACGCCCTCAAGATCGACCCGAAGAGCCTGGAGGGTAAGGTCGTCCGCGGGGCGATTGCCCGCGTCTCCCGCGACTACAAAACCGCGGAAAAGTTTTTCAACGAAGCCCATCTGCAGTCTCCGGGCAATTTCCCGGCGAGCAACTCGCTGGCTCTCGTGCTGATCGAGGATGAGTCTACGGAGTCGCGGCAGCGGGCCCTCGAAATGGCGGAGGCCAACGTTTCCATGCACCGCGAGGGATCGCCGAATCAGGCCAATGCGCTCACGACGCTGGCGTGGGTCTACTACAAGCTGGGTCGGCGTGAGGACGCGGAGAAGATTCTCTCGCAGATCACGCAGAACAATCAGCTGACGACCGACGGCGCCTACTACGTGGCCAAGCTCTTGGCCGACCGTGGCGAGAAGGACCGCGCCCGCAAGATCCTCGAGGAGGTGCTTGCCAACGAAGCGATGTTCGCCACCCGTGCCGACGCCGCCGACCTGCTCGCCACGCTGAAGAAGGCAGGGGGCGGCTGAACGGCCGTCACGCCGCTACCTCGCCGCTTCGGGCGGTGGTGCCGCCACCGGCTGCTGTGGCATCGGTCGGATGACGATTCCGCCCGGCCGGGTGGGCAGTCCAGTGGGGCCCAGCCGCACGGCAGACCCCGTCTGCTGGGCGCGTCGCCGCGCCCGCAGCCGATCACTTCGGAGCGGAATTCCTGGGTAGGCTTCCACTGGCACTTCCAGGTTGGGCAGGCCAATGCGGCTGCCGTCGCCGTAGTAGGTGAACATCTCGATGCCGGACGCAGCGGAGGGGAGGGTCGCGGCCGCCAGAGACAGGATCGAGAACAGGACCGGCAGGCGCAGGCACCGCAGCGCCCAACCTGAAAACGTGGAGTTCATGGAGGTGTCCAGGATGAGGTCCGGCCGGCCAAGGCGACACCTCGTCGTTATCTTCGGCGGCAGCCCCTGCGGCAGTTGCTGAATTCCTTCGCTCCCCGAGCGACCGTCACGACCCGTGCGACGCGGCCTGCTAGGCTTGGAAAGATGCTCCTACTGCACCCCACTCACCTGTCTGGCGTTGCCTGCGTGGCCGCCTGCCTGAGCGCGATTGTGGCGGCGTGGGGGGCGTTTTGCGTCCGCGGCTCGACGGCTGTTCCGGCAGCTCTCTGGTCTGTGGCGGCCTGTCTTGCCCTGGCGGCCGAGATGGGGGCCAGGGCGGCCGGGGGCCTTGGCGATCCGGCTGCTGCTGCGGCCGCCCGCCTCGCGGTGGTGTCGCTCTCGCTCTGTCCGGCGATGTCGTTGCTCGGGGCAAAACGTCCCCAGCACGGGGTCTGGCAGCTGATCGTAGGCACGCTGGCTGTCGTGCTCGCCATGCCGGCAGCCTCCGCTCTCCTGATGAGGCCCGGCAGTCTGCCTGCCGTGCACCTGCTCGAACAGTGTTTCATGCCGCTGCTTGTGCTCGTCGGTTGGATGAATTTTGCCGGCACCCGGCGGGCGGCCGCGGTGACCGCTGTTGCTATGGCAGAGCTGCTGCTGATGCGGGGATTTCTGCCCGGAGCGTCGCTGGATGGGTTCGCGACGGCCGCGTCTGCAGCCACGATCGACGCCGCGGCCGCTGGACTCCTGCTCGGCGGCATGCTCCTGGCGGCGACGCAAGCCCTCCTGAACCGGCCCGGGCGGGCCAACGGTGGTGATGCCGCCAACGATCCGGGTGGCTCCGTGGCGGCCATCATCGATCCGCCTTTTCTCGCCTTGAGAGAGACGCTCGGCGCCGCCTGGACCCTTCGAATCGCAGAACGATTTGATACCGAGGCCGCTGCCCATGGCTGGCCCTTCCGCCTCCGGTTTGGCGGACTGGAGACTGTTCGTGATCCGCTCGACCGCCACTCTGATCCCCTGTGGCACCGCGACGCCCTGCGGGCCTTCCGCGCGCTGATGCGGCGGTTTGTCTCCGATGCCTGGCTTGCCCGCCACGGCTGGCCCACAGCGGTGGTCGACGGGCAGCACGCGGAGCCACAGGCATGACCGCATTGCATCCTGCCATCCGCGTGAACGACCTCGTCAAGCAATATCCCGGCCGACCGCCGGTGGAGGCTGTCCGCGGCCTTTCGCTGGAGGTGCAGCGTGGCGAATGCTTCGGGCTGCTCGGCCCCAATGGCGCTGGCAAGACGACCACCATCGAGATCCTGGAGGGGCTGCTGGCCCCCACGAGCGGCAGTGTCGAGGTGCTGGGGCTCCGTTGGGCCACTGATGAACGTCGGCTCCGGGAACAGATCGGCGTCTCACTGCAGGAGACGCGGCTTTCCGACAGGCTCACCGTTGGTGAAACCATTCGGCTCTTCCGCTCCTTTTACGCCGTGGGTCTCGATCCGGATGAGGCCCTGGCATTGGTGGGCTTGGAATCGAAGTCGCGGGCCCGAGTCGATGCCATCTCGGGAGGTGAACGGCAGCGGCTCGCGGTGGCGACGGCCATCGTGGGCTGGCCCGAACTCCTGTTTCTCGACGAGCCAACCACCGGCCTCGACCCGCAGTCTCGCCGACAGATCTGGGACCTCGTCGAGCGGTGCCGGTATTGCGGCCACACCGTGCTGCTCACGACGCACTTCATGGACGAGGCGGAGCGACTCTGCGACCGGCTGGCCATCATTGACGCTGGGAAAATCATTGCCCAGGGCACGCCGGCCGAACTGGTGGCGTCGTTCGACGTGGCGACGCTCGACGATCTCTTCCTGAAGCTTGCCGGCCGGCGGCTGACCGAGTCGGGATGGGCCGATCCGGTATCAACCAGCCCACCAATCGCCGGAGAATCGTCATGAACGCAGCGCGAAAGCCTGCGGTGCACGTCGCGCCGCCCGCCGTGCAACGTGGCGGCTACTCCCCGTTCTGGGAGCTCGTCCGCAGCCGGTTCCTCGAGTTTTTCCGCGAGCCGGAGGTGGTCTTCTGGGTGTACGGTTTTCCGGTGCTGATGGTGGTGTCGCTCGGAATCGCCTATCGCGAGCGGGCGGTGCCGGAGCCCCGCGTGGAGGTGATCGCCGGCCCTGCCACGGCGGCTGACGCGGTGGCCTTGGCCCAGTCAGGCAGCGGCGTGACGGCTGCGGTGAGTCAGCGCGAGGTGGCCCTGGAACGACTGCGGACCGGCCGGGCCGATCTGGTCATTGAACGAGACGAACCGGTTCTCGAACGGAACGAAGCAGGTGGCGCGGCAATCCGCTATCACTTTGATCCCTCACGACCTGAGAGCGTGCTGGCCCGGGATCGGGCCCGCGATGTCCTGGAGCGGGCGGCGGGGCGACGCGATCTGCTCGCCGCCGAAGACGTGCCGCAGACGGCTCCCGGCGGTCGCTACATCGATTTCCTGATCCCCGGACTGATGGGCCTCTCGCTGATGGGCGGAGGGCTCTGGGGCGTGGGATTCGTGGCGGTGGAGATGCGGGTCCGCAAACTCCTCAAACGCTTTCTCGCCACGCCAATGCGGCGGTGGCAGTTTCTCCTGTCGATCATGGTGAGCCGCATGCTCTTCATGATTCCGGAGATGCTGCTGTTGGTCTGCTTTTCCCGTTGGGCGTTCGGCGTGCGGATCTTCGGGAGCCCATGGGCGGTGGCCACGCTCGTGCTGCTGGGGGCAGTCTGCTTTGCGGGCATCGGCCTGCTGGTGGCGTCCCGCACCAAAACGCTCGAGGCCGTCAATGGCATCCTGAATCTCATCATGCTGCCGATGTGGATGGCCTCGGGGGTCTTCTTTCCGCGGGAACGCTATCCAGAGGCGGTCCAGCCCCTGTTGCGGGTCATGCCACTGACGGCGCTGGTCGATGCGCTGCGGGGAGTGATGCTGGAGGGAGCAACCCTCGCCGCCTGCTGGCCCGAGGTGGCCACGCTGGTCATCTGGGGGGCAGTGACGTTTGCGGTGGCACTGCGGATTTTTCGGTGGGTATGACGGGTGTCCCGTCGAAAAACCAGCGTGTCCATGCGTCGAGCATAGTCCCCACGGGTGGAGGGAGGTAAACTTTCCCGCTCGACGCGTTTCGCGGCCCCTGGTCGCCGGCACGTTCGTTTGTAGTATCTTTCCTCTCTTTTTTGGAGCGTTTCATGGCTGATGAATCC
>Ga0007796_10000512_pt1 | contig 12588 bp, 10 predicted proteins | sample CryBogmetaGMA0M_FD_60373 | JGI IMG/M metagenome (GOLD analysis project Ga0007796, IMG submission 60373) | Freshwater microbial communities from Crystal Bog, Wisconsin, USA - MA0M | ecosystem: Environmental > Aquatic > Freshwater > Lake | place: Crystal Bog, Wisconsin, USA | collected 2009-07-06 | reverse complement strand
GCATTATCTGGCTCGGGCCGGAGTTTGCCGGCGACCAGCGCCAGGATGATTCCGGATCACTGACCTTTGACAGCGCACCGCTGACGCGGTCCATCGATTTGGTGGGCGCGCCCGTGCTGACGCTGAAGTTCAGCGCGGACAAGCCTGTGGCGAATGTCGCGGTTCGGCTCAACAGCGTCTGGCCGGACGGGTCGGTCTCGCGGCTCACGTATGCGGTGCTCAACCTGTGCCACCGGGACAGCCATGAACACCCCTCCCCCCTGGAGCCGGGAAAGGTGTACACCGTCCAGATCGCGCTCGACGACGTGGCCTGTGCCGTACCCAAAGGGCACCGTCTGCGCGTATCGCTGTCCACAAGCTACTGGCCTATGGTCTGGCCAGCGCCAGAAGCCGTGACCCTGCAGGTCCATACGGCCGCCAGCTTCATGGACTTGCCGGTACGGGCGAAGAAGCGCAGCGAGATTGCACCCGTATTCGCTCCGGCAGAGGCAGCCCCGCCGGTGTCGCAGGTCACGCTGCACAAGCCCTTCAACCAGCGCACACTGACGCGCGACCAGGCCACCGGCGAGACACGCCTGGATGTCGTCGATGACTTTGGCCGCACAACGCTCCCGGCGCTGGGGCTGACGCTCTGGAGTTGCGGACGCGAGCGTTACAGCATTCTTCCGGACGACCCGTTGTCGGCGCGCCAGGAGTGCCACTGGACCGAAGAGCGCTCGCGCGGTGACTGGACGGTGCGCACGGAAACCTACAGCGCCTTGCAGGCCAGCAAGACGCATTGGCACATCACTGGCCGGCTGGAGGCGTACGAAAACGACACGCTGGTGCTGTCCCGGACCTGGGACAAGAAGGTACGACGCCAACTCAATTAGCCGTACTGTTCCGAACAATGCTGCACACGTGGATGCGACCCATTGGCATCCAATTGCGACAATGCGCGGCAGCCAACAAGGCGCGCACTTTTTTGGGCCGTGAAATGCCCAAAAAGTGCACTCTGTACCTAGGGAATATGCGGATGATTTCCCTTGGAAAACACGCTTGGGATGGATTACCATCCGCGACGGGAGCAGCAGTGCGCCCGGGGTACCTCCGCAAGCACATCCACCATGATCGTCGTGCTGGGTGCCCATTTATCAATCTGAATGGACTGGAGTTCTGTAACCATGGCAAATGTCGAAACCAAATCCGACGCGGGCATCATCCTTGACCGTCGTCAACTCATTCTCGGCGCCTCCGCCGTTGGCCTGTCTGCAGCCTTTGGCACCGGATCGGCACTTGCACAGGGCGCCCCGAAAAAGGGCGGCACCCTGCGCATGGGTATGGAAGGCGGCTCGCCGTCGGACAGCCTGGATCCCCTGACCTACGCGGACTCCATCCCCATCACCATGAGCCTGATGCTCTGGAACAACCTGGTGGAAGTGGCTGACAACGGCGACGCCGTGGGCGAACTGTTCGAGAGCTGGGAAGTCAAGCCTGGCGCTATGGACTGGGTGTTCAATGTGCGCAAAGGCATTACCTTCACCTCGGGCAAGACGCTCGATGCGGACGACGTGATCTATTCGCTCAACATGCACCGCGGCGAGACCAAGTCGCCCGCCAAGTCCTTGCTGGCCGACATTTCCGATATCAAGAAGCTGTCCGCCACCCAGGTGCAAATCACCATGAGCAAGGGCAACGTGGACCTGCCCTTCAACCTGAGCGACTACCACATCATCGTGGTTCCCAACGGCTTCAAGGACTACAGCAAACCCGATGGAACCGGCGCCTTCACGCTCGATGAGTTCCAGCCCGGCGTGCGCGCAACCTTCAAGCGCAAGCCCGGCAACTACTGGAAGCCAAAGCGGGGTAATTTTGACCGTGTGGAACTGATTTATATCGGCGACTCGGCAGCGCGGACCCAGGCTTTGGTAACTGGTCAGGTGGACATCATTAACCGTGTGAACCCCAAGACCGCAGGCTTGCTGGCCAAGAACGACAAGCTCAAGATTTCACGTACGCCCGGCATGGGCAACCGCTTCTGCTTTGTCGCCCACACCGACAAAGAGCCCTTCGCCAACAACAATGTGATGATGGCGCTCAAGCACGGCATCGATCGCAAAAAGATCGTTGACAACGTCTACAGCGGCTACGCTTCCATCGGCAACGACAACTGTGTCGGACCGAAGATGAAGTACTACGACGCCAAGCAGGTCACAAACAGCTACGACCCGGACAAGGCCAAGTTCTTCATGAAGAAGGCCAACTACTCCGGTGCCATCGAGTTGCAGGTGTCTGAAGGCGCGTTCTCCGGTGCGACCGATGCAGGCCAGATCTTCCAGGAGTCCGCCTCCAAGGCAGGTATCAACCTGGACCTCAAGCGCGTGTCCGGTGACGGCTACTGGGACAATGTCTGGCTCAAGCAGCCCTTCTGCGCGGTCTACTGGGGCAACCGTCCGACCATTGACAACCAGCTCACCTCCATCTTTTACGGTGGCAAGACCAACCCGTGGAACGACAGCCACTTCGAGAATGCCGAGTTCAGCAAGGCGCTGGAAGCAGCACGCGTGGAACTGGACCAGAAAAAGCGCCAGGCACTGTACTCACGCTGCCAGGAACTCGTTTCGCAAAACGCCGGAATGGTCAACTACGCGGTGCAGGACTACCTCGATGCCCACGTCACCAAACTGCAGGGCCTGACCATCTCCGGTCGCTACGACATGGGCGATGACCGCATTGCCGAAAAGGGCTGGTTCGCCTAAGTCCCCCTGCAAAGCTGGCCCTCTTCGGGCCGGCTTTGTCTGGTGTCAGGAAAAAACGGGTGGGGTTTGCGGTCCTCCCGTTTTTTTGTTTCCATGGCGGGTTAGCGCTGTTGGCGCGCGTTATGCTTGCCACTGGGGAAGATTGCCACCACCGCTATTTCATTACGTTGAGAACTCCATGGCAAAGTTGATTGTGAAAAGGCTGCTGCTGGGCGTGCTGACGCTTTTCGCAGTGTCCGTGCTGATATTCGTGTGCACGCAGATTCTTCCCGGCGACGTGGCGTCGGCGGTACTGGGCCAGGGCGCGACGCCCGAGGCGCTGGTGATTTTTCGCCGTGAGCTGGGCCTGGATGTGCCCGCGCACCTGCGCTACTGGAACTGGCTGGTCGGCGCCCTGCATGGTGACCTGGGTGTGGCATTGACCAACAAACGCGTCATCATTGCTGACTTGCTACCGCGCATGCGCAACACCCTGTTTTTGGCCGGCTATGCCGCGCTGATCGCGATCCCGCTGTCGGTGGGCCTGGGCGTGATGGCCGCCATCAACGAGGGCAAACTCGCCGACCGGCTGGCCAATGTGCTGACCCTCATCGCCATCTCGCTGCCCGAGTTCTTCATCGCCTACCTGCTCATCATCTTTTTTGCGGTGGATATTGCATGGTTCCCATCGCTGTCTGTGATCTCGAACGGCATGCCCTTTGCCGACCGGGTGTTCCAGACAACCCTGCCAGCCATTACCCTGACGCTCTTGGTGGCCGCCCACATGCTGCGCATGACGCGCAGTTCCGTGCTGTCGGTGATGTCCACACCCTATATCGAGATGGCCTTTCTGAAAGGCGCCCCCCGCAGGCGCATCATCGTGCGCCATGCCCTGCCCAACGCGGCGGCCCCCATCATCACCGTCATCGCCCTGAACATGGCCTACCTGGTGGTGGGCGTGGTGGTGATTGAGTCGGTGTTCGTCTACCCGGGACTGGGTCAATACATGGTCGATGCAGTGTCCAAGCGCGACGTGCCAGTGATCCAGGCCTGTGGTCTGGTCTTTGCAACGGTCTTTGTATTGCTCAATACCCTGGCCGACATTCTGGTGATTCTGGTCAACCCCCGCCTGCGCCACCGGCGCTAGGCCTTTCCCGTCAGCACAACGCCATGAAACTTTTTGGACACAAACTGACTGCTTCGGCCGCATTCGGTATGCTGGTCATCGCACTCTTCATCTTCATCTGCCTGTTCACGCCCTGGTTGAGTCCCTACTCCGAATCTGCCAATGTCGGCGGCACCTGGGACGAGCCCTCCATGAAGATGGTGTTCGGGGCCGACCAGATCGGGCGGGACATGCTGACCCGCATGATGTATGGCAGCCGCATGACGATTGGCGTGGCGCTGGCGATTACCACCCTGTCGTTTCTGATCGGCATCCTCACCGGGCTGGTCAGCGCGGTGCTGGGCGGCTGGGTGGACATCTTCTTCACACGCCTGGTGGACGTGATGCTGTCCATCCCCAGCCTGATTTTTGCCCTGATCATTTTGGGCGTGTTCGGCTCCAGTATCCCGACCCTGATCATGACTATTGCGGTGCTGGACTCCACCCGTGTTTTTCGTCTGTCGCGGGCGCTGGGCATCAACCTGCGGGTGATGGAGTATGTGGAGGCGGCGCGGCTGCGGGGCGAGGGCCTGTGGTGGGTGATTACCCGCGAGATCCTGCCCAATGCCTGGGCGCCGCTGGTCTCAGAATTTGGCTTGCGCTTTTGTTTCAACTTCCTGTTTATTGCCGGTCTGTCGTTCCTGGGACTGGGGATACAGCCGCCCTATGCCGACCTGGGTGGCATGGTGCGCGAGAACGCCGACGCCATCAACTTCGGCATGATGGCCCCGATTTATCCGGCCACAGCGATTGCCCTGCTCACGGTTTCGGTCAATCTGGTGGTGGACTGGATGTTGTCCATCGACGCCCGCCCCTCCGGCGCACAGGCCGAACTCTAGGAAGGAGCGCAATCCATGGACGACTCCACCATCCTGCACATCAGCGGCCTGCGCCTGGAGAGTGTGGCCGGCAATGTGATTGTCGACAACATTCATCTGCAGCTGCAGCGCGGCGAGGTGCTGGGCCTGATCGGCGAAAGCGGTGCGGGCAAATCCTCCATCGGCCTGTCAAGCATGTGCTACGCGCGCGCCGGGGTTCACATTGCGGCGGGTGCCATCGTTCTGGGGGGTATCGACATCCGCACGCTCGAGGCCGAGGGGCGGCGCCAGCTTCGGGGCAAGCGGATCGCCTACATCGCACAATCGGCAGCGGCGGCCTTCAATCCGGCCCACAGCCTGATGGACCAGGTTTGCGAGGCGCCGGTGCTGCACTGGCTAATGACGCGGCCCGAAGCCGAGTCCTGGGCGCGTGAGCTGTTCACAGCCCTGGATTTGCCCGATCCCCAGAACTTCGGCAAGCGCTTTCCGCACCAGGTCTCGGGTGGTCAGCTGCAACGCGCCATGGCCGCAATGGCGATGTCCTGCCGGCCGGATGTGCTGGTGCTCGACGAGCCCACCACCGCACTGGATGTGACCACCCAGATCGAGGTACTGATCCTGCTCAAATCGCTGATCCGCCAGTACAACACTGCCGCCCTGTACATCACGCATGACCTGGCGGTAGTAGCCCAGGTGGCCGACCGGATCAAGGTGCTTCGCCATGGCAAGGAAGTGGAAGAAGGCCTGACGGAGCAGATATTGCACCATGCCACCCAGGAATACACCGCCCGCCTGGTGGCCGTGCGCGGCGCAGCCGCCAGTGAACGCGCCAGCGCAGCCACCGTGATGCCTGAAACCGTGCTGTCCATCCAGGACTGCCACGCCTACTACGGTGACTTTCATGTGGTTCGGGGTGTTTCGCTGGACGTCAAAAAGGGCGAGACCGTCGCGGTGGTGGGCGAGTCCGGGTCGGGCAAGTCCACGCTGGCGCGGGTGGTCACGGGCCTGCTGCCACCCAAAAGCGGCACCATCAGCTTCCAGGGAGCGCCGCTGCCTGCCAGCCTGGAGCTGCGCAGCAAGGAACTCAAGCGGCGCATTCAACTGGTCTACCAGATTCCCGATGTGGCCATCAACCCGCGCCAGAGCCTGCTCGACATCGTGGGGCGCCCTGTAGAGTTCTATTTTGCGACCCGCCGCGATGAAATGCTGGAGCGTGCGAAGGAACTGATGAAGCTGGTGGAATTGCCGGAAGACTTTCTGGCACGCAAGCCTGGCCAACTCTCTGGTGGACAAAAGCAGCGCGTATGCATTGCCCGGGCGCTTGCGGCCAAGCCTGAACTCATCATCCTGGACGAGCCGACTTCGGCCCTGGACCCGCTGGTTGCCGAAGAAATCCTGACGCTGCTGCGCAAGCTCCAGGGCGAACTGGGCTTGTCCTACATCCTGATTACGCACGACCTGGATGTGGTCCACCGGATCGCGCATCGCACCGCAGTGATGCTGCAGGGACAATTTGTGGCCTTTGACCAGACCGACCGGATCTTTGACCAGCCGGACCACCCCTACACCCAGCGGCTGATTACGGCGGTACCGGAGATGCGGGTGGATTGGCTGGACCAGGTGCTGGCCAAGAGGGCAGCAGCCTGACCCCAGCGGGGTCCAACGCCGGCCCGCAGCCCCAGGAAACTGCCGGCCGCTCGCAGGCCGTTGGCGTTGCGCTGGTGGTGCTCGCCGCCTTATCCTGGAGCACTGCCGGTCTGTTCCCGCGCATGGTCAGCACCGATGTGTTCACCACCTTGTTCTGGCGTTCGCTCTTGGGCGGGCTGTCGGTGGTACTGTTCCAGCTCACACTCCAGCGCGGCCAGCCCATTGCCAGTCCGCTGCGCCTGAGCCGGCAGGAGTTCATCATGTCGGTCCTCAGCGGGGGGGCCATGGTGTGCTTTATTGCTGCGTTTTATTTCACGTCGGTGGCCGATGTCGTCTTCATCTACGGCGCGTTTCCGATGCTCACCTTGGTGCTTTCAGCGCTGCTGCTGCGCACTGCGATTCCCGTGGCGGATGCCACCTGCGCGCTGGCCGTGGCACTCGGCATGGCGTTGATTCTCGGCGGGCAGGCATCGATGCACAATGCCTTTGGCACCTTGCTGAGCCTGGTAGCCACCCTGCTGTTTGCCCTGATGACCATCGCCATCAAGCGCTACCCTGGGGCGCAGATGGTCAAGGTCACTTACACCGGGGCCCTGCTGGCAGCGGCACTGCTGGCGCCCCTGTCCAACCTGGGGGCCACCTCCCTGCATGACATGGCATGGCTCTGGTTGTACGGGTTTTTCAATATCGGCGTCGGCTTTGGCTGCTACCTGCTGGGGGTGCGCAGACTGCGTGCGGTGCTGGCGTCACTGATCTGCATGATCGAGATTCCGCTGAGCCCGCTGTGGGCCTACCTGCTGTTTGACGAAAAAGTGGCACGGACCACACTCTGGGGTGGCGCACTGACTCTGTTGGCCTTGCTCGTCAACCTGGCCTGGTCGGCGCGGACCGGCGGTACGCAGGCACCACCGCCACCGGTTTGATGCCGGTTCAGTCCGGCAAGGCAGAGGCCGACAGCGCGTGCTGCATCAGCCACTGCTCGAACTCCGCCACCTGGGCTTGCGCGATGGCCGGTTGGGCGCTTTTGACGAACCAGTAGCCGTGCGGGCCATCGACAAAGAGCGCGTGGTGGCGGCGCAGCGCACCGGACTTGAGTTCGGGCACGATCATGGCCTCGTCCACCACCACAACCCCTGCCCCCGCAAGGGCCGCGCTGATGGCCTGGTCCAGCGTGCTGAAGTTCAGTCCCGGACGGGCATCGAGTTCACGCGGACCATGTCTGGCAATCCACTGCTCCCAGACCGGTAGCCGCTGGTCGCCGTCCAGAATGTGCAGCAGCGTGGCTCCCGGCAGGGGCGGCGGCTGGTCCCCGTGCCACAAGGCGGGACTGCTGACCATAATGTGACGCTCCTGCAGCACGGGCTGGCTGGGCGTCTGCGGCCAGGGCGCCCGCCCGAACATGATCAGGCAGTCCACCGAGCGCGCTTCACGCACGCCCTGCAACCGGTCGGTGGTGATGGACAAATCGATATTGGGAAAACGGGCCCGGAAATCCGACAGCCTGGGCGCAAGCCAGCGGGTTGCGAAAGTAGGCGGCACATTGAGCCGGAGCATGTGCTGCAGGTCCTGCCCTCGTGCCTTGCGCACCGCCATGTCCATTTCCGCAAAGAGGCGTTGCAGGCTGGTGGCCAGTTCCTGACCAGCCGGGGTCAATTCCACCCGCTGGTGCACCCGAGAAAACAGGGTCACCCCCATGACAGATTCGAGTTGTTTGACCTGCCGGCTGATCGCCCCCTGGGTCACGTGCAGGACCTGACCCGCCCGGGTAAAACTGCCCTCCTGCGCCGCCACGGCAAACGCCTTGAGTGCGTTGAGGGGGGCCACGCGTTTCAAGGGTGCGCTCCAGCCGGTGCCACCGGGAGCTTCCATACGCCCTGCGCCGAGACGGCGTGGCGCTGTTCGTCCGTGACCAAATCCGGCGCAATTTCGGCCAGTGGCTCCAGCACGAACGCCCGGGACCACATTCGTGGATGGGGCAACTGCAATTCCGGGGTGTCCATCGACTCGGCGCCGAAGAGCAAAAGATCCAGGTCCAAGGTGCGCGGGGCATTGCGGTAAGGCCGCAAGCGGCCCGCGCCCTGCTCGATGGTCTGGAGCGAGCGCAGCAGTTGCCGTGCGCCCAGGTGGGTCTGCACTTGCACAACCGCGTTCACATAGTTGTCCCCGGCGGCATCCACCGGTGTGCTGGCATAGAGCGCGGAAGTCCGGGTCAGCAGCACCCCATCGAGTACGGCAATCGCTGCAATCGCCTGCGCAACGGCAGCGGCACTGTCTCCGAGGTTAGCGCCCAAGCCGATGTAGGCAGTGACCGCGCCGGACACCGCCGCACTCACAGCGTCGGTTCGCCGCCAGCGGGGGGCGTTGCGCCCGCATCCCTGGGACCATCAGGCCGCCGGCGCCGGCGCCGCTTGCGCGGCCTGGCGGCTTCTTCCGCCGCACCCTCAGCGCCCGACCCATCCTCTGCAGCGGGGGTGCCCCGGCCTTGGCTTTCGGGAGGCAGGTTGGCATCCCGCGGAGCAGCGTCACGCCTGGGCGATGGTGTACGCGCCCGGGGCGCCCGGGGCGACTGCTGCTGTTCTGCGCGCACCTGGTCAATCATGTCCTGGCGCAAGGCGTCGTCGGCCATGCTGAACTCCTGCCACCAGTCGGCGAGCAGCTCATCGACCTCGCCGGCATCGGCGCGCAAGCGCATGAAGTCGAATGCGGCACGAAAGCGCGGCTGGTCCACCAGGCCGAACGGGGTGCTGCCAATGCGCTTTTCAAAGCGCGGCTGCATCAGCCAGATCTCGCGCATGTCGCCCGCGAGTTTGCCGCGGCCCGACACGTCGCCGATGCGCGCATTGAATACGTCCTCGATCGCGTCCTGCAAGGCCGGGTGGCCGGGCTGGCGCGCGGCAATGCGAGCGGCCCAGCCGTCGCGCACGTCGGCCCACAACACGCAGGCCAGCAGGAAGCTGGGGGCCACTGGCTTGCCCTCACCGACGCGGCGGTCCGTGTCCCTGAGGGCCGCCTGCACAAAAGTCTGGCCGGCACGCTCCACCACCACATCGAGCAGCGGGTAAATGCCTTTGGCCATGCCCAGCAGTTTGAGCTGTTCGATCGAGGCCAGTGAGTGACCGGTTTGCAGCAGTTTGAGCATCTCGTCAAACAGGCGGCTCTGCGGCACATCCGCCAGCAGGCTCTGCGACTTGACCAGGGGTTTGGCCGTGTCCGGATCGAGCCGGAATCCCAGCGGACTCAATTTGGCGGCAAAGCGCACGGCACGGATGATGCGCACCGGGTCCTCGCGGTAACGCGTGGCGGCGTCACCGATCATGCGCAGCGTGCGGCTTTTGGCGTCCTTGAGGCCCTGGTGGTAATCCACCACGATCTGGGTCTCGGGGTCGTAGTACATGGCGTTGATGGTGAAGTCACGCCGCACCGCATCTTCTTCCTGCGGGCCCCAGACGTTGTCGCGCAGCACCCGGCCGGTGGAATCCACCGCGTGCTTCATGCCGGCCAGTTCACTTTTGCTGGTCTTTTCGTTGCCGGCCACCTGCTCGGCGGCGGCATTGTCCAGGTAGGCGCGGAATGTCGACACCTCGATCACCTCATGCTCGCGACCCCGCCCGTACACCACATGGACAATTCGGAAGCGCCGACCGATGATGAAAGCCCGGCGGAACAGGCCCTTGACCTGCTCGGGTGTGGCATTGGTGGCCACGTCAAAGTCCTTGGGGCGCAGCCCGACCAGCAGGTCACGCACCGCACCGCCCACAATATAGGCCTCATACCCGGCCTGCTGAAGCGTGCGCACCACATTGGCGGCACGCTCATCCACCAGGGCAGGATCGATACCGTGGACCGTTACTGCGACTTCCACCCGCTTGCCGAATTGCGGCTTTTTGGAGCGGGAAGCCGCGCTGGGCTTGCCCAGCAGCTTGTCGATGAATTTTTTGATCAAGTCGTTGTTCCTGGCACTTTGGGCCACGGGTCATGTAAAAAGGTCAAGTATGCGCCATCCCCGCGCTTTGGCCAAAGCGCGCAGCGGTGCGTCAGGGTTGGTGGCAACCGCCACATTGGCGCGCTCCAGCAGGGGCACATCGTTGATGGAGTCGGAATAAAACGTGGTGTGCACGCTGTCCCAGCCCCACCCCCGCGCCGCCAGCCACTGCTCCATGCGCACCACCTTGCCTTCGCGGAACGAGGGTGTGCCCTGGATCGCCCCGGTATACCAGCCGGTACCGCCGGGGCTGATGTCGGTTTCGAGCTCGATGGCCAGCAACTCGCTCACGCCGAAAGCCTGCGCAATCGGGCGGGTGACAAAGGCATTGGTGGCAGTGATGATGATGGCCGTCGCCCCCTCGCGCTGGTGCTGCCGCACCAGTTCAAGGGCTTGCGGAAGAATGCCCTTTTGCACCACAGTGCGCATGTATTCTTGGTGTGCTGCTATTGAATTGGTAGCGCCCTGCTCTCGGATGGCGCGGGTGGCAAAGCGCGCATAGGCATGGATGTCGAGAACACCGGCCTTGTAATCGTCGTAGAAAGCATCGTTTTGCCGTTTGAACTCCTCGGGGTCGTTCCACCCCAGGCCGCTGGTGAACTCGCCCCAGGAGTAATCGGAGTCAAACGGGATCAGGGTATGGTCCAGATCGAACAAGGCCAGCTTGGGGGCAGTCATGGGTTCTCCATCATGGACTTGATCATGGGGACGGTGATGGCGCGTTTGGTCTGTAGGCTGTAACTGTCGAGCAGGTCCAGCAACTCCATGAGGCTGGCGAGATCGCGCGTGAAGCGCGTGAGCATGAAGTCCATGACGTCATCACCCAGAAAAATGCCCCGCGCGTCCGCAGCCTGGCGCAGCACCGCACGCCGCTCGGGTTCGGTCAGCACCTGCAGGCCAAAAACATGCCCCCAACCCAGGCGGGTGCGCAGATCGTCGCGCAAAACCAGGTCCATGGGCGGGTATTCGCCCGCAGCCAGGACCGGGCGCTGGTGGGTTTGTGCGTTGACGAACCAATTGAATGCGACCTGTTGCTGCGCGGCGGTGTACAGGTGCACATCGTCCATGACCACGGCGGACCAGTCCTCGCTGAATGCAGGGGGCTGGTGCACACTGGCGTCGAGCCAGCCGGTGCGGTCGCCCTGCGCCTGCAGCGCCGCACGCCCCGCCTTGAGCAGGTGGCTTTTGCCACTGCCGGTCGGGCCCCAGAAATAGGTGGGGACCGGCGAGCGGGCCTGGCTGGCGTGGCCACTACCAATCCACAGCGCCAGATGCTGCACGGCCGCGCCATTCGGTCCCGCGAAAAAATTAGCCACGGTCGGACCCGTGGACAAGCCAATGTCCAGTGCGATTTGCTTCATGGAGAGGCCATCAGCCCTGGTAGAAGCCGCTGGTCAGGTAGCCTGCGCGGATACGGCGAATGGCCACCAACAGCACGGCACTGGCCGGCAAGGCCACCAGCACACCCACCAGGCCGAACAGTTGCCCGAACACCAGCAACGCAAAAATCACCGCCAGCGGATGCAGCCCGATGCGTTCGCCGACCAGCTTGGGAGTGAGGTAAAAGCTCTCCAGCAGTTGCCCCAGGCCGAAGACCGACGCCACCATTACCAGCGTGTAGCCCCAACCGGAAACCGCCGAGAATTGCAGCAGGCCCGCCAGTATCGCCAGCACCAGCCCGACGCCGAAACCCAGGTACGGAACAAACACCGCAATACCGGTGAAGATGCCGATGGGCAGTGCCAGGTCCAGCCGGAATGCCGCCAGCCCCGCACTGTAAAAAACGGCCAGGCAGAGCATCACCAACAACTGCCCGCGCAGGTACTGGCCCAGCACCGCATCCGCCTCCTGCGCGAAACTGTCGACGCCAGAATGCAGCCGCGGCGGAACCAGGGCCCGCAGCTGCACCAGCAGCCCGTCCCACTCCATCAGCAGGTAAAACAGCGCAACCGGGATCAAAACAATGTTGCCCAGCAGGGCAAAAGCCACGCTTCCCCCGAGTTTGATGGAGGCCAGGACCGAACCAAAAGCCTCTTCGAAGTTGGTGTCCAGGTAGGTCCGGACAAACGACTTGATACTGGCCGGGTCGAGGGACACCTGGACACCCCATTGCGCCAGCAAGGGGCGGATGGCAGCGTTGGCACTGTCGAGCAAAGCAGGCAACTGCTCGCGCATGAGCGGAATTTCCTTAGCCAGGATCGGCACAATCAGCAGCAACAGCCCCAGCAGCGCCAGCAGGAAAAACGCCTCTACCACCAC
>Ga0007796_10000509_pt1 | contig 12610 bp, 8 predicted proteins | sample CryBogmetaGMA0M_FD_60373 | JGI IMG/M metagenome (GOLD analysis project Ga0007796, IMG submission 60373) | Freshwater microbial communities from Crystal Bog, Wisconsin, USA - MA0M | ecosystem: Environmental > Aquatic > Freshwater > Lake | place: Crystal Bog, Wisconsin, USA | collected 2009-07-06 | reverse complement strand
CGAGGACTTGCAGAATCGGCAAGCAGGGCTTTTTGATTCGCTGGAATTGGTTCGTCAATCTGGCGAAGCGCGAATCTGGCCACTCACGCGTGATTCACTGAGTCCAGGCGGATACATTCAAATCACTGGCTTTGTCGCAGCCAGGATCGTGCGGGTTGAGGCTGGCTCACAAGTTCGGGCCTGGGTTCAACCTGCCGCCCTTTCGACGTCCACCGCGATTACACTCCGAGATGTCGGTTTCGATCAAAGGAGAACGCTCGGAATGATTGTACCGAACCCCTACATCGCCAAGGTTCGTTTATTCCAATGACAACCCTCACCGCCACCCAGAACAATCTATTACAGGTTATCATCGCGCATGACGGGGCGTCGGTCCATCAACTTTCGACGCTACGAGGTAAAATTCATGGCGCTGGGGCACAATGCGACGGAGAGAACTGCATTCCCGTGGGCAGTGTTGACCAGCGGCTGGCGGTCTGGCGGCCTGATATCATCATTTATTTTTGCCGAGACTGCTCACAGAAGGTCACCGAGTTTTTTCAGGAAGCCATTCGGCTGAACATTCCAGTTTTGGTTCTTGGACCTCACATTGACACTTCGATTATTGTTGATGTGTTGCGTCATGGTGCTCATGACTACATTGAGTACGAAGATACGGATGATCGCCTGATCTATCGACTCAATGAATCGTTTCAGCGACTCGCGAAACGCGGTGGTGCCTCCTACTCCGCCGGCAGACTCGTGAGTGTGCTCTCGGCGACGGCAGGAACAGGTGTCACGACGATTGCAAGCGGGTTGTCGTTTGCCATGGCCGCGCATGCCCCCTCTCGCATCTCGTTGAGTGAACTCGGGGTTTCCACACCTCAGCTTGCCGCGATTCTTGACCAGAAGCCAGCGACCACGCTCAACGACCTGGCGGGCCGATCTCATCTGATCGACTCGGCCCTGGTAAGGCAGGCCATGGTTACTCATCCGGCCGGCGTCGATCTTTTGCTCCAACCACTGGGGGAACTTGAGGCTACCCAGCTTGATGAAGAGCAAACGCGAAGGCTGTTGACATTGCTCAAGGTGATGTATGAACACTCTGTGTTGGACCTCGCTCAACGGCTTACACCTGGAAATATTGAGGCGATTCGTCTATCCGACACGATTCTTCTCGTTTGCCGACTCGACGTGCCAGGCATACGACTGACCAAACGGCTGCTTCGAGAGCTCCATGAAATGGGCGTTCCGCCCTCGCGAATCGAAGTGGTCTTCAATCGCCGAGGGGAACGGGGTTTACTTACACCTCATGCGGCCGGCGAAGCCCTGGGATTGACCGCACTGGGTAGCGTGGCCAATGCCCCGGCTATTATCAACACCGCACGTAATCGTGGCATACCCGTGAACCGAGTAGCTCGGTATTCAACGGTCACAAGAGAGCTAGCCGGCATTGCGAGCCGGTTGATCCAGCCCCGCTAACGTTTCCTTTGAGTCCGTTTCCTGAAACTATTGCAATGATCGGTCAAGGCGATGTCTGTTGGAGATCTGGAACGCGATATTGAACGGCTCAAGGTTGAGATCCACCGCCAGGTGGTTGAAAGCCTCGACCTTCGCCGGATCGAGTCACTGGGCTTTGATCAACTTCAGGCTCAGGTCCGGGATCGCGTCAATTTGCAGGTTCGACAAACGAAGTTCTTACTCACCGAAATTCAGCGCGAACAGTTGGTTGCTGGCGTTCTCGATGAAGTGTTCGGCGTCGGACCGATCGAACGGTACATGAACGACCCGTCAATCACAGACATCCTGGTCAATGGTCCGAATGAGGTCTATATCGAGAGAAATGGTTTGCTTGAGAAGACCTCAACGGTCTTCGCGAGCCAGGGCCATGTTCTACAGGTGATCCAACGAATCGCCGCTCGAGTTGGCCGCCGCATCGATGAATCCTCGGCCATGGTCGACGCGAGACTGCCTGATGGATCGCGGGTGAATGCGATTATTCCGCCCCTGGCGATCGGCGGTCCAGTCATTTCGATTCGAAGGTTCGGAACCACATTGGAGGTCGACGACCTACTCGAAAGCGGCAGTGTTGTGCCTGAAATGCTATATCTGCTGAAGGCCGCGGTTCGTGGTCGCCTGAATCTTCTGGTCTCTGGTGGAACTGGTTCGGGAAAAACCACTCTTCTGAACATACTGTCCTCTTATATTCCGCATCATGAGCGGCTGGTGACAATCGAAGATACGGCGGAGCTCAATTTGCGTCAGCCGCACGTCATCAAGCTCGAAACCCGCCCTCCGAACATCGAAGGAGTAGGTGAAGTCCGGCAAAGGGTTCTGGTTCGCAACAGTTTGCGAATGCGGCCAGATCGAATCATCGTGGGCGAAGTCCGTGGTCCAGAGGCGTTCGATATGCTTGCGGCCATGAATACCGGGCATGAAGGATCGATGACGACCGTTCACGCCAATGGACCCCGCGATGCTTTGAGCCGACTGGAAATGATGGTCGCCGCGGGAGATGTCACGGTCCCCATGGGTATTGCTCGCCGCCAGATCGGAGCAGCGATCGATCTTATTGTTCAGCTTGTAAGGCTTCAGGGGGGCCAGAGACGAATCTCAAGAATCTCGGAACTTCTGGGTTATCGGAAGGGTAAATACCTGGTTCGCGATCTGTTCGAGTTCCGACAGACAGGCGTGATGGACGGGAACGCGATCGGCGAGTTTCATGCATGTGGAGTGATCCCAAGATTCCTGGAGAAACTCTCTGTGGCCGGCATCGAACTGCCACACTCACTTTTTGAGAGCCGCGTTCTGGAGTCGGGCAGGAGCCAGCTCCATGAGTCGTGAATTTCAGCTCCTTGGCTTGCTCGAACAACCTGCGACGCTGCTACTTCTTCTAAGCTCACTGGGAGCCCTGGCCTTCTTCTTCGTCCGGCGAACTGGGGCCGACCGCAGGTTGCGGGAACGCGTGAACGACGCCGGCGGCAGACCACATGTTGACACCTCGTTGAACACCGATGATCCCTTGGATTCGTGGTTCTCGATGAGGCTCTCCCATGCGGGAGTTGCGATGAACGTCTCGCAACTCATGGCAATCGCGGTTCTTTGCTCGATCGCGTGTGGGCTCACGCTCTTGCTTCTGACAAACGAGACAGCCGCGGGCGCCGGCGGCATGATTGTTGGTTTTGGAATTCCGCTCGTGGCACTCGCAATTCTGGCAAGGACCAGGCGCAAGAAGCTTCAGAATCAGATTCCGGACGCCTTCTTTTTGCTGGCAAGGGCCATGAGAGCGGGTAGTGGTTTGGAACGATCCCTTTCGCTCTGCGCGGAACAGACGGACTCACCCTTGCATGAGGAACTCGAAGTCGTACTCCATCGCATGGATCTGGGTTTGTCTGTATCGCATGCGCTTCGACTGATGGGTGATCGGTTGAAACTCGAAGACATTGATATGCTGATTTCCACCATCCAGGTTCATGAGACAGCCGGCGGTGACCTTGCTCGACTGATCGATCGCGTGGCGACAGGCGCTCGTCATCGATCGGAGTTTCGCCGGCAGGTCATGGCCGCGACGTCCATGTCAAGAATCTCGGCGATCTTCATCTCTGCCGCACAGCCGATCATTCTGCTGATCTATGCCTTGTCGCCGCAGTCCGAAATTCTCACTTCGTTCCTGGCCGCTCCTGAAGGGAAGGTTGCCCTCGGCCTTTCCGTATTCCTGGAAATTGTGGGTGTTCTCTGGCTCCTTGCAATACTCAGGGTCAAACTCTGACAATCACGCGGATATGTGCCAAGGTTGAATCATGAATTCCATCCTTTTGACAACCCTGATTTTTTTGGGTGTGACCGTTCCCTTATTCGTTCTATTTGCGCGGCTACTGGATCCTCAACGAAGCCGGCTACGACACCTGACGATCGACCAGGAGGCGAGCGGGCGAACTTCCGTGCTGCCTGAATCGCTCGTCCAGGCATTGGATTCTCACTTGCCAGGGGGAAGTCATAGCAACACCCGCGAGATCGAGAAGCTCCTTCGAATGGCCGGGTATGATCAGCTACTGGCATTCCAGGAATTCCGCTCGATTCGCTTTCTTCTGATCGCGCTCTCGGTGGGAATCATGGCGCTGTTTGGTGCGCTCGTGCCGGACCGGTTATTGATGACGGTTCTGGTTGCCGGCCTGATTGCAGTTGTACTGTCATACTGTGTGCCGCGTCTGGTCGTCGAAATGCAGGCGAAGTCTCGTGGCCATTCGATCGCCAGAGGGCTGCCAATTGCCATGGATCTGATGGCCGTGTGCCTGCAGGCTGGCCTCGATCCTGTGAACGCGGTCGGGAAGGTTGCCAGTTCCCTGCGACGGGCTTACCCTGAACTGAGTGGTGAATTCCGTCGCGTCTTCCAGATCGCCCAACTCCATAGCATGCAAACTGGCTGGGAACAGCTTGCCAATCGCGTTCCATCCGAGGAAGTTCGCAACCTTTGCTCGATCATGAAGCAATCCGAGCGCGTTGGTTCCGATGCTGCTTCGGCGCTGATCGAGCATGCGAACGGCTTTCGGTTGCAAACGCGACAGCGGGCCGAGGCGCAGGCCAACCGGACGAGCTTCTGGATGCTCTTTCCAACGATCACCTGCCTGTTCGTCGCTGCCGCCATCGTACTCATCGGTCCCGTGTTCCACCAGTTCATCACCGGCGGCGCCAGCGTTCAGAAAATCCAGGAGCTCCAGAACCGTTCCACGTCGAAGGTCGAATCGTTCCGTGGCAACGCCAGAGTCTTTACAAACGCGGCGCCAGCGTCCGCAGGCCTGGTTAACTAACTTTCACATGCAATGGACTACGTATCTGCTCAGCCGAATGCAGCCAACACTTTTGACAGTAATCATATTGAGCCCTGAAGGGGCGAGTTAGGTTAGCACAGAGCGCGAGCCCTTGTTGTACTACACAAGTGGCACTTTGCCAGCATTCACCGTGTTTGCAGGGGCGTTGAACGAGAACAACCGTCGCATTCATCGAATCGCGAAGCGAGCCAGAGGTGCCATGGATGACTCTAGGAAGAGTCATCCATGGCACCATCCAGGAGAAAGCCGGGCTCACATGTTAGCCCAGACTTGTGTAGTATAACGAGGGCGTTCGCCCTGGGCTGTATTAACACGGGCCTTCAGCCCTAAGAGCAAGCCTGTTTCCGTGGCTACTGCATTCGGCTGAACGGTTAATATAATACTTATCCGCACATAGTTATTAGTTATGATATTAATAGATCGCCATGTATATAAAGAGTCAGTCCAATACAATTGTTCCTCCGAACGAATTTCCAATCGGGTCGTTGCCTGGCCCCACATAACGGGGGTAGCGCCAGTGCCCGGTTCGCCAGGGAGCATACCTGCCGCTGTACCAAAGAGATCGCGATGGGTTCGGGTCAGGAAGCCGGGCGGGAAAGAGTGGCAAATGTGATTCAGGCAAGTTGTAAGCCCCGATCGATCTCATCGGAAGATACGAGGGCCTCGGCTCATCCACCACGGGTGGCAATGCCACCCTACCGGTGACTTCCTGTGTACCCGTTGTGACGGCTGAATTTGTTTCTGTGCCCGCTCCACAAGACAATGCCGGCAAGAGGACCATGGCAAGAACCAAACTGTTCATGAGCGTGATCCTCGTATCCTGGATACATTGCAGCAGGGCCAATTGTCCCAACAATCGTCCTGTTTCAAACTCGACTACGCACTCCCATGCGCTTGAAAGATTCCCCATCAAGAAAACAGCGATGGAACCACTGAAATTAAGGGCGATTGCCGTCAAGTCATCTTATGACGGATCGCCAGACCCCTGAAAAGAGACCGATTTCGGCGGACAAGGAAACCTCTAAGCTCAACCGTCATAACTTTCACAATGCGCAATTCCGGTCCGTACAATCCAGATGATCCTTATACGTGGCAGGACGGTTGACGACTCAAGGGTCACCTGCTCGGGGTGGTTCGGAGTGGAATTGCAGCCACAAACAGCCTCGGCGAGACGTCGGAGGATGGCTGTCTCGCACACGCAAACTCATGATGAACGGCTTCAGATATCCAGATCACGCGCGGTGTAGGCTTCGTTCATGATGAAGCGGTAGCGCGGTTCGGGGTCCTTGCCCATGAGTTCAGAGACCGTGCTCTCGGTATAGGGGCGATCTTCGTCAGGGACGGTCACGCGGATGAGCCGGCGTTTCTCGGGGTTCAGGGTGGTTTCGTAGAGCAGTTGGTGGGGCATTTCGCCCAGCCCCTTGAACCGGGTGACGTTGGGTTTAGCGTTCTTGGGAAGTTTGGCGAGCACTTTATCGCGTTCGCCGTCGGTGAGTGCCCAGTACGTTTCTTTCCCATGGGTGATCTTGAAGAGCGGTGGGCAGGCCAGGTAGACCCGGCCCTCGTCGATCAGGCCCGGCAGGTGCCTGTAAAAGAAGGTGAGCAACAGCGTGGCGATGTGGTGACCGTCGCTATCGGCGTCGGTGAGCAAGATAATTTTGCCGTAACGCAGCCGGCTGGAATCGTAGGCTTTGTCCAGTCCGCAGCCCATCGCGCTCACGATATCGGTCAGTTCCTTGTTATCCAGAACCTTCGCCTTGCCGGCCTGCTCGGCGTTCAGGACTTTTCCTTTGAGCGGTAAGATTGCCTGGATGTTGCGGTCACGCCCTTGCTTGGCGGATCCACCGGCGCTGTCCCCTTCGACGATGAACAGTTCGGATTCGTCGGGGTTAGAGCTATCGCAATCGTGGAGCTTGCCGGGCAGGTTCAATCGGCCGCCGACCGGTGTCTTTCGGCGAACCTGGCTGGCGGCCGCTCGGCTGGCCTCGCGGGCCTTGGCCGCCTGAATCACGCGCTGGGCGATGGCGTCGCCGATCGATCGATTCTTGAGCAGGAATCCTTCAAGGGCCGGCCTTACAGAGGTTTCAACCAGTGAGCGGACTTCAGGATTGTTCAGTCGCCCCTTGGTCTGCCCCTGGAATTGTGGTTCATGTACGCAGACAGAGAGGATCGCCGTGAGTCCCTCACGCATATCCTCACCCTTGATCTCCAGCCCTTTCTTCAGAAGCTCGTGCGTGGAGATGTAGCGCTTGACCGAGGTGGAGATCGCCTCGCGTAGCCCCTGTTCGTGCGTGCCGCCGTCACGGGTTGGGATCGTGTTGACGAACGACTGGATCGACTCGTCGGTCGCCTCGGTCCAGCAGAGCGAAACGGCCATCCGGAAGTCGTCGTCCCGCTCGTACACGAACGGGACGGGCGCGACCCGTGTATCGTTTCGGAGCAGGTTGACGGCATCCAGGAAGTCGGCGACGCCGCCGTCGTGGCGGTATTCAACTTGTGTTTTGAGTTTCTGGTCGTTGAATTCGATCACGAGGCCTCGGTTGAGGTAAGTCTTCACCTCAAGCCGTTCGGCGATCATCACCGGGTCATAAACCTGCTCACCGAAAATTTCTGGGTCAGGTGTGTAGGTGACCGTGGTGCCGGTACCCCGAGCGGGCGCCCCCTTCTCTACGTCGCCCTGTGGTTTCCCTCTCGTGTATTTCTGCGTGAACGTGAAACCGTCGCGGCGGACCTCGGCGATCAGGCTTTTGCTGAGTGCATTCACCACGCTCGCGCCCACGCCGTGCAGGCCGCCGGCCACCTTATAGGCGTCGTTATCGAACTTCCCGCCCGCGTGCAGCGTGGTGAAGATCACTTCGAGAGCCGATTTCCGGGTCTTGGGATGCTTATCGACGGGGATGCCGCGACCGTTATCGACCACCGAAATCGTTTTGCCGTCAGAGTGCAAGGTGACCGCAATTCTTGTCGCGTGTCCGTTCATCGCTTCATCGATAGCGTTATCGACGATCTCCCACAGCAGGTGGTGGAATCCCGTCTTATCCACGCCGCCGATATACATGCCGGGTCGACGTCGGACCGCTTCGAGCCCTTCGAGCACGGTGATCGATTCGGCGGAATATGTTCCTGTGGCCATGTTCATCCTCAAACAGTTTCGCTGACCTGATCCATGGGGGGAACCGGTTCGACTTCATCGGGTACGATCGCTTCGATCGACCCTCGTTGTAGGATGCCGTACCCCTTGCCGCCCCGGCCTGTAAGCGGGTACTTCGAGGCCGATACCTTTTGGGTGGAGCCTCGGCCCGTGCGAACGTTGATCCCATCGCGTTTCCGGTCCGGATTGCAAAGCCCGAACCCGACGACGCGATCGCGCGGGTCGAGCTTGATCGCGGTCACGCCCCGGGCGGCGCCCGACACGATGTTCACGTCGCGCACCGAGAACACAAGCACACGAGCCATCCGCGTGGCCAGCAACACTCGCTCGCTCCCGTCGCTGGGCTCTACGCCAACGACAAGATCGCCACTCACGGAAGCATCGAGCCGGACCACGCACCGCCCCTTCTTGTTAGAGGGGGTTGCCAGCGAGGCGATAGAGAACCGCAGCACTTTGCCACCGGCTGTCATGGCCAGGGCGTAAGGAGGCGCTGGAAGGCCGGAAACCTGATCGTGGACGTCTCCTTGCCCGTTGCCGTTGGCTGCCGATCCCAGTTCGCCTGGCAGAACCGCCTGATGCGGTGTGGCGGGCAGGCCGGCAGCCGAGTCGGCCGCCTGAACAGGCAGGCAACGCGAATCGTGGCAAATGACACCGATGACTCGTTCTTGATCTTCGAGCGAGAAGATTTTCTGAATTGGTTCGCCGTGGCCGGTTGTCAGCGGCAGGTCGTTGGCCCGCAGGGTGTACGCCATCCCCCGGTCGGTCATGAAGCTCACAGTTTGCCTGGCCCGAGAGCGGAACACCCAGCCCACGCTGTCTTCATCCCTCACACGAATCGATGGGATATCGGTGAACGACTTCTGGCGTTTGATCCACCCTTCCCGGGTCACAATCACCCACGCATCTTCATCGACAATGTAATCCTCGGCGCGGAATTCGACGGGCGCGGTGGTCTGCGGCTGGATCAGCGTGCGGCGCTCGTCGGCATACAGCCGGGCGATCTCCTTGATCTCGCCCTTGACAATCTTCCAGCGACCGCCTTCATCGGCCAGTAGCTTGGTCACCTCTTCGGCCCTGGCCTGCCGTTCGGCAAGTTCGTCGCGGATATCCTTGATCTCGAGCTTGCCCAGTCGATACAGCTTGGTTTCCAGAATGGCATCGGCCTGGATGTCGCTGAGCGAGAACCGCTTGATCAATTTGGGCGCGGCGTCTGCCTTGCCGTCACTAGCTCGGATAATCCGGATCGCCTCGTCGAGATTATCGAAGACAATCGCGAAGCCTTCGAGGATATGAATCCTGTGCAGCAGGTTTTCGAGTTCGAACCGTAATCGACGGGTCACGACTTCCATCCGGAAGTCGAGGAAGTGCATCAGGATACTCTTCAGGTCGAGCCGGGCCGGAACCGCGACCTCGGCTTCCTCGGCGGGCAGCAAACACGTGAGGTTCACGTTGAACGAGATCTGGAGCGGGGTGTGCTTGAAGAGGTACGCCAGCGCGGCTTCAGCACTCGCGCCTGGCCGCAGCTCAAGCACAATCCGTACGTCTTCGGTACTCAGGTCCTTGACGTTGACGAGCTGGGGAACCTGCCCCTTGCCGATCAGTTCCCCAATCCGTTCGACCAGGGCGTCTTTCTCGATGCCGTACGGGATCGACGTGATCAGCACCTGGTTCGGTTTCTCGGGGTCTGGCTCATACGTTCCGCGCAGGCGGATACCACCCTGGCCCGTACTGTAGATTTGCTGAATTTCTTCGTGAGAGTTAAGGATCACGCCGCCGGTCGGGAAGTCTGGACCCTGAATATGCTTGAGGATCTTCTCGATTGGCAGGTCTCGGTTACTCTCCAGCAGCGCGAGTAATGCCTTGCAAACTTCGCCAAGGTGGTGAGGCGGGATATTCGTGGCCATCCCCACAGCGATCCCGGTGGTGCCGTTGACCAGCAGATTCGGAATCTGCGCGGGCAGAACCACCGGCTCCTCGGTGGTTGAGGCGTAGTTGGGGCGGAAATTGACGGTCTTTTGACCAAGTTCAGAGAGCAGCGAGCCGGCGGCCCGCGAGAGCCGGCACTCTGTGTATCGCATCGCGGCGGGCGGGTCGCCATCGATCGAGCCGAAATTACCATACCCTTCGACCAGCGGCAGGCGCAGCGAAAACGACTGGGCCATCCGCACCAAGGCGTCATAGATCGAGCTGTCACCGTGTGGGTGATAGCTCTTCATGACTTCGCCAACCACGGCGGCGCATTTGATGAATCGGGCGTCGGCCGTGGCACGCAGGTCCGACCACATCGCGTACAAGATACGCCGCTGCACAGGCTTCAGGCCGTCTCGTACATCCGGCAACGCTCGCGATGTGATCACGCTGAGCGCGTAGTTGAGATAACGTGTCCGCGTGGCCTCCGCCAGCGAAACATTTTCCACATTCTGTTCAGGGCGCCTTCCTGGGCCGTCCCCGTCCGTCCTCCTGCGCCTGGCCATCGGTCTTGATTCTCGCTCCTGACCCCAACTGGCTTTACCCAGCTACAGCTTCAGTCCAGGCCGCACTCCCTGGCCCGCGACAAGTCACCCCTGAAAGGCAACTCGGTTGCGACCATAGCACATTTCCGTCAAATCAGGCAAGCATTTGAACTGTACAACGGAATCGTAGATCACGCTCCCATGAATCCCATTCCGCTTGACTTTCGGGGTTGGTTAAGCTATTTGCCGCTCAAGTGACTCTTTCTCATGGATCTTCGAAAGAACAAGTTGGTTGACGCACGTTCATTTGTGCGGCGAACAACCTGACTTTCCGCTTGCCCACATTGGGCATGCTCTCTGTTTTACCAAAGGATTGAGGTGGACATGAATCCCGCAAAGTATCTGGTCGAGTTGATCGGCACATTTTTCCTGGTCTTCACGATCGGCATGACCGTGATGAGCCCAGATGCCTCTGCGCTGGCGCCTTTGGCGATTGGTGCCTCGCTGATGATCATGGTGTACGCTGGCGGTCATATTTCGGGCGGCCATTACAATCCTGCCGTGACGCTGGGTGTCTTCCTGCGCGGGGGGAACAAAATCTCGGTCGGTGATGTGGTTCCCTACTGGGTGGCCCAGATTGTGGGGGCAATTCTGGCCGCCGTGCTCGTTCTTTATGTGAAGGGGAACCCGCCGGCCGCTGTTCCGGCCCCCAATGCGCATGCCTACGGGGTGGCCGAGAAGTTCCTGGTCGAGTTCCTGTTCACGTTCGCCCTGGTCTGGGTGGTCTTGAATGTGGCGACCTCCAAGGAGACGGCCGGCAATTCCTTCTACGGACTGGCCATTGGCTTCACCGTGGTTGTGGGAGCGTTCGCCGTGGGTTCGGTCTCGGGCGGAGCGTTCAACCCGGCCGTGGCGATTGGTGCCACCGCCATGAAGCTCATCAGCGCTGCTGAGGTCTGGATTCATCTTGCGGCCGACCTGCTCGGCGGAGCCGCGGCCGCGTTCGTCTTCCGGTTCGTGAATCCGAAAGACGTGTGATTGTCGCCAGCAAATCTGCTGCTATTGGGCGGTCGGGTTATCATCAATACGGGATAACTCGACCGCCCCTTTGTGTTTCTAGCTGGAACCCTTCATGCCGATGTCGGCCAACAATTCGCCCGCTCGCGTACTGATTTCCGATTTCGATGGTACTCTCACCCAGCGCGATTTTTACCAGGTGTTTCGAGACCGGTACCTCAAGGGGGATGCCTCGGATTTCTGGGCCGCTTATCGGGCCGGCCAGATGACCCATTTTGAAGCCCTGCGCAAGATCTTCGAGGCCGCAGCACCCGGTGAGCAGGCGCTCTGGTCATTGACCAGCTTGATGAACCTGGAACCAGAGCTGGCCGGTTGTGTCAGCCGCTTGCGGTCACAAGGCTGGAAGATCGTCATCGTTTCGGCCGGCTGTCGCTGGTACATTGATCGGTTGCTGGCTCAGGCGGGTGTCTCATTACCGGTCCATGCGAATCTCGGGTCAATTGTCGAGGGGCGGTTGGTCATGGAACGCCCAGTCGATTCTCCATTTTTCTCTCACGAAAACGGGATCGATAAACCGGCGGTGGTCCGGCATTACCTGGATGCTGGAAACGAAGTTGCTTTCGCGGGGGACGGGTACCCCGACCTGGAAGCCGCCCTGTTAACACCGGCCCGACAGCGTTTTGCGCGTGGTGACCTGGCAGAGGCGCTAGCCAGGCAAAGCGAGCCGTTTCAAACATTCGGCCGCTGGCGGGATGTGGCACGGGCCCTTGCCCCAGGTGGGCAAGGATGACCAGGCTACTACGGACAAATCTTGCCGAATTGGACTCGCTTGACACGTTTGCCCCTTGGACATTCCGGAGGATCGGTTTTCATGCAATGCAGGCAATTTGGTCGGCTCGGATGGAACGTGAGTGAAGTTGGCTACGGGATGTGGGGGCTGGCCGGCTGGACCGGCGCCGATGACCAAGAGACCTTGAATTCACTGCACAGGGCGGTCGAGCTTGGCTGCAACTTCTTCGATACCGCGTTTGCCTATGGCGAAGGACATAGTGAAAATCTTCTCGGCCAGCTCGTGAAAGCCCACCCAGGCAAGAAGCTTTATGTTGCCACCAAAATTCCTCCCAAGAACCGTACCTGGCCATCCCAGCGTGGTTTTGTTTTGGCGGATGTCTTCCCCGCCG
>Ga0007796_10000508_pt1 | contig 12613 bp, 11 predicted proteins | sample CryBogmetaGMA0M_FD_60373 | JGI IMG/M metagenome (GOLD analysis project Ga0007796, IMG submission 60373) | Freshwater microbial communities from Crystal Bog, Wisconsin, USA - MA0M | ecosystem: Environmental > Aquatic > Freshwater > Lake | place: Crystal Bog, Wisconsin, USA | collected 2009-07-06 | reverse complement strand
GTCCTTGTCGCTTCAGCCGGCTGCGCAGCCGGTGCCGATGCTGAAGTATCGGTTCTTGCCGAGCGAGGGGGAGCTTCTGCCCGGTGATGCCGCGCCCATCTATCTGCGGCTTCGCCATGAACTCCCGGAAGAGGCATGGAAAGGAATTGATGAGAAGTACAACGCGTGGTTTGAACTTCCGCTGACCGAGATCCCGCTGGCCGAGGCGGTACCGTATATCCAGAGCTGGGGTCCCCGGTTGAAACAGCTTGAGTTTGGTAGCCGGCGGGCGCAGTGTGACTGGAATTACACGTGGCCTGAGCAGCGGCTGGATGCGATTGAGATCTTGCTGCCCGATGCGCAGGCGATGCGGACCTGGGGCCGTTTGCTGGCGCTGAAGGCCAGGGTTGAGATCGCCGAGGGGAAGCCAGAGGCTGCGATTGCCACCCTGGAAACGGGCCTGGCGTTCGGGCGGCATGTGGGCGCCGGCCCGTTTTTGATCAATCGTCTGGTGGGGATCGCCATCTGCCAGATGATGGTGGAGCGGGTGGAGGAACTGGTCCAAACGCCAGGCTGCCCCAACCTGTACTGGGCGCTCACGGTGTTACCACGCCCCTTGATCGATATGCGTTCGGCTCTTGAGCTTGAGCAGCGCATGGTGGTGATGATGGTGCCTGAACTGGAAGAAAAGCCCAGAGAGGAGCAAACACCGGCCGAGTGGGCGGTGGTGCTCAAACGCCTGGAAGACAGCCTGGACCGTTTGACGCGGAAGGTTCAGGGCAATACACAGCCCAAGCCAGGAGGGCTGAAGGGGTTCTGGGAGGCGTGGTCGCGTGGTTCGTTGAAAGGGAAATTGCTGACGCAGGCGCGGCAGGTGTTGCCCGAGGGGCGTGGCTGGACCGCCGAGCAGGTGAACGCCATGAGTGATGACGAGGTGGTCGTGCGGCTCATTCGCAGCCGCTATCAAGAGGTGTACGATGCGGCCTTTGCGCCGGCCTATTTGCCTGACCTGGAACAACCGCCGGCCGTGATGAACGAACGGGATAAGGCCCGGATACAGGCCCTGAAAACAGGGCCGCTGCCGATCCTGGCGGAGTGGGTGCCCGCCATTCAGTCGGCGCGGCATGCTGGTCTGCGGCTCGATCGCAGGATTGCCGCACTCCGGGCCGTGGAAGCTCTGCGCATGCAGGCCGCCGTTGATGGTGGTAAACTGCCGGAGGATTGGTCGGGGCTCAAGGTAGTGCCGGTTCCGCTCGATCCCGCCACGGGAGCTGCGTTTTCTTTGAAGATGGGTGAGAATGGATTGGAGTTGGTTGCCAGTCCGGTGACCAACATCCCAGCAGCCGGGTTTGAGCTTGGCTATCGAATCGCGATTCGTCCCTGAGAGCCTTGAAGGTTGTCTCCATGATGATTCGTTCGGTGAATGCCTGGATATTCTGGGTGGCATGGGCGTCACTGGCCTCCTTCGGCTGCAACTCTTGCCTTGCAACCGAAGAAGCCGCACCGCCACAAGAATCCAAAAATGCCTACGTGTTCAGTTTCTTTCGTGATAACGGCCAGGCGGGCGTTTACCTGGCGATCAGTGACGACGCAACTCAGTGGCGCGAACTGAATGACGGCAAGCCGGTCTTGGTTCCCAAGGTTGGCGGCAAGTTGACGCGTGACCCCAGCATTTGCAAAGGGCCTGATGGCCGCTTTCACATGGTGTGGACAACCTCGTGGACCGACAAGGGCTTTGGATTGGCCCATTCCAATGACCTGCTGGACTGGTCAGAGCAGCAGGTCGTGGCTGTCAATCAGGATGACCCCAAGGCGAACAACACCTGGGCCCCAGAGATCTTCTACGATGATGCCAGCAGGCTGTACTGGGTGATCTGGGCCACGACAATCGAGGGGGCGTTTCCAGAGACCCAGGTGAAAGCGGAGAAAGGATACAATCATCGCATCTATGCGGTGAGTACCCGGGATTTCCAGGCATGGAGCCCGCGCAAGTTATTCTATAACGGCGGCTTCAATGTGATTGACGCCTTCCTGTTTCGCCACGAAGGCCGGTACGGGTTGGTGGTCAAGGATGAGACGGTTGAACCAACGCCGGCCAAGAATCTGCACGTGGTCTGGTCAATGAAGGGGGTCGACGGCCCCTGGGATAAGGTGGGCCCGGCGTTCACGAATAACCAGGAAGCCTGGGCGGAAGGGCCTGCAGTGGTCCGGGTGAGAGATCACTGGCTCGTCTATTTTGACCAGTACAATAAGGGTGGCTATGCGGCCCTGGAAACCCGCGATTTCCAATCGTTCACGCCAATCAAGGTATCATTGCCGGCGGGGATCAGGCATGGCACGATCGTGGAAGTGGACGGCCAGACGGCAGACCATCTGCGGAAAGAATAAAGGAAACCACGAATTCCAGACGAGGAACCGGAATCAATAAACCACGAATCTTACGAATCGAACGAATCCAGAATCAGAATGAAGGCAAGAACAGAATGAATGGAGTCTCTCTTCCTCTGTCCATTGCGTCCATACCGTCCATTTCCTCTGTTTTGGGTGGCTCAGGCTGGACCACCCCATTCCGTTGTCTTTTCTGGATTCGTTCGATTCGTAAGATTCGTGGTTGAATTCTCTTGTGTCTTTGTGACATTCGTGGTTCCTGGTGGGGCGTTTCATGTCACCGTTTGAATCAACACTGGAAATCGTGGTGCGGTCGACCGAGATCGACGTCAACGGGCACGTGAACAACGCCAAATATGTGGAATACCTGGAATGGGGGCGTGAAGCGTTTTACGAGCAGATCGGTGCTCATTATGCTGCGCTCGAAGAGCAGGGGGTGATCACCGTGACGGTCAACCTGACCTTGAACTATCGGCGTGAGTGTCGCCAGGGCGAAGCGTTGACCATCCTCACCCGCCCCGAGCGGCTGGGTCGGACCAGCTTTGTGGTACGTCAGGAAATCAAAAAGGCCGCCAGCGGTGAGCTGGCGGCCGATGCGACCGTGACCATTGTGACGATCGATGTTCAGACTCGCCGGCCGGTTCCCGTGCCCGAGCTTCTGGTCAAGCTGTTTACTTCGAGCTGATATTCGTGATCATCAGAATGTTCACCGCGATGTCACGTTGTACGGGTTGGTAGCCCAAAGAATTTTTACCGCGAAGTCGCGAAGAGCGCAAAGGGAAGATAGGAAAATGAACTTCGATCCTTCTCTCTTTTGTTCTTCCTTCGTGTTCTTGGCGCTCTTTGCGACTTCGCGGTAAAAATCGATTTTCATCTTCCCTTGGTGTGCTTCGTGGTGAAGATTCTTACGGCTTCAGCTCACTTCTTGGCCGGTTCGTCGAGTGGCAGGATCTCGACCTTGCGGAACTCGACGGGGTGGCTTTCGGCCTGCAGCGACAGGGTGCCGCCCTTGAGCATGACGTCCCCCTTCTGGGCCTCGATAATCTTCTTGGCGTCGGCATCGTTGGGGTCAAGCTGGGCCTTCTCGTACTTCAGCACCACCTGGCCGTCGATCTTGTGCTCGATCACCTTGTCGCCGTGCACCTCAACCTCCATGGTGACCCATTGATCGCCGTTGTAGGTCTTGGATGTGGAATCGACGCAGTGCGGCTGCATCAGTACCCCGTCGCGCACCACCGTGGTGCCTGGTGTGCAGAGGTTGGCGGTATGGCGTTCGCCTTTGCCGGACCCGCCCAGGAACTGCACTTCGATGGAGACCGGGAAATCCTGATCCTTGCGCATGGTTTCGGGGCTCTGGCCGTGGATCATCACGCCGCTGTTGCGGAACGCCCAGCCCGGCCCTTCTTTGCACTGATCGCCCACAAAGCGGTACTCGATCCGCAGCCGGTAGTTGCTGAACGGTTGCTTGTAGAAGAGGTGGCCGAACTGGCCATCGAATTTGTCGTACTTGTCATAGGCCACGCGCAAGATGCCGTTCTCGACCCGGAACGTGTCATGGGCGTTCACGCCCAGGTCATAACCGGTGATCTTGGGGGTCCAGCCTTCAAGGTTTTTGCCGTTGAACAGGGGAATCCAGTGTTCTTCGTGGCTGGCCGGTTCACTGGCTTGCAGCGTGTGCGTGGGGTTTGTGATCGCAACCCAAAGTAAGGCCGGCATCAAGAACAAGAAACGTCGCATGTTGATCAGCTCCAAGGTACGAGCTTCCGTCAAGGTATGGCGGACAGATAGTACGAAGTGAATCGGTCAGTGTCCCTGGAATTCCTTCCAGTATTCGCGGAGCAGGCGGAAGGCATCGGCCTCGATCCTGAAATCGCCGATGTAGGGATGGTCCATGATCAGGATGAGATAGATCATCAGGCCAATGAAGCTACCGATCAAGCCTGTGAGCGCCAGGTGTGCGGAAAACGGTTCGATCTGGAGCGAATACAGGATGAGCATGTTGAGGATGGCGCCGATGACCAGGATCCACCAGAGGATCGCTGGTAGCCCGGTATCGTAACTGGCGATGCGGGTCGAGCGTTTTTCCATCCAGGCGTTGTGCTGGTCGAGGGCCGCCTGCATGAGAACCGTTTCACGCGGGGTTTTGGGTTCGAATTCCGACAAGCGTTGGTGGATGCGGTGAATTCTGCGCAGGGCTTCGGGAGTGTTGTGATTGAGAACTGAATCGGTCCAGGCGTGGTCGATCAGGTAATTGACATATTCTTTTAAACTGGTTCCAAGTTCGGAACGAAACGGTTCGGGGAAGACCGAGACATCACGCGCGAAGGCGTTCAGGGCCGTGGCTTCGTTCTCGACGATATCGTTGCACTTCTCGAAGTTTTCCCAGGCGGCCACGGCCACCAGGCCGAGCGTGATGCCGTAAAACACGCCAAAAGCCTGAACAAACGCGCCGACCGCCTCATTGTGATCTTGAAGTGACTTGTCCAGGTACCGACGCAGCGGCTTGCGGAGCCAGACCAGACCCAGAACGGACCCGCCCACGATCACGGTCATCACCAGGATAAACTGGAACCAGTTCGGAAGGGAAAAGACCCACATCATGACGTTGTGATCCAGGTGTTTGTATGTCTTGAAGGATGAATCCAGCGGAGTAGTCGTCAGGTCAGGCCGTATGGAACCCGGGGGCGTTCAGGCGGCCGCGCCGGTTTCGCTGCCGCCGTTCTTGAACCCTTCCCACTCTTCCCAGGAGTAGAGCACTTCCCGCGCCGAGCCGCTCTTGAATTCGCCCACGATGCCGTCTTCGGCCATGTAGTCGATGAGCCGGGCGGCGCGGCCGTAGCCGATCCCCAGCGCCCGTTGCAACAGCGACGTGGAGCCGCGCTGTTCGCGGATCACCACCTCGATGGCGGCCTCGTACAGTTCGTCGCGTTCCTTGAGGGCGGCGGTGCCCTCTTTGCCCACCTTGCCTCCGCCCACGCTGACTTGGGTGAGTTCCTTGCTGAACTCGACCGGGTACTGTTCCAGGTAGGCGCACACCCGATTAACCTCGCCGTCAGACACGTAGGTGCCCTGGGCCCGGATGATGTGCGAGGTGCCTGGGATCAGGAACAGCAGGTCGCCGTTGCTCAGCAGTTTCTCGGCGCCCATCTCGTCGAGCACGACGCGGCTGTCGGTACGACCGGCAACCTGGAACGCGATCCGGGCCGGCAGGTTCCCCTTGATCAGACCGGTGATCACGTCGACCGTCGGTCTCTGGGTGGCGATGATCAGATGGATGCCCACTGCGCGGGCCTTCTGCGCGATGCGGACGATATACGATTCTACTGCCTTTGCGTCAGTCTCCTTGGACATCATCATATCCGCGAATTCGTCGGCGATGATCACAATGTACGGCATGAATGTGGGCACACGCTTCCGTTCTTCCTCGGTTTCGAGGTTGAGCCGGCGATAGATTTCTTCGGCACCGAGCGCGTTATACGTGTGGATGTTGCGAACGCCTGCCTCTTCAAGAATGGCGTACCGCTCCTCCATCTTGTCGCACGCCCACGACAGAATTGGTTCCGCCTTCTTCATGTCGGTGATCGGCGGATTCATCAGGTGTGGTATTTTCTTGAATTGCGACAGTTCGACCTTTTTGGGGTCGAACAGGATCAGCTTCACCTCATCGGGGCGCTTGGTCATGAGGATCGACAGGATCATAGCGTTCAAGCAGACCGATTTACCGGTCCCGGTTCGGCCGGCGATCAACAGGTGGGGCATATCGGCCAGGTCGTAGGCCAGGGGCTGCCCCTTGACGTCTTTACCCAGAAACAAGGGGACGCGCATCTTGCTCAGGCGGTCGGAGATGCCGGTCATGACCTCGCAAAGCTTGACCATGGCGCGGCGGTCGTTGGGGACCTCGATGCCGACAGTCGTCTTTCCTGGAATTGGGGCCACAATGCGCACGCTGGGTACGGCCAGGGCGATGGCCAGGTCGTTAGACAGGCCGGCCACCTTGGAGAGTCGCAGACCGGCCTCGAGTTCGATCTCGAACTGGGTCACCACCGGCCCGGTGTCGATCTGGACAACGCGGACGGCGCAGCCATGTTCTCGGTAGATCTTTTCCAGGAGTATGGCCCGTTCCTGGACCTTGGCCTCGTGGTCGCCAATGGCGAACGGCACGGGCGGGTCAAGCATGTCCAGGGACGGCGTGACGAACGAACCGTCGTAGGGGATGGGTACGGTCGCGCTCATTTCACGACGGCCGGTTTCGGTGGACTGGGGGGATGCCGCGGGACGAGCAGGCGCTGCGGCAAGGGCAGGTAATATCCGGGGTGCTACAACCGGCGGTTCGATCGCCACAAGGACGCGGTCGCCCGGGTCGGGCTGGAGTTGCCAGGCGTGCCCAGCGCCGGCCTGCGGTTCGAGCGGCCTTCTGCGCCTGAACTTCTGAGCCAGGCCAGTGACCTTGAGCAGTTCACGTACGGGCCAGCCGACGATCGTCTCGTGGCAGAGGGCGATACCGCACAGGCCAGCGGCTCCCAGGATGAGCAGTCGCCCCACCGGGCCAAACTGAGCGCCCAGGAAGGCGGACGTGAACCCACCCACGTACCCACCGCTCCCCACGGGCGGGCTGGGCTGGAGCCCAGGCGCAAGCATCTGAATCAAGGCGCTCAGGGCAACCAGGACCAAGCCGAAGCCAAGCAACCGGGAGCCGGGCTCGGGTACGGCTCGTCGCCTGAAGAGCAGCCCCGTGAGTACGAACAGGCCCCAGAGCACCAACCACGAACCCCAGCCTATGCTCTGGAACAGGCCATGAGCCAGGCGTGCCCCCATCGGGCCGCACGGGTTATGGGGCGGTTGCGGCTGCGCGTGCCAAGCCGCCAAACCAGGCGCATCGGCCGGGTCGTAACCCACAAGGCTCAGTGCCAGGAACAAGCTGCCGAACAGCAGCGCGAGCCCCTGACCATGATGAGTCCAGCGCGGTCGGTCGAGCATCCGCCACAGATCCTCGTGTCACTCGGTTGATCTCTCCACGGATCAAGCCACCCAATATCGCCCTCGCGGGTCAGGCTGGTTGGTTCGTCCAAGAACCAACTCCTTCCCAACGCGGGCCATCATGGCTGTGAGATCGGTCCATACAGGGGTCAGGCTTGGGGGGATCCCAGGCCGACCCCCGGACCAGGGGCAGAGCGTGACGATTATGACAGCGGATCGGCTATGGGCCGCTCGGTTTATTCAGCCTGGGTAAGATCGACGGTCCCACCCTCGATCTCGTCGGCGGAATCACCCACCGTCTGAACCCGGCCGCTGATGTCCAGGTAAATCTTGTCCTGCATGATCTCGGCAATGACCACGGCCATCTTATCGGAAGTGCGCATGTCCACCAAAGGGCGAGAGCCCTGGTTGAGTGCGATCAGCCGTTTTTGAATGAGCGTGGCCAGCTTGAACCGGCCGCCCACCTTGTTCACAATCTCGTCTTCTTTCAACTGTTCGTGCATCGCTCGTCAGCCTCCAGAGGTCTGGGTACTAAGCACGTTGGCCAGCTGGGCCACGGCCTGATCCAGGTTGTCGTTGATGATCCGCACGTCATAACATAGGGCCAGGTCCCGCTCTTTGCGGGCGATCACCAGCCGCTGATGGATTTGCTGGTCGGTTTCCGTGCCGCGGGCTCGCAGCCGCCTGGCCAGCTCGCCGAAATTGGGCACGTCAATGAACACAAACAGGGCGGTAGGGGCCTGCTCCCTGACCTGCATCGCCCCCTTGGTCTCGATTTCCAGGATCACGCACCGACCCTGCTGGAGCGCTTCAAACACCGGTTTGGCGGGGGTCCCGTAAAAGTTACCGTTGTACTCGGCCCATTCCAGGAATTCGCCTTTAACGCATCCCTGTTGGAATGAGTCGGGCGTGCGGAAGAAGTATTCGACGCCGTCGGTCTCGCCGGGCCGGGGGGCGCGAGACGTGGCCGAGACCGAGAGCTGGGCCTGCACGTCGGGCCGCTCCAGTAACCGGCGGATCACCGTACTCTTGCCACAGCCCGACGGTCCAGAGATCACCACAAGCTGGCCAGGCAGTTCACCCCACCCCTGAATCCACATCCCAACGGTTCCTGAAGGTTGAAACACCTGGACTTGTCGTTTTGATTTGATTGAGCGTTCACGCGTCGGGCCGGCCGGGTCACTCGACGTTCTGGATCAGTTCCCTGATCTTCTCGAGATTCCCCTTCATCTCCACCACAGCGCGGCTGATGGTCACGTCGTTGGCCTTGGAGCCGATCGTGTTGGTTTCGCGACCCATTTCCTGAACCACGAATTCCAGCTTCCGGCCCGCGCTTTCCGACGCGTTGATCACTTCCTGATACTGCGCCAGGTGGGCGCGAAGCCGGACAATCTCTTCGCTCACGTCGGCCCTTTCGGCCAAGATCGCGACCTCGCGGATCAGGTCTTCGGGGCGGATCGCCACCCGGTCCTGGACCAGGGTTTGCACCCGTTCCAGAAGCCGTTGCTGATAGAGGGTGACAACTTCGGGGGTCCGGGCGACCACGCGATCCAGGTCTTGCTCGATCGCCTGGCCGAGCGCTTGCAGTTCGGCGGCCATCGCCTGGCCCTCGGTGGCCCGGCTGACCTGGAACTGCTCCAACGCCCGTTCCAGGACACGAGCGATCAACGGCCAGTCGTCGTGGGGATTTTCGGCCGACAGGTTCCGCCGGTCCTCGACCACCCCGGGAAGGCTCAGCAGCAGCGAGGGATCCACGGCCGGCTCACCAGGCGGGCGCAAGACTTCAAGCTGCTTCTGGTAACTCTGAAGCGCGACCAGGTTCAACTGATAATCCTCGGGCCGCTTGGGCCGCTCGACCCTGAGCGTGACCTGGACCGACCCCCGGCGCGCGATCTGCCTGACCAACCGTTCGACCTCCGGTTCCACCGTGTCATAAGGCGTGCTCAGCCGGCAAGACAGCCGGAAGTTCCGGTTGTTCACAGCGCGAACTTCCGCCAGCACGATCAAGCGATCGTCCTGATGCCGCGCCTCGCCATAACCGGTCATGCTCAGCAACACGGGAACTCCCAAGGAAAACGGCACTCACAAACTCAAACCAAGCCCAAACACCCGGCTACACAGGGTGTTTCCCAAGGACGGCACCCTGAAGAACCGGGGCCACCGCGCCTGGCCTGACCCCGTTCGAGCCTTGCATGCAACGATTCAAGACGCCCAGGGGCCGGGTTACTTCTCGGGCGTGGTTGCGGGCGCAGGGGCCGAAGCAGGTTCGTTACCGATGGCGGAGGGGATGCCGTCAACACCCTTCTCGGCCGAGGGAGCAGAGCCAGCCGCGCCTGATTCCGAGGTTGGCGCACTGCCGGTGGTACCGCTGGGGTTATTGGCGAACGGGTTTGGGGCGGCACCCGCGCCTGCACCGGTCACGTCGTCAGAGACGGGTAATTCAGAGACCTGATCCGCTGCTCCCTGGAATGCGGAACCGGATCCACCCTTGTTGATGAGGATAACCAGCAGCATGTTGAGCACGAACCAGATGCCGGCGGTGATGATGGTGATCTTGGTGAAGATGTCACCAGCCTTGGTGCCGAAGGCGCTAGAGCCGCCCGGTCCGCCAAAGGCGCCCGCCAGGCCGCCTCCCTTCCCGCGCTGGATGAGGACCAGGCAGATCAAGAAGAGGGAACTGATAACGAGCAGAAAGCTGAGCAGACCGATAAGGAAACCAGCCACGGCAAGTGTCCTGTGCTATGTGATCAAAAGGAATGGGAAAAGCTGGCGACCTGGACCGCTGGATGTATCGCGTCAAGAAGTAAATCCATCAAGAGGGGAAGTGAGTTACCGACTTCCCCGGTCACGGGCTAAGTGTCGCGGTTGGGTCATGGAGGATCAGGCTCTGGCCTTTTCGTGGGAGGTGACGGCCTGTGCGGCCTGGATGATGCCCAGGAAATCGTCGGCCTTGAGGCTGGCACCACCCACCAGGGCACCGTCGATATCGGGGCAACTGAGCAGGCCGCGGGCGTTATCGGCCTTCACGCTCCCCCCATACTGGACAACCACGCGGTTGGCGATCGCCTGATCGAACTGGGTGGCCAGGGTACGGCGGATGAACGCGTGGGCATCTTGGGCCTGTTCGGGGGTGGCGACCTTGCCGGTGCCGATGGCCCAGACCGGTTCGTAGGCCAGCACCACGCCGCCCATCTGTTCGGGAGTGAGGCCGGCGAGCGAGCCGGCGAGCTGGGTCTGGAGCACACTTTCGGTCTGGCCGGCCTCGCGTTCGGCCAGCAGTTCACCCAGGCAAACGATGGGGATGAGGCCGGCGGCAAGCGCGGCGTGCAGCTTCTGGTTGACCTGGGCGTCGGTTTCGCCCATGCCGTGGCGGCGTTCGCTGTGGCCCAAGATCACGTGGGTGCAGCCGGCGTCGAGCAGCATGGCGGCCGAGAGTTCGCCGGTGTAGGCGCCGTCGGCCTTCCAGTGCATGTTCTGGGCGGCCAGTCCCAGGGGTGAGTTCTCGATCGCCTTATCGATTGCTTCCAGAAACAGGGACGGTGGCGCCACGGCCACATGCACGCTGGTGTCGGCCCCCACGCCGGCCTTGACCGCTTCGGCCAGAGCCACGGCCGAGGCTCGATTGGCCGGGTTCATCTTCCAGTTACCGGCAATGAACAGGGTGCGCTGCGACATCAGACGGAAACTCCTTCGCAAACATCAATCTTACGGCCCAGCAGCTCGGCGAGCGGCCGGATCTGGTCCATGAGGCGAGCATACTGGTCGGGCAGGAGGGCCTGGGGGCCATCGGAGCGGGCCTGTTCGGGGCAGGAGTGGACCTCGATATGCACGCCGTCGGCGCCGGCGGCCACCGAGGCCAGGGCCATGGCTGGAATCAGGTCCCGCCGGCCGGTGGCGTGGCTAGGGTCGACGATCATTGGCAGGTGGCTTTGCGCCTTGACGTTGGGCACGCTGGCCAGGTCGAGCATGTTGCGGGTCGAATCTTCGAAGCTCTTGACTCCGCGCTCGCACAGGATTACCTGCCGATTCCCCTGCGAGAGCACATATTCGGCCGACATCAGCAGATCTTTGACCGTGGCGCTCAGGCCGCGCTTCAAGAGCACGGGGGTTCTCGTCCGCCCGATCTCCTTGAGCAGGTCAAAATTCTGCATGTTGCGGGCACCGATCTGGATCATGTCGGTATAGCGGACGACCAGGTCGATCTGGCGGGGGTCCATAACCTCGGTCACGACCGGCATGTTGAATCGTTCGCCGGCGGCCTTGAGGATTTTCAGGCCGTCTTCACCCATCCCCTGGAAGCTGTAGGGGCTGGTGCGGGGCTTGAAGGCGCCACCGCGCAGAATGTTGGCACCGGCCTTCTGGACGTGCTCGGCGATCTCGTTAAGGATCTCTTCGCCCTCGATGGCGCAGGGGCCGGCGATCATGGCCAGGTGGCCGCCGCCGATCTTGATTCCCTTGACTTCGACCACGGTGTCGGCCTGGTGGAACTCTCGGCTGGCGAGCTTGAATGGCTTGAGGATCGGCAGGACCGTTTCGACTCCATCAATGGCCTGAAGCGGTTCGGCTCGAAGCTGATCTTCGTCGCCAATCACACCAATGATCGTCCGCGCGACCCCCTGTGAGACATGGGGCATGAAACCGAGTGCTTCGATCCGCTCCAGCACGTGCTGAATCTGTTCAGGGGTACTGTGCGGCTTCAGGACGATGATCATCGGGCCCTCAGAGGCAGGCGACGCAAGGACAGTTCATTCACAACCGATGGGCGCACGGAATCTGGCCCGGCTCGGTCGGCTCGAATCGAAGAGTATAGCACGCTCGACCCGGCCCGGGGAAGGGCAATTCGGGGCAAAAAATCCGTAAAGGTTCTCTGTCCCGTGGGTTGCAGTACTCTGGCTGCCCTTGGTCCATCATTGCCTTTGGGGATTGGATCTTGCTTTGCAGGACGCGTTTTGGGATACGGCTTTACGGCCAGCACTTGTGCTTGCTTAACACCCGCCATATGATCATCAAACGTTGTGTGCTTGGATGCATTTATTTTTTCAGACCAAAAGACAGCCGCGGAAGGCTTCGGTTGGTTGTAAAGATAGGTTTAATGGGAAGCCTGAAAGTATTTATAGAAGGCCAATTCGCAGTCTTAAATAGCAATTCGTTTTTTTTCCGAATTTTCACAAGAAAGTTACAAAATCTTGGGGTCGATCCAGGAAGAGCTTATAGAGAACGATTTCAGAGCCACAAGAACTGGTCACTCGGGGACTCATCCCTGACCGAC
>Ga0007796_10000505_pt1 | contig 12643 bp, 7 predicted proteins | sample CryBogmetaGMA0M_FD_60373 | JGI IMG/M metagenome (GOLD analysis project Ga0007796, IMG submission 60373) | Freshwater microbial communities from Crystal Bog, Wisconsin, USA - MA0M | ecosystem: Environmental > Aquatic > Freshwater > Lake | place: Crystal Bog, Wisconsin, USA | collected 2009-07-06 | reverse complement strand
GCTCGCGGCGGTTCACGGCGTAGACATCAATCCCTTTGCCGTGGCGATCGCGCGGTTTCGGCTCCTGCTCGTCGCCATGCGAGCCTGCGGCGTCACGAAACTCTCCGATGCCCCGGCGTTTCACCTCAACATCGAGTGCGGCGACTCGCTCCTCCACACGCCGCTGATCGGCGGCGTCTACGAACTCTTCGACAAGCATGAAAAGGGGCCGGCTGACGATGAGTGCGAGCATGCCTACGCGTCAGAGGATCTCGCCGCGATCAAGCAACTCCTGCGGCACGGCCAGTACCACGCCGTGATGGCGAACCCGCCGTACATCACGCCCAAGGACCCCGGCCTTCGCGACCGCTACCGCGACCGGTTTGCCACCTGCCACATGCAGTATTCCCTCGCCGTCCCCTTCATGGAGCACATCTTCAAGCTGTGCGTCCCCGGCGGGTTCACGGGGCAGATTACAGCCAACTCGTTCATGAAGCGGGAGTTCGGGAAAAAGCTCATTGAGAAGTTCTTTCCTGTCACTGATCTCACGCACGTTATCGACACGAGTGGCGCCTACATACCCGGCCACGGCACGCCGACCGTGATCCTGTTTGGCCGCCAGCGTAAGCCCGTCGCGGACACCGTCCGCGCCGTCATGGGCATTCGCGGCGAACCATCAACGCCCGATGATCCTGCCCGCGGCCTCGTCTGGACGTCGATCACCACGCAGGTCGATCAGCCGGGGTCGCAGAGTGAGTTCGTGAGTGTGGCGGACACGCCCCGCGCGACGTTTCATGCCCATCCGTGGAGCATCGGCGGCGGCGGGGCGAGCGAACTTAGGCAGCAATTGGAAAGCAACTCGCATCGACTTCAACATTCCATAGTTGCAATCGGCCGCACTACTGTGCTTGGCGAAGACGATGCTTGGATTCTTGATGCCGCCTCGGCAGCACGCTATCGCATCGGGCCTCTGGCCGTTAGTTTTGCCACCGGGGAAAACGTTAGGGATTGGGGCCTTCATGAGTTGCCCTTTGCCTTATATCCCTACCACAGCCTCGGCGGTGATGCCGTGTCACTTGACTGCGGCGGCCTTCATCAAAGGCTTTGGCACTGCCGTGATCTGCTACGCAAGCGAACAGTGTTTGGAAAAACGCTCCGAGATATGAATCGCCCGTGGTGGGAACACTTGGAACACTATCGCGACAAGCTTAAAACACCCGTCGGTCTATCTTTCGCGTTCGTCTCCACACATAACCATTTCGTTTTTTACCGGAAAGGCGGGCTTTTTAATCGTCACTCTCCGGTAATCAAACTGACGACCGAAGCCAACGAAGCTGAACATCTTTCCGTCCTAGGAGTCCTCAACAGCTCGGCCGCTTGTTTTTGGATGAAGCAAGTTTTTCATCCGAAGGGCGGCGCCGGCATTGGCCGCGGAATCCATGACGAAAAATGGGAAGAGCGGCTTGAATTCGCAGGCACTGGCCTGGAATCTTTCCCCCTCCCCGCCTCACGCCCGCTCGACCTCGCCCGCGAGCTGCAAACAGCGTCCGACACGCAAGCCACGCTCACGCCGGCCGCCGCGATTGCCCGCTGGGCTGTCGGCGCGGCGGCCGACCCGCCGCCGTCGCTGTGGCCCACGCTCAAGCGAGCCCTCGAAGATGCCGCGGCCGAGTCGGACGCGATCCGTCGCCACCGGATCGCCCTTCAGGAAGAACTCGACTGGCAGTGCTATTCGCTCTACTGCCTCCTCGACGCCAACCTGACCTACGGCAAACCCGTGCCGCCGCTCCGGCTCGGCGAGCGGGCGTTCGAGATCGCGCTCGCCCGCCGCGTCGCCGCCGGCGACACGACCACCACGTGGTTCGAACGCCACGGCTCCACGCCGATCACCGCGATCCCGGCGCACTGGCCCGCCGACTACCGGGCCCTCGTCCAAAAGCGGCTCGACGCGATTGAAAAAAACCAAAACATCCGCCTGATCGAGCAGCCCGAATACAAGCGACGGTGGAGCATCGAACCGTGGGCCGACCAGCAGGCCGCCGCACTGAGGTCGTTCCTCCTCGACCGGCTCGAACGCCTCTTCGACTTCGACGGCCGGATGAACGACACCGGCACGGCCACGGCCACGCTGCCGCCGGCCCTCGTCTCGCTCGGCGAGGTGGCGACGGCCGCCCGCCGCGATCCGCTCTTCATGGAGGCGGCCGAGGTCTTTACGGGCGACGTCGCCTTCGACCCGCTCGCCCTCGTCACGTCGCTCGTGGCCGACGAGAGCGTGCCGCTCCTGCCATCGCTCCGCTATAAGCCCACGGGCCTGCGGAAACACGCCGAGTGGCAGGGCGTGTGGGAGAAACAGCGGCAGGAAGACGCGATCGACGCCCGCACCGCACTCGACCCGAAGCACCCGCAGCACCTCACGCACGAGCAGGCCCAGCAGCAGAAGCAGCAGCAGGTGGGCGACATCCCCGTGCCGCCGAAGTACACGAGCGCCGACTTCCTGAAGCCCTCCTACTGGCGGCTCCGCGGCAAACTCGACGTCCCGAAGGAGCGGTTCATCTCATTCCCCGGCGTGCTCGGCCAAGACGGCACCGGCATGATCGCCTGGGCGGGCCTCGACCATCTCCAGCTGGCGAAGGCGATCGGCGACTTCTTCGGCCTCGTGCAGACCGAATACGGCGGCAGCGACGACCCGCGACTCATCCCACTCCTCGCCAACCTCTCCGAACTCCTCCTGTGGGTGCGGCAGTGGCACCCCGAGTCGCTCCCCGACTACGGCGGTCCCCCAGCCGACTTCTACGCCCAATTCCTCCGCGACGAATCCGCCTCCCGCAACATCACCCCCGACCACCTCCGCACCTGGCTACCACCGAACCCAACCCGTGGCAAGAAGACCGCGAGACGGACCGTCGCAAGCGACGCAACACAAGCCCCCCATTCCTGAGAAGACAGCTCAGCTGAATAAGGCAAGGCATGAGTTCAACACGGCAGGTTGATACAACACATTGGCTCCGTCGCCGAGTATTACACGAGTCTACGTCATGGCCCGCACATACGCCGGGCACCTTCGCTTGGAGGCTATTTCATGGGCGCTAACGACAACAAACCTTGGGCATGCATCGCATCGCCCTCTTTTGGGCCGGTTGCTGAAATCTTCAAGCAGCTAAACGTGCAGCTGTATCTGGTTCATTTTTTTGAAGACAACACAAGCAACTCACCAAAAAACTGGAGCCTTCCCAATGCCGAGAAGCAGTGGGCACAGATGAGCACACTCCTTCCTGTGAAAGATGCTAGCGTTGTGCCGTTGTGCAGCAGCACCAGCATCCGCACTCATGCGTGGCAAGCGTGCAAGCCAAACCAGGTGTTCTTTGACTCGCCAAACAAGCACCAGACACCGTACGAACTATGGGTGATGATCGCTGGCGGTTTCTTAGCGTCTGGCGTGTCAAACCTGAACACTACCACTCGTTATGAACTCGCTGCAGCCGGCAACATCGCTGTTGCTACAGGCCAATCAGACGAATCCTTGATCTGCCAACGAGCTGCACAGCCGTGCCTTCCTGAAGCCTTGGCGTTGAAGTGGCTGCTCATCAACCACCGAGACCAAACCCTAAACGCCCTCGAGCAGGTCGGCTTCCGCTGGCTGGTAGCACGTCCATATGTGCAACTCCTGGCACAAGATGGGGCTGTCGTACTCGAAGGCGTTGCAGGAATAGGTAAGACCTATTCGGTCTCCGAAGCGCGGTCTCGCTTGAATCGCGTGGCCCCCGTTCAGGTCCTCGCTGATGCACTCAACACTGTCATTACGTCGCTAGAAAACAAGGCGCCGGAGTCATGTGACGTGATCGCTCAACTCAAGGATCGGCTGCCGCCCATCGATGTGCCAACCTCCATATTCGTGATGCACCCTTCAACGTCATACGAGGAGATGATCGGGGGCTTGCGGCCCGCACCGTCAGCCGCGGGCGGGACGACATTCACGTGGCAGCCCGGAAAATTGACCCGTGCAATATCTGCCGCATGTAAGGACCTTACGCCCTGTGGTGCTTGCCGTAACCATCTTGTTGTCCTTGACGAAATCAACCGCTGCAATCTGCCGAGCGTCTTAGGTGAGTTGATCTATTTGATCGAACCAAACCGCCGCGTCACCGCTGATATCCTCGATAAAGCCGCGGACTCGCCAGAAGAACTTGCCGCTTTTCGTGAAAAGTACTCCATCCCCCTCGGCTCAGACGGCCGGAACGGAGATCTCTTCATTCCCTCAAACCTGTTCTTCCTTGGCACGATGAACTCGTCCGATCGTTCGATCCTCGGTTTCGACCAAGCCCTCCGTCGCCGATTCCCGCCGTATCGCCTCGAGCCGATGACGGTCGAGGAACTTCTCGCGGCGGTTGACAAAATCGCCGCCGAACTGAAAACCAAGGTTCCCGACGATCTCACGAATGCCATCAACGCATGGGGATTCTTAAACGTCCTTCTGCGGTGTGTCATTGGCCCTGACGCGATGATCGGGCACTCGTACTGGTTCAACTCGCTGGAACGTCACGAAGGCAACCCAGACCTCGCTTGGCGATTCGGTGTACTGCCGCAGGCGATTCATGCTGCGGAGTCCGCCCGTATGGAGCGATTTCTTGCAGACCTTTTCGACGAGACTAAATGCAAAGAGATCGAGGCTGCGTATGTGAATCCCGAGCAAGATCGTCCGGGTAAAGAGCGCCTTTCCAAGGCATGGATCGCGTGCTTTGCAGGAACATCCAAGTCCGTAACCGAGATGGTTGAGAAGATCCAAAAAATGAAAGCCGTGGTCGAACTTATAGGTCGCGGCCACGGCGAGAAGCTCGTCGTAGTGGATAGAGAGTGTGCTCGATCCGCTGGCACCGGGGGCATAGGTTCAGGTAACGCCGCCACTCATCCTTCTCAAGGCGCTGGCGAGTCGACACAAGTGTCTCCCACCGACCCCTCACAACCGAAGCGTGAATGACTGCTTAGGACCGCAATAGGGCTGCTTCATCATGCCGCCTAGGGCAAAAACACCCGAGAAGCTCGGAAGATTCGTCGTCGGCGGGAATGGCCGACGGAGCGGATTGGCTTCCACCAAGGCGGGGCCGCTCGAAGTGCGCGTCCTCGTGCTGCCCAAACTCTGGGCGAAAGATTTGGAGAATGCGGGTAGTTCTCATGGTCCCGGCTACCCAAAAGAGCCCATCCGCTTCAGCCGCTCAGTCACGATCATCGCCCGCGAAGGCCAGGCGTTCGACATCACCATCGATACCGACTGTAACCACAGCGAGTCGCTTAGGAAGTGTTTCGCCCAGCTCGTCGAGACAGGCGCGGAAGCCGCTGCCGACCGAGCCGCCCTCGAGGCCGCGCCGCACAACGCGGAGGAAGGCGAGGATGAAGCGATCGCCCGTAGGCTTCCTCTGCTGGATCGCGGCCGCGGCAGCAAGCCCTCGAATAAGGTTGCCTCGCTGCCGCTGTGCCCGGTTGCGGGTGCTGCGACGGATTCCCCGGCCGATGCCTTCCTCGACATCGTTCCGCACGGCGACTCGGCCGCTGTTTACGTGAGCGACAAGAAGAGGTTCGGCAAGTACTGGTCCGCCTTTCAGTCTCTGTGGCTTCATTCGCTGGAGGTGCGGAGAATCCCAGCGGTGACGGTGGCGGAACTCGGGCAGATGTCTGCAAACGACGTCGCCTCGCTCGATCTCCGCCTGCTCGTCCACATTGCGTTCGTGAGCAAAGTCGCCGAACTTTTGCGCCATGCACGGCCCGGGTACGTGCGGGTCACGAAGCCGGGCCAGTTCGTTCGCGGCCGCATGAACCCGGTGAGCGCGGCTATCGTGTTGGCCGGCGGGGCGACGACGGTCGAGTGCACCTATGACGAATTCGGCCTCGACACGCCGCTGCACCGCGTGATCGTGACGGCGCTCGAGGAGGTCTGCGATTCGCATCAGGCCGATGGATGGTTGTCGGAAGTCGATGGCCCCATCAGCGAGGCTGCCTGGCTGAGGCGGCAGTTCGAGGCCGTGCGCACGCTGCCACGATCCGCCGCCCTCCGTGTAGGCACGGGCCTCCAGTCGCGGATGTCGAAACTCGACGGCGACTGGGCGAATGCCCTTGATCTCGCCTGTCTCGTCCTCGACGACCGGAGCCTCTCGCCCGAGCCGGGCTCCCGTTCGACCGCGCTCTCCTGGGGCGACCGCGACAACAAGGCCTTTCTCTTCGACATCAGCACCGAGTCGATGTGGGAGCACCTCGTCCGCAAGTACTTTCGGTGCGAGCGACCAGAAGGCAAATACTCCTGGGAACAGCTCGGAAAGACCAAGGCTCCCGATGGCGACGATCCCAGCAGGCGGATCATTTTCGATGCGAAGTACAAGGTTCTCACCCGGGGCAAGACTCCCGCCACGGGAGATACGCACCAGAGTTTTGTGTACTCGCATCTTTTCGACAGCCAGCGGGCATTGCTTATTTATCCGGTCAGCGACCCCACGGATGAAACCAGTGGCGTGCCCGCTGGCTACAAGCGGCATAAGAAAGTCGGCGACACGATCGAATGCACACTCGCGGTGATCCGCCTGGCTTTTCCGACCATGGATGATGTGCTCCAAGCGGGCAAGTGGAGACGGTTTCTGGACATGCGAAGGAAGAACATTGAAACACTTTTGGGCGCCCCGTGATGGTTTTTCCACCGCCGCTTTCCGTGAACGCCCGCGTCTGGACCGAGCACGGCTACCACGACCACGGACCTCTCGAAGGGCCGAAGGTGAGCGTGGCGCCGAGGCAGGGCGGCGTGGTCACCGCCGCCGAGCAGCCGTACCGAACGATGGATTTCCTGCTCTACACGGTCCGCTGGGACAACGGTCAGATCTCCAAGCACTACTACAAGGAGCTTTTCTGCATCGGCCGGTTTCAGACGCGGAAGGACTTCGAGGCCGCGATCCGGTTCATCGGTGAAATCCAAGTGACCCAAGGCCCACAGGGCGGATTCCGTCACGCGGAGATGCAGGTCGAATACGACGGCACGCTGATGAGCGGCCGCTTTGACCAAGAAGATCGCTCGACCTGGCTCGACTTTTTCGAACCGCTGGCGAACCGGCAGAAGGTTCCAATCCGAGTCACCAAAATCCCGTCAGCTCGCAAGAAGCCGACTTGAACTCGGGCAGCAGCCTATCCATCCTCACGGGACAAATGACCACTGTTTCGTAATTGCGTTCGACCCACATTCGCTTTGGATGACTACGGTCGTCCGGCCGGACATTTGTTGCCCCGGAGAAGTTCGATGACACCTCGCGATGCATGCAAGAAGGCCATAAGGGCCGGCAAACGTATCCCCACACTCGAGCCGCTGATCAGCTCCGATGCGGAAGCCGCCTATCACTATGCCCAAGATGTGGTGAAGGGCCGATGGGCAATGGGCGAGAAAGCCATTCTTACCCACCCTATGTTTTGCCCGACCTACGCAGCACGCGTGCTGAAAAGACGGTGGCCAGCGGCGGAGAAGGTGATGACACATCCCTTGGCGTGCTTCATCTACGCTTCGACTGTGCTGAAGAAGCGATGGCCGAGCAAGGAGCGATTCATTCGCGCGGATGCCCAGGTCGCCACCATGTACGCAATGGTCATCCTGAAGCGCCGCTGGAAGCAGGCGGAGGCGACGATCGCAGCCGATGAGCTTGCGGCCGCGAAGTATCTTCCGCTCCTCAAGAAGACGTGGACGCCGGCGGCCGCCAGCCTGTGCCCCATGTGGATGTACCACTATGCCAAAGACGTCATCGGAGGAAGATTGCCTACGGCAATGCACAACCGAATGCTTGCGCTCGGTCTCTGCGATGCACGAAACAAGTGGGTCAAAGCGTACTTTAAAAATCGCAAACTCCAACAAGTGAAAAATCCGAAACCCAAGCAATCGAAACCGGTGAAGTCTCCAGTGCCTGCAAAGGGCAAGCCCTAGCAAACATCCACCCGACATCACGGAGGCTATCGATGACCGCGATGCAGGCACTGGCATTGGCCATCCAGAGTGGCAAACGCCACACATCGCTCGACGCCTCCATACTCCAAGATCCCAAGTGCGTGGTGATGTACGCGCGAAGGCTTGGAATCTCGTCGTGGCCACAAGGTGAGACGGTAGTCCTTCAGGATGCTGAGTGCGCGAAGAATTGGGCACGGGACATTCGGAAGCAGCGATGGCTTGACGCTGAGCCCGTGATCCTTGCGAGCAACAATGTTGCGCGCGTCATTGAATATGCGTCCAAGGTCATCAACGGGCGTTGGCACGATGCCGAACAACTGATCGCCAACCACCCAGACGAGTCGCTGCATGAACGGTATGCCAATGCAATCGCGCCGACAGAGATGGATGAAGAGTGGGCTGCTTACTGCCCGTGCTGGCTATGGACGTATTCGCAGCGCGTGTCGGGAGGCCGGCTCCCGGAACATCTCCACAACATGATGGTCGGTCTGGGGATCACAGATGCCACGCGAAAGAACCGATTCGTCAAGATGTACTTCGACGAGATTTGACCGTCGCGGATGCGGCAGCACCTGAACGTGCGGCAGCTACGTCCTTTTCAGGACGTGATAAACGGCAGTGCCGGTGCGGTTTATCATGACAAGCCGCACCCCCGGCACCTCCGCAGCGAGCACGGCGTCGAGAACCCCGCTGGCGGAAGGTCCTTCGCAGCCTGTGGAGAAACGAGATCCAAGCCGGGTGACGGCCGTCCCATCCCATATTGGAAAACGAGCGCAAAACGCTGAGTTTCCACTATGAATGGGGCGGCGCGGCACCCCGGCGCCGGCCCTTGATTCTGTAAGAAAAACAGGCTACTTTTTCTTACATGAGCGGTCGCAAAAAGTCCCCTGAGTCCGTGGATTCCGCGATCCTCGCGGCTATCCGTCGCCGCGGCCGGGGATGCGTGGTGGTTCCCGCCGATTTTCTCGATCTCGGCAGCCGCCGGGCAGTCGATGTGGCCCTTCACCGTCTCGCCCGCGCCGGCACGATCCGTCGGCTCGCCCGCGGTGTCTACGACTTTCCCAAGCACCACGCCCGACTCGGCCCGCTGGCTCCGCCGCCGGAAGATGTGGCCCGGGCGATCGCCGGCCGCGACCGCGTGCGCCTGCAGCCCGCCGGCGCCTACGCCGCCAACGCGCTGGGGCTCACCGCCCAGGTGCCGGCGCACGTGGTGTTTCTCACCGATGGGATCCGGCGCACGGTCACGATCGGCGGAACGACGATCCACCTGCGGCGAACTACGCCGCGCAACATGGAGCCAGCCGGCCGCCTGAGCGGGCTTTTGATTCAGGCCCTTCGCGAACTCGGCAAGGAGCACGTCACCCCGGAACGGATCGCGCATCTGAAGCGAACGCTGCCTGCGGGCGAGCGCCGCAAACTGCTCGACGACCTCCGGCTTGCCCCGATCTGGATGCACTCGATTTTCCGCGACCTCGCGGCGCAACCATGAAGCTCGCCTTCCTGTCGCTGCCTGAGCGGGAGCGTCAGCTGTATTTCCAGCAGGCAGCCGCGCGCCGCAACATCTCCGCCATCCTCTTGGAAAAAGACTTCTGGGTCTGTTGGTTGCTTGCCGTATTGTTCCGGTCACGGTTTCACGACAGCGTGGTCTTCAAGGGCGGCACGTCGCTCTCGAAGGTATTTGGCGTCATCGATCGGTTTTCCGAGGACATTGATCTCTCGTTGTCGCCGGCGCTTCTCAATCTGCCTGCCGCCGGCACCACCCGCAATCAAGCCGACAAGTGGATGAAACAGGCCGAGGAGGTGTGCGCCACGGCAGTCCGCGCCCGGCTGCAGCCATTCCTCGAAGCGGAGGTGCATGCCGCGCTCGGACAGCCGGGCGGCGGCGCATGGTTCGAGTTCGTGACCGACCCGATGAGCGGCTCGCCGACGTTGCTCTTCCACTATCCATCCCATGAGCCGCCCGGACTCGCGTACCTGCGCCGTTCGGTGAAGGTCGAGTTCGGCTCGCTGACGGACCAGCAGCCCGTCGGCATCCACGACGTCAGGCCGTGGATCATGGATGCTCTGCCCGACGTGATGCCAGACTGGCAATGCAACGTGGTCGCCCTCGGCCTCGACCGCACGTTCTGGGAGAAGGCAACGATCCTGCACGTCGAGCACCACCGCCCTGCCGACAAGCCAATGCCCGATCGCTTCTCTCGCCACTATGCCGATGTCGCCGCGTTGGCCCGCCACCCGGCTGCCCAGCCCGCGATCGCCGATCACGACACATGCGCCCGGGTCGCGGCCTGGAAGCGACTATTCTTCGGGAGTTCTTGGGCCAGTTACGACACCGCGCGGCCGGGCTCGATTCGGCTCCTGCCACGGGACGAGCGATTGCCAGCGCTGCGGCGGGATTTTGTCGCGATGCGGGACATGTACCTGGGTGAGGCTCCGTCGTTCGACGACGTGCTCACGACGCTCGCCGACTTGGAGCAACGAATTAACCGTCCCAGCTCCGCTTGAGCACATGCCGGCCCGCCCCCTCTCCCGGGGCAGGCGATCGCGTATCATGGCGGACTCGCCGCCGCTCGTCCACCGCCCGAAGCCGTTCCCCATGCCGCTCCTCCGCGAACTGATCGAAATCCCCGAATCGCTGCCGGCGAACCAGTTCGTCCTCAGGCTCTCCGAGGGCGTGCTGGATCCGGATTCGACGCTCGAGGACTACGTCGTCACCGACCAACTCGCCGAGGCGTTCAACAAGGCCCTCCGCCTGATTCGCGACGGCCTGCACAACCGCTCGTCAAACGGGGCCTACCTCCACGGATCGTTCGGCGCAGGCAAATCGCACTTCATGGCGGTGCTACACGTCATTCTGAGCGGCAACCCCCGGGCCCGCGGTATCCCCGAACTCGCCGACGTCATCGCCGAGCACAACGAGTGGATGGCGGGCAAGAAGTTTCTGCTCGTGCCCTACCACATGATCGGCGTCGACTCCCTCGAGGCCGGCGTGCTCAAGGGCTACGTGGACTTCCTCGCCCGCACGCAGCCCGATGCGTCGCTACCGATGGTCCGTCAGTCCGCCGCTCTCGTCGATCAAGCCCGCCGCGACCGGGCCAACTACGGCGATGAGATGTTCTTCCAGGCTTTCAACAAGAGCCGTCCCGGTCGGCAGGGCTGGGGCAAGCTCACCGCCGAGTGGAACGCCGCCTCCTTCGACGCCGCCGCGGCCGCAGCCCCCGGTGCGGCCGAGCACACCCGGCTCGTCACCTGGCTCGGCGCCCACTACAACGCGTCGCAGCATGTGCTCTCCGACTACATCGGCATCGACGACGGCCTGTCGGTGCTCTCGCGGCACGCCCATGAGCTCGGCTACGACGGCCTCGTGCTCTTCCTCGACGAGCTCATGCTCTGGCTCGCCAGCCACGCCAGCGACCACACGTTCCTCGAGGTTGAGACGGCCAAGCTCGCGAAGCTCGTCGAGCCGCAGAATCCCGACCGGCCCGTGCCCATCACGAGCTTCATCGCCCGCCAGCGGGACCTTCGTGAACTCGTTGGCGCGGCGGCCACCGGCGCCACGAAGGCCAACTACGGCGACTTCGTGAAGTGGAACGAAGACCGCTTCGGCACGATCGAACTTGCCGACCGCAACCTCCCCGTCATCGTCGCGAAGCGGGTGCTCCGGCCCAAGAACGACGCCGCCCGCGCCGAGATCGATGCCGCCTTCCAGCGGACTGCCGGCATCCGTGCGAGCGTGCTCAACACGCTCCTCACCTCCGAGAGCGACAAGGCCGAGTTTCGCAAGGTCTATCCCTTCTCGCCGGCGCTCATCCAGGCGCTCGTCGCGGTGTCGAGCGTGCTGCAGCGTGAGAGGACGGCCCTCAAGGTGCTGATGCAACTGCTCGTCAACAAGCGAGACACGCTCGAGGTGAATGACCTCGTCCCTGTGGGCGACCTCTTCGACGTGCTTATCCACGGCGACGCCGTCACCGACACCGACGTGATCACGCTCTTCGAGAACGCCGACAAGCTCTACCACGGCAAGCTCCTGCGGATGCTGGAAGACCAGCACGGCCTCACCCGTGAGCAGGCCCGGGCGCTGCCGCCGGGTGACCCCGCCCGCCGGGCGTTCGAAACCGACGACAGGCTCGTGAAGACGCTCTTGCTCGCCGCGCTCGTGCCGGAGGTGGAGGCGTTCCGCGGGATGACGGCCGAGCGGCTCGCCGCCCTCAACCATGGCACGATCGCCGCCCCGATCGCGGGTCGCGAGGTGCAGATCGTGGCCAACAAGGTCCGCGGCTGGAACGCGCAGGCCGGCGAGATCCGCGTTTCCGGCGATGGCGGCAATCCCTCGATCTCGGTCGTGCTCGCCGACATCGACACCGACAGCATCCTCGACCGGGCCCGCAGCGAAGACAGCTACGGCAACCGCGTGAAGATCATCCGCCAGATCGTCTTCAAGGAGGCGTTGGACCTCGAAGAGGCGACGCTCTTCGAGCAGGAGCATTCGTTCGAGTGGCGCGGCATCCCGCGGAAGGCGGCCGTCGTGTTTCGCAACGTCCGCGAGATGAGCATCGATCAGCTCGCCAACGCTGCCGACGACTGGAAGGTCGTGATCGACTTTCCATTCGACCAACAAAACCACACGCCCCGAGACGATCTCTCGCGGCTCGACGAATGCCGGCAGGCCAAGGGCTCGACGCGGACGATCGGCTGGGTGCC
>Ga0007796_10000504_pt1 | contig 12647 bp, 13 predicted proteins | sample CryBogmetaGMA0M_FD_60373 | JGI IMG/M metagenome (GOLD analysis project Ga0007796, IMG submission 60373) | Freshwater microbial communities from Crystal Bog, Wisconsin, USA - MA0M | ecosystem: Environmental > Aquatic > Freshwater > Lake | place: Crystal Bog, Wisconsin, USA | collected 2009-07-06 | reverse complement strand
GAGTTGAGCCATGCTCCGCCGTAAGGTTGCAATCTCACCAGTCGCCACATGGTTTCTGTGCGATCCGGATGCTGCTTGACGCGCAGGTTGGGACTGTCGGTGTGGGCGCCGATGATCCGGAACGGCATGGGTGCCGGGTTCGACCACGCCCCGCTCTGCCAGGCGATCAGCGAGCCGGCCCGCACCGTGAAGAAGCGGCCGGCGGCGGCCTGATCCCACCGGTCGGTCTCGTCAAGTTCGGTATAGCCGGCAGCCCGCAGCCGGTCGGCCAGCGTTGCACAGACGTGGAATGGCGACGGCGATGCGTCGATGAACTCACACAGTCCGCGTGCGGTGGCGCCGGTCATCGCGTCAGACAGCCAGCACTGCATCGAGGGCTGAATAGAACATCCCAAGCCCGTCGTCGGATGGGCCGGTCAACGCCTCGGTGGCATGCTCCGGATGCGGCATCAACCCGACCACCCGGCCGTTGGCCGAACTGATCCCGGCGATCCCGCGCATCGAGCCGTTCGGGTTGGCGGCATACCGGAACACCACTCGGCCCTCAGCCTCGAGTTCATCGAGGACGGATTCGCTTGCCACATAACGGCCTTCGCCCGACTTCAGCGGCACCAACACCTCAGCGCCCGACTCGTAGCGCGACGTCCACGCCGTCGTGTTCGACGCAACCTGCAGCCACACATCACGGCAGATGAAGTGCAGACCCGCATTGCGGGCCAGCGCGCCGGGAAGCAGACCCGCTTCGCAGAGCACCTGAAAACCATTACAGATGCCGAGCACCGGCATGCCGCGGCCAGCGGCGGCAACCACCTCTCCCATGACCGGGGCGAACTTGGCGATGGCCCCGCAGCGCAGATAGTCGCCATAGGAGAACCCGCCCGGTACCACGACGGCATCGACACCCTTGAGGTCGGCGTCGGCATGCCAAAGGCTTACCGCTTCGGCACCGGCGAGACGCACCGCGCGGGCGGCATCGACGTCATCAAGGGTCCCAGGAAAAGTGATGACACCGACCCGGGCGCTCATGACGGATCCCGGCTGACCGACCAGTCCTCGATCACGGAGTTGGCCAACAGCGACTCGGCGATCTCGGCCAGTTGATCGTCGGTCACCGAATCGTCGACCTCAAGCTCGAATCGCTTGCCCTGCCGTACTTCTGAGACTCCGGCGTGACCGAGGCGGCCCAGTGCGCCGACGATGGCCTGGCCCTGCGGGTCGAGAATCTCGGCCTTGGGCATCACATGAACAACAACCCGGGGCACTGGAGCTCCTCTGACGCGGCGGATGGTGCGGGTCAATCCTAGCGGCGACTCATGGGCAGGAGCTGATGTAGGCCGTGCACAGCGGCGCGCCGAGCGCGTTGAGAACTGTGGTGTCGGTGATGGTGGGCCAGGGGGTCTGCGGCGGGGAGTCCGACCACAGTGACAGTTCGGTGATGGTGCTGTTGACCGGGTCAGCAACCAGATACTCGTGCAGGATCACCGGTCCGCTGATGGCCGCGGCCATCCGGACCGGCTCGTCTACGGTCAGCGAGGGTGACGCCATGGCGTTGGTCTGCTGGCAGGCGCGCAGCGCGGTGACCGCGGCGGCGAACGCATCCCGGGCCAGTTGGCCACCCCACCATGTCTCACCGCGCCAGTGCAGAACCTGTGCTTGCATTTGCCACTGACCGCCGACGTTGGACACTGACGCACGCTCGGCGACCGCGAAGGTTCGGGCATCGGATCCGAGCACCGGGCCGGCGCACAATTCCTCGAATCGGAACCGCGGTGAGCGGGCGGTCACGGCCACCCCGGCAAGTTCGGGCCAGCCGTAGCGTGCGTCGAGCGGGATCGAGGACGGTGCGATCCATGCGGTCGCGGGAATCCGGTTACAGGCCGGTGGACAGGTGTTCGCCGGCTCGGCAGCCGCCGGCGCAGCGACGGCCACCACCGACGCCACGACGGCCGTCGCCAGTGGTGCCGCGAGGACCGTCCGCATGTTGCCCCTCCTTGGCGCACAATCGTATGCATGGAATTGACGCACTTCGGGCATTCATGCCTGCTGGCGGAGTTTGGTGTCGCGCGACTGTTGTTCGACCCGGGCACCTTCTCGCACGGTTTCGAGGGCATCACCGGTCTGTCGGCGATCCTGATCACCCATCAGCATCCGGATCACGCCGACCCGCAGCGCCTGCCGGCGCTGGTTGAGGCCAACCCTGGTGCCGCGTTGTACGCCGACCCGCAGACCGCCGCCCAACTCGGCGGCCAGTGGCGCGCCGTGCACGTCGGTGACGAAATCACCGTCGGCGGTGTGACCATCCGCGGAGCCGGTGGCCGACACGCCGTCATCCACCCCGAGATTCCGGTGATCGATAACATCTCCTACCTGATCGGTGACGACGAACACCGGGCCAGATTGATGCACCCGGGCGACGCGCTCTTCGTTCCCGACGAGCCGATCGACGTGCTCGCCACGCCCGCGGCGGCGCCATGGATGAAGATCGCCGAGGCGGTGGACTATCTGCGCGCGGTAGCACCCCGGCACGCCGTTCCGATCCACCAGGGCATCATCGCCCCGGAAGCCCGAGGCATCTTCTACGGCCGACTGGCCGAGATGACCGACACCGACTTCCGGATACTGACCGAGGAGAACTCGGTACGGTTCTGAACAAACTGGTTTTCAACAAACTGAGGGGAACACCTGTGAGCGCAGCGGACCTCGAGCGGCTTTTCGGACTCGGCGGCAAGACAGCACTGGTTACCGGTGGCACCCGCGGAATCGGGATGATGATCGCGCGTGGGCTGCTGCAGGCCGGCGCGCACGTCGTGATCAGCTCACGCAAGGCCGATGCCTGCGAACAGGCCGTCGCGGTGTTGAGCGAATTCGGTGACGTGCGCGCGGTCGCGGCTGATTTGTCCCGCCAGGAGGAGTGCAAGCGGTTGGCTGCCGACGTCCTGAGTCGGACCGACACCCTGGACATCCTGGTCAACAACGCCGGTGCTACCTGGGGTGAGCCATTGGAGACCTTTCCCGCCGCGGCCTGGGACCGGGTGCTCGACCTCAACGTCAAGTCGCCGTTCTGGATGGTCCAGGAACTCCTGCCCGCACTGCGCAAGGCCGGAACCCTGGACGACCCATCCCGCATCATCAATATCGGCAGCATCGACGGAATCCACGTCAGCCCGATGACGACCTACTCCTATTCCACCAGCAAGGCAGCGATCCACCAGCTGACCCGTGTGCTTGCCAAAGAACTCGGTCCCCAGCACATCACCGTCAACGCCGTCGCCCCCGGACCGTTCCCGTCAAAGATGATGGCTGCCACCCTGGAGGCATTCGGTGAGGCGATCGCAGCCTCAGCCCCGCTGCGCAGAATTGGCCGCGACGACGATATGGCTGGGATCGCGATCTTCCTGGCCAGCCGGGCCGGCTCCTATCTCAACGGTGCTGTGATCCCGGTCGACGGCGGTATCGCCACCACCGCCAGTGGAACAGCGCGGTAATCGTTCAGGAATCAGGCCACGTCTGCCAGCACTGGGCCCGGGTTCCATTGGTAGACCGTGGGAGAGCACCCGTGCATCAGTGCGAGGTCGACGGCATCGAGCACAGCCTGTCTGACGGCTGGCTTGCCGAGTTGGCGTGCTGAGACCGCCAGTCGTACCGTTCCGCCGCGGCGGGCGGTGCGCTCAGCGGAGAGCACCACGGTCCTACACCACCACGGCTCGGTCAGGAAGCCCGCTCCGATGCCGATCACCCGGCCGCGGAGCGTACTTCCCCGCATCAGGTCTATGGTCTCGTAGAGACCGATCAAGAGCCGAAAGCCGTTGCGCGGCAGGGCGGTAATCGTGCCGGTGGAAGCGGTCCAGCCGGGCGCGGCGAACAATCTGGTTCGCAAGCCCAGTTGCTCGAGTGTGCGGTCGGCGGCAATGAGTCGCAGGTTCGCCTCGTGCGCGAGCAGTGTCGCGAACTCGCTGCGCAGCCGCTTGGTGGCAGCCTCATCGAATCCGTGCAGTACCACCGCGTCACCGGCTGACCGGCGCGTCACAAGCCAATCGACGGTGGTGTCGTCAGAGTCCAGCCGGTAGCCGCCCTTGAGGCGGGGCGCGACGAATAGCGATACCGGCACGCTGCGGGCGTGGAGTTGGTTGCGGAACTCATCGAGATGCGGCAGCGTTCGGTCGCTGATGCCGGATACCGAGACGATCAGCTCTGCGGGCACGACTGCAGTATCGCGACGCCAGGTGTCTATTCGGTGACGCCTGAGTGGATGTCAGTGGTCAGCGCGGAAGCACCGCTTCGATCGCGGCGATCACCTCAGGGGCATCCGGCTCGGTCCGGGGCCGAAACCGATTGACGACCTCACCGTTGGGCGCGATCAGGAACTTCTCGAAGTTCCATTGCACATCCCCCGCCTCACCCGCGGCATCAGCGGTCTGGGTGAGCTGCGTGTAAAGCGGGTGGCGGTCCGCACCGTTGACGTCGGTCTTAGCCAGTAGCGGAAACGTCACGCCGTAAGTGGTGGAACAGAACGTGGAGATCTCCTCCGGTGTTCCGGGTTCCTGGCCCATGAACTGGTTGCACGGAACTCCGATGACGGTCAGCCCGCGATCGGTGTAGTCGCGAGCCAGTTGCTCAAGTGCGCCGTACTGCGGCGTCAGTCCGCACTTGGAGGCGACGTTGACCACCAGGAGGGCGCGGCCGTCGTAATCAGCCAGCGAGGCGGGGTTTCCGTCGAGTGTGGTGAGTGGGATATCTGCCAGGGACATGCCGGTGAGGTTACCGCGCCCCGAATCGCTGGGGGTCCGCAGTTGCCAGCAGCCATGCGTACTGGAAGGCGGTTTCCTTCCAGCGCTCGTAGCGGCCACTGATGCCACCGTGACCGGCCGCCATCTGGGTGCGCAGCAGCACCGGGTGCGGATCGGTCTTGGCATGGCGCAGGGCAGCCACCCATTTCGCGGGCTCGACATAGAACACCCGGGTGTCGTTAAGTGATGTCATCGCCAAAATCGCCGGGTACTGCTTGGCGTCGATGTTCTCGTAGGGCGAGTACGACTTCATATAGGCGTAGACATCGGCATCGGCCAATGGGTTTCCCCACTCGTCCCACTCGGTGACCGTCAGCGGAAGGGACGGGTCCAGGATCGTGGTGAGGGGATCGACGAACGGAACCTGCGCGAGGATACCAGCGAACAACTCGGGTGCCATATTGGCCACAGCACCCATCAGGAGTCCGCCCGCGCTACCGCCGAGTGCGACCAGATTGGCCGACCGGGTTAGGCCCGAATCGATGAGATGCCTTGCGGCGGAAATAAAGTCGGTGAAGGTGTTCTTCTTTTCCAGTAGCTTGCCCTGTTCGTACCAGAGCCTTCCCATCTCACCGCCCCCTCGGACGTGGGCGATCGCGAAGACCACGCCGCGATCAAGCAGGGAGAGGCGGGCGATGGAGAACCGCGGGTCCTCTGAGGACTCGTAGGCGCCATAGCCGTAGAGCACCGTGGGCGCCGGAGTCTCGACACCGGACCGGTGGATGAGCGAGATCGGGATCCGGGTTCCGTCCGGCGCTAACGCCCAGTCCCGGCGCTCGACATAGTCTTGCCGGCGGTAGTCGCCGAGGACCGGTTGTTCGCGCAGCAGGATTCGCTCACCCGATGCCAAGTCGATGTCGTAGATCCGCATCGGTGTGATGAACGACGTCGCGCCGATCCGCAGCCGTGGCGCATCCCAGTTCGGATTACCGGCCAGCCCGGAGGCCATTAACTCCGAATCGAAGGTGATCTCCTCGGGCGTGCCGTAACCATCATCGATCGGCCACAGCTGCAGCCGTGCCAGAGCCTCCCGACGGTAGTGGACGACGATGTGGTGGGCGAAAGCGTCGACGCCCTCGAGGCGGACATCGTCACGCGCAGAGATCAATGTCGTCTGCGCGCCCGGGTCCTCGACCGGGGCATCCACGAGGGTGAAGTTTGGCGCGGCGTCGTTGTGCAGGATCAGGAACCGATCCTGGCCACCGATCACGGCGTGCTCGACGGAGTACTCGACACCTTCACGACGTGGCAGCACTGCGCTGAAGGATGCTTGCGGGTCGGAAGCGTCAGCGAACCTGACGTCAGAGGTGATCGACGATCCGGCCGCGATCAGGATGTAGGCGTTGCTTCGGGTACGACCCACCGCCACCCAGAACCGTTCGTCGGGTTCGTGGAAAACCTGCTCGTCGGGTCCGGTTGAGCCGAGGCGGTGTCGCCACACGGTATCGGGACGCCACGACTCGTCGACGGTGGTGTAGTAGACGCATTCGTTGTCGGCGGCCCAGGTGACACCCAGGCTGACACCGGAAATGGTGTCCGGGTAAAGCTCGCCGGTACGTAAGTCCTTGAACCGCAGGGTGTATCGCTCGTCGCCGACGACATCGGTGGAGAAGGCCAATACGTTACCGTCGATGCTTACGCTGCTGGCGCCGAGTGAGAAGAAGTCGTGTCCAGCGGCTTCGACATTCTCGTCGAGCAGAACCTGTTCGTCCGGGATGTGAGTGTGCTCGTCGAGAACCGGTGGCTCCCAATCATCAGGTCCGGCGGCCGGGCGCCGACAGTGCACGCCGTATTGCTTGCCTTCGAAGCTCCGGCCGTAGTACCACCAGTCGCCGCGGCGCACCGGCACTGACAAGTCGGTTTCCTTGGTGCGCGACTTGATTTCATCAAAGATCTGCTGCCGCAGGGGTTCCTGATAGGCCGTCTGCGCCTCGACGTAGGCGTTCTCCGCGTCGAGGTGAGCGATCACCTCCGGGTCGGACTTATCGCGCATCCACTCATACGGGTCGACGAAGAGATCGCCATGGTGCACGCGGCGGGTGTCGATCCGTCTCGGGATCGGAGCAGTCATGCTTTTTGGCCGATCCAGTCGACGAACTTGCACCCCGAAATACGTTCGTAAGCCTCGATATAGCGGGCGACGGTGGCCTCGACGATGGATTCGGGCAACGGCGGCGGTGGGGCTGCTCCGTAGCGGTCCCAGCCCGATTCTGGTCCGGTCAGCCAGTTGCGAACGAACTGCTTGTCGAAGCTGTTCTGCACCACACCCTCGGTGTAGCTGTCGGCCGGCCAGTACCGCGAGGAATCCGGCGTGAAGACCTCGTCGGCGAGCACCAACTGACCAGCTGGGTCGACACCGAACTCGAATTTGGTGTCCGCGATGATGATTCCCTTGGCCCGCGCGTGTTCGGCAGCCAGGTTGTAGGTCTGCAGTGTCAGGTCCCGCAACTGTTCGGCGCGTTCGGCGCCGACCATCTCGACAACCCTGGCGAAGGAGATGTTCTCGTCATGGGCACCTATATCGGCCTTGGTCGCGGGCGTGAACAACGGTTGGTCGAACTTGCTGGCCTCGACCAGCCCGGGCGGCAGCGGGATACCGCACACGGCGCCGGTGCGCTGATAGTCCAGCAGACCCGACCCGGTCAGGTAGCCGCGGGCGACGCATTCCACCGGCATCATGTCGAGTTGCCGCACCAGCAGCGCGCGCCCCAGCACCTCGGCCGGAATGCGCGGGTCGTCCGGCGGGCCGGCGAGATGGTTGGGCGCCCCGCCGTGATCGGAGATCAGACCGAAGAAGAACACGCTCATCGCGGTCAGGATGCGGCCCTTGTCCGGTATGGGCGTGTCGAGAATGTAGTCAAAGGCCGAGATGCGGTCGGAGGCCACGAACAGCAGATGCTCGTCATCGACGCGGTAGAGCTCGCGGACTTTCCCGCTGGCCAGGTGACGGTAATCGGTCAAGGCGGGACGCACCGGGTCAGCCTATCGGCCGCCGACCAGGCGACTGTGCTGGGATCGAACCCATGAAATCACGATTCCTGCCCTACGCCACCACTCCGGGCAGACTGACCGCCCAGATCGTCAGTGACCTGCTGGTCGGCGTGTGGATCACCATCTGGGTGCTGGTCGGTCTCGGCGTCCACCATGCGATCGCGTCGATCGCGGGCGTCGGAACCCAGGTCAAGGACGGCGCGACCGGGATCTCGGAGAATCTCAACTCGGCCGGTGATAGTGCCGACCGGATTCCTCTGGTAGGCGATGCGGTGTCCAAGCCGTTGCGCGCAGCCAGTGAGGCCGCCCTCGATCTTGCCGGAGCCGGACAGAATCTCAACACCACCGCGACATGGCTTGCGGTGCTGTTGGCGATCGCCGTGGCCGCCCCACCAATCCTCGCGATCTGCATGCCGTGGCTGTTCCTACGGATCCGTTTCTTCCGACGCAAGTGGACCGTGATCACGTTGGCTCAGACCCCCGCGGGCGAACAGCTCCTCGCGCTACGGGCGCTGGCCAACCGGCCGCTGCGAAAGCTGACAGAGGTCAGCGGCGACCCCGTCGGTGCCTGGCGGCGCGAAGAGCCTGCCGCGGTGCACGGACTGGCGGCACTGGAGTTACGGTCGGCCGGGGTGGCCCGGGTGACCCAGGCGCGGTCCGCCCTCAGCTGAGTTCGACGTGTAGGTGCCTGATTCCGGTATGCCGGTTACTACGGGTCCACTCCACCGGCGCGACCAGTTGCACGCCGGAATATCGCGCTAACAACTCCCCGAACAGCACCTGCAATTCCAGCCGGGCCAGGTTGGCACCCAGGCAGTAGTGCACGCCCTGTCCAAACCCTAAGTGCAGGTTGGGTTTACGGCCAATGTCGAACTCATCGGCATGGGCGAAGGCCGATTCGTCACGGTTGGCCGAGCCCTCCCACACCAGAACCTTCTGCCCGGCGCGAACCACATGCCCGCCCAGGGTGGTGTCTCGGGTAGCGGTGCGACGCTTCGACGGCGACGGTGTTGTCCACCTCACGATCTCCTCGATCGCCGTCGACAGCAGTGCTGGGTCGTCCCGCAACCGGCGATACTGGACGGGATGTTGAGCCAGGGCCAGTAATCCGCCTGCGACCGCATTGCGTGTCGTCTCCGCGCCCGCGCTGAACAGCAGGCTGAAGAAAAGGTACAACTCAATATCGGATAACGACGGAGCCTCGGGGTCGTCGACGGTTGCGTTGGCAACGATCGAGAGCATGTCATCGCACGGCGCGGACCGTTTCTCGGCAATCAATCGACTGCCGTATTTGTACATGCGCGAGCCGGCGTCGGAGACCGAGAGCCGAGCCACCTCGCCCTTGCGTGATCCGCCGAAATCGAAACTCGGCTCGATGGCGTCAAAAAGCCAATGCCGTTCCGAGTCAGGCACTCCGAGCAGGATGCAGATCATCTGCATGGGCAACTCGGCGGCCACGTCCACGACGAAGTCGAGCGGAACTCCCGGTTCGATCCGGTCGAGCAGAACGCGGGAACGCATCCGTAGATCGTCTTGAACTCGTCTGATCATCCGTGGCGTCAACCCGGAGCTGACAAGGCGCCTGATCAATCCGTGGCGAGGGTCGTCCATCATGTTAAGAACCTGGCCCGCAACGGGTAGATCCTGCAACAGCGTGCCACCGAAGGGCCGCACTCCCCCGGTCACCGAGGAGAAGGTCAATGGATCCCGCAGGACGGCAAGGGTTTCGGCGTAGCTGGCAACTGACCAAAAGCCCTCGCCATCGGGGGTGTGTTCGGTTGGTTCATGCCAGAAGACCGGGGCTTGGTGGCGATGGATCGCGAACAGCTGATGAGGGAATCCATCGGCGAAGTTGTCGAGGTCGGTGAAGTCGATATCTGTGAGCGCGAAATCCCTGTGCGGCATCGGGTTACAGGATCGCACCCGGGGTGTAGGTGGCCGCCTCCGGGTAGGCGCTCACCAGATCACCAACCGCGGCGACGACCCGATCCACCTGACTGGACGCAGCCCCAGTGAACGATTCGGTATCGGCCAGTGCGGCATCGAGGGCAGTCCGGTCCAACGGTAGCCGTGGGTCGGCGGCCAATCGGTCGAGCAGATCCGGCTCCGCACCACGTTCCCGCATGGCAAGCGCGACAGCCACAGCATGTTCCTTGATCACCTCATGGGCGGCTTCGCGACCCATCCCGGCGCGCACCGCTGCGATGAGCACCTTGGTGGTGGCCAGGAACGGTAGGAACCGGTCCAACTCGCGCTGTATCACCGCGGGGTAGGCGCCGAACTCCTCAAGCACCGTCAGGAACGTCTCGATTTGACCGTCGACGGCGAAGAACGCATCGGGCAGTGCGACCCGGCGCACCACTGAGCAGAACACGTCGCCCTCATTCCATTGCGCGCCGGCCAGTTCCGCGGCCATCGACGCATACCCGCGCAGTACCACCTGTAAACCATTGACCCGTTCGCAACTGCGGGTGTTCATCTTGTGCGGCATGGCCGAAGATCCGACCTGTCCGGGTGCGAACCCTTCGGTCGCCAGTTCATGACCGGCCATCAATCGAATGGTGTGCGCCAGCGATGATGGTCCGGCACCGAGTTGCACCAGCGCCGAGATGACGTCGTGGTCCAGCGACCGCGGATACACCTGGCCCACGCTGTCGAGCACCGCGGTGAAGCCGAGGAATTCGGCCACTCGCCGCTCGAGTTCGGCAAGCCGCGCGGTGTCACCGTCAAAAAGATCCAGCATGTCCTGCGCGGTGCCCATCGGGCCTTTGATACCGCGCAGTGGGTAGCGTTCGAGGAGCTCGCCGATTCTTCTCACCGCGATCAGCGTCTCCTCGGCCGCGGAGGCGAACCGCTTGCCCAGGGTGGTGGCCTGGGCGGCGACGTTGTGGCTCCGCCCGGCCATCACCAGGTCCCGGTAGCGGGTGGCCCGATCGGCGAGCCGGGCCGACACTGCCACTCCCCGGCCATGTACGAGTTGCAGTGACTGCCGAATCTGTAACTGCTCGACGTTCTCGGTCAGATCGCGGCTCGTCATACCCTTGTGGACGTGTTCGTGGCCGGCAAGGGCGTTGAATTCCTCGATACGGGCTTTGACGTCGTGGCGCAAGACCCTCTCACGCGCCGCGATTGAAGCCAGGTCGACCTGCTCGACAACCCGTTCGTAGTCGGCGATTGCCGCCTCTGGGACCTCAACGCCGAGTTCACGTTGCGCCCGCAGCACCGCCAGCCAGAGTCGCCGTTCAGCGACGATCTTGGCCTCCGGTGACCAGATCGCCACCATTTCGGCGCTGGCATACCGGTTGGCCAGCACGTTGGGGATCGCGGCACGGGTGGTCACAAACACACAGCTTACGGTTTGGGGTGTGTACTTCGTTGGAGTCGACCTCGCCTGGGGCCAGCGCAGCCCGACGGGCGTCGCCGTGCTCGATGGCAACGGCGTGCTCTGTCATGTGGCAGTGGCGGGCGATGACGACGACGTTCTGTCCCAACTTCAGCCCTATGTCGGCGGTGAGTGCGTCGTCGCCTTCGATGCCCCCCTGGTGGTCACCAATCCTTCCGGCAACCGGCCGTGCGAGGCCGCGTTGAACCGTGACTTCCGTCAGTTCGACGCCGGTGCGCATCCGGCGAATACCGGTCTGGCCTGGTTCGCCGACGGTGGCCGGGCAGCACGATTGAGCTCGACGCTGGAACTTGACCTGGACCCGCGCTCATCATCGCCGAGGCGCGCCCTGGAGGTGTATCCCCATGCCGCCAGCGTGGTGCTATTCGGCCTGGAGCGGACGCTGAAGTACAAGCAGAAGTCCGGTCGTGAATTTGCGCAATTGCAGTCGGAGTTGTTGCGGCTCATTGGTTTTCTGGAAGATTTACAGTCTGCTGACCCCTCCATCGACCTCAGATCCGGCTCCTGGGTAGAACTCAAACAGAACGTCCTGACAGCGACCCGCAAGGCCCACCTGCGCAGAGCCGAGGATCCCATTGATGCGGTGGTCTGCGCCTATATCGCGCGGTTTGCGAGTGAACGGCCTGATGATGTGACGGTGTACGGGGAGACTCAGACCGGATGTATCGTCACCCCGGCTCGGCTCAGGCTCGAAGACCAGTCCACGCGTGAGAAGTGCCGGTGAGTTCACTGACCTCGTTCAGGAACCGGCGAACCTTGGCGGGGTTCTCGTGGCGTTGCCAGCCGAAGGTGGTCGGGCGCTGAGCGCGATCGTGCCAGAAATGGCCGGGATCCGATGGTGGGCGAGTCGCCACTAGCCATACCGCGGTGTCGGCGCCGTCGGCCACCTCCCGCAACAACGGTTTGGTGATAACGCGGAAGCGGGGCAGGTACTCCGCCACCCCTGGGGTGTCGACCCATCCCGGGTGCATGCTCTCCACCCGGATATCGCTACCGGCGAGCCGTCGGGACCAGGAGTCGGCGAGGACCACCTGCATCCGCTTTGTGCGGGCGTAACTTCGAACTCCGTTGTATTCGTGGCTGGACTCCAGATCGTCGACCACCAACGGGGTGCTGTACATGCCGCCCGATGACACGAATACCACCGAGGCGCCGTGGGCTGCATGCAGAAGCGGCAGCAACCGCTCGGTCATCAGGTGCGGGCCCAGAACGTGGGTGGCCAACTGGACCTCATGACCTTCGCGGGTGACAATCCGCTCCTTGGGCATCAAACCGGCGTTGTGGACCAGTCCATTCAGAGCGGGCACCCGCCCGGCGAAGTCAGCACACCAATTCGCCACTGCCTCCAGGTCCGAGACATCACAGACCTCCCCCACGACATCGGCACCAGGAGTCTCATCACAGATCGCGGCCACACAGTCGCGAACCTTATCGGCGTTGCGCCCCAGCAGATACACCGTCGCGCC
>Ga0007796_10000503_pt1 | contig 12659 bp, 11 predicted proteins | sample CryBogmetaGMA0M_FD_60373 | JGI IMG/M metagenome (GOLD analysis project Ga0007796, IMG submission 60373) | Freshwater microbial communities from Crystal Bog, Wisconsin, USA - MA0M | ecosystem: Environmental > Aquatic > Freshwater > Lake | place: Crystal Bog, Wisconsin, USA | collected 2009-07-06 | reverse complement strand
GCCCAGGCCCATCGCGTTCATCGCATGCAGGATTCGCCGCTGCACCGGCTTCTGGCCATCGGCCACATCCGGCAGCGCCCGTCCCTTGACCACCGAAACCGCGTAGTCGAGGTACGCGTGTTCGGCATAGCGGGCAAGGGTCAGTCGCTGGCCGTCGTCCTCGGGAATCAGCAGTTCATCGGGTATCGACATCGAGGACAGGTCAGAGGGCGGTGAACGACAAACTGATGGCGCTCAGGGTCGAGGTGTAGGTGTTATTGCCGCGCAGCAAGGTGTTGTTGAAGGTGATCTGGCGCAGCAGCGGATTGATGGTCACCGTGTTGTTGCACAACTGAAACTCGTTCTGACTCGCGACCAGCGCGCAGCCAGTCACGCCATCTTGCGTGGCGGTGCTCGTTCCCCAGGTATCGCTGACAGCAATCACGCTGCCGCTGACCGGGTCGTAATCAACCGTGATCCGATGCAACAGGTTGGCGCCATTCGTGCTGGTCCCGGTTCCAATGATGACGAGCTGGCGATAACTGCTTGAGAGCGGCGAAGCACCCGAGGCACTGCTTGTGACCGTCAGCGTGGCAGTGCCCGTCGTCGGAAACGCATTGAGCACCCTCAAGATCGCGGTGCCCGATCCACTGCCTACGCCCGGGCTCTGAAACCCGGGTGTCCCGGTGGCGCCATCACTGGTCCCGCCGCACGCCGCCAGCATCGCCATTGCGCCCAGCATGAGCACCGCCTGTATCGATCGCGCCTGCAACGCGATGCGACGCAAAACGCCATGCAAGCCCTTGATCCCCTCACTCACCATGATTTTCTCCCTGGAAAATTAAATTCACACATCGACGTCGACGTCGTTGCCATGCTCCTCGAGCCAGACGCGACGCGCCGCCGCTTCGCCCTTGCCCATCAGCATCGTGAAGCGCAACTGCGTGGCATCGGTGTCGACGGCACCGTAATCCACCTGCAGCAGGCGACGTGTTTCAGGATTGAGCGTGGTCTCCCACAACTGCTCGGCGGTCATCTCGCCCAGGCCCTTGAATCGCGAGATCGACCATACCCCGTCATGCAGCCCGTCCTTGCGCAATTTGTCCTCGGTATGGCGCAATTCGCCCTCATCCAGGCAATAAAGCTTGCGCAGCGGACGCTTGCCCTGCGCCGGCACATCGACCCGAAAGAGCGGCGGGCGCGCCACATAGATCCGCCCGGACTCGATCAGTTTTGGAAAATGGCGCAAGAACAGCGTCAGCAGCAGCACCTGAATATGGGCACCGTCGACATCGGCGTCCGACAGGATGCAGATCTTGCCGTAGCGCAGATTGGCAAGATCAATCGCATCGTTGGGACCATGCGGATCGATGCCGATGGCCACCGAAATATCGTGGATCTCGGTATTGGCAAACAGCCGGTCGCGGTCGGACTCCCAGGTATTGAGCACCTTTCCGCGCAGCGGCAGGATCGCCTGATAGCCCTTTTCGCGACCCATCTTGGCCGAGCCGCCGGCCGAGTCGCCTTCGACCAGAAACACCTCATTGCGATCGAGGTCGGTGCTTTCGCAGTCGGTGAGCTTGCCGGGCAGCACAGCCACCCCTGAACTCTTGCGTTTCTCGACCTTTTGCGCCGAGCGCTGGCGCGCCTGGGCCTGACGGATCACCAGATCGGCAAGCTTGCGGCCCCACTCGACATGCTCATTGAGCCAGAGCTCAAACTGCCCACGCGCAAAGCCCGCGACCAGCCGCAGCGCATCGCGCGAGTTGAGGCGCTCCTTGATCTGACCCTGGAACTGCGGGTCGAGCACCTTGGCCGACAGCACGAAACTCGCCCTGGCAAAGACATCCTCCGGCATCAGCCGCACACCCTTGGGCAGGAGCGAATGCATTTCCACAAAGCCCTTGACCGCATTGAACAGGCCTTCGCGCAGCCCCGACTCATGCGTACCACCGGCCGGCGTCGGAATCAGGTTCACATAGGACTCGCGAATCAGGGCGCCCGACTCGGTCCAGGCCACCACCCATTGCGCGCCCTCGCCCAGCGCAAAGGTGTCATGCCCTGCGGGTGCATATTGCTCACCTTCGAAGAGCGGCACGATCGGGGCGCCTTCCGGCGATTCGGCGCCCTGGCTGACACCGCCGCCTTCTGCTGCCAGCGCCTGCGAGAGATAGCCGCGCAGGCCCTCGGCAAACTTCCACACCTGGGACTGCCCGGTCTTCTCGTTCTGAAGCGTGACTTCGACGCCCGGCAGCAGCACCGCCTTGGATCGCAGCAAACGCTCGAGATCGGCCAGCGGCAGGACCTGGCTGTCGAAGTATTTCGGATCGGGCCAGACCTGCACGCGCGTGCCACTGCGCCGCTCACCCTTGGCTGCAGGCCGCGACAGCAGCGGCTCGATGATGTCGCCGCCGGCAAAGACCAGGGTATGAACGCCATTGCCCCGATCATCAGGGCGCCAGACCGTCACCTCGAGTCGCAGCGACAGGGCATTGGTCACCGACACGCCAACCCCGTGCAGGCCGCCCGAAAAGCTGTAGGCGCCGCCCGCCTGCTTGTCGAACTTGCCACCGGCATGCAGTCGTGTGAAGACGATCTCGACCGTCGAGACGCCCTCCTCGGGATGCAGGCCCACCGGTATGCCGCGACCGTCGTCGTCCACCACCACGCTGCCATCGGCGCGCAAGCTCACCCCGATAACGCGGGCATGTCCGGCCAAAGCTTCATCGGCCGCGTTGTCGATCACCTCCTGCACGATGTGCAGCGGATTATCGGTGCGGGTGTACATGCCGGGGCGCTGGCGAACCGGCTCCAGGCCCTTGAGGACGCGAATCGAGGCCTCGGTGTAGTCTTGCTTGCGTGTTGCCATCCCGCGATTATCGCGTGAATCGGCAGGCGCCACGCCAAAGAGGTCGATCCGCCATGAGCCCACTGCCAACGCTGCCCCAAATCGAATCAGCTGCCGCGATCGTCTATCAGTCGATGCCGGCCACACCGCAATACGCCTGGCCGCTGCTGGCAAAGCGGCTGGGTACGCCCGTCTGGCTCAAGCACGAGAACCACACGCCCACAGGCGCCTTCAAGGTCAGAGGCGGTCTGGTCTATCTCGACGGCCTCTCACGCCGAGAGCCCGCCTGCCCGGGCATCGTCTCGGCCACACGCGGCAACCACGGCCAGTCGCTTGCGTTTGCGGCGCGTCGCCATCGCATCCCGACCACCATCGTCGTGCCGCACGGCAACAGCCTCGAAAAAAATGCCGCGATGCAGGCCTTTGGTGCCGAACTCATCGAGTATGGCAGCGACTTCCAGGAGGCGAGCGAGCATGCGTCTGCGCTCGCACAAAGCCGGGGTCTGCATCGCGTGCCGTCATTTCACTTTGATCTGGTGAGCGGTGTGGCCACCGGCTGGCTCGAAATGTTTCGTGCTGCGCCCGATCTCGATGCGGTGTTCGTGCCGATCGGGCTGGGCTCAGGGATCTGTGCGGCAGCGGCCGCACGCGCCGCCCTGGGCCGAAAGTTCAAGCTGATCGGCGTCGTCTCGACGCACGCGCCCGCCTATGCCCTGTCGATTGCGGCACGCCGCGCGATCACGGCGCCATCGAGCACCATGCTGGCCGATGGGATGGCCTGCAGCACCCCCGATCCGACAGCACTCGAGATTCTGTTGCGCGAGGTCGATGAGGTGGTTCAGGTAAGCGACATTGAGGTTGCCGGCGCAATGAAGGCGCTTTACGTCGACACCCACAATGTGGCCGAAGGCGCGGGGGCAGCCTCGCTTGCCGCCGCCATCAAACTGGCCACCGACAGGCCCGAATTCATCCGGGGCAGACAGATTGGCCTGACGCTTTGCGGCGGCAATGTCGATCACGACATGTTTGCCGGGGTTTTGAACCGCTAGACCGCCACCTGCGAGCCAAGCTCGATCACACGGTTCGGCGGCAGCCTGAAATAACTGGCCGCGGTCGGGCTGTTCTGCATCATCCAGCCGAACAGCGACCGGCGCCATCCGAACACGCCACGACGCGACACCGACACGATCACCGGCTTGCTGGTGAAATAGGAGGTGTCATCGAGATCGATCTCGAGACCCTTTCGGCGGGCCAGCCTGAGCAGACGGCGAATATTCGGGTCTTCGCGATAGCCGAAATGCCCGACCAGCCGGTAGATACCTCCTTCTCGTCGCTGCAACTCGATGCGGTCGTCATCGAGCACCCGGGGCACATCATCGAATTCGATCGACATGAACACCGTCTGCTCGTGGACCACCTTGTTGTGCTTGAGGTTGTGCAAAAAGCTGGCTGGATAACCGGTGCGGGTCGAACTGAAAAACACCGCCACCCCTGGGACCCGGGTGATCCCCGACAAATCGAGATCAAGGTCATCACTGGCCACATTCGGTGAGGCTTCCTTACGGGCCCGCATGATCTCCATGCCCCGGCGCCAGGTGGTCATCACCGTGAACATGATCGAGGCAAGCAAAAGCGGAAACCATGCGCCATCGAAAATTTTGCTGATGTTTGCAGCAAAAAAGAAAATTTCTATGACGATGATCCCGGCAACCAGCGGCAGCAGGGCTTTGATCCGGCCCGATTTGAGTCCAAGGAGCACCACTGCGAGCAAGGCGCTGCTGATCAGCAGGACACCGGATACCGCGATACCGTAAGCTGCCGCCAGGGCCGTCGAGCTCCGAAAGCCGATTACCAGCACCAGGACCAGGACCAGCAAGGTCCAATTCACCACTGGAATATAGATCTGCCCTCGTGCCACTTCAGAGGTGTAGAGCACTTTGAGGCGTGGAAGATAATTCAGCCGTGATGCCTGTTGAGTGACCGAAAAGGCGCCAGAGATCGTCGCCTGCGAAGCGATGACCGTTGCCAGCGTCGCAAGGATGACAAGCGGCACCAGCAAGAAATCGGGCGCTAACAGATAAAACGGATTGCGCACGGCTTCCGGGTCGCGAAGGACCAGCGCACCCTGACCAAGATAATTCAGAATCAAACAGGGGAAAACAAGCAAAAACCATCCGAATCGAATCGGACGAACCCCGAAATGCCCCAGATCGGCATAAAGCGCCTCGGCGCCGGTAAGGGTCAGGAACACTGCGCTGAGCGCCACGAAACTCCAGCCGGGATGCTCGATGAAAAAGCGCAAGGCATATCGAGGATCAATCGCCGCGACGATCTCGGGTGATTTCACGATGCTGACGATCCCGAGCGTTGCGAGTGTCAGAAACCAAACCACCATCACAGGGCCGAAGAGTGCGCCGACACTCGCTGTCCCGCTGCGTTGAAGCATGAACAGACCAACCAGAATCACCAAGGCAATCGGGACGATATAGGACTCCAGCGATGGGGCGGCCAAGGTAATCCCTTCGACTGCAGACAGCACCGAAATTGCTGGGGTAATGACGGCATCACCGTAAAAGAGCGACGCCGCAAAAATGCCGAGGACACTGGCGAACCAGGTCAGTTGGGGGCGGTCACGAACCAGCGCCAGCACGTTCGAGAGCAGTGCAAGCACGCCGCCCTCGCCCTGATTGTCGAAGCGCAGAATCACCAGAACGTATTTGATCGAAACAATCAGGGTGATTGCCCAGAACATCATCGAGAGCACCGGATAAACCGTGTCTGCAGACAGCGGCAAGCCATGCGGCGCGACGAATGCCTCCTTGAATGCATAGAGCGGGCTGGTGCCGATGTCGCCGAATACCACGCCCAGCGCACCTAGCAGCAGGGTCGGCAGGCGTTGCGAATGGGGTTCGCTCATGGGGTGCGCTCAGTGTCATGCGCCAGTTGTCGTGCGCTCATTGCAGATTCATCAAGCGGGACGCCGAGTGGGCTTTATTGCCGAGGGGCAAAAACGTGGGCGCAGTTTACTCCCGTCCAACCCCTTCCCGGTAATCGGCACCTACTCGGGCCATATTCCGATGAATTCCGCCATCGATTTCGATCAAAACCCGACACCGGTTGAGATCAACCGGCGTCGCCCACTCTCCACAAATCAGCGCATACCCCCTGCGGCAGAGTGACGTCCTAGGCCGAGCCGCGCCAAAGCCACACCGCTGTGAGCACCAGCGAGGCGCCCACAGCGAGGTTGAAGACCCGCAGCCGGGATCCAATCTCGAGCCAAGCGCGCATCGCAGTACCCAGCCACGCCCAGATGAAATTCGAGATCACGCAACACACCATGAAGATTGCCACGATCAGCGCCTGCTCCAGCCAGGCGGGCTGTGCGAGCCCCTGGTATGCGCCCACGGTGCCGGCGGCCAGCATCCAGGCCTTCGGATTGGCGTATTGGAACACCGCACTCTCAAACCAGCGCGGCGCACGCGCGACCGCGCGCTCTGACATCGTGCCGGAGCGGGCGAGCTGCACGCCGAGCCAGCACAGATACAGCACGCCAAACAATTTGAGCGCCTGCGCGAGCGCCGGGGACTCGAGCAGCAGACCGTAGGTTCCCAGGCCAGCCCCAACCAGCATGGTCGAGAATCCGACTGCGACACCGATCGAATGCGGCACGACCGCGCGGGCGCCAAAATTGGCGGCTGTAGACAGGGCGATCGCATTGTTCGGCCCGGGCGTGACAGAACCCACCCACGCAAACCATACAAACGCGACGAGCTTGAACCAATCGACCTCGGGCATGGCTTGCAGAATAACAGCGGCCACCGATTCGGCGGCAGTGCTGCTTTCTGCATCACGCCCGCATCGCACAGAGCACCGGCGAGAGCGACCCATTGCAGGACAAGCGCAAGACCGGTGGTTTGATATCTCTGCGAACGCCGCCATTGGCCAGAATGTATGAACTGATTTGATGATGCTTCTCGGTATAAGCGTCAAACAAAGAAAGCATCGCGTCGTGCTTGACGAAGTTCGACTTGACGATCACTCCGTCAAGATCAAGGACTACGGGCGATCAATGCATATGGCTTGCGACGAGACTGGCGTAACTAAGCTTCGATGAAAGAAGGCTTCCGGTCGGATTGCGCCCACTGTAGGCAGGGCGCTTACCGGCCAGAAGCGGTCATATGATCGGTCGGAAAATCGCTGTGCTGATGACCGGTTTCAAAGTGCAGCCGCCATCGGTTCGCCGATCGGGCGATATTTTTCGGCCTGTACGCAACCGGGCTGAGTCCCTGAAGGCCGAGCTAGATGCGCACGGTCTTGTTAACTGTCATGCCGGATGCTTGGTAGTCACTAGTTCGGCAGCAAAACACAAAGCATCCATATATTGCTACAATGCAATACATGAATGCTGTCCAAGTCGCCCGCGCTAAGGAAGTCCGCGATGATGGCTCGATCGTCGAAATCATCATCTGGGAGCTTCCGGAGCCGCTGCCGCCCAGCACGCATCGATACAAGTACCGGCTGTTCTTCGGCGAGTCCGGCATTACCCGTGTGCGCTACGACAACGAGCGAGGCAAGGGCGATCATCGTCACGTAGGTGATCGCGAGTACCAGTACAAATTCAACTCTGTGGAACAACTGCTCGCGGACTTTCAGTTCGACGTCGAGCGCTGGGAGTCGTCATGAAGGCCATCATCGAAGTGTCTAGCAAAGGCTCGGTTTTCCAGACGGCAGCCGCCCAGGTCGAGGCCGCCCGAAAGGGGCATATACCCGACTTCCATCTAAGTTTTCAGTCTGCGCGTTCTCTGTTTGCAGAACTCACGCCCGCACGGCTCGACCTGCTCGACACGCTTCGCCGTGTTGGCCCGTGTAGCGTATATGCCTTAGCGAAGGCTGCTGAGCGCAACTACTCCAACGTGCACACAGATGTGGCGCGCATGGAGGAGTTGGGGCTGGTCGAACGCACCGACGAGGGCGACATTCTGGTCCCGTTCGAGTCAGTTGAAATTGTCGTTCCTCTGGCCCGCGCCGTAGCCTGAGCAAGGGGCTCGAAGCGATCTGCGAACAGCCGTTTACTGAGTGGACCAGCCGCTCGACTTAAATGGTGCCTAGGGCCGCTCCGGGTCGAATCCGGGTCTTCGAGCCGCTCGCTTGAACGCCAGCCTACAGGCATCAAGCTGACGTTTACCTGGCAGGGTTATTTGACGCCGCAGCAGCCTGTTTGCGACGCAATGCCTCAGCAGGTCATCGCGCCATACACCAGGTTCTGCAATTGCTCGCGATAGACCTTGCGAATTTCGCCCGGCGCCACCGTACCGGCCACGACCACCAGTTTTTCGGCAGGGTCGGCAAAGAAAATCGTGCCGTATGCGCCATTCCAGCTGAATTCACCGACTCGGCCTGGCACCGCGGCAATACCCGGATCAGTGCGTACAGCGACGCCCAGACCAAAGCCATACCCTTCGCGATGCGGCTCGGTCATGGTGATCGTATTGATCATGCTGCCGGTCAGATGGTTCGAGGTCATCAGCGCCACGATCTGCGGGCTGAGGATGCGCTGTCCCTCGAAGACACCGCCGTCATGGAGCATCTGCCCGAAACGCAGGTAGTCAGACACCGTGCCGAGGGCCGCCGCGCCCCCCCAGTCATGAGAGGTCTGCTGCTCGACAACGGTCACCGCCTGAGGCTTGCCATCGAAAGGGCTGACGGAAAACGGCCGCGCTGCGCGCACTTTGCGCTCCTCGGTCAACTCAAACCCGGTCTGGGTCATGCCCAGCGGTTTCCAGAGAATCTCGGACAGATAGTCGCGAAGCCGCACTCCGGTCACCTGCTCGATGACCAGCCCGAGAATGTCGGTGGAATAACCATACTCGAAGGCGGTGCCAGGCTGTTGCGTCAGCGGCAGGGCAGTGATCCGATCGATGAATGACTGAGCGGTGTCCGAGAACATCACCGCACTGGTCGCCGGCCACAGCGCAGCCGCCGGCCCCACACCGCGTCCGCCATAGGTAATGCCCGCGGTGTGGCGCAGCAGGTCGTGAATGAAAATCGGCCGCTCCTGCGCAAACAGCGCCATGCCGCCGTGGCCGTCATCCAGGCCGACCTTCATGCGGCCGAAGCCCGGAAAGTAGCTGTCCAGGCGGCTCTTCAGAGGCAGCCTGCCCTCCTGCATCAATCGCAGGGCGGCCACGCTCACCATGATCTTGGTCATCGAGGCCAGGGCAAACACGGTATCACGCTGCATCGGCTTGCCCGCCGCAGGATCACTCAGACCGTAGGCCTTATGGTGCAGCAGACGACCCTCGCGTGCGATCGCCAGTACCGCTCCGGGCAGGCGCGCTGCTGCAATCTCACGATTGAAAAAGGCGTCGATGACGGCCAGGCCGCTGGTCGAAAAACCGAGCGATTCGGGTTCTGCGACAGGCAAAGGAAAAGTGTTCATGCAGCGGACCCTTGTGCTAGGTGAGGGGGCGACGACCGGCCGCTCTTGAGCAGCCCGATGGCCTGCCTACTGGCCAATCGCGTGGATCGAATCTAGCATGCGACTTTCAGGAGACGACCATGAACCGAATCGACGAGCGCCGCCAGGCGGTGGCGCAGACTGTCGCGCAGATCCGTGCCATCGAGGCCCGCGATGGCGTGAACCCTGACGCACTGGCGCTCATTCGACAGCAACTGATCGATCTTGCCAGCCAGTCGACCCTTTTCACCGCCGAAGACTTTCCACCTCCACAATCCGGCAGCGGCATGCGTTCAGCGCTTTATCGCCTGTCCGAAGATGAGGACCATCGCTTCGCGCTCTATGCCAATGCCTCGCTTGGCGGTTATGGCACACCTGCCCACAACCACACCACCTGGGCGGTCATCGTTGGCGTGACAGGCGAGGAACTGAACCGCTTTTATGAGCCGACCCCTGAGGGCGGCGTCAAGGAGTCTGGCCAGTTCATGGTCAAGGCCGGCACAGGCGTGACCTTCATGCCCGAGGATCTGCACTCGATTCACATCGATGCACCGCTGATCAATTTTCACATGTACGGATTGGGCCTCGAGCAACTCGACAAGCGCCGCTATTACAAGACGCAGGAGAATGTCTGGTCGGTCTTTCCGGCCCACTCCGACATCCGGGAGGCGCGCTGAAACGCGCTAGAGTGCACACCGCTCTCATTTTCGTTGAAGGTAACAACCATGTCAGACACGCACGAGCATCACGACCACAAAGCGCCAACCGACTGGAAACACGACGGCGTTCGCGTCGTCCCTGGCGATCAGCTCGACGGCAATGTGCCGTCAACGCCGGGCATGGACCGCAAGGCCGCGATCAATTTCGCGCGGGTCGGCGCCCAGAAACTGTGGGCCGGCACGGTTCATATCCATCCCGATGCCAAAACCGGGGCCCATCACCATGGGCCGCTTGAAAGCGTGATCTATGTGGTCAAGGGGCGCGCCCGCATGCGCTGGGGCAATCAGCTCGAATTCACTGCCGAAGCGGGCCCGGGCGATTTCATTTACGTGCCGCCTTATGTGCCGCATCAGGAGATCAATGCCAGTGCCGACGAGATGCTTGAATGCGTCTTGTGTCGCAGCGACGGTCAGGCAGTCGCTGTCAACATTGATATCGAGCCGGTCGAAAAGCCCGAAACCGTGCTCTGGATCGATCCGACGCATCCGCAGGGCGGCGTCTGACGCGAGGCCGAGCCACACGCGCCCGGTGAGGAATCCGCGCAATGAGCCACTACAAAGACTGGTCCTTTCCTGACGTCCTGGTGCCCAAAGCCAAGGACCTGAGCTTCGATCTCGATGCGCTGCTCGATGCGATCGTCGAACTGCGGGCCGACGTGCCCGAGCAGGCGTTCACTGCCAATACCCTGGGCACGACGCGCAGCGGCAGCGGTATCGTGCTCGACGAGCGGGGCACGATCCTGACCATCGGCTACCTGATCACCGAAGCGCAGTCGGTTTTTCTCACCACCCGCTCGGGTCAGGTCGTTCAGGCCGTCCCACTCGCCTATGACCAGGCTACCGGTTTCGGGCTGCTCAAAGCCCTCGGCCCTCTTAAGGCAAGCGCGGTCCGTCGCGCGGAAAGTCGACTGTCGCAAGTTGGCGATACCGTGTATCTGCTCAGCCATGGGGGGCAGACGCATGCGCTCATAGCCCGCCTCGCCGACAAGCGCCCCTTTGCCGGCTATTGGGAATATCTGCTTGAGGCCGCACTTTTTACGACACCGCCGCATCCCGAATGGAGCGGTGCCGGCTTGTTCAATACCGATGGCGAACTGATCGGCGTGGGGTCACTGCTGGTGCAGCAGGCCATTGACGGCGACCCGGATGACAAATCCGGACAAGGCAATATGTTCGTGCCAATCGACATCCTTGAGCCGATCCTGGAAAGTCTGATGACCACCGGTCAGAGCGGCCAGCCCGCACGGCCCTGGCTGGGTCTGTATGCCGCAGAAGACGACAATCGCGTCATCGTCGGTGGCATTGCCGACAAGGGTCCTGCCATGCAGGCCGGCCTGCAGCAGGGCGATCTGATTCTGGATGTTGCAGGCACTCGGGTGCATTCGCTGGCGACCTTCCTGCGAACGGTCTGGGCGCTGGGGCCGGCCGGGGTCGAGGTGCCGCTGACGCTCGGTCGCGAAGGCGAACTGCTCAAGCTGCGGATCCACTCGGCCGATCGCAATTCAATGATGTACCGGCCAACCGCACACTGAGTGCATGGCCTGAACTTATTCCCGGGATCTGAGATGCTGCCGCTAGCTGGATACGCCGAACGCCTGTCCGCCCGACCGGGCGAGACTCTGCGATTCCATGTCGCCAATTCAAGCGGCACGCGCGTCTCAGCACAGATTGTGCGTGTGGTGTGCGCCGACCCGAATCCTGCGATCGGCGGGGTGAGCACTGAACCGGTTGCGATCGACGTCACGACCCTGGCCGAACCAGGACCGCAAACAGTGCCGATCGGCTCCTATGCGGTCGTGGCACGGGAAGGCCTGCTGGATGACGCCCGCGATTGCACGTTCTCAATTCGTATCCGACCGACACTCGCCCTGCCCAGGCGACAGGTCATCATGTCGTATCGCGACGAGCGCGGGCATGGCCTGTCGCTCGAACTCACGCCAGCACTCACCCTGCGCGGCACGGTCGGAACACTTGCCGGCGATTGCACGATCGACACTGCACAGCCTGTTGCGCTCAATGCCTGGACCCAGGTCACGCTGACCGTCGATGCCGCCAGGGCTCTCGTGAGCGTGTCGGCAACACCGATTGCAGATCGCGCCGCAGGCCGATTCGTGAGTGTCAGTTTGCCGGCAGCACCGAGCCTGGATGCCGGATCGACCCATCTGAGCATTGCCAGTGCAAGCGGCGTTGCGCCGGTGGCCACCTTCAATGGTCGGCTCGAACATCCGGTGCTTCTGGCTCGTTCGTTGCCTGATGCGCAGGTGACCGACCCGCATGCGATCGATGCGCTGGCTGTGGCGGCAGGCGACGCCTGCATCGGCGCCTGGGATTTTGCTCGCGAAATGCATACCCGCCGCATCGTCGATACCGGGCCCAGGGGCAACCATGGCGAGCTGATCAATACCCCGACCCGCGCGGTGGTCGGCTCGAACTGGACCGGCGAGGAGCATTGCTTTCGGCATGCACCCGAACAGTATGGCGCCATCCATTTTCATGAAGACGATCTGGATGACTGCCGCTGGCCGGCAACCCATGCGATCACCCTGCCCGCCGGGCTCAAGTCCGACGCCTATGCGCTGATGCTGCAAGCCGGCGATCATGAGGAAAATATTCCTTTTTTCGTCGTGCCGCCCAAAGGACAGGCAAGCGCAAAAAT
>Ga0007796_10000501_pt1 | contig 12664 bp, 8 predicted proteins | sample CryBogmetaGMA0M_FD_60373 | JGI IMG/M metagenome (GOLD analysis project Ga0007796, IMG submission 60373) | Freshwater microbial communities from Crystal Bog, Wisconsin, USA - MA0M | ecosystem: Environmental > Aquatic > Freshwater > Lake | place: Crystal Bog, Wisconsin, USA | collected 2009-07-06 | reverse complement strand
TGGTGAATCCATGCAAGACGTCATTTTTAACGGTTCAGGTTTACGAAAACCTTCAGGACGTGCCAGCGTAGAACTCATTTTTGATAATTCAGATGGACGTGCACAAGGTCAATGGAGTGCTTTTACTGAATTGGGTGTGAAACGTGTTTTGACGCGTGACGGTAACTCAAGCTACTACGTCAATAACCAAGTAGTGCGTCGTAAAGATATTCAAGATATTTTCTTGGGTACTGGAATGGGTCCAAGAGGCTACGCCATTATTGGACAGGGCACGATAAATCGAATCTTAGAAGCGAAACCAGAAGAACTACGTGTGTTCTTAGAAGAAGCTGCTGGTGTTTCAAAATACAAAGAGCGTCGTAAAGAAACTGCTTCACGCTTAGAAGACACTGTTGAAAACTTAACTCGTGTTGAAGATATCTTGCGTGAGCTCGATCAACAGTTAACTCGCTTGGAAAAACAAGCAACCGTAGCGGAGCGTCATGCAGAGCTTTCTACGCAAATGAAATCGCAACAACAATTGCTCTGGTTTGTTCGTCAAACTGAAGCCGGTAAAGAGCAGGAGCGCCATGCGAATGGTATTCGTGATACCCAGGTCAGCTTAGAAGAGCAAACTGCCAAATTACGTCATGCAGAAGCTGAACTAGAGACCATGCGCACCCAACAGTACGCCTTGCAGGATAAGGTTTCTCAGGCACAGGGTGATTTGTATCAAACCAACTCGGATGTTAGTCAAGTTGAGTCACAAATACATTATGTTCAGGAGGCACGCCAACGCTTGCAACAACAAACGCAAGATTTACAAGCGCAGTTACAGCGTTGGACAGTTCAAGAAACAGATGCGGCACAAGCGCAACGCACTACTGAGCATGAGCTCTCATTAGCGACTGAAAAAGAGCAAACATTATTGGCAGACTTAAATGGCTTGCAAGAGCAAATGCCAAGTCGCGAAGAGGTATATCAAGCCTCAGCACGTGAACTCAATCTTGCTCGTGAAAGTCTTGCCACTATCGAGCAGCGTTTAGCCAGTTTGGGCGAGCGTATTCGGGCGATGTCTGCACAATCTGATGAGTTAAAGGGTCGCGAGACGCGTTTAACGAGTGAGTTAGAGGGAATGCGTAGGCCAGATGCGGAAGCATTGAAAACGGCGATTGATCGTCAAGTCATGGCTCAGCGTAAGGTGGATGAAGTAAAACAACGCGCTACCGAAACTCAACAGCGCGTACCAGCTGCTGATGAGGCGCGCAATACAGCCCAACAAAAGTTTCAAGCTGCAAACCAAGATCTAGCGCAAACCGAAGCGAAGTTAACTGCCCTGACTGCTTTGCAAGCTAGCGTCCAAGCACAAGGCAAGATTGGTCCATGGTTAGAGAGCAAAGGCCTTAAAGAGAGTAAACGTCTTTGGCAAGAACTGAAGGTTGAGAGTGGTTGGGAAACCGCTTTGGAGTCAGTATTGCGTGAGCGTTTGGCGGCAGTCAGCGCAAAGAGTGTTCAAGAGACATTGGCATTAGCGAATGACGCACCTCCAAGTCGCTTAGCCATTTTGCTAACTGAAGATATTACTCCGGCGCATACCTCTGCTCCAGCAGACTTCACTCTATTGTTAAGTCGTGTTCAAAGTGCGGGTGCCCCAAGATTAACCTCAGTCTTACAAGAGTGGTTAGATAATATCTATATTGCTAGCAGTCTTGAGGATGCATTACATCGTCGTGAAAAATTACCAGCTGGTGGAGCATTTGTTACTCAACAAGGCCATTTAGTAAGCCGTGTGGGCGTGCAGCTTTATGCAGCCGACTCTGAGCAAGCGGGTATGTTGGCACGTGCCCAAGAAATGGAAAGTCTTGAGAAGCAATTGCGCGCACAACAACTCATGCAGAGTGAGTTAAAGAGTGAACTAGACCAGTGCGTGGCCAACTATCAAGCGGCGCATCAAGCTGCAGAGCAAGCGCGCCAAAATGCAGAGCATGCGGTGCAAGAGGCACATGGTTTTGAAGTTGAAAGAATGCAGTTGACTCAGGCTGAAGAGCAATACAGTCAGCGTGCTGCACAGATTCAGGGAGAGTTACTTGAGCTGCGTCAGCAAATGGAGCAAGCTAGCTTAAATCAAGAACAGTCCGCCGCAGAACTGTTGCAGTCTGAAGAATCTAAACAAGGTCTTCAAGCGGCCTTACAGGTTTCCCAAGAAAAGTTAGAGATTGCTACTCAAGAGCGTGACCGTTTGCGTGATTCTCTTCGTACTGCAGAGATGGCTGCGCAAGAAGCAGCATTTGCTACGCGTTCATTGCAGCAGCGTATTGCTGATCTGCAGCGTGATCAAAGTACTGCACGTACTCAGATCATGGAGATTCAAGATAAGCATGATGCAGCCATAAAAGAGTTAGAAGCTTTAAGTGATGAAGAGGCGCAAGACAAACTGCAGGGTTTATTACTTGCGCGGAGTGCTCGTGAGGCTGCTTTGGCAAATGCGCGTACTGAACAAGATGCCTTATTGCACCAATTGCGCGAAGCCGATGAGGCGCGTATGCAAGTGGAGCGTAGTTTGCAACCCATGCGTGACAAAGTGGTTGACTTACAGTTGCGTGAACAGGCTGCCCGTTTGAACTTTGAGCAATTTGCTACTTTGCTGGCAGATGCAGAGGCTGATCTCATAGCTTTGGAGGCGAATTTCAGTGCCGATCTGAAGGTCGGCGCCTTGCAAAGTGAAGTCACTCGCTTAAATACAGAAATTCAATCTTTAGGCCCTGTAAATATGGCTGCCCTCGATGAATTATCAAGTTCACGCGAGCGCAAACAGTTCTTGGATGCCCAATCTGCCGACTTGAATGAGGCAATGCAGACCTTAACTGATGCAATTGCGAAGATTGATGCGGAAACACGTGACTTATTACAAGGCACCTTCGATCAAGTGAACTTGCACTTCGGAAAATTATTCCCTGAATTATTTGGCGGTGGTCATGCTGAGTTGGTAATGACGGGCGAAGAGATCTTAGATGCAGGCGTTCAGGTGATGGCTCAGCCTCCAGGGAAGAAAAATAGCTCTATCTATCTCCTCTCGGGTGGCGAAAAGGCTTTAACTGCGATTGCCTTGGTATTCTCACTCTTCCTACTCAACCCAGCACCGTTCTGCTTGCTTGATGAGGTTGATGCGCCGTTAGATGATGCAAATACCTTGCGCTATTCCAAGATGGTTGCCAAAATGTCAGATAAGACCCAGTTCGTATTTATCTCACACAACAAGATCACTATGGAAATTGCGCATCAACTGATTGGTGTCACGATGCAGGAGCAGGGCGTATCCCGTATTGTCGCGGTGGATATTTCATCGGCTGTTTCGATGGTGGAGGCCGCTTAAGTGTACGTAGAACAAATCATGACGATGTTGGGTTTGTCTGATTTGCAGTTCGCTTTAGCCGCAATTGGGCTACTAATTTTGATATTAGTCGCTGTACTGAATTTTAAATACGCACGTGCTCGCCGTAAATCAAGGGAACAAGGACAGTTTGCTGATGATCGCTTTGGGCGCGAACCCAGTTTTACTCAAGGTATTGCTGATTCAGAAATTTCTAATCGTTCTAAACCGAGTTTTGGTGATAATCCAGATACTTATTCACCTCCAGAGAAGTTTGTCATTGATCCACGTATCGATTGTGTGATCACTCTTCGTTTTGATCAGAGTATCTCTGGAGCAGAAATTCTGGAAGAAATAAATGATTGGACAGACTCCCAGGTGCAATCGACTGCTAGATGGATGTGTGAAGGTTTAAATGCAGATATTGATGCTGCTGAAGATTGGGAAGAGTTAAAGTCTGATTCAGCTTATACAGAGTTGCAATTGGCTATTCAGTTGGCTAGCCGTCGGGGACCTATAGGCGTTCTAGAGTTATCTGACTTTTGTTCGCGTGCGCAAGCGCTTGCTGAAACCTTAGGCTCCCAAATTGATATGCCAAGCGTCAACACCATGTTGGAAAGTGCTAAAGAGCTCGATGCCATGGCAGCCGATAGTGATATTCAGCTCAGTATTAATGTTCTATTCGATGAGCCATGTCCTTGGGGTAATTTTGATGCCCTCATGCGCCAGCGTGGTTTTAAGTTGGCACGCAATGGCCAGCAATACGAGTTCTATAGCAATGGCACAATCATCTTTAACAGCGCTGACTTAGATCCTAATAAGCCAGTAAAGCAATTTACCTTATTACTCGAAGTTCCTTTAGTTATTCAGGAGGAGCGCGCTTTTGAAAGAATGCTGGGTGAGGGCATTGAGATTGCGCAAGCAGCCCATGGTCGCTTGGTTGATGACAATGGGATTAACTTGAGCGAAGCTGCCGTCATTAGTATTCGTCAGCATCTTGATGTTCTCTATGCCAATCTTGAGAAGTCTGGTGTTTCTGCTGGATCTTCTACAGCTAGCAGACTATTTAGCTAGGAAATCATTTTGTCGTCTCCTAGTCCGATAAATTTAGCGGATCGCTACGCATTCTTGCAGGCAGAACTGGCTCGCTTAGAGCATGCCTACTATGTGCTTGATAACCCCTTATTGCCTGATATTGAATACGATCGCCTGTATCGTGAGTTATTGGATATTGAGGCCACACATCCCGAATGGATTACTTCAGAGTCTTTGTCGCAAAGGGTTGGGGGCACTGCATTAAAAGAATTTGATTCGGTGACCCATGAGGTCCCGATGCTCTCCCTCAATAATGCTTTTGAAGAAGCTGAACTCGTAGCATTCGATCGTCGCTGTCGCGAAGGATTGCATGTGGAACAAGTAGCTTATGCGGGTGAGCTGAAATTCGACGGCTTGGCAATCTCTCTTCGCTATGAAAATGGTTCCTTAGTGACGGCGGCAACAAGAGGTGACGGTGCGAGTGGCGAAGATGTGACGGCGAATATCAAAACTATTCGTGCGATTCCCCTGAAATTATCTGGAAAGAATATTCCGCAAGTATTGGAAGTACGTGGTGAGGTATTTATGTACCTCAAAGACTTCCAAAAGATGAATCAGCAAGCAGCAGAACATGGAGAAAAAGAGTTTGCCAATCCACGCAATGCGGCTGCCGGTAGCCTACGTCAGTTGGATTCCAAAATTACTGCCAAGCGGCCGCTTTCCTTTTTTGCCTATGGTTTAGGTGCATTAGAACCCCAATCATGGTTGCCAAAGACCCATGAAGAACTGCTAAATACCTATGTGGAACTTGGATTGCCTGTCTGTTCTGAGCGTAAGGTACTTCACTCTGTCAAAGAGATTCTGGCTTTTTACAACGAGATTGGTGCTAAGCGTGATTCCTTGCCATACGATATTGATGGTGTTGTCTACAAGGTTAATTCATTTGCCGAGCAAGCTAAATTAGGTTTCGTATCCAGAGCCCCTCGCTTTGCTTTGGCTCACAAATATCCGGCACAAGAAGCACTTACGACTGTTTTAGGAATCGATGTTCAGGTGGGCCGGACAGGTGCCATCACCCCTGTAGCCAGACTTGCGCCAGTTGAGGTTGGTGGCGTAACCGTTACCAATGCCACATTGCACAATGAAGATGAAGTGAAGCGTAAAGATGTCCGCATTGGAGATACTGTTTCAGTGCGTCGCGCTGGTGACGTCATTCCCGAGGTTGTTTCTGTGATCAAAGACCGTCGTCCAAAAGACGCGCAAGAGTTTGTGATGCCGATTCGCTGTCCAGTTTGTGATTCCCATATTGAGCGCCTTGTAGATGAAGCGGTAGCCCGTTGTAGTGGGGGTTTATTTTGTGGTGCCCAGCGCAAACAAGCATTAATTCATTTTGCCCATAGAAGAGCGCTGGATATTGAGGGTCTAGGTGAAAAGATTGTGGATCAATTGGTGGATCAAAATCTGGTTAGAACCCCTGCAGATTTGTATCGCCTCGGATTTACTGCGCTAGCTAACCTAGAGCGAATGGGTGATAAGTCTGCAGATAACTTGATTCAGGCGATTAACGCATCACGTAATACCACGCTTGCGCGATTTATCTTTGCACTTGGTATTCGTCATGTAGGCGAGACCACCGCAAAAGATCTAGCAAATCACTACCAATCTATGCAAGCCTTGATGGATGCTAACCTTGAAGATCTGTTGACAGTGAAAGATGTGGGCCCCGTTGTGGCGGATTCAATTACTAGCTTCATGGAAGAAGCGCATAACCGCGAAGTCATTGAGCAGTTACTTACTTCAGGCATGCAATTAGCAGTAGAAGAAAAGAGTATTAGCGCAGCAGTAGCGGGCAAAACGTTTGTCCTTACGGGCACCTTCCCAACCATGACGCGTGATGAAGCAAAAGATCTATTGGAAAAAGCGGGAGCTAAAGTAGCAGGTTCTGTTTCCAAGAAAACTGATTATGTTGTTGCAGGAGCGGATGCCGGTAGCAAACTCACTAAAGCAGAGGAATTGGGTATTCCGGTAATAGATGAAGTGGTTATGCTGAACTTACTGAAGTAATCAAAAATTTTCTGTAGCGCAGCTAGTCTTGCCTGATTTAATGGACTTTAAGAAAGCGTCATAGTCGACTAAATTCTGTTTGTTATAAGCAATAGAAAACTTTACCAAAGCATCATCCAACACTTCACTTTTTCCACAATAGCCCGCAAGAATAGCGGGATCTCCTGAGCGCGCATGGGCATTCGCCAGTGCCCAGCCAAATAGCTTTGCAAAATCGGGAAATTGCTTAGTATTGATTCCTTCTTTGCCTATGGTGATGCCACCCTTCATGTCGCGTAGTTGTCGAACATAAAAATCTTGTTCACCAGAATTTCCATAACCAAGGAAGAGGTCAGGCGCACCCTGAATTAAGCATTGACCATAGACGACTCGTTCACCTTCAGAGCGGAAGTGGTTCTTTGAGAAAAAAGGTTGAAGAACAGATTTTTGCGCTTGCTTGGCCTGCAGAAATAGCGGGTCATTGACATCAAGTCCCTCGAAATATAAGACCCAACAAGAAGTGCCTACGCTGCCTACGCCAACAACTTTTCGTGCGCTGTCAATTAACTTATAGCTCAGCAACAATTTCTTGCGATCAGGCGCTAAAGATTCGACATAGGAGTTTAGACCTACATCATTTAACACAGAAGTCTTATGTCCTTTCGGTGAAAATTCAGGATGCTCTATGAGAGGGGGATTGTCAATCAGTCGATATCCTTCGGGAGTGATACCCGTTAATCTACCGATAAGACCACGACTATTATTCTTTCGAGCCTTGCTAATTAATTTTTGTAATAGCTTTTGACTTAAGACAGTTGCCTTCGTTTTTGCAGCTGTAGTTAGGGTATTCTCATCAATATAAGCGCGCTTCAGTTCAATAAAAGGAAGCTCAGCGTATTGGTGAAGATTTCTGCGGTAACTACTTATGATAGTTCGTACGATCATTTCACCATAAGCCTGGTCTTGTCCTAGCTGTTGGGAGGCTACCATGGCACTAGCGGCAAGACGTTTTAAATCCCAGTCAAAATTACCAGGCAGAGTTTCGTCAAAATCGTTAATACCAAAAACTAATTGATGCTCAGTTGTCGAAAAGAACCCAAAGTTACTGACATGCATATCACCACATAATTGGACGGTAATTGACGGACTTGGTAAGTTGGCCAAGTCATGCGCCATGATTGCTGCACCACCTCGAAAAAAGGCGAAAGGATCAGCCGCCATTCGAGCATGACGAATCGGGATATATTCTGGAATGCGGGTTTTTGCTTGCTCATGCAGAATTTCAATCGGGGATTGACGTTTAGCGATAACTTGAAATTCAGCAAGCGAAGACCGAACTACTTGTTTTCGAATCGATTTCCCCAAAGAAAACCGCTCTTCAAGATCAGGGTTTTTGGTAATAAACGCTTCGTATAGTGGGCTAGGCATACCTCAATAATGCCATAAGCTATCCCTAATTTGATTGGTAAATAAGTTAGTTATTAATAGTTGCGTGATCTCTATAACGACCCTCGGGTGGTTTTTATTGAATTAGCCTGCGCAACATACAATTGATATATCAATTAAATAATCGGCAAATCAAGTACTTGAGAGAATCTAAAAGATGAAGCCCATTTTGTATTCATACAGGAGATGTCCTTATGCCATGAGAGCTCGTATGGCATTGAAATACGCGGGTATCGCGCTTGAGCACCGGGAGATTGACTTAAGAAATAAGCCCCAATCCATGTTGCTAGTCTCTCCCAAAGGCACTGTGCCTGTTTTATGCGTCGATGCACTCGTCTTAGAGCAGAGTCTGGATATTATGCATTGGGCGTTAGAGAAGACGGATCCAGATGGTTGGCGCTCAGTTGATCACTCTATCGCGCAGGCTTGGATTGAGAAAAATGACGGCCCATTCAAAATCTTATTGGATCAATATAAATATCCGAACAGATACCCAGAGCTGAAGGCAGAAGAAGTTCTTAGTGCCATAAATGAGCTGATGCTAATACCCATGGAAAGTGCCTTACAGGACAGCCCGTATTTATTGGGTAACAAAATGACTTGGGTAGACGTCGCTATTTTTCCATTCATTCGGCAGTTTGCAATGGTCAATCCAGAACAGTTTGACCAATTACTATTGTCGTCCACTAAAAAATGGTTATGTCAGCATATTGAATCGGAGTTATTTCATGCGGTGATGCATAAACACCCCACCTGGGCAGATTGCTAAGGTATTTAGATTAGAAAAAACCTTGTTTACTTTAGACCAAAAAAAGCATTTGCTTCTTGGATCATAGAGTCATACTCATTCAGGTTAGGCTTATCAGGACTGCCACCTTCAATAAAGGTACCTCCAATGACGCCAATATCCTGTGGTGCAGAATCTGGTAAATGTTTTGGGAAAATATAAAAAGACCGTTTTACTTTTTGATTCGCTTCGGTTTTACCTTCACCAAAGTAAACCAAAATCATGTAGTTCATGTTCTCGGGAACTTGATTTTTTAACATAATCAAATGTCCCTGAACCGGAACTAGGGTAGTGTCTTTTGCTAACTCAACAGCACCAAGTCCACTACAGTTAAAAATAAACTTTTGTTCCAGCTGATCAAATGAGGTAATTTTCCCCAGGACAATTTTGATGTGGTGTGTATTGATGAAGTCATGTAACTCGGCCATGAGTAAGGCTGTATTCATAAAGATGCCATCGTCATACACCACCATCTTGCGGGTTGTGCCATTACCAAAATCCAAAATCACTTCTTTAGCCGGGTTCATGACCTTGCCTACATAAGCCTCTAGTCCAGAATCTTCTCGACTATTGAAATAGCTAGGAACTAAGCGAGCACCTTGCTTAAAGTCATTATTTTTGTTTCTGGCGACATCATCGTAAAAGCGATAAGCATCAATACCAATTTGATCAATGATGGGTTGCATGGCATGATCGTTATCCATTGAAACGGGAGCCAATAGGCCACCAGCATAGTGTGAGGCTAAGGAGTCTACTTTTTCAGCATAGATAGTGATATTGCTATAACCTCGTTTGACTAAATCATAAGCAGTGAATAGTCCCACTAAGCCAGCACCAATAATAGCGATGGGAATGAATTTATTAGATAACTCTTGACCAAGTGGTGAATCAATTAATAATGAATTGACATACTTTGTAGATCCTGGCCCAAGAGTCCAGCCTCCACCACCATGGCCATAATTGTGGGCAATCACTTTACTATTTTTCTGCTCAATACTTAAATTGGGCATCCCATGTTTCATGGGGCGATAGCATAGTATTTTTTCGCCCAAATTCACCTGCTCAAAGGCCGGAGGGATAATTTTACGGATTTCAATAGCTTTGGTCATAAGGGGGCACATTGGTTGTGTAGACGGTTGCTGGGTGAGGCGAGATTAAGCGCATCGAAACTCAGTTATCAAACTCGTTAATAATAGGCTAATCTTTCACTTAACAGTTTATATCTAACTCAGGCCTATAAATTGATGTTTAAATCAACTGATCCGCATAAATTCAAGATTGGAATTCTTCCATTAGCAATCATTAATGTGATTGTGATATTTGACCTTACAGGACTTGCATCTCAAGCAGAGTATGGTTTGTCATCCATTTTCTATTACCTATTTGCTGCGCTCTTCTTTTTGATTCCAATTTGTTTCGTTGCGGCTGAGTTAGGCACTACATACCCTCATGCAGGCGGCGTTTTTCGTTGGGTGGGGCAAGCCTTTGGGCCTAGATGGGGATTCGTTGCAATTTTTTTGCAATGGGTCAACGCCCCCATATTTTTTCCGACCACACTGGCATTTGCTTGGATAGCACTGGTTTACATTAGTCCTAACCTGGCTGATGATTCCAAACTTGCAGCGGATTCAAACTATGCTCTCATAGCGATCCTCACGATTTTGTGGCTCGCTATCTATGCATCTCTGCGGGGCTTTAAATCATCGACTAGGACCACGATTACTTTTGGCCTGATCGGCACCATTATTCCTGCTGGAATTCTGAGTTTTCTGGGCTTTCTGTATTTTTTTCAGGGAAACCCCATTCAGATAAGTGTGGGATGGAGTGAATTTATCCCCCAAATGTCTGGCATCAGTGGTTTGGTGTTAGCTGCCGCTATTTTTCTTGACTATGCAGGGATGGAGATGAGCTTCGTTCATATTGAGAATACAAAAAATCCTCAAAAAACGTATTCTTTAGCAATTCTGTTCTCAACCTTTTTTATTGTTTGTATTTTTGTACTGACTACGCTTCCTATTAGCTTTGTGATACCCGCAGCACAAATCAATTTGACAGAAAGCCTGTTAATGGCTTTTGATCATTTGTTACGTTTCTATGGTCTGCCTTGGGCAAGCCCTGTAATCGCAGCCCTACTAGTAGTTGGAATTGCTGGACAACTGATTGTTTGGTTAGCGGGACCCTCGGTAGCGATGTTGAGTATAGGTAGAGCAGGTTTTTTACCGCCTCTATTTCATAAAGTCAATAGTCATAATGCCCCTCGGAACATCTTATTGCTCATGGGTCTGATTGTGACTGTTCTAGTAATTACTTTTAAGATACTTCCAAGTGTTCAAGCAGTATTTCAAATGCTGACTCAATTGGCTAGTTTGCTGTATTTAATTATGTACATCATGATGTTTAGTGCCTGTATTTATTTGCGTTATGCATTACCCAATATTGAGAGACCTTTTCGAATTCCGGGTGGAAAAGTAGGGCTCTGGATTTGTAATGGGGTTGGAATATTAAGTTCGCTTTTTGGTTTCTATGTTTCCCTCATTCCACCTTCACAAATACCAGTTGGAAACCCAGCCACCTATGTTGCTATCTTGATTGTAGGAAGCATTATTTTTATTGCTACCCCCATCGTGCTTTATTCACTTCGTAAACCGAGCTGGGTCATGGAGAACAATGAGAATCCTCTTAAGGCTTTTATCAAAATAAAGCCCTAATGTGGTTGGATCGTAGTATCAGGAGGCACATTTTGGACCCAAGTGGTTTCGATACCTATTTGTCGGGTAAAGTGGATTCAGTAAGCCCTCCACAATTAAAAAACCAGGATTCAATCATGAGACGCAATCAATTTTCATTTGTCAGTGCTTTTATAGCAATATTGTTGGCTGGTCTTATTTTTTCTGAGACAGCTCATGCGCAATTGATTTTTGCTGCACGCCACATCGCTGGACGGATCAATCAGATGACCCAGGATGATTCTAACGGCGTGCCAGCATATCAGTTTGCGACAGTAATTATCGATGCTCCGGCAAACAAAGTTTATGCAACTGCACTCAATGTGGCCAGTCAAAATCAAGCTGTAACCATTGTTTCTCAAGACTCTCAAAATTTAAAGTTGAAAGTGTCTGAGGGCAGCAAAAATGTCTCCATCAATGTAGTTTCATTAAGCGATAAATCGTCTGAAATGATGATCTCTGCCACTGCTGCGCCACAAGGGCAAAGCGATAGTGCATCAGTAGTGGTTAATTCAATCATGAAGATTTGCAATCAACTGAATAAGGTTTGTAAATTGGGTACGAATTAATATAAAAGATTATTGCTTGGTAGGGGGGCGGGATAGGCTCTGAAGAAACTTCAGTAGCAGAGGGTTTCAGTGATCCCAATAGGCCACATTAAACCAGCCTAGAGATGAAAACCCCTCACTATTACTGGTGAGAGGCTCTTAATCTTCTATGAACTTGATATTGGGATAGCACAATGAAAATAGCCTCGGTTTTACTGGTAAGCAGTATTGCAATAAGCTCGGCCTTCGCCCAATCTCCACTCACTGCTACAGGTGTCTTGCGAGAGGATCCTAATCGCCCGGTAGAGAAAATTAGCCGGGATCTTGGCGTAACGCCAGACCAATTCAGAATTTGCTTTAGTGATGTCAATCCAGCCCCTCGCGGAGCTATGCCAGAGGGTAATCAAAAGCATGCCAACAAAGCTGTTTTATTAAGTTGTCTACAAAAGGCAAATCCGATCATTACCAATGACAATCTTGATCAAGTGATGGATCGTTATCGGCCTGGAGGTAGGACAGCTCAATAAATTAGCCAAAAGAAAAAGCCACCCGAGGGCGGCTTTTTTATTGCTGGTGGGTCGGGCGAGATTCGAACTCGCGACCAACGGATTAAAAGTCCGCTGCTCTACCGACTGAGCTACCGACCCAGTAAAACAAAGATTATAGCAAGAAGTTTATGGGCATTCCTGGGGTCTGGGCCGTTTGCCCGTAAGCCCTTGTACTTACAAGT
>Ga0007796_10000499_pt1 | contig 12685 bp, 11 predicted proteins | sample CryBogmetaGMA0M_FD_60373 | JGI IMG/M metagenome (GOLD analysis project Ga0007796, IMG submission 60373) | Freshwater microbial communities from Crystal Bog, Wisconsin, USA - MA0M | ecosystem: Environmental > Aquatic > Freshwater > Lake | place: Crystal Bog, Wisconsin, USA | collected 2009-07-06 | reverse complement strand
AGAGGGACCGGTACGCAATATCCGCGACGGCGTGGTCGTGCGCACCAACCGCGAGTTCGCCGTGGATACCGACCTGATCGACGGTCAGATCTATCAATATGGCATTTATGCACTTTTCAAGGGGCTGGACGGCAAGCTGCACCCCTCACGCGGGGTACATGTGCAAGCGGTACCAGGCCGGCCGCCCGATCCCGTGACCGACCTGCGTGTGGTGGACGATGGCGCGGAGACGGGGAACCCGCTAACGCTCGGCTATACACCGACAGCGCGGGGCAAACTACGCATCGCGCGGCTGACCAGACCACCCGCCTGGCTGCCCGGAGACCGCAAGCGCGCGGCCGACTTTGAATCTCTGGCAGCCACCTGGCTAGACGAGGTCGCCCCAGGGCGCGTGATCGATGCGCAGCCCAACCCGCCCAAACCCTGCTACTACCTGCCCCTGGTGATTCACCAGGGGTTGGCCACGGTCGGCACGCCGCTTTCGTACGTCTATCTACCAGACCCCAGCCACATGAACGCCCATCGAGACCGGACCGACGCCGACGTGGTACTGCTCACCTGGCGCTGGCCGGCCGAACCCGTGCACGCGCGGTGCTTGCTACTGGCCCGCACCGGCCGGCCGGCGACCGACCCCGGAGAAGCCGATAGCAAATCGTTTATCGTCGAGCGCGCCGCTTATGAGCGCCACGGTTTGTACCGGTTGAAGCTACCGCCCCGTCCTGACCTACGGTGGTATGTGTCGGTGTTCAGCCAGTGCGACCTGGGGGGCGAGCCCTGGACCTCGGCCGGCCGAAACCCCACGGCCAAGCGCGCGGTGCCACAGCCTGGTGAAGAGGCACTCGTGTATTACTCGGTGAAGCCGGGCGGAGTGGCCAGACCGTGGACCCTCACCGTGCGCACCGAGCCACCCGGCGCGACCGTGGGGCCACTGCTCCTGGTCGCCCAACCGCGTATCCTGCCGCTCACCCCCAAGGACGGCCTGACCATCGCCCGGTTCCCACTGGTCCATGATGGCGACACGCTGCGCTTCGAACCCTCTACACGCATGGACGGGCGCAAGCTGCGCCTGTTTGTGGACCCAGAGACAAAAACTTCAGATGCCTCTGCGCGTGTACGGGTGATTCTGCCGGAGTAGGTCCGAAAAAGAATGGACGGTATAGACCCTACATCAGGTCGGGATATGGCTTCTGTAAGGCCAGTTCGGGGTTGGCATCGCGGAAGGCGGCCGCCCGATCGGTGCGGCTGAACGCATCTGGCAGAAACGCCAGCGCCTGCTCGATTCGCTCGTCGGGCTCGGCGCACGAGAACCGCAAAAACCCCGCGCCGGCTTCGCCAAAGCACTCACCACCCAGGCAGGCCACGCCAAACGTGTCGTCGGCACCTTGCAACAGGTAAAGCGCCAGGCCATGCGAGGTCAACCCCAGCCGGTTACACACCACGCGCACGTCTGGAAACACATAAAACGTGCCGACCGGCGGCATCACGCGCACACCGTCAATCTCTGCCAGGCCGGCGGTCAGCCGTTCCACCTTGCGCCGGAACCGAGCCATGTACAGATCACGCGTCTCGCGGTCATGCTCAAGCGCGGCCTGCGCGGCCATTTGTACAAACGGCGGGCTACACGAGGCCGAGCTGTTGATCAGCTTGCCCACCGCATCCACCAAGCCAGGCGCGCCCACCGCGAACCCGATCCGCCAGCCGCTCATGCTATACGACTTGGAGAACGTGTAAGCAGCCAGTGTCTGGTCCAGCATGCCCGGTAAACTGGCAATCGAGTGGTGCCGCGCCTGGTCGTTCCACACCATGTGGCAGTACGGCTCGTCACTGAATACCATGACTTCGGTACCGCGAATCACGTCGGCAATCGCTTCCAGGTCCTCGCGTTCGGCCACGCCGCCGGTGGGGTTGTGGGGGAAGTTCAACCAGATGGCGCGGGGCCGGCGATCGGTTCTCAGGAACCGCTGAACGACTTCGGCGCGGGGGCGAAACGCATCCTGGGCGCGCAACGGCTCGATCACCGGGCGCGCTCCCACGCGCGCCAGGTTGGGCTCATAGGTGGGGAAATGCGGGCTGAAGATCAAGACCCCATCACCCTGTTCCAGCAGTGCTTCGGCAAAATATTGCTCGAATGGCTTGGCGCCCGAGGCTACCACCACGTTCTCGGCGGTCGCCGGAATGCCAAACTCTTCCACCACGAACCTGGCAGCCGAGGCGCGAAACGCGGGCAGGCCCAAACTGGGCCCGTAGCCCGTGTGATTCGCCTCAATCGCCGCGATGCCCGCCGCCTTGGCCGCCGGCGTGCTGGGGAACGGGCTATCGCCAATCTCCAGCTCCACCACGTCCTTGCCCTTGGCCTTCAGTGCACGCGCCAAGGCCAGCACCGTGAACGCCCCCTCGGCCTTGATATCACTTACCAGCAAACTGAGATGAATCATGATGGAAACCAATTCCACGGAATGGACATATTGGACGGAATGGCCCGCATTCAGGACCTCAGGGACGACCGCGGCGGTCTGGGGATTCCGTCCATCAGGTCCATTCCTATCTTGAGAACGGCCCTTTTTGATCGATCTTCAGGAACCGGACCCAGCGGCAGGTGGAAGCCAAGACCACTGCTCACAGAGCATTGGCACTAGAAAGAGAAAAGAAGAAACGACAACGGGAGCTGCCCTTGTATTGCAAAGGCAGCTCCCGCATGTGTTACACGCTAAGCGGACCCACAGTGATCAATACTCGCGGTCGGTGAGCAGGCCGGGCATCGGCACGGGGTACTTGCCGTTGGGGTTGGCCTGCAGCGGGGCCGCGCCATTCATGGTCAGCTTGGCCACGTCGGGGGCGAACTCGTGCGAGCAGTTCTTCATATCTTCCAGGGTGATCACCTGGCCGGTATGGCAGGCCATGCGGCCCATCGAGGTAACGAGGCTGGCCATCACGCCGCGCTCGACTTCGTTGTAGGCCTGGTTGCCGCGGATCGCCTGGATCAGGTGATCCCACTCAAGCTGGTAGGGGTTCGGCTCTGGCTGGGGGAACGCCCAGGTGAGGTCGGCCTTGTTGCCGATCTTCTGGCTCTTGTAAATACGGCACTTGGCCGGCGAGTGGCCAGACGACGAAATGACCGCCGAGCCCTTGGTCCCGTGCGCGTAGCTGGCGAACTCCTGGTAACAGCCTTCAATCGTACGGCCTTCCAGGATGAACTTGGAGCCATCCTCAAAGGTGTACTCGGTGGTGTAGGTGTCGAAGTTCTGGTCGACGAAGTCCTCACGGTAGTGACGACCGCCAAACCCCTTGGCTTCAACCGGCCAGGCACCCTTCATCCAGCACACTTCGTCCACGTTGTGGATCAGGAAGTCGCTGAACGCGCCACCGCTGGCCCACAGGAACGAGTGGAACCGGCGGATCTGGTACATCAGCTCGCTGATGTCGTTAGGCTTGGGACCGGCAAACGCCGAGCCGGTGGGGCCAGCCACGCGGTAGGCCCGCATCAGCGTGAGGTCGCCAATCTCACCGGCGTCGATCCGCTGCTTGAGCTCTTCACGCGCCACGCAGTGACGGCACATCAGACCCACGGCCACCTTCAGGTTCTTGGCCTTGGCCTTCTCGTTGATCTCAAGCATCTTCTTGGAGGTGGGGCCGTCGGCGGTGACCGGCTTCTCCATGAACACGTTGAGACCCTTTTCGACCGCGTACTCGAACATCGGCCAGCGGAAGGCCAGCGGCGTGGTCAAAATGCACACGTCGCCCGGCTTGAGCAGGTCCATCGCCTTCTTGTAGCCGTCGAAGCCAATGAACTTGGCATCGTCGGGCACGTTCACCTTGGCGTCATCCGGGTACTGCTTCTTGAGCTCGTTGTAGCTGCCATTCAGCTTGTCTTCGAAGACGTCGGCCATGGCCACCAGCTTGATCGGGCCGCTCTGGACCGAAAGAGCATTGCTGGCCGCACCCGTGCCACGGCCACCGCAGCCGATCAGCGAGAGCTGGATCGTGCTGTCCTGGCCGGCGTGTACCAGCGGCACATTCAGGCCGGCGAACGCCGAACCCGCCGCCACCGTCCCCGAGGTCTTCAGAAAATCACGTCGCGACGCAGAGGGCTTGGGAGAAAGCATTCAAAAACTCCTGGCGAGAGAGCAAAGGCACGAACAGGCGGGTAAATTCAGCCCCAAACGGCCATGACCGGTCAAGTTGGGGCGTGAAACCCTCGGCCAAAGCAGCAAAATGGGCGGGAAGGCAAGGCGGGCGGAAGCGAGTGTCAATCCGGGCGACCCCAGGGCAGAATCCAGACTCTGCATGCCCCTTCTGCCGGAGGAATCGGGCAGCAGTGGGCGGACCACAATCGAACCTCGCACCCTCAACGATAGCGGTTTTGCCAGCAATCGCAAGCCTGTTCACGTTCATAGCGGAAAAACGGGTATGACGGAATAGCACCCGGATTCAGGCATATAGTATACATATGAACCTTTTAGCCCTCGGGGATGGCCGGGTTTTCCGGGCTGAAGGCCGGCTTTTCGAACCGAGCCGCGAGTGTCAGCGAGCGGCTCGGTAAGAAGAAGACGCTTCGCGGGGGTCAATGCCGCCGGTCACGGATGACTCCCAGAAGAGTCATCCATGGCACGTCCACATCCAAGAAATCGCGATCGCCCCGAACATGGTGTTCACGGCCCCACCAGGTCGTTCAGAGCTGGTCGCTCGCTCGCGCTCGCGGCTCGGTTAGAAGAAACTCAACCCTGGCTTGGGAACACCTTGGACACGGTGGTCGTAATGCCGGCCGCGTCGGTCACCGTCAGGTTCAAGCGGAACGAAATCTTGCCCATGCTGGCGTGATAGGGGACCAGAAGTTTGCCGGAACTGACCCCTTTCAAAACGTAAACCCCCGGATGCGTATGGTCGTTATGCAGCAGGTCGAAGGTCCAGGTCAGCGATGCCTTGGTCATTGGCTGATTGTTACTATCCAGGCCGTAGCCGGCAAACGCGATGGTGGTCCCTGGGGCGTACCGTTTGATCACCGCGGGCGCGGTGATGAACGCCTGAGGGGCATTCTCGTTCAGCACGGTGAACGTGGCCGTGTTCGTGCTCGCCGAACCAAACGCATTGGTGGCCACCGCCCTGATCGTGGTGCCGTTGAGCTTGAGATCTCCGGGCAGCGTCAGGGTGTCTGACGTCTGGCCCGCCATCAGGCTGCCGTTGGCGTACCACTGGTACGTGAACGGCCCGGTGCCCGAGGCGCTCGCCTGAAACGTGGCGGCCCGGTTCAAGGGCACGGTCTGATTCGCCAGCGCCGAAACTGCCGGCGGCGAATTGGGGGCATACGTGATCTGGTGTAATGTACTGATCCCCGTTTCCTGGTCCAGCACCAGGTACAGCAAGCGGCCGTCGGGCGTGGCCACGACATGCGTGATCCCTTCCTCCAGGCCGGTCGCGAAACTGGTGGCCTGGTGGGTCTGCGTGTCGAGCGTTTTGATCCAGCCGTTGTGATAATCGGCGAAGAAATACTTGCCCGCATACTGCGCGGGGAAGGAGGGCTGGGCCACGTTGTAAAACGCCCCGCCAATCACGGCCGTGCCGGCGGGGTTGGTATCGGCGTCATTGTGCGAGTAGGTATACACAGGCGCGGTGAGGCCTGGTTTCTGCCCCTTGAGCCCCTCGGCATTGGGCCAGCCGAAGTTGGCCCCGGGCTTGAGCTGGTCGATCTCCTCGAATGACACCTCACCCACGTCGTTGATGTAGATCACGCCCGTGCCCGGCTGAACGGCCACCGTGTACGGGTTGCGCAAACCCATGGCGTAGATGGCGCGGTTCTGCCCCTTGGCGGTGCTGTAGAACGGGTTATGAGCCGGGATCGAGCCGTCTCGGTTCAGGCGCAGGACTTTGCCGGCCAGCGAATTCAGGCTTTGCGCGTTCTTCGAGTTCCCCTGATCGCCGGTGGGAATGTACAGCTTACCATCCGCGCCAATCACCATGCCGCCGCCGTTGTGCGGCGGCTCGCCCGCCACAAACTGATACCGAGGCGTCACAAACAGGGCCACTTCGCTATTGGGTACAAAACCGTTGCCGCTGACCGTCACCCGGCTCAGCACGTTAACCAACCCCTTGCCGCTATCCATCGCCCGATAAAGATACATCCACCCGTTGCTTTGAAAGTCGGGATCCAGCACCAGACCCAGCAACGCCTGGCCCGCCTTGGCGCTGCTCTGGAACGTGCCCATGGTCACCGGCACCGACTGGGTGTTCTGCATCACCCGGATCGTACCGTCGAGCGCACCCAAAAAAATCCGCCCATCAGGCGCCACCGTCATGATCGCCGCCTGAACCAGGTTGCTCGCAATCACCGAATCGGTGAAGCCGCCTGGCAGAGTACTCAAGACCTCACGCCGCTCCAGACCCTCAACGTGTGCCAGCCTCTGACCAACTTCCCGTTTCATTCGCCACCGCTCACCCCTGCCCAATACCACCGCCAGAATCGAATGCATCGACTGACTCTCCCACGTCAGACCACCGCCAAAAAAAAAACAACCATGCACCCAACCACACAGGCATCCAACCTGAGATGAATCATACCGGCTCCTGCTCTTAGCTCGCCATTCCAGGTTGGGGAAATCAAGGAAAATGGAGATATAAAACAAATTAGATAAAACAGACAGCCTAGAAAAACTGCACAATCCCTACAGGAATTAAGACCATTTTGCCTGGTGAATTGATCAACCGGGATGGGTGGCTCGAACGAGAGGCGATCCAAGATACGGTGTGCGGATCTTTATGTAGAATCCGGGGTTCTCTTCAGGTCCATACCGTCCATTTGGTCCATAATAACCATGGGCCTGACGGACGGAATGGACACTTATTCATGGAATCAAGAAGGATTCCACCTCACCTTGACGCGATGGCCTGGGCCAGGGGACGAACGACCTGGGGGATCACCCGGGTCATGAGCATCTCTTCGCCAATCTGCCGTTGTTTGCGAAACGACTCCAGGAACGACTCGGTGCCGCCGCCCCAGTACTTGCGCACGGCGAAGTAGACGCTCAGTTGCTCTTCGGGATAATCGCCACTGCGGATCTGGAACGGGTTGGTGCGGGTTTCGATGGAGAGCCGGCACTGGAGCTGGAAGCTTTCGTCCAGGGCCAACGTGATCGAGGGCTCGAAGTTCAGAATGCGGTGTCCGTTGGGCGGATCGAGCACGTTCTCGAATGCCGAGCCCAGCCCCAGCGCCTCGGCCACGATCTCGTCGTGGTTGCCCGAGTAGGTCAGGTCGAAGCCGTACATTACATCGAGGGCTTCACAGTCGAGCGTACTCAGGCTGAGTAAATGAGGTGCCACGTCCAGCACATGCTCGTGCTGGCGGTACGCCTCTTCCAGCGACGCGGGGTTGACCTGGCCGGAACAGACCCGCTTGGTCTCCAGCGAGACCCAGCGGTACGAATCTTGCTCTTTGTCCCCTTCGAGCACCAGGTCGCCATTCTCGCGCGTGAAGAAGTTGGTGAGATCGGGGAACGCCTTGCGCATCTGCTCGAAGTAATGCAAAACCGTATCACGGGCCGAAGGCAGCTCGAGCTGGGTGTTCAGGTTCAGATTGACGTAGAAGTCGTCGGTGTCGGCCAGAAATCCGATCATGCTGGGTCGGTCCTCAATCGTTCGCGCCAGGCAGTACCTGGTCCCATGTTCCAGGTCGGCCGGGCCTGACCCCCTTAACCATCACACCTGGCCGGCACCCCTCGAACCGCCACCGGCCGGAAACAGGTGGTACCGCGTGCGCGAATTGATCATTGTACCAAAACCAAACGACCGATTCACGAACCTTGCGATTCCAAACCCGATCCTGGCTCGATTTTTTCTGAGCAATCCTCGTAAACCGGTCGGTCGGCACGACACCCCACCCGCCCAAGACTTGCTGGAACGCCGGGCCCTTTTCCGGAAGCGTAGAATAGGCTGGCGAGCGGAACGGTTGGCGACGGTTCCTTTTATGGGATTGGCCAGGGCGCAGTGAAGATCTACCTGATCCGTCTGAACCGCGAGCGGGCCTTTTTTTACGCGGAACCTGGGCCGGCAACGGGCGCCGCGGAGCAAGGCCCCAAACCGGGGCTGACCGGCTGGCTAGAACGGCGCTGGACCGGCTGGCGGAACCGGCTCAGCCAGGCCGAGAACCAGGTTGGACGTGGTGTTCGAGCTTTGGAGCACGCGCTCGAACGGTTTGTGGCCGCCGATGAGGCGATGTTCCGCGGCTTCGAGCATGATCCACCCGAGCAACTGATTTATCCGTCTCAACTTGCGCCTGCGCTGGTGCACCGGCTTTGGGCCAGCTACCTGGCACGCGAGCGGCGTCGGAACATTTTCTGGCTGGTGGTTAATGGGCTGTTGTTGCCGCCGGCGCTGGTGCTCACGATTCTGCCGGGCCCCAACGTGTTTGGGTTCTGGTTCGCGTTCCGGGTGATGGGCCACGCCCGAGCCCTGATCGGCATCCGCCAGGCCAGGCACGGTTGCGACCAGATCCGGCTGGAACCGAGCGTCGAGCTTGACCCGCCGCTGGACCAGAACCCAGAGGCCGTGCCCTGGCTGACGGATCGACTGGGATTTACCGGGCTGGCGGTTTACCTGCAGCGGCATGGGCGGGAAGGGATCATCCCCGGTGCCCTGGCAACAGGCGAACCAGCTTGAAATCTTCGGGCCACCGCGATTCAATCAACCGGCCAAGCGAGCGGCCCCGTGCACCCCAGCCTGGCTGGAGTGAAGCCCAGGGGCCCAGAGCGGCTGCAAGCAAGGAGCACTGTCGATGCGGCTCTTGACCTACAACATCCACAAGGGGATCGGCGGGCGTGATCGGCGGTACAGGATCGAGCGGATCGTGGAGGTGATCGAGTCCCAGAATCCGGACCTGATCTGCCTGCAGGAGGTGGACCGCAACGTGCGCCGGTCGAAGTTCCACGACCAGCCGAACGAGCTGGCCGCCGCCTTCCGGTTCGAGTTTCAGCTTTACCAGCTCAATGTCAAGCTGGGTGCCGGCGGTTACGGGAACTTGCTGCTCTCGCGCTGGCCAATTGAGGAAAAGCACCACGTTTCGCTGCGGCTCAACTGGCGTAAGCCGCGGGGCGCACAGCTTGCCGTGATCAATACCCCCGAGGGGCCGCTCCAGCTGGTCAACTGGCACCTGGGCCTGGCCGAACATGAACGCCAGTGGCAGGTCTCGCACTTGCTGGGGCATCAGCTTTTCCGCAAGGCCGACCACCTGCCCACCTGGATCACCGGCGACTTCAACGACTGGCGCAACAAGCTTTTTCGCGCCCAGTTCGCGGCCTCTGGGTTCCACCAGGCCACCGCGCCGCCCAGCCGGTTCCGGTCGTTCCCGGCGTATATGCCGGTCGCCTCGCTCGACAAGGCGTTCCACCGCGGCCCCATCACCGTCAAGCACACGCGCGTGGTCCACGACCGGCTGACCAAGGTTGCCTCCGATCACCTACCGCTGGTGATCGACTTCCACCTGACCCCTTCTTTGTCCGCGTTGTCGATTGGGCCAAGGTCGGCTAAACTCAAATAGCGAGGAGTGCCGGAATCTGGCACGCTGCAATCCTTGCCGCAGACCCGAGGCGCACGGATGATTGGCCGCCGATTGGTTGGGATACGCCTGTTGAAATCGTTGGTCTGCCGGCTGCTGCTGGTCGGGCTTTGCCTGGGCACATTGAGCACCGCCACCGCCCAGACGCGCGTGGCCGATGCCCCTGGGGTCATGAATCCCGCAATCGCCCCTGAACCGGCGGGCGACGCGCCCGAACCATTGCCCAGCCGCCTTGTGCGATCGGGGATTGGTCTGGTCATTCTGGGAATGTCGTTCTCGATGATGGCGCTGGTGGTATGGATGGGGTTCGAGTATCGCCGCGGGACCGCCATCCCCAGCACGCTGATCCACGACCTGGAATACAGGCTCCAGCACCAGCGGTACGTGGACGCTTACGAACGGCTACTCACAGACCGCTCGTTCCTGGCCAGGGTCCTGGCCCCCGGCGTGCGGAAGCTGAATCAAGGAACGCCGGCCGCCCTGCGCGCGTTGGAACTGGCCAACGAACAGGTCACGCTGGAAATGGAGTCACGCGCCGGCTACCTGGGCACCGTGGCCGCACTCGGGCCGATGATCGGCCTGCTGGGCACCGTGTACGGCATGATTGTGAGCTTCGGCGTGATCGCCCGGGCCCAAGACACGCCCCAGCCGGGCGACCTCGCCGCCGGCATTTCCACGTCCCTGGTCTCGACCCTCGAAGGGATCGCCGTCGCCGTGCCTGCCATCATCTTCGCCGGCATCTTTCGCGCCCGCATTGCCCGGCTTTCCACCGAGGTCCAGATCCAGGCCGAGCAGTTACTCGATCAATTCACTCCCCAGGGGCTCGCCGCCGTGCGGATTGCCCCGGGCGCGGAGCAGGTCCCAACCTCCACGCACCCGCTGGCGGCCTCGGCACTGGCCGCGGCCGCGGCCCGAGCCAGCGGTAAACTCCCCTGAACCGGTCCCGCGTACGCCGCCTGTCTTGATGTTCCACACATTCACCACCACCCGAAGTCGGGGACGCAGAGGCCGCCTGCCGGGCACCCTGATCGAGCCAAATTTCACGCCATTGCTGGACGTGGTGCTGCAACTCATTGTGTTTCTACTGATGCTGGTTCAATTGGGCAGCCGGCTCGAAGACGCTGGCCACGCCGCCGTCCGGCTACCGGTGGCCCCAGCCAGACTGCCCAGAGGCATGCAGGGATCAGACCGCCTGAACGTGGGCCTCAACGCTCAGGGACGCCTGCTCGTGCCCGATCAGCCCGAACCGCTGGACTCCCAACAGGCCAGCGACTGGTGGGCGGCCCAGGCCGCGGCACGCCGCCCTGAGTCCGGCTCCAACTCCATCACCACCGAGGTTATCGTCCGCGCCGACGCCCGCGCTCGTCATGGCGCCGTCAGACGCGCGCTGGCAACCGCCCAAAGCCACGGCTTCCGCTGGTTCAGCCTGGTCGTGGCCCGGGGTCAAACACCATGAGAACCCGCACACCGCCCGGTGAACTGATTCCTGCCCGCGGAGGGCGGTCTACCTTATCGGTCAGCACGGGCGCGGAGTCCGCGTTTCCCGTTACCCCCATGCTTGATATGGCATTCCAGCTCCTGGCCTTCTTCCTGCTGATTTACCAACCCAGCTCCCCAGAGACCCGGATCGACCTGGTGCTACCGGCCGAGCCCGCCCAAGACACCGCGGTCGCCGTATCGACAACAGACGACCCCAGCCGACCCACGCCGGCACCCGCCGGCACCTACCGCCCGGTCGAGCCCACAAGCTCGACCCTTGATGAGAATACGGGCCCGCTGGAGCTGAATGTGCGCGTGCGTGCCGATGACGCGGGCATGATCCTCTACCTGGAACTGGCGGGAGCCCCGCTCGATTCCCCGCGCAGCCTCACCACGCGGTTGCAACGCTACCAACGATTGCTCCCCGGCCGGGCCGTCCGCGTGCGGCTGGCCGCCGATGACAACCTCCTGCACGCCGAATCCGCGCGCTTGATCGCCGCCATCCATAACGCGGGCGTGTCCAGTATCAAACTGGCTGCACCCACTGAACCACCCACGCCGCTCAACAAAGCTCAACAACCAAGCACCGATACTCACTAACCTTACCGACCCGCATTCTTGGTTTCCGCGGCCTGGAGCTGACCCAACGCGGAATGTGCCCGCGTATCTTTGTCCCCGTCCAGAATCTTGGAGCGAAGCCGCTCTTTTCTGGGCTTGTGGTTCCCCTCGTACTTGACCAGATCAAATGTATGGGAATCGAGATTCTCTTTCGCCTGGCAACCCACCACCGCCATCAGCACGAAAACACCAAGGATCACCTGAAACCCGCGTGTCATGCGCATCGGTTCACCAACTTATGTCACGGAATGTCCAATTGCACCAGGTCCATTCTTTATGACTTTACAAATCGCGCCGGGGAAAACCATTTTTGGTGAAAATTGGAATTCCAGCAACGACTTCGGTTATCATGCTTTGTGGCCTGATCACATCAGGCGTTGATCAATCGCCTCATCTCTTCCAAAATCCTACCCGCGCGGAACTAACACTTTGAGAACACATGAGGCCTGGGACCGACGATGCTGAAATGGCTGCTTGCAATTCCACTGAGCAAAATCGTTCTGGAGAACCAGGAATGCCCGCAATGCGGCCGTTCCGAGAATAATTTTCGTCGCCTTCGCCGGGGATGGTTTGACCGCACAGTGAACTCGATTGTCCCCTGTACGAAGTACAAATGCTGGGTCTGTGGCTTTGAAGGCTTGTTCCGGTCTTATCAGGATGAAAACGAACCCGAGGTGGATGTGGCAGTGGAATTATGAACATTTGAACACCACTCCGACACTTAAATATAACGGTTCACGTTTCGGTTGCACACAAACCATAAGTCACGCAACAACGCCTGATGTTCGAGGCTGGCGGCCCGATACAGAATCAAAGCAGTTGACCCGGTGCTCCTGAGCCCCGGAAGAGCGATCCCGAGTATAGCCCAGGGTGAAACCCTCGTTGTACTACACAAGTCGCACTTTGCCAGCATTCTCCGTGTTTGCAGAAGCGATGAATGAGAAAAACCTTCTCATTCATCGAATCGCGAAGCGTTCCAGAGGTGCCATGGATGACTCTTCTTAGAGTCATCCGTGACCGGAAGCATTGACCACCGCGAAGCGGCAC
>Ga0007796_10000498_pt1 | contig 12685 bp, 5 predicted proteins | sample CryBogmetaGMA0M_FD_60373 | JGI IMG/M metagenome (GOLD analysis project Ga0007796, IMG submission 60373) | Freshwater microbial communities from Crystal Bog, Wisconsin, USA - MA0M | ecosystem: Environmental > Aquatic > Freshwater > Lake | place: Crystal Bog, Wisconsin, USA | collected 2009-07-06 | reverse complement strand
TTCAGCGACGGCATGGAGCAGGACTTCGTCCGGTTCGACGCCGGCATGCGGGCGGTCATCCGCGTGGCCGACCGCTGCCTGCGGCTGCTGTGGCCGGCATGAGCCGCCCGCCGGTGCGGCAGCTTCAGCCGGCGGCCGCGTTGAGCCGGTGCGCCAGGCCCGTCGCGCGGCGGATGCGCGTCTCGATCGCCGCCCGGATCACCGCCTCCGAGCCGACCACGGTCACTTTCGCCCGGGCCCGCGTCACGCCGGTGTAGAGCAGTTCGCGGGTCACGATCCGGCTCGGCCTCTCCGGCAGCACGACGACGGCGTGCCCATACTCCGAACCCTGGCTCTTGTGGATCGTGATGGCATGCACCGTGTCGACGTCCTCGAGGCGGGAGACCGGGAGTCGCAGCGGCTTCTCCGGGATGCCGAAGAGCGCCTCCATGCGCGGGCCCGCCGGCACCACCACGCCGACGTCGCCGTTGGACAGTCCCAGCGCGCGGCTGTTGCGCGTGACGATCACCGGCCGGCCCGCGTACCAGGTGTCGGCGGGCCGCACCCCGAGCCGCTTCTCGATCCGGGCGTTCCAGCCCGACACGCCCATCGGTCCCTCGCGATGCGCGCAGAGCACCTGCAGGGCGGCCTTGGCCCGGAGGATCGCCTGCGAATCCCCGCCGTGGGCCGCGGTGCGCAGGGCGTCGGCGTGGGCCGCGACCTCCTCGACGAGCCCGTCCACGCGGCCGCTCGCGCCCGGATCGACCCACGCGACGGCGGCGTCGCCCGCCCGGAGGATCCCGAGGGCCTCGTCGGCCGCGCCCTCCTTGATCGCCCGGGCCAGATCGAGGATCGCCTTCGATTCGGCGCGATGAACGGTTTCGAGGGTCGTGATGCAGCCGTCGAGCGGGCTGCCGGGAGCCGGCCGGCCGCCGACGAGCGCGATGTCGCCGAGCACCGTGCCGGCATCGACGCTCGCCAGCTGGTCGGGATCGCCGACCAGGCGGATGTCGGCCGCGGGATCGACCGCCGCGAGCAGGTGGTGCATGAGCGTGCTGGAGAGCATCGAAGCCTCGTCGATGATCACGATGTCGTAGGGCAGGCGGTTGCCGGCGTGGTACTCGAACTGGAGTCGTCGTCCCGGGTGGTAGCCGAGGAGTTTGTGGACGGTCCGGGCGGGCTCGCGGAGGATGCGGGCGATCAGCTCCTCGGAGACCTCGGCCCTCTGGCAGGCCATCCGCACCGCCTCGGTCATCCGCGAGGCCGCCTTGCCGGTCGGCGCGGCCAGGGCCACGCGGGGATCGGCCTCACCGGGCCGGATGGCCTGGAATCGCCCCACGAGATCGGTCGCCACGGTCGTCGTCTTGCCCGTGCCCGGCCCGCCCAGAAGGATGTGCACCCTGCGGCTCGCGAATCGCTCGCGAAGCGACACGGCGATCGAACGCTCCTCGTCGAGGGACCGCGCGAGATAGAGACGGTGGCCATCGAGGATGAACGGCCTGCGCGTTCCCGGCTCGCCGACGAGCGTTCGTGCCGCCTCGAGCGCCCTGATCCACGGCCCGGGCGCGGTCGGCCACGGCGGCCGGCCCGGGGCGGTGGCGTCGAGGTCGCCCGACCACTCGACGATGCGGTCGAGGTCGACGCAGGTGTGGCCATCGCGCACCGTCCGCAGGGCCAGGCACATGCCGAGCCTGGCGAGCCGCTCGGGCTCGGCGGCTCCATCGCGGCGGGCCATCGTCACGAGCATGTCCGCCGCCGCGATGTCGTCGCGGCTGATCGAGCCGGCGGCCCGCTCGAGGGAGAGATCGCTCATCGTGACGCTCCGGCCGGTTCGGGGGTGACGAGCAGGTCACTCAGCGTTCGCCACAGCCCGCGCGGCGCCCGCCACGTGAACACGCCGCTGCGGCGGCCGCGTTCATCGATCGGCGTCTCCGGGCCCTTCATCCCCCGCATGAAGGCGTAGGCCACGCCGACGATGCAGTCGTCGGGGTCGGCCTCGGGCAGCCGCCAGCGGAGCATGCGATACGCGACCGTGCCGTAGAGGAGCGCCTGGAGCGGGTAGTGATGCTCGGCCATCGCCGCCACGAGCCGATCCGGGTGATAGGCACGCAGCGGATCGGCCATGCCCGTGCGGTGGAGCTTGTTGCTCTTGTAGTCGACGAGCATGATCCGCGGCTGCCGGGGCGTGCTCCCCGGGAGGCGGAGGATCGCGTCGATCGATCCCGTGAGCAGGCCGCCGACCGGCACGTCGAATGCCCGGCCGGCGAGCGTGGCGGCGTACGCCGCCAGGGGGTCGTCGGCCGGGATCATCTCCTGCAGGATCCTGCCGATCGCATTGACCCGCACGCCGTCGACGAGCGTGGCGAGACCCAGTTCGAAGTTCATCTCGGGGAGCCGGTCCGTCGGCGGAATCCCGGCGAGCGGGATATCGCCGAACGGACCGCCGAGCGGGGTCTCGAGGGTTTCGGTGACGAGTCGCGCGAGGGCGGCCTGGCAGTTTCGCAGCCGGCCCGACGTGGCCCGCTCCTCCACGACCCGCCGGACCTCGGCGGCGAGCGGCTGCGCGGTCGTGTCGACGTGCTCGAGGATCGCGTGGACCACCCGCCCCACCGTCACGCCGGCGGGCAGTTCGATCACCTCGTGCCGCGCCGCCGTCGCCGCGGGCTCGAGCGCCGCGAGCTCGCCGCCGCCGCCGCCCGATGGCTCATCGTAGCCGCCCCCCTCGGGATCGAACGGGGTGTGATGGCGGCCGTGCCCGCGGGCCGCGGTGATGCCGGTGAAGGACATCCGGCGGAACGACCGCACCACCGTGGGCGGAGGGGCGAGGACGAGCTCCTGCTGCCGGTCCGCCGCCGCGGCGAGATTCCGCACGAGCCTCGTGCGGCCGGATGGCACGGGCATCTCCTCGGAGCCCGGCAGCGTCATGGTCTGGGCCAGGATGCTCGGCGCTGGCGGTTTGCCGTCGCGATCGGGCCTCCCCCGGGCGACGAGGATCGCGAGGTAGTGCCTGGCCCGCGTGGCGGCCACGTAGAGCAGCCGCCGCGACTCGTCGGCCTCGGCGGCCGCCCGCAGCGACGTGGCGCGGGGGGACGGGTGACCGATCGCGAAGCCGAGGTCGAGCTTCCGCACGCCGTCGTCGTCGTAGAACACGGCGGGTGTGCCGCCGCGGCCCCGGCCGGTGGAGTGCTTCCAGAGGTCGGCCACGATCACGCACGGGAACTCGAGCCCCTTGGCCTTGTGGATCGTGAGGATGCGGACCGCGTCGGCGTCGCTCTCCACGCGGCGGCTGACGAGATCGTGGTTCTCGTCCATGCCTTCGAGCCGGCCGAACGTCGCCAGGGCCTGCTCGGCCGTGCAGCCGCGGCCCGGGCCGGATGCGTCGAGAACCTCCATCACATGGAGGAAGTCGGTGATGTTCCGCTCGCCGTGCCGACCCGCCCCGACCCGCGTCATGATCGCCTCGTCGGCCTCGAGGGCGGCCCCGAGGGCGGCGATCCCCTTCTTCTCGAGGATGCCGGAACACTGCATGAGGCCGTCCTGCACCCGCAGGATCACCTCCTCCGCGAGCACCCCGACGTCGGCCAGCGACTCGCCGAAGAACACCGTCGCCGCCGCCCGCCGGACCCGGCCCAGGTTCGCGGGCTGCTCGATGGCATCGAGGAGCGAGCGGATGTCGAGGGCCAGCGGGCTCTGCATGACGCTCGCGGTGCCGCCGGTCACCGCGGGGATGCCGGCCCGCACGAGCGCCCGCTCGATGAGCCGGCCGGCGCTGCCGGAACGCACGAGCACGCAGATGTCCTTCGGCTCGGGCGATCGTGCCGGCCCCGAGGGATCGTCCGTGGGCGCCACGCGGGCGGTGTCGAGGAGTTCGATCACCTTGCCGAGCACGGGCCGGGCGAGCGCGGATTGGCTGGTCGGCGCGCCGATGTCGACGAACTCCACGGAGCCCGGCATCCCCCTGATGAGCGGCAGTTGCCGGTCTCCCGGCGCGTGCACCGCCACGTATGCGATGCCGGGCCCGAACTCCCGGTCGGCGAAGCCGCGATTGAGCGCGTCGAGCACCGGCTGGTCGGACCGACGGTTCGTGGTCAGCGTGCGGCGCGCCCCGGCGTGCTTCGCGTAGTCGACGTAGGCATGCACGTCGGCCCCGCGGAACCCGTAGATCGCCTGCTTGGGGTCGCCCACGCTCACCAGCGCGCGGCCGTCGCCACCGGGGAAGAGCCGCTGGAACAGCTGCCACTGCTGCCGGTCGGTGTCCTGGGCCTCGTCCACGATGGCCAGCCGAAACCGATCCCGCAGCGCGTCGAGGAGGTCGGGCCGGGTGTCGTCGCAGACCACCTCGCGGGCCAGGCGGAGGAGGTCATTGTAGCCCGGCGTGGCGGCCATCGCCGCCTGGACGCGGGCCGTGCACTCCGTGACGAGGACCCGCAGCGCGTCGAGCCGCCGGCGCTCCGCGGCGGTGATCGTCCCATCGAGGTCGTCCACCCAGGGCTCCAGCAGGGGGTCGGCGAGCAGCGCCGACACGAGCGCGACGACCGTGGCCTCGTCCCAGCGGTGATCGACGGCCGCGTGGGCCACCACGAGATCGTTGACCACCTCGGCGATGATGCGGTCGGACTCGTCGGTGTCGGCGACGCCTCCGGCATCGAAGCCCGCGGCCCGGAGGATGCGGCTGCAGACGCCGTGGATCGTCGAGATCGTGGCCGAGTCGAACTCCACGAGCGCCCGCTCGAGTCGGCGGATGCGGTCGTCCACCTCGGCCGCGGTGCCCTCGAGGAGCAGCGTGGCGATCGCGTCGTCGCCCGGCCCGCACCCCGTGCGCAGCGTCCGGGCCGTGTCGACGAGCCGCCGCCGCACGCGGTCACGAAGCTCGGCCGCGGCGTTGCGGGTGAACGTCGTGATGAGGATCTGCCCGATCCGCAGATCCTCGCGGAGGGCGAGCTCCCGCGTGACGATCGCCGCCACCGAGTAGGTCTTGCCCGTGCCGGCGCTCGCCTCGATGACGAGGCCGTGGGAGATGGCGTCGCTTCGCAGGTCGAGGTTCATCGCGGCGTGTACACGTACCGGGGGGTGAGGTAGGTCAGCGCGCGGTAGCGGGCGAAGAACGCCGTCACGGCGGGGTCGTCGGGAAAGATCGCGTCGAAGTCGGGCTGGACGCCGTGGACGACGGCCTCGTTGCTCGTCGTGTAGTCGCGGCCCCCCGTGAAGGCGGCGAACTTCTCGCCGGCGGCGTCGCGGCCGTCGGCCAGGGCGTCGCTCGTGTCGCCGAACGCGGCGCACGGCCTGGTCGTCGCCCGCTGGTAGAGGCCGCACAACTCCGCCAGGTGGGTCCGGGCCGCCTCCGCGTCGATGGCCTGGTCGAGCGTGACGCTGCGCACCTGCGCCGCAGCCAGGGGCTTGCCGGCTCGCGTGAGGGCCCCCGGGAACCAGTCCTCGTGCTGGTTCAGGATCACCGCCCGCGTCACGTGGCCGCCCTGCGCGCGCATCGCGAGAAGCTGGACGACGGCGAGCATCTTCGCGCGTTTGAACGCCCTGCTCGACGGCTTCTTCGCGTCGGGTCGCACGAGGACGACCGCGGCCGCGCGCGGGTGCCAGCGTTCGAGCCGGCCCGAGAGCGTCGCGCCGTCGAGCGCGAGGACGAGCGGCTCCTCCGCGGCCTGCGGCTCGTCGAGCGGCACGCCGGCGTCGGCCGCGACCTCCAGCAGCGACTCGGCGAACAGGGTGATCTCCTCGATCACGTCGCCGCCATAGCCGAGCACGGGCACCTCGCCGTTGGCCTCGACCGCGGCCGACCACGTCCGCTTCAGGGCGGGCGGGTCGCCCGTCGTGAGCAGGCGATCGATGTAGTCGTTCTGGAGGGCCCGTCGGTCGAGCAGCTCGAGCTCCAGGGGGAGCGTGGCCGGAGGGCTGACGTCGTCGTCCCGCCAGGGGTTGATGCCGAGCGTCTTGCGGACGTAGGGCCAGAGCGGATCGTGCATGAACTCGGCGAGTTCGGTCACGTCGATCGACCGCGGCATGCGCGCGTCGTCCACGGCGAGCGGCCTGACGGCGGGCTCCCGGCCGAGGCCGCGGGCCGCCGCCCGCGCGGCGGCGTCGTGGCTCCACGCGGGACCGCCCGGCGCGACGGCCTCCGCGCCCACCACGAAGTTTCGGCGGCTGCACGCGTGGCGGGGATGGAAGATCTCGATCGCACGGTGCGTCTCCCCCTCGCGCTCGACGAGCGGCACGCCGTGCCGCCCCACGAAATCGACGAACTCGGCCAGCGGCGTCACCAGCGGCAGCACGGCGTTGGTGCGCACGTCCATGCCGGTGCACGTGACGATCAGGCGGTCGCCCGCCGCGAGCAGTCCGTCGAGCATCCCGCGCCGGATTTCGAGGCGGGTGTCGAGATCGCCGATCAGCCGCTGCCGCTCCACGAGATTCTCGCTGTCGCCCTCACGGGGCGCGACGGCGTCGTCGTCGAGGCCTGCCAGGCAGACCACGCGGAACGGCACCCCGCGGAGCGGGATCATCGAGGTGGCGGTGATGGCGCCGGTGCGCAGCGGCTGGCGACCGACCGGCGCCGTGAGCGTGGCGGCGAGGATCTTCTTCACGTCGTGCCAGGGCACCGCGACGTCCGCGGGCGCCAGCCCGTGTGCGGTGGCGGCCGCCCGGCGGAGCGAGTCGAGTTCCTCCAGCGGCACGGCCAGAGCGTCGTTCTCCGCCCCCGCCAGACGCTCGAGGGCGGATTCCAGCAGGTCGCACCAGCCGCCGGCCGGCCGGGGCTCGGCCGCGTCACGGTCGAGCGCGTCGATGATGCCCACGATCGACACGAGCTTCGAGAGCGGCTCGATGTCGGCCGCATCGACGCCCCCGAGCGGCACGACGCCCCCGAGCACGGGATCCGGCTCGCCGTCGGGCACCGTCGCCCCGAGGAGCATCCGCTCCAGGCCCAGCCGCCAGGTGTGGGCGTGCAGATCGGGCTTGTCGAGCCCGGAGCGGCCGCGGCGCGAGGCATCGAGTCCCCAGCGAATCTTCGTGTGATCGACGCACCGCCGCCAGACGTCGATGGCGTCGTCGTCCACCGCGAACTCGGCCGTCACGAGGGGATGGGTGGCGACCGCCAGCAGCCCGTCGACCGAACACCGCGAGCCGAGCAGTTCGACCAGCGCCGCGAGCAGTTCCGCGCCCGGGCTCACCTCGCGGATGCCCCGGTCGGCCACGAGCAGCGGCAGGTGAAGCTCCGCGGGCTTGCCGTTGACCTCGTCGCCCTTCACCGTGCGGTCGAACACGGCCTCGAGGTGGGGCGCGAGCGCGGCGATCTGCGGGCTCACGATCACGACGTCCTGCGGGGCGAGGCCCTCGACGGTGCGGAACGCGTGCAGGATCGCGTCGTGGAGCACCTCGGCCTGCCGCCCGAGATCGTGGCAGCGGTGGATCAGCACCGAGGCGTCGGCCGGGTCGAGAACGTCCCCGTCCCCGCCGGCCTGCGGCCCACGGCCTGCGGCGACGGTGTGCTTGAGGCGGGCGAGCAAGGGCGCGCCCGGAGGCGGCTCGGGCCGGGGGGCGTCGGCGGCGGGGATCGTCTCGATGCCTTGCGAGGCCAGCAGCCACTGGGCCTCGCGGGTGTCCCGCAGCCATGCCTCCACGAGCGGGTCGACGTCCGCGGCGGGCGGACGATCGCGGCGCGCCGGAGCGACCCGCGGCGATCGCGGCGGGGCGTCGGCGGCCCATGCCAGGCGGAGCGGGGGCGACGGGTGAACGAGGATCGCCTGCACGTCGCAGGGCGTGGCCGACGGCCCCGGCAGCGCGGCGAGCTTCTCGAGCAGCTCGATCTGACGCAGCGACAGCCCCTGGAGGCCCGCCACGAGCACGGCGTCGGGCGCGTGGCCCGTCGCGTGGCGCTCGCGGGCCGGCGGGCTCGGCTCGTCGATCCGCTCGCGAACCCGCCGCCAGAGCCGGTACTGCCAGTGGTCGTTGGTCACCAGCGGACGATCGACGGAGGCGCCGCGGGCGTCGGCCTCGGGGCTGAGGATCGCCCGGCCGTCCTCCCACGCCAGGATCATGCCGGGGCGGCGGAAGTGGTAGTGGTCGAACCGGTCGGCGATCCGCCGCGCGGCCAGCAGCGGCCCGCCGGCCCGCTGCACGAGCGGCAGGAGCGCGGCGTCGCTCGCGAGCACCTCGAGGATCGTGAACGTGAGATGATCGACGTCCCACGGATCGACCTCCGGCGTGCCCGGCGCCGCCAGCAGGCTCGAGATCGTCCCGGGGTAGGAGAACTCGACGTTGGCGAGGACGCCGTCGCCGCGGCCGCCGTCGCCCGCCCCGAGCCGCCGCGCGAGTTCGGCGGTCAGCCACGCCTTCGCTCCCGCCGTCGGCACCACGATCCGCGGCCGCGCGAAGAGGTCGCCGTCACGCCCCAGGAACGCGATCGCGGGGGCGACCACGTCCGCGAGACGCTCGACGCAGGAGATCCTCAGCGGCATGGCAGCATCCTTGGCGACCGCGCGGGCCCACGGGCACAATGATAGGGGGAGGACGCCGCTTCGTGGTGGGGCGGGCGTCCGCGGCCCCCGACCGCCGCGCGGGCGCCGGCTCCGTCGTGGCCTCGCGACGCCATCCGCGACCACCGACGCGATCCTCCCTCACCGGCTACAACGACGGCAGTCGACGCGGGCCGCCCCCACAGTCGGCTCCCACCCCGGCAACGGCACCATGATCACGTTCATCCACACCGCCGACTGGCAACTCGGCAAGCCGTTCGCCCGCGTGCAGGACGTGGCCAAGCGGTCGCGGCTCCAGCAGGAGCGGATCGAGGGCATCCGGCGCGTCGGCGACGTCGTGCGGGAACGGCAGGCCCGGTTCGTGCTCGTGGCGGGCGACCTCTTCGACTCGCCGACGCCGACCAAGACCGTCGTCGCGCAGGCCCTCGGGGTGATCGGCGAGATTTCCGTGCCGGTCTACGCGATCCCGGGCAACCACGACCACGGCGGCATCGGGAGCCTGTGGCAACAGCCCTTCTTCGTCTCGGAGCATCGCGCGCGGGCCCCGAACCTCCACCTGCTCCTCGACGCGCGGCCACTGGAGCGCGAGGACGCGGTGATCATCCCGTGTCCGCTGCTCCGCCGGCAGCAGACGACCGACCCCACGGGGTGGGTGCGGGGCCACGACTTCGCCGCCTGCGGCGACAGGCCGCGGATCCTTCTCGCCCACGGCAGCGTCGCCACGTTCGGAACGCAGGCCGACCCCGACGACACGGCGGGACCGCCCAACGTCATCGACCTCGACGCGCTTCCCGCGGCGGAGATCGACTACGTCGCGGTCGGCGACTGGCACGGCTTCCGTCAGGCCGGACCGAAGGCGTGGTACTCGGGCACGCACGAGACCGACCGGTTTCCCAAGGGGGGCCAGCAGCCCGGACACGTCGCCTGCGTGACCGCGTCGCGCGGAGGCTCTCCCGTCGTCGAGGCCGTTCGCACGGGGGTGCTCGACTGGCTCGAGGCCAGGCTCGACCTCGGCGACGACGCCGCGCGGCAGTGCGAGGATGCCCTCACCGCCGTCACCCGGGCCGCGGGATTCGACCGCTGCCTCGTCGATCTCGCGATCACGGGCCGCGTCGCGCTCGCGGCGCGACGCGAGCTCGACGGCGTGCTCGACGCGTGGTCGCACCGCCTGCTGCGGCTCGACGTGCGCGACGACGTCGTCCTCGTGCCGTCCCCCGACGAGCTGCGCGAGCTGACCGAGCGCGTTGGCGACCCGATCGTCTCCCGGGTCGCCACGGAGCTCGTGAGCCGGATCGCGGCCGGCGGTGCCGACGTCGAGGATGCCCGGGAGGCCGTGCACGTTCTCCATGCGCTGTGCCGGCGGACGGAGGAGGCATCCGCATGAGGCTGGTGTCGGTCACGGCCCGCAACTACCGCATCCACCGCGAGAGGACGGTCGTCTTCGACCCGTCGCGCACCGTGATCAGCGGCCCGAACGAGTCGGGAAAGAGCACGATCGTGGAGGCCGTCCATCGCGCGCTCTTTCTCCGCAGCCGGGCCTCCGGCGCGGTGCTCGAGGCGATGCGGTCGCAGATCCATCCGGGCCATCCGTCCGTCGAGCTGACGTTCGAGAGCGGCGGCTCGACCTACACCGTCAGCAAGGAGTTCACCGGCAACAACTCCGCGGTCACGACGCTCACCGAGGCCGGGCGGCCGACGCTCCGCAACGAGCAGGCCGAGGAGAAGCTCGCGGAACTGCTCGGGGCCGAGGCGATCCGCGGCCGGGGTGCCGAGGAGCGGCTGCGGATGCAGTGGGCCCACCTCTGGGTCTGGCAGGGGGCCGCGGGGAGCGACCCGCTCGCCGACGAGTCGATGGAGCGACCGCTCGATCGGGTGCACGCGTGCCTCGGCGGCCTCGGCGCCGGCGACGTGCTGGAGTCGCGGATCGACCAGGCGGTCGGAAAGGCGATCGCCGACACCCACGCGGCATGGACCAAGGACAACGGCCAGCCGCGGGCGACGTCGCCGCTCGGGCAGGCCGGCGCGGCGCTGGCGGAAGCCGAGGCGCGGCTGGCCGCCGCGCGGGCCGCGATCGACACGCTCGAGGCGGCCGTCGCGGAGGTCGAGCGGGCCGATGCGACGATCGCCGACAACGACGCGAGCCTCGCCGTCAGGCGGAGCGAGCAGGCGGACAACGACGTGAAACTGGAGGAGGCGCGGACGCTGGAGATCCGCCACGCGGAGCAGCAGGCGGCCGCGACCGCCGCGATCGCCCGGCTCGCCGGCCTGGCCGACGGCGATCGGCAGATCCGCGAGTGCGAGGCGCGGCTCGCCGCCATCGAGGCGCGGCGCACGCCGGCGGCCGAACAGCGCGCCGGCGCCGTCGCCGCCGAACGGGAGGCCGAGGCCCGCTGTGCGACGGCGCAGGCCGGGGCCCGCCAGTGCCGGCTGGAGCAGGCCGCCGGCGCCGAACTCGCCGAACTTCACGCCCGCTGGGAGCACCTCGAGCGCCGGCGGACCGAACGGGTCGGACTCGCGGGGCGGTGCGGCCGCATCGCGACGCTGCGGGCCGAGGCGGCGGAACTGCAGGCGCGCAGGGACGCCCTGCCGGCCGTCACGGCCGCCGACCTCGCGGAACTCGCGGCCCTCGAGCGGAAGCGCGACGCGGCGCAGGCGCGGCTCGACGCGATCGCCACCCGCGTGGAGCTGCTCGCCGCCACCGACGAGGTGCGGCTGGGCGACCATGGCCTCGCCGTCGGCGTGCCCGAGACGATCACGGCGGATGCCGACCTGACCGTGGCGGGCACGCGGCTGCGGATCTCGCCCGGGGGCGGGACATCGCTGACCGAGGCGACCCGCGAGCGCGACGACGTGGCCGCGGCCCTCGACGCGCGGCTCAGCAAGGCGGGCGTGACCGACGTCGACGAGGCCCGCCGCGTGCAGCCGCTGCGGCAGACGCTCGAGTCGGCCCTCGAGGCCAAGCGGTCGGCGATCGAGGATCTCGGCGATCGCCGGGCCGACGCGGAGCTCGCCGCGTTGGCACGGGAGATCGCCGACCTGGAGGGGGCGCTCGATGCCGCGACCCGGGCCGACTTCATCCGGCCGGACGGGCTCGACGCGGCGCTCGCGGCCCGGCAGGCGATCGACGACCGGCTCCACGAGCTCGGGCGGTCGCTCACGGCGGCGAACGCGGCCCAGCAGGCCGCCGAGCAGCGCCGGACCGAGGCCCGCGGTCAGCGCGACCTTGCCGACGACGTGGCCCGCCGGATCGACGACGAGTTCCGCACCGAGGAGGCGAGGCGCGCGGTGCTCGTCGAGGAGCACGGCGTCAGCCGGTCGGCCGCCATTCTCGAGGCGACGGCGGCACGAGACGACGCCGAGCGGGCGCTCGCGGAGACCAAGAGCGGCCTCGCGAAGCTGCAACCCGACATCCTGCGGCAGACGGCGGTCCGGCTCCAGCGGGCCATCGAGAAGCTGATCGAGGGGCGGCAGAACGCCCAGACGTCGCGAACGGTCGCCCTCGAGCGGCTGCGGACCGAGGGGACGCTCGACCCCAGGGAGGATCTCGCCCGCGCGCGGGCCGCCGAACGGATCGCCGCCTCCCGTCACGCGCAGGCCGACCGCGAGGCGCGGGCCTACGCCCTGCTTTCGGGCCTGTTCGCGGAGAAGAAGCGGGAGGTCGAGGCCCGGTTCGTCGAGCCGCTCACGCTGCGGGTCGGCGACTACCTGCGGTGCCTGTTCGGGCCGGATGCCGTGATCTCGGTCGACCGTGCCGACGGACGGCTCGGGGCGCTGGCCGTGACGCGTCCGGAGTTTGGGGGCGTGCCATTCGGATTCGGTCAGTTGAGCGGGGGAGGCCGCGAGCAGGTCGCCGCGGCGTTCCGCCTCGCGATGGCGGAGATTCTCGCCACGGAGCATGACGGCTGCCTGCCGATCGTGTTCGACGACGCGTTCGTCAACGCCGATCCGCAGCGGGTGGCGGCCGTCCAGGGCATGCTCGATCTCGCCGCCGCCCGCGGCCTGCAGGTGATCGTCGTGTCGTGCAACCAGCGCGACTACGACGGGCTCGGGGCGGAGCCGGTGGAGTTCGTGCGGGCGGCGTACGAGTCGCGGCGGGCGGGCGGCGGGGAGAGCGCGAGCGTCGACGCCCGCCCCGGTTCCTGATCGATCCGGGAAGGCCGAAGCCGGTGGCCGTCCCATCCGGCGCGCCGATCGAGGCCGGCGAGCGCGAACGTCCGCGGTGC
>Ga0007796_10000497_pt1 | contig 12703 bp, 10 predicted proteins | sample CryBogmetaGMA0M_FD_60373 | JGI IMG/M metagenome (GOLD analysis project Ga0007796, IMG submission 60373) | Freshwater microbial communities from Crystal Bog, Wisconsin, USA - MA0M | ecosystem: Environmental > Aquatic > Freshwater > Lake | place: Crystal Bog, Wisconsin, USA | collected 2009-07-06 | reverse complement strand
GGTATACACCATATCCTAATTTTTTTAAACTTAACGGTATTGAATCTAATTGTAGTTGAGAATTTTGAATTAGTAGACATTTACCAAAAGTTGGTTGCGCTTGTTCGTTATTTAAAACATCTTCATCCATAAATTATACTTATACTAATAATTATATTATTTTTTTATAATAACAGTAAAATAATACAAAAACTCAGCGAATATATTACAGATATTTATTAACATTACTGTATTTATTTTATAGGTATGCTTTGTTTGTATTTGAATAAATTGTGAGGATCATATTTTTTTTTAATTTCAATTAGTCTGTTTGTATTATTACCAAAATAGGCGTTCATATATTCTGATTGTGGTATATTATAATCAATTATTGTGAAAAAGGAATATGGAGAAATAAATTTTTGATTTAGTGTAAAAATTTCATTCATATATTTATTTATTAATCCACTCAAGGTTGTTTCATTCCATTGAGAAAAATAACTAAGAAACCCAATAGCATTTTTAAAGGCAAAACATCCGCTACCATTTTTGACCTCGCCTCCAAATTGATGTATATTAATTTGATAATTACAATTAAACTTTGATTGTAAAAAATGATCTATTGAATCTACCAAATTGTTTATGCAAAAATTATTAATGGGTTTTAAAATCATTGACGATTTTATTTTACTGAAACAACCATTTGTTCCTTTCTCTAAATCACCCCACATATCAAAAGTTGACGCATAAAGACCACTAAAGCTGGACGTTGTAGGGTCACCTATTTGTTCAAATATGTTAGTATAATAAGTAATAGGTTTACCTTTACCAAGAACGTAAAAGGATACTGAAATTAATGCCGATGAATTGTTATAATTCATTAAAAGCCCCGCCCAAACATTTTTAGGATATGTTACTATTTGTTTCTGATATAGATTTAGTATTTGAACGGCGACTTTGCTATCCCATTCCCAAGTTAACTTCGTCGATGTTAACAATATATCTTCATATGTTTTAAGCGTTATTTCGGTTATTACTCCAAAGTTACCCGCACCGGCGCCTCTTACAGCCCAAAATAGATCGGGGTAATTATTTTTATCTATATATAATAATTCACCTTTATAATTTACCATTTTTACAGCAACTATATTTTCACACATCAAACCGTATAACCGTGTTAAAATGCCTTTCCCTCCCGATAATGATATCCCACCTAAACCTAGACAATAAGATGACCCACTACTCATAATTAAGGACTTTTTACCTAATGCCTCTATTACCTCGCCTAATTTCCATCCTATGCTGAGTGTTACCGTTTTTCTATCTTGTGCCACAGAAATTGTCTTTTTTAATTTCAATACATCTAAAACATAGTCATTGGATAACGATGTTTGCCAATATCCATGACCGCCACATCGTATCGCAAATTTTAATTTATTTTTAAAAAATTCCTCAATTAAATAGGCTATATCATTTTCATTTTTAGGACAAAATATAGCTTTTGGAAAGTAATTTAGTAACTTATTATAAGCTAAACGCAAGTCGTTATAATTTGGATTGTCGGGATATATACCATACACTAAGTTTTGTAAGCTTGTTGGTATTGAATCTATCTGCGACTGAAAATTTTGAATCAAATAGCAATTATATTTTGTTTGTGGTTGTTCAGTAATTGAATTATTTATCATAAAATATATAAATAGTATTTTATTTTAAAAATATTTAATCATGTTTTATGAAAACATCGTATGTACGTGCTGTCTAATATATCCCAAATAATTTACTAATATGCGATCTATAGCAGTAGTTGCTAAAAGAAAAAACCCGGCGCTAAATGCTATTTTACTATCTAATTTCGTAAATTGAACGCGACGAAAAGGATTAAAGCGATACAACAAAAACAAACTGACATAAATCTTCACATAATACTCTAAATCATCTAAATATTGGGGAGCATTCTCTGATAATCCCAATAAAATGATAATATACAAAATCCACGTTAAATAAATTACAAAGTTAAACACTGTGTCTTGAAAATGGTACACATTACTTATCATAATTTTGTTATATTATACTAATAAAACAAAATATTCAATCATTTTATTTTTACTAATTAAACGTAAAAATCCAATGTTCTCGCGCTCGGGTCATCTGTTTGTGTGTATTTTGGCATCCAAAAATACGGCACAATGTGTCCACACTTAGGATAATACTCATCAAATGTCTTCTTATAATAATACTTTTCTGTTGCTATATTCGGTAAAAACTTCAAGGTGTTTTGCTCATTATTTAACGCATCTGCTATTTTTTCTTGTATAATAGAAAACAATGATCTTTCTTTTGAACTAACGCCATCGCTAAATGCCTCCTTCTTGCGCCACAGAATCTCATCGGGGAGTAACTGACGTACATCGGTATTTTTATAATTTTCATAAGAAAAACTTTGCCTTAACAAATACTTTTCCGTATTATCATTCATTCTATTTTTATGGTTCCTAATTTTACTCGGTATTGACAGCACATAATTGGTAAAACTTTTATCCAAAAATGGCGTACGTGGCTCTAGCCCGTGCGACGATATGGACTTGTCCGATCTCAACACATCAAACAAGTGTATATCTTTTAACAATCGTTTAGTTTCCTTATCAAACTCAATGTCATCCGGACACTTATTCATATACAAATACCCTCCAAATAGCTCATCCGAACCGTCTCCATTAAATATCACCTTAGCAGATGAATTTGCTGCTATATACTTGCCAATTAAATAATTGCCTAAACTTGCTCTAACCGTTGTCGTATCATAACTCTCAATTGCTTTAATTACTTCGGGTACAGCGTCAAACATTTGCTCCTCGGTTACTATTATTTCGGTATGATTTGTTCCCAAATAGTCGGCAACTATTCTCGCATATTTCAAATCTTCCGAGTTTTCTAGTCCTATGCTATACGTCTCTAATGCGACTCTTATATCATTCTTTTTATAATATTCATTAACTAATGCCGTTATTAAGCTACTATCTAGACCACCCGATAATAAGCACGCAATCGGTCTCTCTGTTGTCAAACACCGCTTATTCACAGCCATTATTAAATAATTAGATATCATCGCATACATATTATCAATATAGAGCTGTGTAGTTAATTCCCAAGTATGCGCAAAACTCGGCTTAAAATAACAAATGTCCGCTTTTTCTAACGACCACTGTGCGTTCACTTTACTAGTTAAATTATATACGCTGTAGGTACCGGGCTCTACTTGACCAATAGAATATATATTTTTATTGTCGGTATCCATATTGTAAAAATGTTCTAGGCATTTTAGCTCTGACGCAAATCCGTATATTGTGTAGTTATTTGTATTCAATACTCGTTTTGGTGTCAAATGATACAATGGTCTCACTCCATAAGGGTCTCTAGCCACATAAACTTTGTTATTTAAATCATTGCTAATACGATTATCATACAAAATAAAAGCAAATACACCATCTAACATTGTTAATGTTTGCTCTATTCCGTATTTCAAATACAAATGAATAATGACCTCGCAATCCGATTGTGTTTTAGGTACAACCGACATGGTCTCATATAATTCTTTATAATTGTATATTTCACCATTACAAATTAATACGACATCATTTATAAAAATTGGCTGATTAGACACATCATTTAGTCCATTTATTGCTAGACGATGAAATCCAAGAATCATCTTCATATATTGCTTTTCTAATACAGAATGTTCGGGACCACGCATTTGTCCCTTTAAAAACTGTTCTTTAATAACATTCTCGCCAATAGAATCATTATTTAGAATAGCAAAAATACCACACATTAATAAATATGTTTTATTTTGTTTAAACGGTTTTAATAAATAAAATTATTATATATATATGAATAATTCGCAATTTAAAGACCAGTCCTCTTTACAGAGACAACATACCATTTACCAACGGTCATCTAGACGCAATATTCCATCACAACCGATTCAACCTTATTTAAGTGGTCGGCCCGTTCAGACTAAATATACTGTTTTACCTATTGTAGATCCAACACGCCAAATTAACGAACCTCTAAACCAGCATTCCACCTATAGTGTTTCCAATGTATTCAATCCGGGGAATGCCAAAGCGCCATGGTCCGGATACGCATCTAATGTGAATCATGAATCAGAATTAAGGAATCAAATTTATGCGCTACAAGATTGTAGTGCTGCCACATATGTACCGTCTAGTAATAGCAGTCTTTACAAAGTAAAATGGCAAAATTCCACACAAGTAGATCAGCCTTTCCCAAATCTCTTTAAAAAAGAGGACTTTTGCGCATTCAATCCAAACCCCGACCCAAATTTGGTGGGATATTCTTTGTTCAATAATTCTACTCGGCAACAGATTAAAGAAATGAATAAATAGACCAAACCTCGTTTTAAACGCGAAATAAATATATAAACATATCATATCACCATGTCGGAAGAATTAGTGAATCAATTGACGCTTAATTATTTAATAAGTCATACCCAATTACAAAAATTAAATAAAAAAATTAAGGAGAATCAAGAGGATTCGCGACACAAAGAAGTAGCTGTCTATAAAGATAGATTGATTCAATTATTTAATGATTTGTTAGTTAATCAACAATCAGAAGATATATTATTGGATGTAAAAATCGGTTTTGATAATTTTATTGACAAAAGTGTATATTATTTTAAATTACGTGATGCAAATACAAATAATGACAATGAAGAAATAAATGAAGACATGTCAATTTCAAATGATGAGGATGATGATGAGGATGATGATGATACCGATGAACCAAATACAGATACATTAGACCCAATTCATGTTACATCTAAACCCAGAAATTGTAAAAGAATACCATCGGGTACTAATCTAAATAGTGTTCCTATAAATTGGTTTACTACTAATTTAAAAAAAATATAATAACCCATTTAATAGTAAAGAAAAACAAAAAATATATACTTATTATATGAAGGGTAAAAAAACGAGGAAACATAAAAAACGCAAGTCTTTAAGTAAAAGAAGACATACAAGAAAAAGAGGGTTTATAAAGCTTAACTGTAGCCCCGAAAATAAAGACAAAAATAAGGGTTATACGTGTTATAGCGACACTGATTTACTTAATTTGCGCGCGATGTGGAACCAAAGGCACCCCGATAGACCCATACAAAGTACTGATCCCAAGCAAATATGGATACATTTGCGTTACTATTATCATAACATTTGTAACAAAGAATCTTGTTGGATTCGCAAAATGACAAAAAATACAAAACTAGAAAAGGAATTAATAGATGCGTTTGCTCCCAAGGCACCCGATGAATGGAAAAGGAAGCCAAATACGTGGTTATCCAGTGTAGATATATTAGAGGTAATGGCCCAATATGAAAAAAAATACAAGTGTTTTGATTTCATAGGCCCTTCTCCAATAGATTACGATGCGCATAAATTAAATGGTGAATGTGTATGGAAGGAATTATGTGAGTTCAGTTTAAAAAATCATATAATGACTGGTAAAAAGAAAATAGGTATTATTTTTAATACCGATCCACATTATAAGGATGGTGAACATTGGATATCGCTATTTATTAATATAAAAAAAGGTACCATCTTCTTCTTTGACAGTGCCGGCAGCAAAATACCAAAGCGCATCTATAATTTTGTGAAAACCGTTATAAACCAAGGGTCTGAACTAACACCGCCTATTCATTTTACCTTTGACCAAAATTACCCCGTAGAACACCAGTATAAGAATACCGAATGTGGTATTTATAGTATCTTTTTCATTGTACATATGTTAGAGGATAAGATTACGAGTCATTACTTAAAAACACACATCATAAAGGACGAATTTATGGAGCAATTTAGGAAGGTATATTTTAATGAGGATTTGTAAAAAAGCCGACTTTTAACTAAAATATTTTGTAATGAAACAAGTTAAAATCGTCGGCAAATAATTGGTTTATTAGTTTAAGTGTACTTTCTTTTAGCTTTAGTTCGGTTGTAACTCCTTCACTTGTTATATTATATTTTTGTGGCACATGAACTATATTATTGAACCCTATTAGATTCAAAATGCGTCTAAAATCCTCCTCTAAATTTTCAAAACGGCCAATAATATCTACACCGCATGTGCCATCAACGTCTTGAATCTGCATTTTTTGTGTCATAAATACGTGTCCAAATTCAATATCGGGGACATCTAGCGGATTTAACCGTAAATAATCGTCTACCGACAAGTCGTTTTTCAACGTTTTGGTTAGATATTTTATACCCGATTGGACTCGGTCATATGGATTACGTATGAAACAGAACTTAGTATAGGTGATCCATTTATTCGCATCCATATTACATACCTTGTTTATATAATTACTTGTTTTGCAATAAACTAACAATCCCATTAATTTATTGTAATGCGTATTATTGCTTTTGCCCGTTTTTGTTGGCACATTTTTGAACCTATGGGTTTGACATACAGTATCGTGATCGGGTCGCCTTTTTAGTAATACTTTCAAATAACTCGTAAAACCATAATGTTTTATTAACATTTTACCTATATATGTTCCGGCTGTTTTTGGAATATGAATGTAAATTGCCTTTTTTTCATGATTAATAAGTAACATTATAATTATTATATATAAAAATAATATAATTATCTAACTAACAACTATCGTCCAAAAATATTCATCCCAATTACTCGTTTTCTTGGTCCAAAATTTTTTAGTGGAATTTTTGTTGCTAAATTATTTACTAAATTATTTACCAAATTATTATTAGCTATAAAAGGTGGTGGCGAACTAACATTTTTGGGGTCAAATGGGAATTTTAATATTTTTGGAAAATACGTGTTATTACCACGTTCCATCATTATTACGTAATCTGTTTCATTCCACATATCTAAGGCTAATTTTGCCTTTTCTAAAGTTATCTCTATATCTTTTTCCTTATTCATATAAATATATAATATCAAATATATATTTATTTTTTAAAAGTATAAAAATAAAATTATTTTATATGTTATGAATACTTTTACAAGTCGTGCTAACATAGAGTTGCTTTGGGATGTTGTATTAGATGAATTAAACATACGAACCAAACCCGGTGCGTTTATTTCTCATATTCAAACCGTGTTTAACAGCAACATTAATCTATTTTTGCTTAACGCGTCCGACAAATTATCATTAATTGATCTCAACAAACAATTTTTAAAACAAGTTATATTAGCTGTTCATAAATTGTTCCCCACTTTGTCTCAAGAGCAAAACTTTAAAAAAATCAATATTACCAATGAAGACGTTTCAGAAGCATATAAAATTGAAGATATTCATACTGAACGACAAAGCGAGTTTGAAAAACAATTAAAACAAAAACAAAATGACTTGGAATCCTATATGACACTAACAAAACCCCAAGCCGTTTCCTTTGCCGATAATATCGCTGACAATAAAATTATAGAAATGGACTCGCTCGTCGCCGAAAAATTGGCGCAACGCGATTCGGAATTGGAATTATTATATAAAAACAACTTAAAGACGGGCGACGGAGCAAATAATTGGCTGACGCCGCAAGAAACATCGCTAAAAGCAAACAATATTACGCTAAATATTAATACTAACACGAATACCAATGCTAACACTAATAGCCCAAAAAAGGTATCTTGGGTAGATGATAATACTGACGATTCTAGTCATTCTATTTTTCAAAAATTAAAAAAAACGAATACGAATACAAGTACCAGTACCAGTACCAGTACCAGTACCAGTACAAGTGATAATAAATACGCGCAACAGCAATCGATGACATTACAAGACATTGTTGTAAGTGAGGCGCCAGTTGTACAACCACCACCACCATTAACACAACCTCCACTTATTCCATCAACTGAATTGGCAAAACAGCTAAATGATATGAACACAAAACTGGAGCAATTGTTTGGAATTGTAAACAAACTAGCTGATACTGTTAGTAGCATCGCGACCACCAACAACCGATCCGAGTAAAAATTAACCGAGCCTTTTATACATTTTTTGCTCTACAAAGAGGACAACAGCTATTACCTTTAGTTTTAGACCTTTCATAATCTTCCCATAATTTTACTAATTTTATACAGTCAGTAGAACATCTAAAACACCCATTTTCAAAATTTATAAATTCTTCTGTATTCATCCATGTTGGTCTTTGGGAAAGCAAACTATCTCTAATTGTTATTAAACTTTCATATGTATATTGATTACAATCATAATGTTCGCTATCAAATATTAGGTATTCTTCGTTTTTTACATCTGACAAAGATTCGGGCCATTCTGGTATATCTAGTTCTAGCCAATGACGATGAGGACGCTCCATTGATGTTGATCCAAAATATACAGTTTTACAGCACGTTATACATAACTTATGCTCACATGTCGGCAATTTCACTAAATTCTTCTCATCCAAACAAACGGGACATTCACCCATTTCTTGATTAACAAAATCTGTATCTAACCGATATCTGCATGCCGAGCATATGGGTATACTGCCTTCAATATTATGGTCTGGACAAGAACGGATATCGCAAAGATAACACAATATGATAGTAGCCATTGTAGTAATTATTATTTTATAACTTATGAAATAATAATAATAATTCAATTTTTATTCTTTTACGATTTCATACGCGCCAATCGCATTTTTAACCAATCTTCCTATTAATATGGGCCGTACCTTCGGATTTTGTCGCGCTTGTAAAACACTATTGTAATCATATACTTGCCTAGTGTCTGTTCTCAACATATACTTTTTCCCACTCTTTTTATCGGTAAACTCTCTTGCGTCCCATTTTATTTGCTGTTGATTCATGGATGCTACTGTATCATTCTCGTCTTGTGAATAGTTTGGATTATAAGAAAACTCATTTGGCGACGACGAACCAAATGATAAACAAGATAACCCCTCTTTTGTTGACGACTTAATATGTGTAGCACAATCAATCGCCGCCTCTTTTACATTGGTCAATAATTGCGTTGTTAGTCGCTCCTTAATATTGGATATTTCGTACAATTTTTCATCCGATGTTTGATATATATTTCTATCCAATTTACTAGTATCCTTGACTCGCAGTTCTATCGCATAATCACTGTCTATTTGCGATTTCGTCAAAGTCATTATATAAATAAACACATCCACTGTTTGTAGTGCTTTTGGCAACGACTGATGCGAACAAATACGTCTTGCGCGCCCAATGACTTGTTCGGTTCGCACCGGGTGCCAATAAGGCTCCATAATATGAACGTACCGTGTATTTCGCAAATTTATACCCTCTGAACCGGCCGATGTAATCATTAAAATTTTAATTATTTCGCCCATATTGTTGTTAGTGCTTTTGGCGCGCAATTGAGACGCAATGTTATTAGGAATGTAATCCCATGTTCCGTTGTAAATATTGCGAATTATTTCTCTTTCTTCAGCGCCTTCTGTTCCCGTATACAATGCGTAACACGGCTTACCCATATCCTCTTCGCTCATATTTATTACCCATTCATTTAGCCCATTTCGTTTTATTTTGAATCGTGCGAAACCATTCGCTTCCAATGTTAGTGAAAATATACCCAAACCTTCCATTGTACGAAACTGACTATATACTAAATGGAGCCCTTGGTGTTCGGGGTCTTCAATATTTTCCAACATCGCTAAATATTTAGGGCTATATGTCTCCAACGCTTTTGGATTTAGCAAGCTACGCGAATGTAATTGTAAATATTTGTAAGCCGCTTTTACTGCTTCTTTATACTCAGCGCTACCCATTTTTTCTAGTAGCTCATCGCCTTCAAGTTCCTCAATTTCTCTCAAGTTCGCATCTTCGTCTTGATATCCATCTAATGCGATTGCCTCTTCCTCCACATTTTCAACAAATTCTTCTATTGGATTAGGCGCTTCTTCTTTCTCTTCGCCTTCTTCATCCGATGCCGAGCCTCCGCCATCTAATTCTTCGTCTAATCCTTCTTCGTCTAATCCTTCTTCGTCTAATCCTTCTTCTTTGTCTAATCCTTTGCCTCCAGCCTTGTCGCCATCCGCCACTTTTTTAGGTCTTCCTCTTTTTTTCTTCTCTTTCTCTTGTACTTGTTCTTGTTCTTGCTCTTTTGGTTCACCTCTCTTTTTTCTTTGGACCTTTTCTTTTTCATTTGGACCTTTTTCATTTGCGTCTTTTTCTGCGCTAAAAATAATATCATGGCCTAGCTGCTTAGCTATATTCTCAATGGGGCCTTCATATGCGTTTGTAATATTTTCTTCTATAAATGCTGACAATACCTCTCGTATAATGTTTATATATTTCGCAATATTCGGTTTGGGAATACTAGATACAAATTTTTTATAGTGTAGTTGTATTTCACGTGGAAGTTCCACATCTCTCTTGCTATATTCAGCCTCAAACCATTTTTGTAATTCATTAACTTCTTTTACATTAATAGCCGCACCATAGTCAATCGGATTTGGGCGGCCCGGAGGTTTAGGCATCACAAAATTACACGCTAACCGAGAAAAAATACGATATGATGACGACGGCTCCTTAAATAATCCATTTATGTCAATTGTGGCCGGTCGGCGTTTCTGAGTATTAGCTTTGCTTTCCGACTGTCTCTCAGCAACCCGATAATCCTCATATACTTTAAACTGATAATCGCTCATCGGTATGATAACTGCGTGGCGATTAAAATCCTTATCATATGTGGGCAGCAGCTCTTCTTGTGCCGATCTAAAATATGATGTTAGACCTATAATCCGCCGCTTCAATTTATCGGCATTGACTATATTTCCATCCGACTTGTCTACAAATACATTCACAAACTCTTTCAAAGTATCCGGTAGAGCAGTATGGACGGCAAATTCGGTTCCACGTGGTATTGCGGTTATATCGCTCTTTTTAAGTATTTTAACAATCTTTTTAATAAAGTCTTCATCGCTAATTGTACCCTTGTCTTCGTAAACGACAACATCCCCTTCGCCTACGATTTTTTTCTTATCATTATTAACGCCTTTGTAGCCATTTGTCGGCGAAATCTTATTTTCAAAACCATATGGATTGCGCGTAATGGTTAAAATTTTGGAGCTAGGCACATAATCAATGTAATCCAATATTTTTTCTCCATACAGAATTTTTTCCAATGTCTCTTTTGTTAGTTTTTGTGTAGATTCGGTGTTTAATGTGAAGCTCCATGTTTTAATATATCCTCTTAAAATATTAAATAATATGGCTAGTTCGTTTGGATAATTAATTACCGGAGTACCGGTTAGTAACACAATTTTACAGTTTTCGGCCCGCAATAAAAATTCATATAATAATACCGGCAATGATATAGGTAGGACTGTATTAGGCCCTCTAGCTCTCTCATTAAATTTCCCCATTTTATTTACCTTGTTAACAATGCGACTAATTAAATTGTGCGCCTCGTCTATAATTACAACCGCGTTGTCAAAAATGTTATTATCAAACCCATTTGTTAGTTCTTTGAATTTTTCTCTTCGCAAACCATTGTAATTGATAAATGTGTATTTATTCTGTATCATCTCGTCTAATTGAGCATTGAGTATTTTTTTGTCACTAGTGGAAAGTGTAGCATAATTGCTCGGCTTCGTTACATTGACAAGCCAGCCGCCGTGATGTCTTGTAATAAATTCAACGGGCAAACCAAGCGCTGCGGACAATGGATTTATAAATTGTGGGTTTTCGTCGGTTGAGACCCATTCCCAATACTGATTTTTGCGATAAATGAGATCGCCGCACTTTTTTATTTCCTCTATATAATTGCGCCGCAACGATGCGGGTGTCATTACGATAACCTTTTTGACACTTTTCATTCCCTCGGCAATAGCAATTGAGCTACATGTTTTACCGGACCCTAAACCGTGAAATAATAGCAGCCCTCTATAGGGCGTATATAAGTTCATATATTCGCGAACAATTTTTTGATGTGTTAACAATGATAAGTCACCCGAATCATTTCCGATATCTTCGCAACTGATATCATTACTCTCATCTAATAAATCATCTTTATAGGTTTCAAATAGGCCATTTATAAAATTTACAAATATTTCCCTATTATTCATGTAATAACTTGAAACTTTGACATCAAACGTGGGAATGGATGGGAGCCGTTGTTGCATCGGAGTGTCTCCAATAATTACCATGGACTCGGGACCCAATGGTATAACACCTCTTTCGGGTCTTTTTGTTCGGCGTTTTCGCGGCTTTCCAAGAGTGAGTATTTCTTCTTCTATAGGCAATGGCATATCATTTTCAAGAACCAAATCTTGCTGTTCTTTCAAATCCTTTACAAGAGAATTCGCAATTGGTACATCAACGTTTACAAGTAGGTCTTCGGGTTCGGCGGGATTCTCAATCTCTTCAACTAATACAATAGGTGTTTTAGGCAATTTTTTAGTACGAGGTTTTTTGTTAGTTACTTCAACAGCAACAGATGGTGGTGCTTTATTTATAAATTCTTCTTTTTCTTTTTCTTTTTCTTTTTCTGTAGAAGGTTCTTCGGGTAATTTTTTAATAACAGCCGACAATTTTTTCTGCCTAATTTTTTCTAAAATGTCAACAGCGCGTCGCCCATCATCTTTTTCCGCCACAATAATAGGTGCTGTTTTTAAAGTCGGTTCTTGTCCTTGTTCAATAATTACTTTAACACCTACATTATGTTCAACGCGCGGTTTATATTTTAGTTTATTTA
>Ga0007796_10000495_pt1 | contig 12749 bp, 13 predicted proteins | sample CryBogmetaGMA0M_FD_60373 | JGI IMG/M metagenome (GOLD analysis project Ga0007796, IMG submission 60373) | Freshwater microbial communities from Crystal Bog, Wisconsin, USA - MA0M | ecosystem: Environmental > Aquatic > Freshwater > Lake | place: Crystal Bog, Wisconsin, USA | collected 2009-07-06 | reverse complement strand
GGGTCTGCGCATCGCCTACAGCCCGCGCATGGGCTATGTGCCCTTCGTCGACCCCGAGATCGAAGCGGCGGTGGCCGCAGCCGCCAAAGTCTTTGCCGAGCTGGGCGCGACCGTCGAGGCGGTTGACCCGGGCATCCCCGACTGCGCGACCACCTTTGCGGTGCACTGGTTCTCGTCGGCCCGCAACCTGCTCTATCGCCTGCCGCCCGAGCAGCTCGCCCAGCTCGACCCGGGGCTGCGCGAATCGATCGAATTCGCCGCGCGCTTTTCCATCGGCGACTTTCTCGACGCCCAGAGTCAACGCGGTGCACTGGCGGTGCAGATGCAGACCTTTCACCAGGACTGGGACCTGATGCTCACACCGGCGACCGCAGTGCAGCCCTTTGACGTCGGCAGGGTGATGCCGCCCCTGCCGCCCGGCGTCACGCCGATCAATGACGTCGACTGGACCTGGTGGACGCCGTTTTCCTACCCCTTCAACCTGACCCAGCAACCGGCGCTGGTCATGGGCTGCGGCTTTTCGCGCACCGGACTGCCGCTCGCCCTGCAGCTGGTGGCGCCCAACCATCGCGAAGACCTCTGCCTGCGCGCCGCCCGGGCCTATGAAGAGGTCACGCCCTGGGGCGCGATGCGGCCGTCGCTCGGCTGAAAATGCCCCTTCGCGGGGCGGCACAAGTCTTGCATTGGTCTGGGGGTTGAACTAAGGTCGGCGTCTCCGACGCTTTCCAGACGCATCGGTCACACCAACGAGGAGCCCACACAGTGTCCCCAAGCAGCCTTTTCAAGCGCGCGGCAGCCGCCTTTCTGGTCGGTGCCGCTCTGACGGCGGCAGCGCCGGTTTTCGCACAGCAGACCGTCCTGCGAATCGTCCCGCACTCCAATCTGGCGGTGCTCGACCCGATCTGGACCACCGCCTACATGAGCCGCAATCACGGCTACATGATCTACGACACGCTCTTTGGCACCGACGAAAAGGGCGTGATCAAGCCGCAGATGGTCGAGTCCTGGACCGAGAGCCCCGACCATCGCCTGTGGACCTTCAAGCTGCGCAAGGGCCTGGAGTTTCATGACGGCAAGCCGGTGATGCCAGAAGACGTGATCGCCTCGCTGCAGCGCTGGGGCAAGCGCGATGCCATGGGTTCGGCCCTCTTCCAGTTCGTGCAGCGCATGGACTCGCCGGCACCCGACACCTTCCGGATCTTTTTGGGCGAGGCCTGCGGCTTCATGCTCGAGGCTCTCGGCAAGCCGTCGTCGAGCGTGCCCTTCATCATGCCCAAGCGGGTCGCCGATACCGATCCCTTCAAGCAGATCGAGGAATACGTCGGCTCGGGCCCCTACATCTTCAAGGCCGACGAATTCAAGCCGGGCGACAAGGCGGTCTACCTCAAGAACACCAAATACGTGCCGCGCAGCGAAGCGCCGTCGGGCACCACCGGTGGCAAGCGGGTGTATGTCGATCGGGTCGAGTGGAACCTCGCCCTGCGCGACACCCAGGCGCAGGTCAGCGCCCTGCAAAAGGGTGAGGTCGACATCATCGAGGCGATCGGCTTCGATCACTACGAGACCATCAAGAAAGACGACACCCTGCAGATGCCGAAGTACGCCACTTACGGCCTGCAATACATGGCGCGCTTCAATCACCTGAACAAACCTTTCGACAATCCGAAGGTGCGCGAAGCGGCGATTGCGGCGTTCAACCAGGACGCCTTCCTGCGCGCCCAGGTCGGTGTGAAGGAGCTCTACAAGCCCTGCGGCTCGATGTTCATCTGCGGCACGCCGTATGGCAGCACCGCCGGCAGCGACATCCAGATGAAGTCGAACATGAAAAAGGCGCAGGACCTGCTCAAGGCCTCGGGCTACGACGGCACGCCGATCGTGCTGATGAAGCCGACCGACCTGGCCGCGATCCAGAAGCTGCCCGATGTCGGTGCCCAGCTGCTGCGTCAGGCCGGCTTCAAGGTCGATCTGCAGGCCATGGACTGGCAGACCCTGGTCGGACGTCGGGCCAAGAAAGACCCGATCGACAAGGGCGGCTGGCATATGTTCATGACCTCGTGGCAGGCCTTCGACGTCTGGAGCCCGATCGCCAACCCGACCACCGACACCCGCGGCGAGAAGTCGACCTGGTTCGGCTGGGCCACCGACGACAAGCTGGTCACCCTGCGCAACCAGTTCATGCGGGCCACCGACGAAGCCGAGAAGAAGAAGCTCGCCGACCAGATGCATGCCCGCATGTATGAAATCGGCACGCACATCATTCTTGGCGAGTACGACCAGCCGATGGCCGCGCGCAAGAACATCTCGGGCTTCTTCGTGACCAACGGCAACATCTACTGGAACCTGAAGAAGAACTGATGTTTGCCTTCCTCGCCCGCCGGCTGGCGGCGACGATCCCGGTGCTGCTGGTCGTTGCCGTCCTTGTTTTCCTGATGTTGCGGCTGACTCCCGGTGATCCGGCCGCTGTGCTGGCGGGTGACGCGGCCAGTCCCGAGCAGATCGCACAGATCCGCGAGGGACTCGGCCTCGACAAATCGATCCCCGAGCAGTTCGGTATCTGGTTCGGCCGGATGCTGCACGGCGATCTCGGCAAGTCCTACTATTACAAGACCGAGGTCACCACGCTGGTGGGTCAGCGCCTCGAACCCACGCTGTCGCTCACCCTCATCACCATCATCGTGGCGGTGCTGGTTGCGGTGCCGCTCGGCGTGCTCGCCGCCTGGCGCTTCGGCGGCTGGCTCGACCGCACACTCATGGGCTTCTCAGTAATGGGGTTTTCGGTGCCGGTCTTCGTGCTGGCCTATCTGCTGATCTGGGGCATTTCGCTCAAGCTCGGCTGGCTGCCGGTGCAGGGCTACAAGCGGATTGCCGACGGCCTGGGGCCCTGGTTCATCCATCTGCTGCTGCCGGCAATCACCCTGTCGGTGGTCTATATCGCCCTGATCGCACGGGTGACGCGGGCAGCCGTCCTCGAGACCCTGGGCGAGGACTACATCCGTACCGCGCGGGCCAAGGGCCTGCCCGAATCAAAGGTGCTGATGCGCCACGCGCTGGCCAATGCCGCCGTGCCGATCGCCACCGTCATCGGTATCGGCATCGCGCTGCTGATCGGCGGAGTGGTGGTCACCGAGTCGGTCTATGCGATTCCGGGCCTTGGGCGTCTGACGGTCGACGCGGTCCTGGCCCGCGACTTTCCGACCATCCAGGGCGTGATCCTGTTTTTTTCGGTGATTTATGTGGTGATCAACCTGCTGGTCGATCTGTCGTATGTCTTCTTTGATCCGCGTATCCGGTACTGACATGGCCACCTCGGCATCCCCTGTTCCGGCTGCAGCGCCCGGCGCTGCAGCCCCCGACTTCGAGGCCCTGTCGGTCGAGTCGGCCACCGTCGTCGTCCAGCCCTCGCTGTGGCAGCGGGTACGTCGCAATGGCTCGGTGCGTCTGGGCGGCGCGGTGTTGCTGCTGCTGGTGGCGATTGCGCTCGCCGCGCCCTGGCTGGGCACGGTCGACCCCTCGCTCTTCGATCCGGCCAGCCGGGATCTGTTGCCCGGCAAGTCAGGCGAGATCACGACGCTCGAAGGCGAGACGATCGAGCACACCTTTCGCATGGGCTCCGACAGCTTCGGCCGCGACATCTACAGCCGCGTGCTCTATGGCACCCGGGTCTCGCTGCTGGTGGGGCTGTTCACCGCGGTGGTCGCGATCACTTTCGGCACGCTGCTGGGCCTGATGGCGGGCTATCTGCGCTGGCTCGACGGCATCCTGATGCGGGTGATGGATGGCCTGATGTCGATCCCGGCCATCCTGATCGCGATCGCGCTGGTGGCGATGTGGCGCGGCAGTCTGCTCACTGTGGTGATCGCGATTGCGATCCCGGAGATTCCGCGGGTCACGCGCATGGTGCGATCGCTGGTGCTGACGATTCGCGAGGAGCCTTATGTCGAGGCAGCCATCTCGCTGGGCACGCCCACCTGGAAAATCATGCTGCGCCACATCCTGCCCAATACCGTGGCTCCCCTGATCGTGCAGGGCACCTTCATCTGCGCCTCGGGCATTCTGGTCGAGGCGATCCTGTCTTTCCTGGGCGTGGGCCTGCCGCCCGATATTCCGACCTGGGGCAATGTGATGGCCGAAGGTCGCAGCCAGTTCAACGAGTTTCCGCACAACATCTTCTTTCCGGGCATCTTTCTCGCGGTCACGGTGCTGGCGGTCAACATCCTGGGCGATGGTCTGCGCGACACGCTCGACCCCAAGATGGCCAAGCGGGTATGAGCATGGCATTCGCAAACGACGGCAGCGAGCGGGCCGACACGCCGATCCTCGAAGTCCACGAACTCACCATCGGCCTGCCCAGCGGCGGCGACCGGTCCTCGGCGGTGCAAAAAGTGTCGTTCTCGGTGGGGCGCGGCGAGATCGTCTGCCTGGTGGGTGAATCGGGTTCCGGCAAATCGGTGATTGCGCAATCAGTGATGGGTCTGCTGCCCAAGTCGCTGCCGGTCAAAAGCGGGCGCATCCTGCTGCAGGGCGAAGACATCACGCACGCCTCGCAGGCGCGTTTGCGCGAGCTGCGCGCCACCCGCATGTCGATGATCTTTCAGGAGCCGATGACCGCGCTCAATCCGGTCATGACCTGCGGCGATCAGATCGACGAGGTGCTGGCCGAACACACCTCGCTGTCGGCAAGCGAGCGGCGCGCCAAGGTCCGCTCGATCATCAGCGAGGTGCTGCTGCCCGACCCCGATCGCATCATTGCAAGCTATCCGCATCAGTTGTCGGGCGGCCAGCGCCAGCGCATCGTGATCGCGATCGCGCTGGTCCTTGACCCGGTGCTGCTGATCGCCGATGAGCCGACCACCGCGCTCGACGTGACCACGCAGGCGCAGATCCTGCGTTTGATCCTCGAGCTTCAAAAAAACCATGGCACCGGCGTGCTCTTCATCACCCACGACTTCGGTGTCGTGGCCGAGGTGGCCAACCGGGTAGCGGTGCTCAGGCTGGGCGATCTGGTCGAGATCGGCCCCCGCGATGACGTGCTCAAGCGGCCGCGCCACGCTTACACCCGGATGCTGATGAGTGCGGTGCCCAAGCTTGAGGTCATCGAGCGCGCCGAGGTGCCGGGCGCACCGGTGGTGCTCGAGGTGGCCGGACTCGACAAGACCTATTTTTCGAAGCGCTGGCTGGGCCCTGACCGCAATGTGGTCGCCGCCACCGACGTGAGCTTTTCGATCCGGCGCGGCCGCACACTGGGCATCGTCGGCGAATCGGGTTCGGGCAAGTCGACGGTCGCCCGCTGCATCGTGCGGCTGATTGATCCCACCGGCGGCGCCGTCCTGCTGTCGGGCGACGACATCGCCACCAAGTCGAGCAGCGCGCTGCACGCGGTTCGCAAGCGCGTGCAGATCGTCTTTCAGGATCCCTATCGTTCGCTCAACCCGCGGCGCACGGTGGCCGAGGCGATGATCGAAGGACCGATGAATTTCGGTCTGGGGCGCACCGAAGCGTTGGCGCGTGCCCGCAATCTCATCGAACTGGTCCGCATGCCGGCGAGTTCGCTCGACCGATATCCGCATCAGTTCTCGGGCGGCCAGCGCCAGCGCATCTGCATCGCACGGGCGCTCGCGATGGAGCCCGAACTGCTGGTGGCCGACGAGGCGGTCTCGGCACTCGACGTGTCGGTGCAGGCGCAGGTGCTGACGCTTCTGGCCGACATCCGCGAGCGGCTCAATCTGGCAATGCTCTTCATTACCCACGATCTGCGCGTGGCCGCACAGGTTTGCGATGATGTGGCGGTCATGTCGAAGGGCCGGATGGTCGAATACGGCACCGCCACCCAGGTCTTCACCGCGCCGCGCCATGAGTACACCCGGGCGCTTTTCGATGCGGCCCCGGGCCGCGGCTTCGATTTCGGGGTGGCCGCCTGATCAGGCCGCCGGGTCGCCGGATGCGCGACGTCGAACCCCGACTTCGCCGCTGATGATCCGCTCGGGCAGCGAACCGGCGTGGCGCTCGATCAGCAGCGCGCCGTCGTCGTCGATGCCCAATGCCCGTGCCGGCTCGCGCTGGCCGTCAGGGCGCAGCAAGTCGATCGGATGACCGGCCAGCATGTCGAGGTTTCGCCAGTGCCGCAAAAATGGGGTCAGACCCCGATTTTCGAACTCGTCGAACGCCGCGCAGATCGCAGCACCGAATTCCTGCGCCAGCGGCACCCGCGGCGGCATCGATGCGGCATCGAAAAAAGCGGTGACCGGCTGGCCGAGATCGGCCGATGCGGGCGCACCCGCCAGATTGAGCCCGCACCCGACCACGGTGCGCGTCAGATGACCGATATGCCGAACCTCGACCAGAATGCCGCCCGCCTTGGCCACGCCCCCAGGCACCTCGCTGTAGAGGTCGTTGGGCCATTTCAGCAGCGGGCGGGCGCCATGGCCGGCGAGCACCTGTGCCAGCACGACGCCGACCGCCAGCGGAAAGCCCATCCGTCCAACGCCGCTCGCCTGTCGATCGATGGCCACCGAGAAGGTGAGCGAGCGCTGCGCGTCAGACAGCCACTGACGCCCGTTTCGGCCGCGCCCGGCAAGTTGGCGATCGGCCAGCAGGATGATCGCCGCGCCCGGCCGCTGCGTGTCGGCAAACGGCGGCAGGGGTCGACGCATCAGCTCGAGACTGGTCGAGTCGATGCTGTCGATGTGCTCGAAATCGGGCGGGATCATCGTAAAGTCTTGAATGCCTCAGACACTGTGCAGGCTGCCTGTTTACCATGAGCGACCTGAGATGATCGATCTGTCGCCAACCCAAGGGCCCTCAGACCGGCTGATGCGTGCGTTCGGCGCGGGCTTCGTCGCCTCGATCGTGATTGCCACGCTCTATCCGCTGAGCGACTGGAAGCTGCACACCGGCAGCGCCTGGGCTTTCCTGTGGCAGGGATTGCCGCGCTTCTGGACCTGGTTCGACCTGCTCAGCAACCTGTTCGCCTATCTGCTGCTCGGTCTGCTGCTCACGCTCGGCTGGCTCAAGCGGGCGACGAGCGTCACGGCGGTCGGCGTGGTCGGCCTGTTCTGCGTGGCCCTGTCCTTCGCGCTCGAGGCCGCCCAGAGCTTTCTGCCCGGCAGGGTGCCATCGCTGCTCGACTGGATCGCCAACAGCCTTGGCGCGCTGATTGGCAGCGGGATCGGCGCGCAGCTCAATCGGTCTGAGCGGAGCGGCCGCCGACGCGTGATCCCGGTGGCCGAACGCTGGTTCGAGCAGGGTTCACCGGCCGGCTGGGTCATGCTGGTGCTGTGGATCTCGACCCAACTCGTGCCGCAGCGGCTGCTCTTTGCCACCGGCAATCTGCGGCCGCTGCTGCAGCAACTGCTGAACTCGCTCGATCTGCCCGAGCGGCCCGATCTGGCCCTGCTCACCGAAGCGCTCTGGGGCGAGGCCGCACCGGCAGTCTGGGGGGTGGCGATCGAAGCGGCAGTCGTTGTCTGCGCGGTCTGCGCCACCGGCTCGATTGCCTTGGCACTGGTGCGCACGTCGCGACGCAGGCTGATCGTGCTGCTGAGCACCGCGATCGCCGCCTTCGGACTGCGCAGCATCGCGATGCAGGGGATCTACGGTTCGGATGAAGCCTTCGCCTGGCTGACCCCGGGCGCGCAGGGCGGGCTGCTGGTTGGCACGATCGCCCTGTATGGCCTGGAGACGCTCAGCCCCCGTGCCAGGGCCACGATCGCGCTGACCCTGCTGGCCATCGGCACGCTGCTGGTCAATCTCGCGCCCCCCGACCACTATTTCGAAGACGCGCTCGCCGGTTTCAGTTCCGGCAGGCTGGTCAATCTGCAGGGCCTGCTGCGCCTGATCGCGCTTGTGTGGCCGCTGATCGCGATGGCCTGGTTCTGGCGACGGACCGGTCGCAGCGCAGCCCGCTCGCTATAATCGGCGATTGATCCTGAAGGCAGGCTGCCGTGAGCCATTTCGCCAAGCACATCTTCTTTTGCCTCAACGAGCGCACCGACGGCCGCGAATGCTGCGCCCACCAGGGTGCCGAAGCGCTTCAGGTTCATGCCAAACAACGGGTCAAGGAACTCGGCCTGAGCGGCCCGGGGCAGGTTCGCGTCAACAAGGCAGGCTGCCTCGATCGCTGCGAGCATGGCCCGGTCGCGGTCGTCTATCCCGAAGGCATCTGGTACACCTTCGTCGACACATCGGACATCGACGAGATCGTCGAAAAGCACCTGCGCGATGGCGAGCCGGTCGAGCGCCTGCGCATCGACTGATTCGGCTGCCCCCACGCCTGATGCACCCCCTGAAGCGACTCGCATGAACGCCCACACCAGCGTGATCGGACTGAACGGCGCAGCCGGGCGCATCGACATTGCCATCGACCGCCCGGTCCAGGGCCCGGTACGGGGCATCGCCGTGATCGCGCATCCGCATCCGCTTTATGGCGGCACCCGCGACAACAAGGTCGTCCAGACGATGGCGCGGGCTATGCTCGCGCTCGGCATTGTCTGCTGGCGGCCCGACTTTCGCGGCGTCGGCGATTCGGCCGGTGTGCACGACGAAGGACGCGGCGAAACCGACGACCTGCTGGCGGTGGTCGAGGCTGCGCGTGCGGCCGACGTCAACCCCGAGGGCGCGGCGCTGCCACTGGTCCTGGCCGGCTTTTCCTTTGGCACCTTCGTGCTGTCACGCGTTGCGGCTCGCCTGACTGACGCCGGCTCACCGGCCTCGCGTCTGGTCTTCATCGGCACGGCGGCCTCGCGCTTTACCATCGAGACGGTGCCCGGCGACACGCTGGTGATCCACGGTGAACTCGACGACACCGTGCCACTGCAGTCGGTCCTCGACTGGGCCCGACCGCAAGAATTGCCGGTCGTGGTCATCCCGGGTGCCGACCATTTCTTTCACCACCGGCTGACCGTCATCAAGCAGCTGCTGCTGCGCGAGTTGCGCTGAGCGCTGTCGATGGCCGAGCCCCTCGATCCCCGTCTGGTCTATGCCCGAACCGACGACGCCGATGAGGCCTCGCCCGCGATGGCTCGCCTGTCGCCCCCGGCAAAGCGGCTGCTTCGCCTGATCGACGGCCGACGCGCGCTCGCCCAGTTGCCCAACCATGTCCGCCCCGGCGAGCTGCCGGGGCTGCTCGACGAGCTGGCGGCCTATGGCCTGATCGTGCTCTCCGGCATTCTCGAAGAGCTTCCCGCCGGCTGGACCGATGCCCGCGATCCGCGGCTGGACGACTTCAAGCAGCGCATCCGCGGATCGGTCGAGCGCGAGCTCGGCTCGGCTGGTCGCGTGCTCGAAGCGCGGCTGCAGGACTGCGTCAACATGACCGTCATGCGCAGCGTGCTGCGCGAAGTCATCGAGCTGGTGCGCACCCGCGCAAGCGCCGAGGCAGCCGATCGGGTCGCTGCCGCCGCCCAGGCTGCCAACACCGCCTGGGCCGAGCGCGAGTCGGGCCGCTCGCCCCCGCGTGCGCGGGGCTAAAGCGTCCTCCCCGGTATAATCGGCTGTCTTTCCTGACCACTTTTCGCCCTTCAACCGGCGAACGCCTTCCCCAAATGTCCCACCCTACCCAGGCTCGTGCCGCAACGATTGCCGCGCTGTTTGCGCTCGCGATGGCGATCCCGATGTCGCCCGCCGGGGCGGCCGGCAAGACGGGCTCGGGCAGCAAAGCCGCCGCCGCTCCGGCAAAGTCTGCGTCGGCGGGCGTCCCCGCAAGCCAGGGGCTTGGCGCACAGGGCGCCCCGCAGATCGCCGCGCGCTCATGGCTGCTCATGGACCTCACCACCGGTCAGCTGCTGGCTGCAAGCGACCCCGACATGAAGGTCGAGCCGGCGTCGCTCACCAAGCTGATGACCGCCTATCTCGCCTTCAATGCGATTCAGGACAAGAAACTCGCACTCGACACCCGCCCGCCGGTATCGGACTACGCCTACAAGGCGATCGGCTCGCGGATGTTCGTCGAGCAGGCCAAACCGGCCAGCGTCGACGAGCTGCTTCACGGGCTGATCATCCAGTCGGGAAACGACTCGGCCATCATCCTTGCCGAGACGCTGGGCGGCAGCGAAGAGGGCTTCGTCAAGCAGATGAATGCGCAGGCCCAGAACATGGGGCTCAAGAACACCCGCTTTGCCAATGCCTCGGGGCTGCCCGATGCACAGCACTATTCCACCGCCCGTGATCTGGCGATCCTGAGCGCCCGGCTGATCCAGGATCATCCCGATTTCTACAAGCTCTACGCCCAGCGCGATTACACCTACAACGGCATCAAGCAGCCCAACCGCAATCGGCTGCTGGCCATCGACCCGTCAGTCGACGGGATCAAGACCGGCCACACCGATGCCGCCGGGTTTTGCCTGATCGCCTCGAGCCGGCGCGATCAGCCGGGCCTGGGCGTCTCGCGACGACTGCTGTCGGTGGTGCTTGGCACCACGTCTGAGTCGGCCCGGGCGATCGAGTCGCAAAAGCTGCTCAACTACGGTTTTTCGGCCTTCGAGCTGGTCGAGCTTTATCCAAAGGGCAAACCGGCCGGTAGCTACCGGGTCTGGAAGGGCGCGGTGCCGGAGGTCAAGGCCGGATTCAGCGGCAGCATCCTGGTCACCGTGCTGCGGGGTCAGGCCGACCGCGCCAAAGCCGACATCGAACGCACCGAACCCCTGCTTGCGCCCATCGCCAAGGGCCAGCGCCTGGGCACGCTGCACGTCAAGCTCGACGACAAGCCCCTCGCCGATCACCCGCTGATCGCCCTCGACGAGGTCGAGCAGGCCGGCTTCCTGGGGCGCAGCTGGGACACCCTCCAACTCTGGTTCAAGCGATGAGCGACCCTCAAATCGTCTATCTCAACGGTGACTTCACGCCGATCGAAGAAGCCCGGGTGCCGGTGCTCGATCGCGGCTTCATCTTCGGCGACGGCGTCTACGAAGTGGTGCCGGTCTATGGCCGCCAGCCGTTTCGATGGTCTCAGCATTACGCCCGCCTCGAACGCAGCCTGGCTCGGCTGCGCATCGACAATCCTTTTGATGCCGCCGGCTGGCGCGGACTGGTCGATGCGCTGATCGCCCGCCATCCCTGGGACGATCAGTTCATCTACCTGCAGGTCACCCGCGGCGTCGCAAAGCGCGACCATGCCTTTCCGAAGGGGGTCACGCCAACGGTCTTCGGAATGAGCAGTGCGCTGCCGCTGGTGCCGGCCGAGCAGCTTGCGCGCGGCGTGAGCGCGGTCTCGCTGCCCGATGAGCGCTGGCTCAACTGCGACATCAAGTCCACCTCGCTGCTGGGCAATGTGCTGGCGCGCCAGAGTGCGATCGACGCCGGCGCCGCCGAGTGCGTGATGTACCGCGACGGATTCCTCACCGAGGGATCGTCGAGCAACATCTGGGTGGTTCGCGACGGTCGGGTGCTGGCCCCGCCGCGCGACCGGCTGATTCTCGAAGGCATCCGCTACGGCCTGCTGCAGGAACTGTGCGAGACACAGGGTCTGCCCTTCGAAATGCGCCCGATTTCGCGTGCCGAAGTCGAGTCGGCCGACGAGCTGATGCTGAGTTCTGCGACCAAGGAAGTGCTGGCAATCACCCGTCTCGATGGCCGCCCGGTTGGCAGCGGTGAGCCGGGTCCGGTCTTTGCGCGGCTTCATGCGGCCTATCAGCAGGCCAAGGCCGCCTCGAGAAGCACCGCGCCCGGAGCGTCGCGATGACGTCTGCCGACGCGCCCGCCCCCACCCAAGGCCCTGCCGACCGACTGTCAGAGCTGCTCCAGTTCCCGGTCGACTTCCCGATCAAGATCATGGGTGCCCGGGTTGATGCGTTCGCCAATGAGATTGCTGCAGTCATCCTGCGCCATGCGCCCGACTTCGATGTCTCGACGCTCGAATTGCGCAGCTCCAGCAAGGGCAACTACCTCGGCCTGACCGCCACTATCCGCGCCACGTCGCGTGACCAGCTCGATGCGATCTATCGCGAGCTGACCTCGCATCCGCTGGTCAAGGTCGTCCTGTAAGCCGCCAGACCACGATTCGTCGCAAGCCGTCGTGATCCTCATTCGCTCTTTCAGCAAAGCGCCCTACCTGCCGACGCTCGATGCGATGCGCGCCTTCACCGCCTCACGTCATGAGCAGACCGCCGACGAGATCTGGCTGGTCGAGCATCCGCCGGTCTTCACCCAGGGGCTTTCCGGAAAACCGGAGCATGTACTTACCCCCGGCGAGATCCCCGTCATCAAGACAGAGCGGGGTGGGCAGGTCACCTATCACGGCCCGGGACAGGTGGTCGCCTACACCCTGATCGACCTGCGCCGGCGTGCACTCGGCGTGCGGGATCTGGTCTGTCGGCTCGAAGCCGCCGCGATCGATGTCTGTGCCGCGCATGGGGTGCGCGTCATGCGCAAGTCCGGGGCCCCGGGGCTCTACCTGAGTCTGCCCGAGCCCGGCGCCAAGATCGCCTCGCTCGGCCTGAAGGTCAGCCGCGGTTGCAGCTTTCATGGCATCGCCCTGAACGTTGATATGGATCTGCGCCCGTTTGAGTCGATCAACCCCTGCGGGTATGCTGGTCTGGCGGTGACCGATCTGGCGCGTGCCGGGCCGGTGCGCCACCCCGATCCCGCCCTGGTCGCCCACGATCTGGGCGCCGCCCTGTCCGATCACCTCCAGCGCGAATGACCGATCCTGCCGCCTCTGCCACCCCCTCGCCAACCGTGACCCCGACGGCTCCGACGTCCTCATCCGCGGCGGCCGACGCAGCGCCGGCCTACGACCCGTCGGCCAAGCACAAGGG
>Ga0007796_10000490_pt1 | contig 12781 bp, 6 predicted proteins | sample CryBogmetaGMA0M_FD_60373 | JGI IMG/M metagenome (GOLD analysis project Ga0007796, IMG submission 60373) | Freshwater microbial communities from Crystal Bog, Wisconsin, USA - MA0M | ecosystem: Environmental > Aquatic > Freshwater > Lake | place: Crystal Bog, Wisconsin, USA | collected 2009-07-06 | reverse complement strand
GTGTACCGGACACCGGCGGCGTGGGCGTCGATGAGCGACTCGAGTTCACCGGGCAGCGAACTCACGAGCGCGAGCCCGGCCGCGGCGAAGTCGCCGGCCTTGTTGGGCACGGCGACGAGCGACTCGGGCTTCACGCACACGAGCCCCACGTCGCACCGCGACAGCAGCCGCACGTAGTCGGGCCGAGCGAGGAGCCCGTGGAGTTCCACGCGGCAGGAACCGCCCCCCGCCTCGGCCGCCCGCCGCAGCGCCGGCTCGCGGCTGCCGGTGCCCGCGACGTGGATCGTGGCCCGCACGCCCTCGCCGGCAAGCAGCCGCGCCGCGGCCGGGATGATGTCGAGATCCTGGCTGGCCTCGAGCGACCCCGAGTACACGCACTCCAGTGGCGGCCGTGCCGCCTCGTCGGGGCCGCTCCCCGGGAGCGGCACGTGACTCACGATGCGGGGCCCCTGGGGAAACTCCTGCGGATAGGCACCCACGGTGCAGACGTGCCGCGGCGTCTCGGCCGGCACGCCGCGAAAGACCACGTCGGCGTAGGTCCGCGTCGTCGCCGCCACCGCGTCGGCCGCGGCCACGAGCGCGTCGCGCCGCGACCGCATCCCGCCGAGCACGAGCGGCGCGAGCAGTCGCCTGAGGAACGGCGGTCCCGGGAGGAGCCGCTCGAACGTCTCCGGCCAGAGGTCCTGCACGTCGAGGACGAACGTCGCATCGAGGCGGCGGGCGAGCCGCAGGGCCGCCTCGGGCCCCTCGAGCGGCGGCAGGCTCGCGAGGATGATGTCGGGCCGCTCCAACTGGCCCGACGACACCGACTCGATCGCGAGCCGCTCGAACGTGCGGCCGAAGTCGCGGTGGCTCGCGAGCCGGGCGAGCGACACGTTCTTCTCGTACGGCCGCACCGCCACGAGCCGCACGGCGAACCCCTCGTCCTCACGGAGGCCCAGCGGCGCCGTCCGCAGCGCCTTGCGGCGGTGGCTCCAGGTGGCCGTCCACCAGGTCACGTCGTGGCCGCGCGCCGCGAGCACCCGCGCCAGCGTCCAGTAGCGGAGGGGCGGCAGACCCTCGCCGGGAATGTCGTCGAAGGGATTGACCAGCCAGACGGACAGCGGCCTGGGGGCGAGGGGCTCGGGGGCGGGACTCGGCATGGCGGGAGACTAACAGAAGCCTCACGACGGGCGGAGCCTCACGCGCCCACCGCGAACGCGGCGCCGGTTTTCCGCACGAACCCCGCCACGGAGGGCCGACCGGCCCCGCGCGCTCACTCCCACTCGCAGAGCCGCTCGACGTGGGCCGCCGAGCCGTCGCGGAGCCAGCCGTCGAGCTGGGCCACGTCCTTGAGTTGCTGGCCGCGGAGCCGCGGCACCACGAAGAACCGGCAGTCCACCTCGGCGAGCGCCGTCATGTCGCCCCACAGCTTCTCGAACTGCGCGACCGGCAGCACGTCCTCCTGCCCGTGCCCCCAGCGCTTCTTCACATCCTTGAGCGTGACGTAGGTCGGCACCTTCGCCGCCACGCCGCGGATGGCGGCGGCCACCTTCGCGTCGTCGGCGAGATCGGCCCGCGTGAGGCCGAACACGCCGAGCAGCCGCTCGACATCGATCCACGTGGAAAGCGTGTTGTAGAACCGCAGCTTGAACTCGTCCTCCTCGCGGGGCATCGCCAGCCCCTCGACGAGCCGCGGCCGGCCGTTCACGCGGGCGAGGCCGCCGCCGCGGTCCTCGATCCGCCGCGGGATCACCTCGTAGGTGAGGCACGAGCCGCCGGCGACGTGCCGGCCGAGGAGCGCGGGATCGAGGTCGGAGCCGACCGTGTCGATGTTGTGCAGGAAGAGCCAGCGGAGCTGCGGCCGCGCGGCGAGGAGCCGGCGGAGGACGCCGTTGCGCAGCATGTTGGGCACCTCGTACCAGTGCCCCACCGGATGCAGGCACTGCTGCGGCACGTTGTCGGTGTAGTCGCTCCCCTCGCCGGCCTGCTCGGCCCACGCGATGAGCGCGGCGTGGAGGCTCTCGCGGACCTTCTGCTTCTGCTCGTCGAGCACCTGATGCGCGACCTCCTCCCACGCGAAGCGCAGGTCGCGGGTCATCGGCACGAGCCGCAGTCCGACCGCGCGGCCCGGCGACAGGACGGGCTCCACGCCGTCGCCGCCGGACCGGCCCGCGAGCGCCGTGGCGATCTGGTCGTGCGTGAGGTGGCTCGTGGTGACGACATGCGGGATCGCCACGCCCGCCCGCCGCGCGGTGGCCCGCGTCTTGGCGAGGTGCACCTCGAGGAAGGAGCGGTGCCGGCCGCCGAGCCGGCAGAACGGGTTGAGCGCCTTGACCACGCCGGCCCCCTGCGTCCAGCGGCTGCCGACGCCCGCGGCGAGCGTGACCACGGCCACCTCCCCGCGGCGCAGGGCCGCGAGCCCCGCCTCGCGGAAGCCGGCGGCGTCGGCCCCGGCCACCACCACGTCGGCGTCGGTGACGTCGTCGAGCGTCGTGGCGGAGGGGAGTCGGTTTTGGGCCAGGCCGATCCGGCCGTGCCGCAGGTCGGTGCGGATCTGCTCGTGCTGCACCTCGTCGAAGCCGAGGTCGGCGAGCACGCGCCGCAGGTCGGCGGCGGAGCCCCGGCCGTCGGCACGGGGAAAGAGCCGGTCGAAGAGCGTGTCGACCATGCCGGAAAGCCGCGGCTCGGTGCGGCAGGCCGCCGCGAAGGCGTCGAGCTCCGCGCGCCGCGACGGGGAGAGCCGCTCGCGCTTGAGGAGCGTGGGCACGGTGAGCGCGTAGTAGCCGGGGGGCATGAGGGCTTCCGATCCCGCGAGGAGGTCGCTCCAGGTGCCCCGCTCGTTGACGGCGAAGTCGTACACCACCGGCTCCATCGCGAAGGGGAGCGCGTGTTCGAGTTCCCGCTTCGCCTCGCGCATGATCGTGCCGAGCGCCTCCTGCGCGGCGGCCCGCGCCCGCGGCGCGAAGATGAACCCCATCCCGCCCCCCGACATCCCGCCGAGCATCCAGAACCCGCGGAAGTCGCCGCCGAACCGCGTGCGGACGCGGTCGATGATCGTCTCGGTGTAGAGGTTGGTGGCCCAGGGGATGATGGTCTGGATCGGCCCGAAGAAGTTGCGGGTGGTGGCGGCGGCGATCCGATCCACGTTGCCCGCCTCCACGGCGGCGATGAGCTCGTCGAGCACGTGGCCGGCCTCGCGGCGGGCCTCCCACTCGGCCTCGCTGCGGAGCAGATACTTCTCGGTCACCATCTCGAGGATCGGGCCGACGTTCTGCGCCATGCCGCCGTGGACGAGCACGAGCGACGACTCGAGGTCGCCGCCCAGCCGCACGGGGTCGTGCCGCGGCAGGAGCCGGCCGCGGCTGGTGCCGAACTCGGGATCTCCCTCGATGGCGGCCACGCCACGGATGAGCTTCGCGGCAGGCCACACGCCGCCGGAATCCTGCCAGCCGCCGCCGCTGCCGCCGAGCCACTCGCCGAGGATCGCCCTCGCGGCCACGAGCCGCCGCTCGGGCTCCGCGAGGGCGCCGGTGAGCGCCTCCGCCTGCCCCGTGGCCCGCATGCACGCCGCGATCAGGGCGGCGAGCAGGTTCGTGGAGACGGCCAGCCGCGACCCCTTGGGGATGTTGTTGACGCTGCTCACGAGCTCGAGGCCGAGCCCCGGCCCCACGACCCGCTCGAGGAGCGTGGCGAGGCTCGCGCCGGAACCCTCCACGCCCGGCGGCACGATGCCCGCCGCGATGACGGCGGCCTTCAGGAGCCCGAGGTGGTCGCGGGCGAAGTCGAAGACCTCCGCGAGCTCCGTGATCTCGGCCGTGGCACCGAGGTCCACGCTCGTGAGCCGCAGCACCGGCTCGTCGATCACGCGGAGGTATGCCTCGACCGGCGGCCGCGGCGCCGCGTCGCGGCCGTGGACGGCCAGGTCGATCGACACGTTGAGCACCCGCGCGGCCTCGGGAAAGTCCATGCCGAGGAAGAAGATGTCGCTCCAGCCGGCGTGCGAGAGATCCATCCGCACCGGCGTCGTTTCACGCAGCACCGGAAACATGCCCGCCCCCGGGCCGCCGTCGCCGCCCCGCGCGAGCAACTCGGGCCGGAGCCGCAACGCGTGGTCGGCGGGATGCCCCACGCGAAACATCCACTGGTTGCCGCGCAGGCTCCGCACGCTCCGCCGCACCTGATTGGCGAGCGTCTGCAGTCCCAGGTCGCGGTACGCGGCGGCCAGCGCGCTCGAGAGGGCGTCGGAGGGCCCGCGCTCGTTCTGGGCGGCGAGGAAGGTCTCGATCGCCTCCTCGAACCGGCGGTTGAGAAGGTGCTGGTAGCCCTCGTGCGGGATGAGGGCCGCCTCGCCGGGCCCGCCGGCCGCGCGTTCGGCGAGCCGCGAGGGCAGGTGAAAGCGGTGGATGGCGTGGAGGAAGAAGAGGGCCCGCACCCGTTCGTAGAGGTTGACGCTGCCGTGGCGGAAGGCCTCGAGCGCCCCACACTCCGCGAGGAGGCTTTCGACGCCGGCGCCGCGGCAGACGGCGTCGATCGAGCGGTCGCGGTCGGCCGGATCGGCCGCGGTGACGATCTCGACGAGCCGGGATGCGACGGTGGCTGGCATGGTCACTCGGCGCGGGGCTCGCGGGCCAGGAGTTCGACGATCTGCGCGAGGATCTCCGCGCGATCGTCGCCGGCGAGGCCGAGCGCCAGCTGGGCGACGAGCAGCCCGTAGGTCATGCCGAGGTTGAAGCGGCGGCCGTGGACCTCGTAGGCGAGATACCGCTCGCGACCCGCGAGTGCGGCGAGCGCCGGGGAGAGTTGCCGGCTGCCCGCCTCGCCGAACGCCGCGAGCAGGTCGAACACCGCCGGCGTCAGCACGTGCATTCCGAAGAAGCAGAGGTAATGACCGGCGCGAAGGCCGGGAACGATGAGGTCCTGCTCGGCACGCGTGGGCGTGGGCTTCTCGACGACCGTCTCCACCTCGTAGAGGCCGGTGGCGTCGGAGAGGCGGCGGCCGCCGACCGTGCCGAAATAGGGCAGCATGCTCTCGCGGGTGGCCTGCACGGCCGACACGGCGCACTCCTCCGCGCGGGCGACCGCCGCGAGCTGCTCGGCGCACCGCCGCGTGGAGTCGCTCACGTAGAGGTGGTCGCCGACGAAGTGCAGAAATGGCTCGTCGCCCACGAAACCGCGGGCGTTCTGGACGGCGTCGCCGTAGCCGAGGGGCCGCGGCTGCGGGATCAGCACCAGCCGCGACGCCGCGGTCCCGGCCGCCGACCGGAAGGCGTCCTCATGCCCGGGCCGCACGACGATCGCGATCTCGTCGGTTCCGGCAGCGACCGCCTCCTCCACGATGATCTGGAGGGCGGTCTTGGCCCCGCCGTCGCGGTCCACGAGCCGCTGGAGCGGCACCTGGCGCTCGTCGTGACCGGCGGCGGTGATGACGGCACGGCGAAGCTTCATGACGACCGAGGCCGGGAATGGAACCGGAAAACCAGCATCGTCGTCGATCCCCGAAACGCAAACGGGGCGGGCAAATCCCGGGCAAGACGCCCGTCTCCGGCGGATCGCGTCGCCCCGCGGGGACGCGACCATCGCCGGGCAAAAAACCTTGCGAGCACGTAAGCCACCCCCCTCCGCATAGCCTCATGTGCCTCGAGTACCTAATGTGTAGCGTCCACGGCTGGCTATCCTGCAGCGGGGGGTTGGAGGGGGGCCTCGCTCCACGTGTGTCGGCGGATCGAACTCTCGACCCCTTTGACTCCTCCATGTGCGGCATCTGCGGCGTCGTGAGTGCGGACCGCGGGCTCGTGGAGCCCGCGGTGCGGCGCATGATGCGGGCCATGGTGCATCGCGGTCCCGACGACGAGGGCTACGAGGAACTCACGTTCGGCGTCGACGGGGTCGTCGCCGGCCTCGGATTCCGTCGTCTTTCGATCCTCGACCTCTCGCCGCTGGGCCACCAGCCGATGTTCAACCCGAACACCGGCGACTGCCTCGCCTTCAACGGCGAGATCTACAACTTCCGGGGCCTGCGGGCCGAGCTCCAGTGCCGCGGCGTCGTCTTTCGGGGCACGAGCGACACGGAAGTTCTGCTCCACGCGCTCTCGACCTGGGGAGAGGACGCGCTCGGAAAGATCCAGGGCATGTACGCGTTGGCCTTCTACGAGGCGCGGGCGCGGCGGATTCTCCTGGCCCGCGACCCGCTCGGCATCAAGCCGCTCTACGTCGCGGCCGAGCGCGGCCACCTCGCGTTCGCCAGCGAGATCCGTGCCCTGCGGTCGGCGGGCATCGTCTCCGAGGAGTTCGACGTGGGGGGCATCGCGGGGATGCTCGCGTACGGCGCGGTGCAGGGCCCGCGGACGGTGTACCAGCACATCCGCAGCTTTCCCGCCGGCGGGTCTCAGTGGATCGACGACCGCGTCGCCGCCGGCAGCCCCCCCGCCCCGACGCGCCGGTTCTGGAACTTCGCCGAGCGGCCCCGGCCCGCCGTCGAACCGGCGACCGCCGCGGCCACCGTGCGGCAGATGCTCCACGACTCGGTGCTGCGGCACCTGGTCGCCGACGTGCCGGTTGGCGTGTTCCTCTCGGCGGGCATTGACAGCACGATCATCGCCTCGTTCGCCCGCGAATACACGCCGGCCGTCACGGCCTTCACGGTCGGCTTCGGGGCCGTCCACGGCCTCGACGAAGTGGCCCTCGCGTCGGAGACCGCGAAGGTCCTCGGCATCAAGCACGTCACGGTGTCACTCGATCTGGAGAACATGCCGGCAAAGTGGCAGGACTGGATCGCCGGCATGGACTCCCCGAGCATCGACGGCTTCAACACCTACGTCGTGAGCCGACGGCTCGCCGGGGAAGGCGTGGTGGTGGGGCTCTCGGGGCTCGGTGCCGACGAGCTCTTCGGCGGCTACCGCTCGTTCGTGCGGGCCCCGCGGGTTTCGCGGCTGCTCAGCGCGATCCCCTTCGTGGCACCGGGGCTGCGGGCGGCGGCGATCCGCGCCCTCGCCGTGGGCGAACGCCGCGCGGGAACCGTCGAGAAGCTCGCCGACCTCGTGTCGGGAGATCCGACCGTCGCCGCGGTGGCGCTGGCGCTGCGCCGCACGCTCCCCAATCGCAACCTCGCGGCGCTCGGCCTCACCGCGGGCGAAGCTGGCATCGGGCTCGACTACCTCGACCACTCCGACGAGGCCTTCGAGCCGGCCCTCGACGGCGACGCGTTCAACACGGTCTCCCGCATGGAGATGGTGCACTACATGCGCGACACGCTCCTCCGCGACACCGACGCCAACAGCATGAAGCAGTCGCTCGAGGTGCGCGTGCCGTTCCTCGACCTGCCGCTCGTCGATTACGTGTCGTCGCTGCCGGGCAGCGTGAAGAGCGACGGGAGGAAGGCCGCGAAGACCCTCCTCCGGCTCGCCTGCCGGAAGGTGATCCGCGAGGACATCGCCCGTCGCCCCAAGACGGGGTTCACCCTTCCGATCGGCGAATGGATGCGGGGCAGCATGCGAGCGTCGTGCGAGGATGCCATCACGCGGCTCGAGCGGGTGCCGGTGATCGAGGGGCGAGAGGTGCGGCGGATCTGGGACGGGTTCATGGCCGACGAGCGGTCGATGCACTGGTCGCGGCCGCTGTCGCTCGTGGTGCTCGGCTCCTCGATCGGCTAGGCTCGACTCGTCCCGTTTCCCGAAGGCCAGCCACCGTATGTGCGGTATCGCCGGAGTGATCAGCAACCGCACGGCGGCCGTGGAACCCGCCGTGCGCGGCATGATGCGGGCCATGGTCCACCGCGGCCCCGACGACGAGGGCTACGAGCAGTTCCCGCTCGGACGCGATGAGGGCGGCCCGGTCGCCGGTTTCGGCTTCCGGCGGCTGGCGATCCTCGACCTGTCGCCGCTCGGTCACCAGCCGATGGTCGATCCGGAGACGGGCGACGCGCTCATCTTCAACGGCGAGATCTACAACTTCACCGAGATTCGCGCGCGGCTCGAGGGGCTCGGCTGCCGGTTCCGTTCGAGCGGCGACACCGAGGTGCTCTTGCGTGCCCTGTCTCGCTTCGGCGAGGCGGCCCTCGACGACCTCGACGGCATGTTCGGCCTCGCCTTCTACCACGCGGCATCGCGCCGGGTGATGCTCGCCCGCGATCCCCTCGGCATCAAGCCGCTCTACGTCGCGCGCACCGGGGACGCGATCGTATTCGCGAGCGAGGTGCGGGCGGTGCTGGCGTCGGGCCTCGTGCCCGACGACCTCGACCCGGCGGGCATCGCCGGCTTCCTCGCCTACGGGTCGCCGCAGGATCCGCTCACGGTGCACCGCTGCATCCGCTCCGCGCCGGCAGGCTCACTCGAGTGGATCGACGCGAGTTCGCTCGACGGCGGCCCGCGGCCGCGCCGCCGCTACTGGCGGCTGCCCGCGTTGCAGCCGTGGTGCCCGGAGGCCGCCGCGGTCGCGCGGGTGCGCGCCGAACTGGCGGCGTCGGTCCGGCGGCAGTGCGCGGCCGACGTGCCGCTCGGCGTCTTCCTGTCGGGAGGCATCGACAGCGCCGCCGTCGCCGCCCTCGCCGAGACGATCGAGGGCGTGCCGGCCACCTTCGCCGTGGGCTACGAGGTGCCGAACATCGCCGATGAAACGGCGGCCGCCACCACCACGGCCGCCCACCTCGGGACCCGGCACTTCCAGACGATCATGGACGGCGAATGGGTCCTCCTCCAGTGGTCCGAGTGGCTCAAGGCCGCCGACCGGCCGAGCATCGACGGCCTCAATACCTACATCGTGAGCGGTGCCGTCAGGGATCGCGACATCACCGTGGCGCTCTCGGGACTCGGGGCCGACGAGATCTTCGGCGGCTACGGGTCGTTCCATCGGGTGCCCAAGGCGCAGCGACTGCTCGCGACGATCGCCTGGCTGCCGCCGCGGATCCGCCGTGGCATCGCCGCGCGGGCGCTCGCCTTTTTGCCGGCGGGGAAGCGGGCCAAGGCGGTCGATCTGGCGGGCAGCGGCACGTCCGCCGTCGATCTCGCAGCCTTGGCCAGACGCGTGGTGAGCGATGCGTCGCTCCGCGCGCTCGGGCTCGACGCCGCCGCGCTGGGCCTCTCGCCGATCTACCTCCACCCCGAGGCCTACGCGGCCTTCTCGGAACCGCGGGGCGACACGTTCGCCGCCGTCTCGCAGGCGGAGATGTTCCTCTACATGGGCAACACGCTCCTCCGGGATTCCGACACCAACTCGATGGCCCACTCGCTCGAGATCCGCGTGCCGTTCCTCGGCCGGCGTCTGGTGGACTACGTCGGCAGCCTCCCCGGGTCGGTCCGCCGTCCGCCGTCCGGGGCGCCCAAGCACCTCCTGCGGAAGGCGATGGCCGAAGCCCTGCCCGAGGAGGTGTTCACGCGACCCAAGTCGGGCTTCACGCTCCCCTTCGGCGAATGGATCTTCGGACCGCTGAGGGACCAGTGCGAGGCGGCGATCGAGACGCTCGCGGCGTGCCCGCTCGTGGACGGGGCCGCGGTGCGGCGGCTCTGGCAGGAAGGCGGCGTGCGGCAGGGCGGCATCCACTGGTCGCGGCCGCTGGCGCTCGTGGTGCTCGGCAGCTACCTGGCGACGGCCGGATCCCGCCGGGGCCGCTGACGCCGGCGGGCCGCGACTCCGAACAGCGCGAGCACGCCGATCGCCGCCACGCCACACGTGCCAGGCTCCGGCACCACCACGGCGAGGATCTGCGGGCGGTAGTACGACAGGTCGGCCATGTAGGTGCTGTTGCCGTACACGGCCGTGAAACCCGGCTGGCCGCTGAACGCGTCGGTCACGAGCATCATGCCCGCGAGTTCCCAGTTCGCCCCGTTCTTCACGAACATCGCGCCACCCGAGTCGCCGACGGCCGCCTGGGCCTCGTTGCTCGGCGTTCCGGAAAAATTGAACGTGGTGGCCACCGCCTTCACGTCCTTCACGCCGCCGCCGTCCAGGTCGTAGGCGATCCAGCCGGTGCCCGACGTCTGGTTCGTGCCCCATCGCATCGCACGCGACGACAGTTCCGCGTAGCCGCCCGCACTCGTGCCCGGGGATGTCCAGATCCAGGGAATCGTGCCGGTGTTGACGTTCCACGTCGTGAACGCGCCGCGGTCGCGGCCCGCGCCGATCATGGTCACGTCGGTGCCGTCGGCGGGCGTCGAGGCGGCGATCGACAAGGTCGGCAGTCCCGGATCCGAGGCGAGATGGTAGAGCACGAGGTCGGTGAAGGTCGACTTCCCAGGCGCGCCATTGTTGGTGAGCGTCACCTCGGTGCCCGGATCGAGCGCGTAGGTGCCGCCGCCGAGCACGATGCTCCCCGACCACACGTGCGACGCCGTGAGCACCCAGCGGTTGCCGACGTACACACCCGTGCCGATGCCGCGATAGCCGACGTTGGCCCAGCCGGGATCGTCCACCGGGGCCGACGTGTTGCCCGTGCCCGTGAGCGTGTCGATGATGACCGCACGGGCCGTCGCCGGGGCGACGAGCGCGAAGGCGACCATGACGATCGACGGCCATCGTCCGGTGCGGCCGAGCGACATGGCGGTTCTCCCCGGTGTTGCCTGCGGGCGGTTTGCCTACCCATGATCTTACGAGGAACGGACCCGTCGCCCAAACGCCGGTCTCGGAGGCCGCGTCAGCGACCGGCGGGCCGGGCCGCGAGACCGGCCGCCTCCGCGTAGAGGGCCGTCATCTCCCGGCCGACCACGTCCCAGCGATAGCGGCGTTCCACGAGCGCCCGGCCGCGTTCCCCCAGGGCGGCCCGTTCGTCATCGGAGAGCCCGAGCGCCGCGCCAAGAGCCGCGGCGAGCGGCTCGGCACCGACGTCGACCCACCAGCCGCACGTGCCTTCGATCTCCGACCAGGGCGTGCCCGTCGTGGTGATCACGGGCAGGCCGGCCGCGAGGGCCTCGGGCACCACGAGGCCGAAGTTCTCGCTCCGCGACGGCAGCACGAAGAGGTCGGCGGCGGCGAGGGCGGCGGCCTTCTCGGCACCATGGATCGGGCCAGCGACGGTGACGCCGGGGATCGCCTCGTCACGGATCGTCGCCTCGAGCGTCGCACGCGTGCCCTGCTCGTCGGGGCCGGCGATCACGAGCCGCCAGCCCTTCGCCGCGCCCGTACGACACACGCCGCTCCACGCCGCGAGCAGCAGATCGAGCCCCTTGAGCGGATGGAGGCGGCCGAGCGCGAGCACCGTCCGCTCCCGCGTGGCCGGCCGGTGCCGCCGCGGTTCCGCCGCCCCGACGTCGACCCCCATGGGAATCCGGCGGACGCACGGCCGTCGAGCGTCGTCGCGTGCCGTGTCGCCGCGCGGCCGCACGTAGTCGAGGATCCACCGTTCCTCGATGGCGCTCGCGGCATGCACGACCGTGGCCGCCCGCAGAAACCCGCGGTCGATCGGGCCGACCGCCGCCTTCTTCCAAGCCGAGTGCGCGAGCCGCACCGGATCGAGGGCGCCGTGCGGCGACATCACGAGGGGCTTGCCGACGAGAAGCGCCGCACGGCTGCCACACCACACTGGAAACGTCCACTGGGAATGCACGTGGACGATGTCGGCCCCGGCGACCAGTGAGGCGATCCCGCTGGCCATCGGCCATGAGAAGTACACGGCCGCGGGCCACGAGGCCGCGAACCTCGCGACCCGCACGCCGGCGCTGGCCGCCGCGTCGGCCGCCTCCGAGAGCGCGGCACCCGGGTCCGCCACCGTGGCGACTGTCACCTCGTGCCCCTGCCGCACGGCCTCGGCGGCGAGCCTCGGCACGACTTCCGCCAGGCCTCCCCCCGCGGGCGACAGCCCGGCGACGACGTGCAGGATTCTCATTCGCGACTCGCCCGCGGTCCGCCGGTTTTCGCGCGGAGGGTATCGTAGAACCTTGTGGGAAGAATACTCCGTCCCCGGTCCCGCTGCGGCGGATCGTTCGAGCCGTCCCGATGTTCACCGTCGTCATCCCGCTTTTCAACAAGGGAGCCTACGTCGAGCGGGCGCTCGACTCGATCGCCGACCAGTCGTTCGCGGCCACCGAGATCCTCGTCGTCAACGACGGCTCCACCGACGGCGGCGACCGCGTCGTGCGCCGCCGGGGCGACGCGCGGCTGCGGATCATCGACCAGCCCAACCGCGGCGTGAGCGCCGCCCGCAACGCCGGGATCGCGGCGGCGACGCAGCCGTTCGTCGCCTTCCTCGACGCCGACGACCGCTGGCGGCCCCACTTCCTCGCGCGGATGCGCGGCCTCGTCGCGGCGCATCCCGGTGCCGTCCTCTACGGCGCGGGATTCGTGACCGTCGCCGGCGACGGCACGACGCGTCGGCACGGCATCGCTCCGGAGGCCGGTGCCGCACGCGAAGCCCGCCTCGTCGATTACTTCGCCGAACGGCGCCGCGGACACGTGCTCCACATGTCCACGACCGTCGCCCCGCGGGCGGCGCTCGAGGCCGTGGGGGGATTTCCGGAGGGGGTGGCGTACTGCGAAGATGAGATGCTCTGGGCCCGGCTGGCGCTCGCCGGGCCGGTGGTGCTCTCGCCCGAGCTCCTCGCGGAGTATGACGTGGGCGTTCCCGGTCAGGCTGTCGAATACTGGACCCGTGCGTACCGCGAGCGACTCGACGTGCTGGAGTACCACCGCTTCCTCGGCGCCGAGCTCTGGCGGAACGGGGGCGCGCGGCCCTCGCTCGTGGCGCTCGCCCGCCGCGAGCTCACCACGGCCCTCCTCCAGCGGATCTACCGCGGCAACTTCGCCGCGGCCGAGCGGCTCTGGCATGAAGCCCGTCTCGAGGGCCTGCCGCTGGGGCCGGTGGCCGCGGCCTGCG